>Ga0208735_100157_pt1 | contig 39034 bp, 32 predicted proteins | sample Subbio12Aug_8Aab_FD_184829 | JGI IMG/M metagenome (GOLD analysis project Ga0208735, IMG submission 184829) | Serpentinite rock and fluid subsurface biosphere microbial communities from McLaughlin Reserve, California, USA - CR12Aug_8Aab (SPAdes) | ecosystem: Environmental > Terrestrial > Deep... | reverse complement strand
ACCAGAGCGGGTTGGTGATAGTTGCTGATGACAAAATCCACCTGCCGCCGGAGCGCTCCTTCGTCGACTACCTTTGACGAGCCCACAATCCCCATGGACGAGCCCTCGTGCGCTGGTTTGACCATCAAGGGAAACCGCAGGTTTGGCCCTAGAAGGTCGCTAGCTTGGTCGAAGACCTGAAACGGCGGAGTCAACAAACCGTGGTGGAGCAGTATTTTTTTCGTGGTCGGTTTATCAAGGCAGATGGCCAGCGACAGGACATCCGAACCGATGCAGGGAATACCGAGCATTTCTAAGACCGCCGGCATGTGCGCTTCGCGATTTCTTCCTTTGTAGCCTTCGCAGATGTTAAAGGCAAGGTCGAAATTGCCACGCTGTAGTGGTACAAGAGCACTTGGCCCCCCGGGAATGCGGGTGACGGTATGTCCGCCCTGCGTGAGAGCGCTATCAATAGCGATGATTGTACTTTCGGAGTCTAATTCGGCGTACCGGTCGGGAGGTTCGCCTTCGCTTTCCTGTGCTTCAATTTTTATGTCGTAGATTAGCACTACTTTTAACCCCATCTTCCCCAACCCCTGTCATATGATGATGAAAGACCCGTCCCTTTTGTTTGTCTTTTGTTTGGGGGTTATTGCGGGAGGTGGGTGAGGATGCTCGACCAGAGGAGGTCGAGGCCGCTCTTCTCTTGTGAGGAGGTGATGATGAGTTGACTTTCCTCGAGGGAGAGGAACTTGAGTAATTTTTGTGTATGGAGGCGGTGTTGGGAGCGCGCCACCTTGTCGGCCTTAGTGGCCACCACACGAAATGGCAGTTTGCTGTCTCGAATCAAGGCATGGAAGAGGACATCGTCCTTAGAGGGCAGGTGGCGAAAATCGACCAGCTGGAGCACGAGGCGAATTTGCTGGCGTTGGGTGAGGTAGTCGTAGAGCCGCTCGCGCAAAGCGGCTCTTTCCGTCTGCGGAATCTGAGCATAGCCATAGCCCGGCACATCAACTAAATAAAACTGCTCATTGATGCGGTAAAAGTTTAAAAGGCGCGTCTTGCCGGGGCGTGAACTGATGCGGGCCATAGCCCTCCTGCCAAGCATGGCATTCACTAAGGAGGACTTGCCGACGTTACTGCGCCCAAGGAGCACCAATTCGGGCAGGGCGTCGGTGGGCATGTGGGCGAGGCGCAGGGCTGAGACGATAATTTCGGCCGAAGTTATCTTAAGCATCGGCCGGTACCTCAGCGACTAGCGCCACCGCTAACACCTGGTCCATACTTTCCACCAACCGTACGTCAAGGCGGCGCAGAATGTTTTTTGGCACCTCATCGAGGTCGCGCTTGTTGTCCTTGGGCACGAGTACGGTCTTAATGCCGGCGCGGTGGGCGGCCAGAAGCTTCTCTTTGAGCCCGCCGATGGGGAGCACCCGACCGCGGAGGGTAATCTCGCCTGTCATAGCCACATCTTTGCGCACCAGACGCTTCGACAAGGCGGAGGTTAAGGCGGTTGCCAAGGTTATGCCGGCACTCGGGCCGTCCTTAGGAATGGCCCCCTCGGGCACATGCACATGAATGTCACGGTCTTGGTAAAAGTCGCCGTCGATGAAAAGCTCTTTCGCCCGCGAGCGCACGTAGCTATAGGCCGCCTGTGCCGATTCGCGCATCACCTCGCCCAGTTGGCCGGTGAGGATGAGATTGCCCTTGCCGCTCATCACGGTGACCTCGATGGTGGCGGTGTCGCCACCTGCTTCGGTCCAGACAAGCCCCGTGGAAATCCCCACCTCATCATGCTGTTCCGCGGGGTTAAACCTGTAGCGGGGGGCGCCCAAGAATTTATGCAGTTTAGCATTGGTCACCGGCGCCTGCTTGGTTTTGCCCGAGACAATCTCCTTGGCAACTTTACGGCAGACCGTGGCTATTTCGCGCTCAAAACTACGCACTCCGGCTTCGCGGGTGTACTCATTGATGATTTTACTTAGCCCTGTCTCCGAAAATGACAATTGCTCAGGCTTTAATCCGTGAGAAAGTAGCGCCTTAGGTACTAGGTGCCTCTTGCCAATCTGCAGCTTCTCTTCAGCCGTGTAACCTGACACATAAATTATTTCCATGCGGTCGAGCAGTGGTCGGGGGATGCTGTAGCGAGAATTAGCGGTGGTCAAAAAGAGCACCTGCGAAAGGTCGAAGGGTATCTCAATGTAGTGGTCGGCGAAGGTATGGTTCTGCTCTGGGTCTAAGACCTCGAGCAAGGCGGCCGAGGGGTCACCACGGAAGTCTGTGCTCATTTTATCTATTTCGTCCAGCAAAAACACGGGGTTACGCGTCTTAGCCTGCCTCAGTCCCTGAATGACCCGTCCGGGCATAGCCCCCACATAGGTGCGGCGATGCCCGCGAATTTCGGCTTCATCCCTCACCCCGCCGAGCGACATACGCACAAAGCTGCGGTTCAGGGCCCGCGCGACCGAGCGCGCTAGGGAGGTCTTACCCACTCCCGGCGGCCCGACCAGGCACAAGATGGGGCCCTTGAGCTTGCTCGTCAACTGACGCACCGCCAAATACTCGAGGATTCGCATCTTGACCTTCTCTAGGCCGTAATGGTCTTCGTTAAGTATGTCTTCTGCCGCGGCGATGTCGAGGGAGTCTTCGGTCATACTCGACCACGGCAGCGCCAGAACCCAGTCTAGGTAGTTGCGCACCACCACGGCCTCGGCGATGCCAGGCGGCATGCGCTCCAACCGCTCTAGCTCCTTGGTGCATTTTTCCTCAACCTCTGGGGGCAGCTTGAGGGTAGACATCTTCTCACGCAGGTCCAGAGCCTCTGCCCCCCGTTCGTCTTTCTGCCCGAGTTCCTTGTGTATAGCTTTCATTTGCTCACGCAAATAATACTCCCGTTGGTTTTTCTCCATTTGTTTGCGCACGCGATTGTTAAGCCGGCGGTCAATTTCTAAAATCTCTATTTCCCGCGCAATAAGTTCGCGGAGTTTCTCCAGCCTTTCTTTGACATCGACGGCCGCAAGAATAGTCTGTTTGTCTTCGATGCTCAGGTTGAGATGAGCCACTATGGAGTCAGCGAGATATCCCGGTTCGTCTATCGCGCTGATGGCGGCATACACTTCGGGGGGTGTTTTTTTGCCTGACTTCACATATTGCTCAAAGAGTTCCATGACATTGCGCACCAGAGCTTCCATGTACACGGAAACCTCGGAGGCGTCTTTAAGCACCATCACTTCCGCAGTCAGGTGGGGCTCGGTCTGGCCGATGCTCTCTATGCTAGCGCGACTCAAGCCCTCGACTAAGACCCGCGCACTGCCGCCGGGCATGGCTATGACCTGCTTGATGACGGCAAGCGTCCCCATGCGATTAAGCTCTGTCGGTGTTGGTTCTTCGATGTTCACATCTGTCTGGGTGGCGAGAAGTATCTGGCCATTCGCACTCATGGCGGCGTTGATGGCGTTCATAGAACGTTCCCGTCCTACATCTAAATTCACAATGCTATGCGGAAATACCATGTAACCCCTGAGCGGCAGGACCGGTAGAATCACTAATTGTCCTTCCAATGTCATTAATACCTCCTGATCACCTTAGTGCCGGCACTCTACCGGTAATCTACTAGTGTAAGCATAGTATACGCCACAAAAAAAATGCCCGCTAGTGCAGGCACTGCATTGCCGGAATTAATTCTATGGGGGGAGGGGTATTTTCTACCAGGCAGTGCGTCAAGGCCTCCCTGATGTGCCTGATGGGAATTACCTCCACCCCCTCGATATGAGCGAAGCTCTCTTGCCAGTTTTCGTAGGGTATAACCACCTTCTTAACTCCAGTCAAGCTAGCGGCCTCAAGTTTGGCAGCGACACCACCCACGGCCTTGACCACCCCCCGCACCGACAATTCCCCGGTCATGGCCACGAAATTATCTACGGGTATCTTCTTGACAGCCGAGTAAATGCCGACCGCCATTGCCACACCGGCGGAGGGGCCATCTACCGGCGTACCGCCGGGGAAATTTATGTGGATGTCAAAGCCATAGGGGTCGACATCAAGCACGCCACGCAGCGCCGTGAGTACGGTATCTACCGAGCTTAGTGCCATGCTCTTGCGCCTGATGAGGTGGCTCGCGGTGCCTATCTCCTCCTCCTCGGCGATACCCGTCACTTTGACGGTGCCAGGACCTCTAGTGGGGGATGCCGCCACCTCAAGCTCCAGCAAAGTACCTAAAGCAGGTCCAAACACCGCCAGGCCATTGACCACGCCCACCTGTGGTTCGCTCTGAATTTTGGGCTCATGGCGGGCGGTACAGTTGGTGGAGTTGATGACCCATTCGATGTCTGGCGCACAGAGTTTGGCCCGGCCCTCGCCCCCTGCCACCCCGGCGGCGATCTGAATGATGTTGACGGCTTCGCGGCCGTTATGGGCATAGCGGGACAAGAGGCTACGGGCGGCATCGTCTAGCTCAACACCAATGCGCAAGGCTGCGTTATTGGCAATGAAGCCGAGTTGCTCACTCCTTAGCGGACGAAAGAAAATCTCTAGACAGCGTGAGCGTATGGCGGGGGGGATGGTTTCCGGCGCACGGGTGGTGGCCCCCACGAGGCGAAAGTCTGCCGGCAAGCCCTGCTGAAAAATGTCATGGATGTGACTGGGGATATTGGTGTCCTCGGAAGAATAGTAGGCGCTCTCTAGTTTCACCTTGCGGTCTTCAAGAACCTTGAGGAGCTTATTTATTTGCACGGGATGCAGCTCGCCGATCTCATCGATGAAAAGAATGCCGCCGTGCGCCTTGGTGACCGCACCGAACTTCGGCTGGGGAACACCGGCCATACCGAGAGGGCCTGCCCCCTGGTAGATGGGGTCATGCACCGAGCCAATTAAGGGGTCGGCAATCCCGCGCTCATCAAAGCGGGCGGTAGTGGCATCAAGCTCAGTAAAGGTGGCGTCTCGTCCAAATGGTGAGCCCTTAGTCCTCTTGGCTTCCTCTAGTACCAGTCTAGCGGCAGCAGTCTTCCCCACCCCGGGGGGCCCGTAAATGATGACGTGCTGGGGGTTAGGGCAACAGATGGCCGCACGCAAAGCCTTGATGCCATCGTTCTGGCCGATGATGTCAGCAAATGACGCCGGGCGCGTCTTCTCGGCGAGAGGTTCGGTCAGAGAAATCTGGCGCAGCTTAATTAACCTATCTATCTCCTTGCGTGACTCTTTTTCGATAGCGACCTTATTGCCCTGCTGCGAGCGCAATAGGTTGAGAAAGTAAAGGCCAATGACCACGGCAAAAAACACTTGTACCACATAAAAAACACCGCCCATGTTCACTTTGCTCACCTCGCTGTTAGTTTGTGCGTAGGGTGAGAAAAAAAACATGGGCGGCTATTTCTTTTTAGGCAGTGACGTCTTTTTTCTTGCGGGGCTTGGTGCTCTCGGTGAGCAAGATGGGTAGTTCGTTTTGTAGAATGACTTCCTCAGTAATTATGCACTTCTTGATGTCGGTGCGGGAAGGAGCATCATACATCACGGCGAGCATAATTTTCTCCATAATGGCCCTCAGCCCCCGCGCCCCGGTGTTGCGCTTTATGGCTTCCTTAGCAATAGCCCTTAGCGCTTCCGCTCTAAACTCCAAGTCTACCCCGTCATAGTCCAGAAGCTTGGTGTACTGCTTGACCAAGGCATTTTTCGGCTCGGTCAAAACGCGCACGAGAGCATCTTCATCCAGGCGGTCAAGCGTCGCAATGACCGGTATGCGCCCGACAAACTCTGGTATCAAGCCAAACTTGAGCAGGTCGGTCGGCAGCACCTGCCTAAGCAACTCGCCAATGGGGGTATCCGCCCGCGACTTTACATCCGCTCCAAAACCCATAGCCTTCTTGCCGATGCGGTTCTCGATGATTTTCTCGAGGCCGTCAAAAGCTCCGCCACAGATAAAGAGAATATTCGTCGTGTCAATCTGCAAAAATTCTTGATGGGGATGCTTGCGCCCGCCCTGCGGGGGCACGCTGGCCACCGTCCCTTCGAGAATTTTGAGCAAGGCCTGTTGCACGCCTTCGCCGGACACATCGCGGGTTATCGAGGGGTTATCTGATTTGCGAGCGATCTTGTCGACTTCGTCAATGTAGATAATACCCTTTTCGGCGCGCTCGATGTCATAGTCGGCGTTCTGGATGAGCTTGAGCAAGATGTTCTCGACATCTTCCCCCACATAACCGGCCTCGGTGAGCGAAGTCGCGTCGGCAATGGCGAAGGGGACATTGAGTATTTTTGCCAAGCTGTGCGCCAAGAGCGTCTTACCCACACCGGTCGGCCCGATGAGGGCGATATTGCTCTTGGTTAGCTCGACATCCTCACCCTTGCTCGGTGCGGCATAGATGCGTTTGTAATGGTTGTACACGGCCACCGCCAAAACACGTTTGGCATCGTCCTGACCGATGACCCATTGGTCCAGAAACTCCTTGATAACATGCGGCTTAGGAATCTCCTTGCGTTCAACCTCTTGGCCCTGATGCGCTTCCTCTTCCACAATCTCCATGCACAATTCCACGCACTCGTCACAGATATAGACTCCCGGTCCCGCGATGAGCTTCTTGACTTGTTCCTGCGTCTTACCGCAAAAGGAGCACTTGACGGCGTTTCGATCATCAAACTTCCCCATGAAACGGCCTCCTCCCGGCTACTTCTTGCGCTTAACTAAGATTTCATCCACCAGACCGTAATCTTTGGCCTGCTCGGCTGTCATCCAATAGTCGCGGTCGACGTCTTTGGCGATTTTTTCTAGTGGTTGATTGGTGTGGGTAGAGAGAATCTTATTAAGTGACTCACGCATCCGGAGTATCTCTCTAGCCTGTATTTCGATATCCACGGCTTGGCCCTGAGCCCCGCCGTGGGGTTGATGGAGCATTACGCGCGCATTTGGCAGTATCATGCGCTTGCCGGGCGCACCGGCGGCGAGGAGCACCGCTCCCATGCTGGCCGCCATGCCGATACAGATGGTGCGCACGTCAGACTTAATAAATTGCATGGTGTCGTAGATGGCCAAGCCGGAATCAATATGCCCACCGGGGCTGTTGATATAGAGGTCAATGTCCTTACTGGGATCGTCACCCTCTAGGTGCAAAAGCTGCGCCACGATGAGATTGGCCACATGGTCGTCAATGGGGCTACCGAGGATGATGATCCTATCCTTGAGCAGTCGCGAAAAAATATCGTAGCTGCGCTCCCCACGACTAGTCTGTTCAACTACAAAGGGTATCAAACCCATCTTACTCTACCTCCTGGTCTTCTTTCACCACCGACACACTTACTAAGTAGTCAATGGTCTTTCCGGTGATGATGCTGGCACGCACGGCCTCGAACTGGCCCCTCTTCTGCAGGATTTCGGCTACCTCGACCGCGCTCTTCCCCGCGCCCTGTCCCATGGCCGCCAAGTATGCTTCTATTTCCGCATCCTCCACGGTAATGTTTTCAAGGTCGCTGATTTTCTCGAGGACGAGCCTCGTCTTTACCCTATTCGCGGCAGAGTCCCTAAACTCCTCCCGCAGGGCCCCTTTGGTCTTACCAAGATATTCTAGATATTGCTCAAGCTTTAGTTTGCTACGCGAAAGACTTGCGGACATGTCCTCCAGCATAGAATCCATTTCTTCCTCGACTAACACCTTGGGCACATCAAGAACGACGCCCTCTACTACTGTAGCTACAACTTCGTTTTCTATGCGCTTTTTGGCATTGTTCTCGCCTACCATCTCTAAGTTGGCGCGAATTTCTGCCAACATATCGGCGAGGGTATCATGCTCCGAAATTTCCCTGGCAAAATCATCGTCTATGACTGGCAGTTGCTTGCGCTTAATATCATGCAGCACTACCTTAAAGTTGGCCAGCTGACCGGCTAGTTCTGCACTGTGGTAGGTAGCAGGGAAGGTGACGGCGATGGTACGCTCCTCGCCACAAGCCATGCCTACCAGTTGTTCTTCAAACCCCGGGATAAACTTGCCGGAGCCAATTTCAAGGGTCTGCCCGGCAGCCTCGCCCCCGGCGAACGGCACGCCGTCCACACTGCCAACATAGTCTATCCCCGCGGTATCGCCCACCGCGAGCGTATCCTCCGGCATGTCTACCAGACGAGCGTGGCGCTCGGCAAGTTTCTTTAACTCGTTCTCTACCTGCTCTTCGCTCACCAACACCCGGGGCTTGCTCACGGCAATGCCCTTATATTCTTGTACGTTAATTTCGGGTAAAAGTTCCAGCACGAAATTAATTTGTGCGTTCTCGCCACGGGCAAAATGGACGACCTCGACCTCGGGGCGACTAATAGGTTTGACCATCGCTTGCACCAGCACGCGCTCGTAGACCTTGGGCAGAAGGATATCGAGGGCCTCATCATGCAATACCGCTGCCCCGTAGCGAGCCTCCAAAATTTGCACAGGCACCTTGCCCTTACGAAACCCGGGCATGTTTACTTTGGCGACAACTTTCTTGTAAGCACCGTGCAGGGCCTCGGCTACTTCGGCCTCATCCACCGTGACCTCAATTTGCAGTCTGTTGTTCTCTAGATTCTTCATATCCGTTTTCAAAAGTGTAGTCCTCCTCAATGGCTATGTTCTTACAGGGTCGCGATTGACCACTACATTATAGCACAAAAAAAGCTTACCACAATGGTAAGCTTAGTAACCCAAAACACCCAAAAAAACAATTAAAAAATTACAGTGGCGCGCCCGGCAGGATTTGAACCTGCGACCACCGGATTCGTAGTCCGTTACTCTATCCAGCTGAGCTACGGGCGCAAATGGGGTGGATGATGGGAATTGAACCCACGACCCCCAGATCCACAATCTGGTGCTCTAACCGACTGAGCTACACCCACCATGTCGACGAAATTCATTGTACCAAAGTTTTGCGCTCCACGCAACCCACTATTTTTTTGGGTTGTCGCACGAGTGAACTTGTGTGGTACCATAGAATCAAGAACATAGAGCGAAGGGGGGAAGCAAATTGAGTCAGCGGATCGTTTTAACCGGCAATCAAGCCATCGCCAGGGGCTTCTGGGAGGGCGGCGGCAGCGTTGCCGCGAGCTACCCGGGGTCGCCCACCGTCGAAATCCTAGAAACCCTTAAAGAGTACCCGGAAGTCTACAGTCACTGGGCCTTAAACGAGAAAATCGCGCTAGAGATAGCCATTGGGGGCAGTCTAGCCGGCGCGCGCTCCTTAGTATCTATGAAGCATGTCGGGCTCAACATCGCCCTCGACCCCTTTATGACTTTTACCCAAATTAAAACCAATGGTGGCTTTGTCCTTGTGGTCGGCGACGACCCCGGCTTGTCTAGCTCCCAAAATGAGCAAGACACCCGCGCCTTGGCCCGCTTTGCCAAGGTGGCCTTGCTAGAGCCCAGCACCGCACAAGAAGCCAAGGACTTTGTCGTGGCGGCCCTCCACATGAGTGAGGAGTACCATACCCCGGTCATAATTCGCTTGACCAGCAACTTGTGCCATAGCCGCGGGGTGGTGGAGCTAGGCGAGCGCATCGAGAGTCCGGGCCAAGGCTTTGTCAAGGACCAGGCTCGCTACAACATGCTCCCCCCTTACGCCAATCAGCAGCAGCACTTCATGAGGGAGCGCCTGTTACGCTTAGCAGAACTCGGCGAAACCAGCCCTCTCAATCGCTATGAGCCGCGAGAAGGCAGTGCCTGCTTGGTTATTACCTCCGCCCTGCCCTACTGTTACCTGATGGAGCTCAACGCGCCTGTTTCCATCATGAAGCTAGGGCTGAGCTATCCCCTCCCCCTAGCGCATATCAAGGCTATCTCCGCCAACTACCGGCAGGTGCTCGTCTTAGAAGAACTCATGCCCCACATGGAAAGCGAGCTCCAGGCGGCCGGGCTATGTGTTTATGGCAAGGAGTACTTCCCCTTCACCGGAGAACTTACTTCAGATGAAATTAGAGCAGGGCTGGCTCGGGCAGGCGTGCCTGTCGAGGCACCTCCTTTAGCTCCAAACCCTATCAGCACCCCGCTCCGCACGCCCATACTGTGCGCCGGCTGCCCTCACCGCCCCGTTTTCGATGTTTTGCGCGAGGCCAAGGTGGACGTCATCGGCGACATCGGCTGCTATTCGCTCGGCATTTTGGAGCCCTTTGAGGTTCTTAACACCGTAATCAGCATGGGCGCGTCGCTCGGCATCATTCAAGGTGTGGCCAAGGCGCACCGCCACGCAGGTATCTCCCGCCCCTTAGTCGCCACCATCGGCGACGGTACTTTTTTCCACTCCGGTCTTTCCGGCTTTGCCGACCTAGCCAAGACCACCGAAAACATCACCGTAATTGTCCTCGACAACCACACCACCGCTATGACCGGGGGTCAGGACACCCTCACTACTCGTAGCTACCTCAAAGATGACAGTCGCTACGGCATGAGCATCATGGAAGTGCTCAAATCCTTTGGCATAAAAGACATCCAAGAGATAGACCAGTTTCATGTGGTCAAGACGAAACGCTTGCTGGCCGAGGCCCTAGAGCGCGACGGACTCTCGGTGATAATTGCCACGCGGCCCTGCGCCCTGAATTTCAAAGTCAAGAACCCGCATTTCTTGGTAGACCCTAAAGTCTGCATCGGTTGCCGCCGCTGTGTCAAGGTCAACTGCCCGCCCATTTCCATGCTCATGTACGAAGGCCAGCAAAAAAAACAATCCTTCATCGACCCCGCCCATTGCGTGGGCTGTTCGGTTTGTTCGCAAGTGTGTCCGGTAAAAGCAATTAAGAGTAGTGCCACCCTGAAGGGGCAGGAGGTGCAACCATGAGCGTTACGAGCATTATGATTGCCGGCGTCGGGGGACAGGGCTTAGTCCTCCTCACCCGGGTACTGGCGCAGACGGCTCTAGCGGCCGGGTATGATGTCAAGAGCGGCGACGTAGTGGGCCTCGCCCAGCGCGGTGGCATGGTCTGGGGCAGCGTGCGCTACGGCGAAAAGGTGCATTCCCCGCTCATACCACAAGGCCAAGGGGATTTCATGATCGCCATGGAAGCCTTGGAGGGACTGCGCTTTGCCCATACGCTGAAGCCAAGTGCCAAGGTGTTCCTGAGCAAGTATCGCATTTTGCCAAACCGGGTACTCATCGAAAAGGATGAGTACCCAGCAAACATCCCCTTGCTGCTAGGCGAGCGCGGCCTAGTCGTGGTTGAAATTGACGCCGAACAAATGGCGGTCGACCTCGGCAACAGGAGGCTTTCCAATACCTTGCTTCTCGGCGCACTGTCGGTGGAGCTACCCTTCTCTAAGGACCATTGGGAAGACGCCCTGCGGGAAAATGTTCCCCCGAAAACCTTAGACTTAAATTTGGTGGCCTTTGCCGCAGGACGAAATGCTGCTGCCCAATCACACCCCACTACCTAGGTAGTGGGCAGCACCAAGGTGACCTTGAATAGGTCCCCGTCAATGTCGATTTTCAGGGTTCCCCGGTGCAACTCGACCAGGCTTTTGGCGATGGCCAAACCAAGGCCGGAACCCTCCGTGCTGCGCGATTCATCTCCCCGCTTGAATCGCATAACAAGCTCATCCGGGCCGATGTTGAGCGGCAGAGCGGAGACATTTTTAAAAGTTAGGTGGACCTGATTTTCTCCGGCTGCTGCGTCCACATAGACTCGCGACCCCGCTAGGGCATAATTTAGGGCATTGGATAACACATTTTCGATCGCCCGCCAGAGCAGCTTACCATCTGCTTGCACCTCCAGCCGTTCGGGCGGGATGCTAACGCGAAAATCTAGCCCGGAACTTTCGATTCTCCCCGATAGCTCGGCTAACCCTTGTGTTAAGAGAGCCCCCACATCGAGCGTTTCCCATTTAACGGACAAATTGCCACTGACTGTTTTGGCAGCCTCGAAGAGGTCATCCGTCAACACCTTGAGGCGTTGCGACTTCTTGTCGAGAACGCCTAGGTACTTTGCGGCGTTTTCTGATTGCAACCCTTCGGTCTTTAGAAGGTCAATGTAGGCAATTATGGACGTTAGGGGCGTCTTAAGGTCATGGGACACGTTGGTGACTAGCTCAGCCTTCATGCGTTCTGACTTAACTTCACTCTCTAGCGCAACCTGCAGCCCTAGAGCGATGTTGTTAATATTCGAGGCCAGCACTACGAAATCTGTTATGCCCTTTTCGGGAATGCGGTAGTTGAGGTCGCCGCTCCTCACCCGTTCTGTCCCCACGATAATTGCTTTCAGTTCTGCCGCCCGGTTGACTACATAGGCCAGAGCAACGATGTTAACCAGTCCAAATAGGCCCAAAGAGGATACAATGGTCAACGTCCCATACCCAGCGACGGCTAAAAGATACAGGGAAAAAGTTAAGGACGCCCCATAAGCCATGAGCAGGCCCGATGCCCGAACTGCTAAAGACCCTGCCCCGATTACCCGAGCTATAGATGCATAGATCAGGGTGTGCTTAAGGAGCTCTCCCCGCTTGCATCGTTTAGAGAGCGAACTTAAGTACTGTAGCCCCAATAGGGCTATAATGACCGCAAACAGTCCGCCTATCTCTAGGCTTACGGGTGGGCCACCGCGGTCTTGGACAGTCCACACTAACGCCATTCCTATCATTAAAACAAGGGACGCCCCCCCATAAAGTATCAACCCTACATCTAGGTAAAGGCGATCTAGGAAAGCGAGATGCACGACTGAGGAATTGGTTTGTCGCCCTGCGGCGTACATGACAAAGGCTGCGCCGAGTAGGCTACTCACAAAACCGATGACCATAAAGTTAAGGCCCGCCCTGCCTCGCGCACGTCTGGCTTCCGCATCGGCAACCAAGGCATTGTAGTCCTCCAAGGCAAGTCCTACATAGATAATCGCCCTGTCCGGCAGCAGGGTCTGGCGGTGGTGGGGCAAAGCGGCAAAGAAGGCGCCGACATCGCCTACCTCCCCGATATTGGTCAGTCTGGCGGCGCCCTCCGCCTCGATGTAGTACAGGAGGGGGTGGGGTGAACCGAGGCTGACCAACGCCTGCTGCCTGAGCCCTTCATTTTGGGCAGCATCGCTCCCTGCTAGCACCTCTGCCCAGCTAAGACCGCGTTGCATAACGCGCTCTAAGGCCCTGCTCACTACTTCCTCCCGCAGCACGAAAGCATACTGAAAGCTTGGCCAGTGTTGCACGCCGTACCAAGCAAGCAATGCGCCGGCTATGGTTACGAGAACCGCACAAAGCCTTAGCCTCGAAAGAAGGCTAGTATTTCTCAAGCTTGTACCCAATGCCCCACACCACCTTTAGATATTTTGGCTCTTTCGGATTGAGCTCAATCTTTTCACGGATGCGGCGAATGTGGACCGCCACGGTGTTCGCCGGATTGTAAGGCAGTTCATTCCAGGCGCGCTCATAGATTTGGTCGATTGAAAACACCCGCCCGGCGTTCTCGCAGAGAAACTTAAGTATCCTATACTCCACCGGGGTGAGTTTGACGGGTTCCCCATCCACAGTCACTTCTTTGCGTAGGTCATCCACCGCTAAGCCACCGCTGCGACAAACTCCGCTCTCCGGCACTTGACTCCCAAGTGTGGTGTAGCGACGAAGCTGCGATTTGACGCGGGCGACTAATTCTAGGGGATTAAAGGGCTTAGTTACATAATCATCTGCTCCCATGTTGAGCCCTAGCACTTTGTCCGCATCCTCGGACTTGGCCGAGAGCATGATGACCGGAATATTGTAACCTTCGCGGAGAGTAACCACCGCTCTAATTCCATCCATAATCGGCATCATAATGTCCATGATGACCAAGTGGATGTTTTCGCGCTCCAGAACTTCTAGCGCCTCGCTCCCGTTGTAGGCAGAAAACACATTGTACTTCTCGTTGTGCAGGTAAATCTCAATGGCCCGAACTATTTCGCGGTCATCATCACAGACTAAGATGTTCATCGCCGCCAACCTCGCTTCTCGTTCTGGTTTTCTCAGCCATAATTATACCGCATCACTCGCCCTTTCCTCTGTTTCTAATGACCATGCTAACAAACACCTATTAACAACAGCTCGCTACCCATCTTAACAATTTCTTACGAACTGCATGGACGAGAACTTTGAGCTGCTTCCGGCGCTACCGCGAATGAAGCTTGACGCAAAAAAATCCCCCCTCATCGAATCTCCTAAGGAGATTCGATGAGGGGGGATAAAATGAACACACTACTGGTCCCCAAGCTTTTGCGTAAAGTGCCTATCGACAACGCCAGTTCCCAAGCGAAAAAACCCGGTGTGCTGCTGTTAACGGCTCGGTATTCATGCCAATCCAGATGAGTTGCCCGGTTGTAGATCTTATATGATACCTGTCCGAGTCAAGCGGCGCAGGTACTACAACTACCGGCTGTGATCTAAGCAGATTCATTCTCACCGTATCAGGCGGCACCCACTCAATAACCGAACCGGTTATCTGCTCAACTAAGAACCTTAGAGGAACAAATTACCTCCATTTCGTAGTTCTGCATACTGCGGTTCCGGAGAGCCGCCATCACGGTCGCAGGACAGAACGGAAGGGTACTATTGTATTGCAGCCATGCAATTATCTATTCCCCGAACGTAATCCGCAAAGCTAACTTTGCACTCGATGTCGGGGACAAAGAACAACTGTTCGTCATCATCTACTAGCTCGTAGTACTTGGTGGAGTATCGAATCATTAGGCCTGAGCTTTCAAGCTCTAAATATTTCACCTCACCAAAATGGTTTGGCTTGGCCCCAGTGGGTTCACCTACAAAAATGGCACTTGTATTGTATTTCAAATAAAAGACATTGAGCGAGGCCGAAGAAAAAGTATCTCTCCCTACAATTGCGAACAGCCTGCCTCTTTGATTTATGTTCTTATTACGGCTTAGCCAAACGAGAAAGGGTTTCAGTAGCTCTGAATTCCCTCCTTGGTTGTTGCGGAAGTCTATCACTACCTTTTGTATTCCCATATTGTTAGTAATCTCGGCCTTGATAGCCTCGGTGAATTCTCTTACCGATAGGGTTTCCATCTCCCTGCATTTATTGTAATTGACATAGAGGATGCCACTATCAAGGCTGCTCCAGTAAAATCTCTCTCTGTTTTGTCTGTAGAGGGGTAAAATTTTGCTAAAGCTCTCTGCCCTCTCATAATCGTCATACTTCAGGGGTCGTACGGTATGTTTAAATGCTTTGCCCTCATCATTCTCTACAGTTAGGACGATTTCTTCAGGGTTAGTTATTATGCCAGTTCCATACAAGATATCCACACATATTATAAAGCTCGGCAGGGACGACAGCACAAACTGCAGATTCTCGTGCGGTATGATCTCTGTCAGTTTTTTATAAGCATCTCCTGTCTCACACGCTTCAATCTTTAAGATCTTAGTGTGCAGCAATCCCTTGCTTTCGTCGTTCGTAGCTGTTATATACAGCCCCTCCGCAAAGGGATAACAGTCCAAGGGCAACCTGTAATTTTGCGGCAGCATCACAGCAGTATGCGCATCCCTTGCTGTGGCAACGACCCTGGCCAACTCCATCACAATCCCGTATGTGTCCATATGACTAAATTGTTGTGCCAGCCTATCTATCTTGCTGTAAAACTTAGCCTCATTCTTAGCGTGGAAGAAGTTATGATGAAGCCTCGGCAACTCTTTTCTCACTTGCTCAATGTCGCTTTGCCAGTCAATCCTATTCATGCTACGCCCACTCTTTCTAGCAATTATCCTATATACTGTTGGCACTCATCTTACCTGTCGGTAAAAGGGTGCTTTCTTGTTGCCAAAGATGCTGGTCGTGAAAGATAAAGCTATATTGTCGGGCAATTCTTCTTCGCATATGAATCGAAACCGGGCAAACTCACAGGCATAGTTGCTTGACCCGAACCACATACCCTGCGTGCTACCGAGATTAAGTCCTCTGTTTGGGCAAAAGTAGCAAAAATAATCTCTTGGTGCCTTGCGCCAACTTCTTCGTCTTCAGGCAATTCTGCGTAAAACTCAAACCATATTAGGGTTTGAACAGGTTTGCCACGTTCCATGCGCAAAACAACGACACGACCTATCTTGCAGAGGTACAGGCCGTGGTTCTGCTCGGCTCTACCTCTTAAGAATTTCGGCCCTGTAACACAATTCCCTGCAGCGATCTGTCGATTTGCATCTGCTGCGCCAGCGTGGGTGTAGTGAGTCGGCGGATGTCGCGAACCTCCGTCCCCTTAGGACACTTCAAACCATTCCAATCGAGCCTAGTGGCGGCTAGTCGTTTTTCTTAGCCTGTCGATGATATCCGTAGCCGCATCTGACTGCAAGAAGGTGAGCGTGGTCTCAGGCACAAGGCTAGGCAGGACGGCAAAGTCATTCTCACGCAAGGCTTGTCGGACCAGCGACGCCGACACTGCTCTGCCGTCCTGCTCTAGGCGCCCAATCTCATGCAGTTGTATTCCGTGGCTTTGTAAGGTCTCCCTTAGCACCTGATTATAGATTGCCGTCACGGGCGAATATGGCTCCGTGCCGACAAACCTCACCCGCACCTTAAGCGCCCGCGCGATGTGCATGGCATACAAGGCGGCATCGATACTGGCCCCCGCACGCGCGTGGGCTGTTTCTTCCTCGCTGAAATAACTGGGGAAGGTAGCTGTCGACACAGCGTATGGCCCGGTGGGTAGTACTGTCACGTTCTTAAACCGCTGAGTGCCCTGCTTTACCAACGCAAACCTCACGTCAAAGGGGAAAACTGACTTGTCTTCTTGTACGACCAGCAAGTAGACGTGCTCGCACTGCGCTGCAGCCGCTCTTACTAAGTACTCGTGCCCCAGTGTAAAAGGATTGCAGTTCATAACCAGCCCACCGACCAAGCCGCTCTGGCCTGAGGCTATCTTGCTGGCAACAAATTCTAGTTGCCTTAGATAATCTATAAAGGATGGGTGCCCGCTTTCGAGCAGCGCAGCCCACTGGGTCTTAACAAGTGTGCGAAATCCGAGGCTATCGAAGAGATACGCCTGGCGCGGCGTGGTGTAGATAAAGCAGCGCGTATGCCCCGCCCTTTGGCCCGCCAGCATCAGGTAGTGGACAATCTTACCTGACAGGCCCTCTCCATGTAGCGATGGACTAACAGCAACGCACTGCAGCACATTGCCCTTCAGCGACCCTGTCGCTACAATCTCCCCATCTGCCCGTATCTCGACCGTCAGATCGCTTTCTGCATCATATCGCAACGCAAATTGCTCTAGAAAACGATGTACCGCTGGCTTATCTTGGCTTGATGTGACTTCATAGGGAATCCACACAGTCTCACCCCTTAAATAAGCTTGGCCGGAGCAGGGTTGGTGGCGACGGAAAGCCTTCGCCTTGGAAATGCAGCGCGAGCGACAGGGACAAAAGATCGCCGGAACCGCCGGGGCTGAGCCTAGTAGCAACGAAGGACAAGTGCGCCTGTCGGGTTAAGTCGCGTCCACGCGCGCTGAAAACACTTCCGGCAGCAAGTATGGTCTTGGCCGTTTCTTGCACTAAAGCTAGGCCTGCCTCGCCTGCCCGGTGGAGGACCGTTGTGTCAGCCAAGTGTGCCATAATGCTGATAAGCGCATGGACAGCGGCGTCATTAAGACTGACGTCCCGGCTTAAGGCATACTCTAACGCGGGGTATCCTACGCGTTCCACCGTGGGCAACCCCGCTTCCGCTTCTCCTCTTATTCCCGTATAGCCTTTCTCCATATAGAGCCGCTCTCCGGCAGTGAGGGAGTCACGCTCACGCTTAGCGAGTTTACTAAGGTCGCGCTCAGTCAGCCCTCGGCACGCAGACTTAACGGCGAGGAAGAAGTCCGGCGAGGGCACCTTAACGCCTTTGGCTAGGCACACGCCGGCAATCCCTGCGGAGAGCCCCAACACAAAGAGCTGTCCCCGTTGCGTGTTGACGCCGGACGTAGCCTGCAGCAACTCTCGCTCGGCGCGCACGCCGATGGCCCTAAGCTCTGCGAACACATGCTCTAGGCTTTGTTCCGCCTCCTGCCAGCCTGTGGTCACGCATTCGGTAAAATAGGGGGCGAGCACACTGCTGCCCAGTATGAAGGTAAAGATATTCATGTCGGTGTGGGCTCCGCTGTCATAAGGACTCACCAAGCCCGGCGAAGGGCTGATACACACCTCAAAGAGCGAGGCTGCCGTAAAGCAAGCACCTACTCGATAGATATCGGTGGCTGGCATCATGTGTTCCTTACCCCTCGTGCTATGCTCTGCGCAACACTAACTACTTCCTCGGGGATGTGCCTGCCTAGGCGCCTGCACACATGGGCCTCCTCTACGCCGCACACCCAACACACGCGCCCTTTGATGCCCAGACTGCCGCGATCTATAGGCCCTGCCTGCGTAAGGACGTCTATATCCCACAGGCGTCCCCGTAACGCCTCTTCCTCGAGCCGGATGCACTGCCGTTTGATGATTTGTCCATCCCCCAATACGGCAAACAGGCTGCAGGGCCCAAGGACATCGACGACGTGCTCCTCGGCGATTATCGCTAGCCCTTGGCTTGCTAGCTGAGTAGTTAAAGCGCTCCCGGCCTCGACAATCAGCCCCCGCCAAGGGTACAAAGCAAACCCTCCTGGCAAATTAAGTGATACCTGCACCAAGACCGCACCCCTGTCAAGAAATTGCTGTTGGTGGGCATGTCTTCCTTCCATCGCTGCAAAAAGGTCGCTGGTTCCCAAAGTACCCCTTGCCCTCCTCCAAAAGTTACGCAGTTACTTTCGGCTTCTTTTTTATCATCCCACTAAGCACAGGGGCAAGAAGAATAGCTAAGCACGTCAAGAGTAAAGCAGCGGTGATTGGCTTGGATACAACGGCAAGCAGATCTCCGCCTGCAAGCAGAATGGCGCGCCGTAAATTTGCTTCCGTCAGGCTACCTAGTACCAGCCCCAACACCAGCGCTGCGGCGGAGAACTTGAATGAGGCAAAGGCTACGCCGATTATGCCTGCTACGATCATCAGCACAACGTCGCTGGTGCTACCCTTAAGCGCAAAGCTACCCATCGCCGCAAACAACACAATGAGGGGACCGAGAATGCTGTAGGGGACATTGAGGACTTTGTTAAAGACCTTAGCGATAGCCATGGAACATATCACCATGAGCACGTTCGTGAGCATCATCGACGCGAAAACTGCGGAGAGGAACTCGGGCTGGGTTCTGTGCAGGATGGGACCTACTTGCACTCCCTGCAAGACCAGAGCCGACATCATAACGGCTGCGGCAGTGCCCCCGGGGATGCCAAGCGCCAAGAGCGGCACCATAGAGCCCCCTGCGGCAGCGTTGTTAGCCGTCTCTGATGCTGCAATTCCCTCTATGGCACCGTGGCCAAACTGCTTTCTGTTCGGAGAGATCTTGGCTTCAGTGGAGTAACTGAGGAAGGCAGCGATAGTCGCGCCTGCGCCGGGCAATATCCCCACCAGTGTCCCTAGGATTGACGCGCGAACAACGGTCCAGCGAATGGACCATGCTTCCTGCAATGTCAGGAGTTTAGTCTTAAAGTCAGCCCCGGCTTTAGACGAAGTAGGGTCGAGCTTTAAGGGTTTTACGGTCTGCTTAAGAACTTCAGTTATAGCGAAAAGGCCAATCAGTACGGGGATCATCTCAACTCCGCCGAGCATGGCGGGGTTTCCCCATGTAAAGCGTGGGATGCCCAGCAACGGATCCATACCGATTGTCGCCAAGAACAAGCCGATGAGCCCTGAAATGAGCGTCTTGATGACGTTATCGCTGTCTAGCGCCGTTAGCACGCTCAGCCCTAGCACCGAGACCGCAAAGAGCTCCGAAGGGCCGAATCTGAGCCCCACGCTGGCTAACTGAGGTGCGAGCAGCAGCATGGCTATAGCTGACACCGTTCCACCGATAGCTGAGCAAATGAGGGATACGCCTAGAGCCTTGCCTGCTTTGCCTTGCTGGGCCATAGGGTAGCCGTCAAAGGTCGTGGGGGCATTTGAGGGCGTACCGGGAATCTTAAAAAGTATGGCCGTTATGCCCCCGCCGGTAATAGATGCGGTGTACACGGCAACTAAGAAGGCAATTGCCACGACAGGTGACATAGCATAGGTAAAGGGCACGGCAAGGGCGACAGACATGGATGCGCTCACACCAGGCATGGCCCCAAACAGGATGCCCAGCACGGTCCCCGCCAGGATGAGTAGGAATGTGCCGGGAGAAAAGACAATCTGAAGACCAGTTGTCAATAGATCAAGCAAGCTACTTCCTCCTCATCCTATAGTAATCCTTCGAGAAAAATGGCGAAATCACGCAGGATCCCGTAGCCGCGTGGCAACATTACGCCTAGTGCACGCGAGAACACGAAATACACCGTAAATGTGGCGACAAACGCGCTCACCACGAGTGTTTTCGTGTGCTTTTGACCGACAATCCTAGCATACACCACGAAGAACACGAAAGTGCTGAGGATAAACCCGGCGGCTTGTAGCGACATGGCGTAGACAAAGAGAGCGGCCATGCCCAGAAACAGTTTGCCTTGGACAAATGAAGTAAGGCTGATTTGCCGCAGCTTACCAAAGCCAAATTCAGGGGTTTTCCCTCCCCCGCGATAGACCATCACCATGTTGACGCCAAGTAAGATAATCAGGGCGATCAAAATTGCCTGTGGCCAAACTTCCGCGCCCCACCCGGGACCTTCGGCTTTAGGCACAGTGGCCCCAATGAAAAAGTAAGCATACGTGAAGAAGACAACGAGTCCCGCGTTAAACAGAAGCTCTAATGCCACGTGTGTTAGCTCCTTTCGTGTGCGCCTTAGGAAGGGGCGGGGCAGCTGATAGTGCCCCACCCCTGAATACTACTGGGGCCCCGTCTACTTGAACCGGTCAAACAGCGCCTTTAGTTTCGTGTTTTGTTCTGCCCAGATAGTGGTGAGGTCTGCCGAGTTGGCGAAGGCCGGGCGCTGGTCAAGCGCGTTAGCCTTCATCCACGCTTGAAACTCGGCAGTGGCATGTGCTGTGGTAGCTGCGGCTTCGAATGCTTTAATCGCCGCCTCAGGTGTTCCGCGCTTGGCAAAGATGGCGCGCATCGGGCCAAGATACGACGCAATGTTCCTTTCACCTGTAGCAATAACATCCGGCAACATGGGTATGCGTCGCTCAGCTGCGACCACAATCGCCTGCATGTCGCCCGCTGCCAGCAAACCCTTTACTTCGGCGGGTCCCACCACGGCGAGGTGAACATGACCACCCAAAACGGCTGCATTTAACTCTGCACCTGTGCTGAATGGCACCAACGGCACCGCTACGCCAGCTTCAAGAAATGTCTGTCTAATCATAAAGGCGTCCAGTCCGGTGACAGTTAGCACACCCGCTTTCACTACGCCTGGGTTCGCTCTAATGTAGGTAAGCAGCTCGTCAAAGTTCTTGAAGGGCGCCTTGGTGGAGGCTACGAGAATATTCGTATCATGCACCAGCCGTACAACCGGGATAAAGGCATCCGTGGGGTTAACACTCGTCAGCCCCTGGAAGTGAGCCAGTAGGTGCGATTGCGTGCCCAGCATAAAGGTGTAGCCGTCGGCCGGTTGACGATTGGCATGCTCGAACCCCATTACACCGCCGCCGCCGGACACGTTGTTGACTACTACCGCCACTCCTAAGGCTCTTTCTAGATGTGGCGCAAATGCCCGCACGGTGGTGTCGGCACCGCCCCCCGCGCCCCAAGGCACGATAATTTCGACGCTGCGGGTGAACTTAAACCCCGGCTCCTCAACCCGCCTTGGCGCGCACCCGACAAAGACAAGGGTTAAGACGAGAAACAAAGCCAAGAATAGTGACAACCGTTTTTTCATGTGTTTACCTCCCCGTTTATTTGTTGTTGGTTAGTCAATAGATATATACGCTATCCGTGGCGATAGAGATTGATCAATCCCCCTTTCAGGAGAGTCTGCCGTTCTTCTGGGGTTAACGACCCTAAGGTGAGATGAAGTTCGCGCCCATCCGGGCCGATTACGTAGGCGGCGATTTCGGGCTGCGCTGCCAGAAGAGCACGCCTAATATTAGGGATGAAGAGATAGTCGCCACACGCGAAGGTAGGTCCTTCCTGTAAAAGGAAGGGTACGATCCCCCAGTTAATGAGATTGGCGCGATACCGCCGTGTGGCGTATTCGTGTGCGATGTTTGCCCACCCGCCTAGTACCCTTTGGGAAGAAGCGGCTTGCTCGCGTGCCGAGCCGTCGCCAATCTTGATGCCATACACCGCACTCCCTAAGCCGATTGCCGCTATATCCACCTGCCCGCAGCCGGTAAGGCTGCGTACTTGGGCCAGTACCCCCGCCAGCTCCGGAAATTGCTCGCTTAGGTCGTGGCCAGCTTGTCTAGCGTATTCATATGAGCGCACCAGCTTAGCGCGCGATACATAGGCAGGATCTTTGCGGGAGAGAGTGTACTCGGCTAGGCGCAAAGGATTCGAGCGATAGGACGAAACCTCACCCGAGGGGAGCAAGTCATCGGTCGTGGTTACGGGGTCCCTCAGCACAGCTACGACTTTTAGCAGCAAGTGCTCTGGCAGGGCAGGTAGCTTAGGCCAATCCTTAATGTTCGGAGCGAGCCTTATTTCTGCAGATGCATCCGGCTTGGCAAATCCGTAATAGACGCGCTTAGCGTAGATGTCGGAATCGAACTCGTATACAGGGGACGTGTACTCCACGTCGATCTGCGTAGCCGCAGTTAACTTGCCGCCGTTTATAGCGGTAGCCGCGATGGAGCGTGCGTCCATGAGTGCCACGAAGGCCAGCTGCTCATCTGTTGGTGTGGAACCTTCACGATGGAGAAAGTTGCGCGTAGTATGGCGGATAGAGAAAGCGCGGTTCGCAGGCACATCTCCCGCGCCAAAGCAGGGGCCACAGAAGGCACTGCGCATAACCACCCCTGCACTAAGCAGTTTTTCGACTACTCCGCTGCGCATAAGGCTCAGGTACATGGGCTGACTCGATGGGTACACGCTGAGTGCAAATGCGGCGGTGCCTGCGGATTTGCCCCCTACAATATCTGCCACGGCGGCGATGTTCTCAAACATGCCCCCGGCACAACCCGCGATGACCGACTGATCCACATATAGACTCCCCTTGTTCAGGCAGCTGTCAATCCAGTGTGGGCCTAGCTCCTCGCCAGTGAGCCGTGCGACCTCTTTCGTCAGTGTGTGGAGAATGTCCGCCGTGTTCGCCTGAACTTCCTCAATGGTAAATACATTGCTCGGATGAAACGGTAAGGCGATCATAGGCTTAATTGAAGATAAATCAACATAGATTAGTCCGTCATAGTAGCTCATGCTCCCGGGAGCAAGATGCGAGAAGGCCTTCGGCCTGCCATGAGCGGCAAGATATTCCTTTACCTTGTCGTCTGTGCACCATATGGAGGATAGACAGGCGGTCTCGGCGGTCATAACGTCTATGCCGTGACGAAACTCAACCGACAGGGTAGATATGCCTTCCCCTACAAATTCCATGATCTTGTCCTTGACGTAGCCGTTCTTAAACACAGCTCCTATGATAGCTAGGGCAACGTCCTGCGGCCCCACACCCGGATTTACGATACCGTCTAAATACACGGCTACAACGTCAGGACGAGTAATGCCGTAAGTTTTGCCAAGGAGTTGCTTGACAAGCTCGCCGCCGCCTTCACCGATACCCAGAGTGCCAAGGGCACCGTAACGCGTGTGACTATCGGAGCCGAGAATCATCATTCCCCCACCGGCCACCATTTCGCGCATGTACTGGTGAATGACGGCCAGATGTGGCGGTACGTAGATGCCGCCGTATTTCTGCGCCGCCGAAAGGGCAAAGGCGTGATCATCGGCATTAATGGTGCCGCCCACTGCGGCAAGGCTGTTATGGCAATTTGTCAGCACATAAGGCAGTGCGAACTTGTCCAAGCCACTTGCCCGCGCTGTTTGGATAATGCTGACGTGTGTAATGTCGTGTGACGCCAAGGCATCAAAGCGCAGCTGCCACAAATCGGAGTCCTGGGAGGTATTGTGATTCTCCAGAATGGCGTGGGCCATCGTTCCCCGCCTCGCGCTCTCGCGCGTCACTTCGCGGCCCGTGCGCCGCTGCAGTATCTCCTCTACGTGTTGGCTGTCAGGGATGATTGTGTGCCCGTCCAGCAGGTAAACGCCTGCGGCAGATAGCTGAATCACGGTGCATCCTCCCTTAGCTTCATTTAAAGAATGCGTCGCACAACGTCAATTAAGGTGCCGTCGCGGTATTCCACCAGTGCAACTAGCTCCTCACTTTGGGCCAGAGGCTCAGGTTTGCCGGTGAGTTTTTCTGCCCGCCATTGCAGTTCTTCAATGGAAACGGTCTCGATGCCGAAGTCGTTTAGCTGTTCTTTTAATGTTTTCTGCGCCGGGTTAACGGCAATTCCGCGCTCGGTGACCAATACATCGATACACTCTCCCGGGGTAATGACGGTATGCACGCTATCCACCACAATGGGGAAGCGCCCGCGAATAAGTGGCGCGGTAACTAACCGCAGTTTTGTACCCGCTGCCGTGTCAGAATGACCGCCCGAGGCCCCCATCATAATGCCGTCGGAGCCTGTAAGTACGTTAACGTTAAACGCGGTGTCTATTTCCGTGGCGGCAAGCATCATAATGTCCGTAATGTGCGCCGTGCACGCCTTGGCATGAATGTTGGCGTAATAGGAAGCGGACATTTCCACGTGGCGTGGATTTGTGCGCAGGCTTTCTACCGCTGCGAGATCAAAGCACTGTGTGTCCAAAATTGCGGAGAAGTACCCTTCCTGAAGCATCTCGCAGATATAGCCCGTACTGCCTCCGGTGCAGAAGCCTCCCCTAAGACCCGTTTCCGCCATGCTCTCCTTAAGGAGTTTGGCGACAGCGAGTGATGCTCCCCCCGTGCCCGCCTGAAACGAGAACCCTTCACGAAAATACCCCGAGGCTTCTATAACGCGCATGGCTTGCGCGGCGATGTGCAGTTCGAGCGGATCGCGGGTGATGCGCGTCGCTCCCGTCATAATCCCCTTGGGGTCGCCAACCTTATCTACTTTCACTACCAAGTCCACCTGGGTTTGGGGAATGCTGATCGGAAGCGCGGGATATGGGACTATGTTATCCGTTATGCCTACCACAAAGTCAGCGTACTGCGCGTCTACCATGGCGTAGCCCAATGAACCGCATGCGGCCGGCCCATGAATGCCGTTCATGTTGCCGTACACGTCGGCAGACGACGCCCCTAAAAAAGCTACATCTATTTTTAGTTCACCCGCTTCGATGGCGCGCGCACGGCCGCCATGCGAGCGAATAACTACCGGGGACTTAAGGAGCGATTCGCGCGTTAGGACTTCGGCCAGCTCGCCTCTTAGCCCGCTTGTAGTAATGGCGGTAATGACTCCACTACGAATATGGGGAATAAGTGCTTGATGAATGTTCTGCAGGGAACTAGGAGCAAGCGTTAGGTCTTTAATGCCTAAGGCGGCAATTTCGTCTACCACCATGTTGACGAGCATATCTCCGTTACGGAAGTGATGGTGGAAGGAAATTGTCATGCCACTCTTAAGCCCGCTCGCCAGAATGGCTTCGCGCAGAGATGCCAAGAACTTTTTGCCTGCCCCCATCCCTATCCCTAGGTGTCTGCGGATAGGCGGGGCGTAGTGAGCGCCTGTAGGTGGGGTGGCAAAAACGCCTGCGTAGGGCTTAAGTTCCCCGAGATTCTCTATGAATGAGGGCACTGACCTGCCTACTTTGTTAGTAACCATCACCGCGCCCTCACCTCCCGCAAGCTCTTTGAAGCATTGGCTATGTCCACTACTCTTTGCGCTCTCGCCACAATGGGGCCATCTACCATCCTGCCCTCAACCGCAACGACCCCCGCGCCTCTCTCTAGCGCTTCGGTGTAGGCGGCGAGGACGCGCTCTGCTTTGCTCAGTTCCTCTGGGGTGGGAAGAAAGACCTCATGCGCAAGAGCAATCTGGCGGGGGTGAACACAACTCTTTCCCGCAAACCCGAGCTGCTTGGCAGCCCGTACGTCTGCCTTAAAGGCAGCGTCGTCCTCGACGAGCGTGAAAACAGTGTCAATCGGGTCGATGCCTGCGGCTCGGGCGGCCAGCACCACGGCTGTACGGGCATAGAGCAGCTCGTGCCCACCGGGCGTACGCTCTGACTGAATACTATTAGTGAAGTCCTCGGCCCCAAACGACATCGCTACAAGGCGCGGTGACGAAAGAGCAATGGTACTCGCGTTCATAACGCCTTTTGCCGTCTCGATGGATGCCATTATCTTGACGGTACCGACGGGCAGCCCGGCGTCCGCTTCACATCGGCCCAGAAGTTCATCTAGGCAGGCTACATCTTCAGCTGACTCAACCATGGCCAAGCGCAAGGCGTGTGGCTTCACTGGCACAAGCGCACTGACGTCCGCCGCAAAAAATGGTGTGTGGCGGCCATTGATGCGCACACATACTTCACACACACCAAAGTCTAGCGTCTTTAGCGCACTGACAACCAGTTCGCGTGCAGCGTCCTTCTGGTCCACAGCCACCGCATCCTCTAGGTCAAGAATAATACTGTCTGGCGTAAAGACGGGAGCGTCAATAATGAGCGCGGGGTTGTTGCCGGGCACAAAAAGCATGCTGCGTCGAAGACGATTGCTCATGTATGTCACTCTATCGCCCGCCTTAGGGCTGTTGCTACCCTGGCCCGCAGAACGAAATCTAACGCCCCGCTGTCAACGACCTCCAGAGAAGCCGCTGTAACGCCCAATTCTGCGGCAACCGCGCGCACACTCTCCTGCATTGACGAAGAAAACCTTGGGCCTACCTTGCTCTTAATGTATATTGCAAGCTTCTCTGGGGATGGTGCAACGTGCACCAAGACATCGCCGGATTCAAAACTCCCTGCTTGCGCGCAGCGCTTAATTAATGTACTCATAGCTTCACTCCTGTAGTTTTACTCGCGACACAATAAAGACCTGGATATGTATCCATGGATACATATCGCGCTAACGAAGCGGGCTCTTTTATGTCTATCGATGGAAAAACTGCTAGCATACTGCTTCAGCGCGGGCCTTTATCGATTCACCACCTTGTTCTCACTTGGTTCTGATGGATTCATGTATACATTCTAGCATGACGAGTGTCTTCCTGCAAGAAATTTTTGCGCTTGAAAGATTTTTTTGTGAATTTGACCCTAGGCCCACTGCTCTAGGTAAGCAGCTTTAGCGTTCTCTACATGCCTACGCGCCAGGAACTCTGCCAATTCGGCATCCCCCAACTCTATGGCATCAACGATGGCGCAATGCTCCTTCCACGCTGACACCTGTCGCGACGGTGAAGTGAGACTGATGCCGCGCAAGTTGCGAAGCTGGCCGGTAAACGATGCCACCAGCTGCTCGATGCGCGGGCTGCGGCTGGCCCGGATTAGAATAGAGTTGAACTCGGCGTGCACTGCCATGTACCCCGCCAAATTCTCCGGTAGCGGGCGCATCTTCTCTAGCTTTTCGCGCAACGCGGAAATGTCGTGGGGCGTGATGTTGTCTGCGGCTAACCGTAACGCCAGGCCTTCTAGGACGGCGCGGAGATTGTATATCTCTACGGCGTCCTCCTGCTTGAGACTGGAAACAATCGTACCGCGTCGCGGGGTCACGACAATGAGCGCTTCCTGCTCGAGCATGCGTAAAGCCTCGCGCACGGGTGTGCGGCTGACTCCTAGCTGCTTGGCTAATAGCGTGTCAAACAATCGCTCCCCGGAGGGCAGATGCCCCCGCAAAATGGCCGTACGTAGCTTCTCGTGCACAATGTCCCTAATTGGCCGCAGGTCTGTTATATCCACCGGTGTTAGTACTGACAATCTAAACAGCTCCTTGCAGCGTAAAATATACCTGCACACAGTATACCACTCGCTGCGGGAAAGCGAAAAGCAACCGCGTGTCGTAAAATGACATGGGGAAAATTAGCAGGAGCTCAGCAATGAATCCACTGCTTACAGGCAACGAGACCATTACCCGCGGCGCATATGAATATGCCGTGTTCGCTAAGATTCCGATGCTAGAGCCAAGTGACAGCCAGGAAGCCAAGGACTATGTCGGGCTTGGGTTAAGCATCAGCGAGCAGTTTGAGGAGAGGGTCATTCACCTCAAGGCATAAGGTAGTTTTAAGTGCCTCCACCTGTCTGCCGCCTTGCCTGCCGGCAGGCAGGACAGGCAGGCCTGTATGGCGGCTCCCAGGTCCCTGCCCCCACCTCTCGTGTAGCACGGCTTAGTTCATGTAGCAGTCTTTGCTACACTATTGCGCCTTCGTGGCACAACAACCCCATCGTTCCCTACAAGACCAGCTTGTTTGATATCTTCCTCTGATTCCACCCTTGGCTTTGTGCCCACGTCAGGTAATGGCTCCGCTCTTCTCCTTCATGAATCTCCCTCAGGAAACTTATAAAGCCGTGCAACCCTCCGACATCATCAAGAACAAATGCCCCATCCTTGTGAATGCATACCGGCCTATGCTGCTTCAAAACCGTCGCTTCTGCATCCGACAGCTCATCCTCTGTAATGTGACCCTTTTGCAGTAGGTCTCCGGCAGCCCTTTCCTTGGTAATGGCCACCGTCCAGTCATCCCCAAAATCATAGTTGTAGATTAGTTTGTGTGTTACAGGGAAACTACCATGGTCGATGCCTACAGCTTCGTCCTTGAAGGCCAAGACCCCTGCTACTTCAAGACGTTCAAGCAAGCTCTCTGTTCCACAATCCATCATCAGGGAATTACGCATTTCTTCCAGCGTTAAGGCCACAAGCGGAGTCCTTTTTACAACGCTCGGCCTAGCCTCATTCGTCACCTTACGCCGATTCATGTAGTCACTTAAGGGTTCCTTAACCTCGACCATTGGGAACCGCCCCATCAGTTGTCTGACATCATCCTGGGCCCACTCGTAATCTTCTGCACTTCCTTGAAAGGAGTATGGTCCTGTGTACTTCTTCTTGAGCCATGTCCTTATGCTCCCTTCTTGATAGTCGTCATCCCAAAAAAGAGCGTGCTCGCACTCGCTAGGGGGCTGAAACAATATACCCACCAAATCAGCCCATCCCTTCACAGTCGCACCCGTTAGCCTGTTATAGAGCTCCCCTGGCAGGATGAACCTGCGTAGATGAGAATTATGCCATCCAAAAAGCCTTTGTATGGCATAATGTAGATTGTGTAGGGGCATGTCTGATGGAATCAAGATATTTCTGCTGATTGCGTCACCTGTTGAGGATCCGCCGTATTGGCGCAGAACCGCTCTCTCCATGTCGTCCAAATGCTCGTCCTTTATCTCCAAACGGAGATGTACTGCGCTGAGCGTGCCCATTCCCCCAGTACGTTTACTTGTCATAATCTGTCCCCTCCATCTCAACTTGTTGTGTAGGACTTGTCTATTTCCTTGCCATGTAGACACCAAAAACGTCGCCAATGGGGACGGCAAACCGCCACACCCCGAGCTGTTGGATATCGTAGACGATAGCTCCATGCAGCAGTCCTTTGGCGGCAACCAGTACCCGTCCTACGCTCCGGGGCCTATTTAGCTACGATTCTTTAAGCCGGAAAAATTTTGCGCGGCACATGGACGACGTCTATAAACATGTCACCCCGGGGAACATGGGCCTTAATCGCACTGATGTTTGGGCAAAAGTAGCAAAAATAATCTCTTGGTGCCTTGAGCCAACTTCTTTGTCTTCAGGCAATTCTGCTTAAAACTCAAACCATATTAGGGTTTGAACAGGTTTGCCACGTTCCATGCGCAAAACAACGACGCGACCTATCTTGCAGAGGTGCAGGCCGTGGTTCTGCTCGGCTCTACCTCTTAAGAATTTCGGCCCTGTAACGCATTTCCCTGCAGCGATCTGTCGATTTGTATCTGCTGCGCCAGCTTGGGTGTAGTGAGTCGGCGGATGTCGCGAACCTCCGTCCCCTTAGGACACTCCCGTGCCCGCTAGGCTTCCTGAACTTGACCAAAGGCAGGGTTAAGAATCTGCAGAGCTGGCACTGGATCACGATTACTGCCGCCAAAATTGAGGGCAATACAATCATCGCCGACGCCTCCGACGAAGGCATGCATCGACGCTTCGATCTAGGAATGTGGTATCTGTCAACCCGACTTCCCGGGGGTTTAGTCTACCTGAATTAAGCCTGCAAGCTGCTGTGGCCAAAAACCATGGTGGTGAGCGTTAAGGAAAAGTCGGGACAGGAGCGGTTTTTCCCCTTGCTCAAGGGCCATCTCATGGATGCCGAAACGCACAGGCAATATGCACCCCGAGAAATGGAGTTCAGCAGTATCTATGCAGAAAAGCTTGAGCGATTACTTGAAAATATGAATTGGATGGAGTGGCATGCGCTACCTGCATTATATTGCGGCAACCACATCTTACTTAAACGCAAAACTAACACTGAGGCCCTTTAATAGAAAGGAGTTCTAAAACCCATGCTGTCCGCTCTATAGGTCATAGTTTATATTTGACGCTTACCTATTTGCTATTCACTTGTAATTCCGTGAAGTCGCCGGTCATCTGCAAGAATACAAAATATACCCATCCTAGCAGGATAATCACAACGGTCTATCCAATTATTGCATTACCACCTGTTCCGGTTTACAAGTAATTAAGCCACGAGATGTCGAACTTAAGGAGGCCCGCAATGTCCGATGATATTGCCCGCGCGCTGCACCAACACAACATAGCTAGCCGGTTAAATACAGAGAGCTTGCACAACGGCCTAGCTCGCATCGATGCCTTGCTTCGGGACCCTGCACCAGGTCTGTTCAGAAGCCCTGAGTTTTTATTGACTGCCAAGGCTCAAATTGAAGCAGCCCTCAAAGCCACCTATAATACGGCCAAGCTCGGAGTTCTCGTGCCGGTGGGCATGTGGGGCCTTACCACTGGGCTGGGGTTCCCTGATTTAGACATCAATCTCCTTGGCATCGGGCGACATCGCTTCTTTCTTTTTCACAGTGCTCTTGGCTTAGTCATACTTAGAAAATTCTATCTAAACTGGCTAGATTCTCAAGAACATCCCGAAGCCTGGTCAAACAGGGTAAGGCAAAAAATATCTGAAGCCATTCTCGGCAGCTTCGCCATAGGGGTGGGCGCGCATTTGCTTACAGATGTATTTCAGCCTAAGGCCGTGATCTTCCCTATCTTCGGTTCTTTGGTTAATGGTACACTCGTCGACGATAACATCTGGCTTTTGGGGAATTCACTTTGGGCATTTAAGATTGGCCATGATATCTTCTCACTAGTGCTTTCTGATGAACTTGCTTCTGCCAAGGCTTGTGTTAATCGAACATTTGGTCAAAAACTAGTGCTCCCAGCAGAATATCAGGAGGTGTTGGTGTGTTCCTAGCTGGTCTATCGACACTAAGCCGTGAAGAGCTCATACTGCTTTTGGCGCAAATGAAGGTTATGGATAGCTGGAATATAGTAAACACAGGCATACAAAGGACCGCGCATATTGTCAAACGAAGAGCATTTGAAGCCGTACAATTGGCAGCAGAAAGATTCCGTAAACCGGAAATAGGGGCCAAGATCGAGGAGTTCAACGCCAAGACAGAATGGAACTTTGATGTTGTCTCTCACAAGATTGAACAGGAGATCAAGACCCTATCCCAGTTAAGCACACTCGAACTACAGGTCAGACTTCGCATGAACCTAGTGGAACTTGCCAAAGTAGATCGGACTGTCAAAGATGTCGCACTTGCCAACGCCATTGTACATAGGGCTGCCAAAACCCTCAAAATTGATGTCCGACTATATCTAGATGCAGGCTCGCTCGAGGAAGACGTCGCTACGGCTATCGTGACCGGGATGATAACAGAACTTAAGAAGAAACTCGCTAGTCTTTCACCGGAAGAACGGCAGAAGTTCGAAGACTTACTGAGACAAGAAGTGGCACGCTTAACAGAGTCTGACCGCGAAGCCCTCCGTCGGGCTCTCGGGCTAGACTCTCTCACAGCCACGACCCTGCTCACCTTCCTCAAAACAACTTCCACTGTTGTAGCTACTCAACTACTCATCAGTAGTTTCAGCTTTGGCGCTTATCTCTTCCTGACCACCTTTATTAGGGCAACCTCTCTACTTCTAGGCATCACCTTCTCATTTGGGACCTACATGGCGGCCACATCTACCCTTGCTTTCCTGCTCTCAGCACCCTTTTTCTTGATCATGGCCGGAGTATCAGGTGGAGCACTCTTACGCAAGGCCGACACGCGAATTGACGACGAGTTTGCTAAGGTGTTGGTGCTCGTGGGGAGGTCGAAGATATCCAGTACGCCTCATCCCTAATTGGTCCCATTTGAAGAAATTTTCACGGGTAGTTGTTAAAAAAGTTGCGAAAGGTGAGGGTAATGAAAAACTATTACCAGACCTTAGGCGTACCGCATACTGAGTCCTCAGAAGGAATCAGGGTAGCGTTTAGAAAAAAGGCTAAACTATTCCATCCAGACGTCTGTAAGCTTCCTGACGCACATCAGCGTTTTATAGAGGTCGCAGAAGCGTATGAAATTCTCCGGGAACCGACCAGTAGAGCAAAATATGATGTCCTTTTGAAAGAGACGAGATCGGGAGCGTCTACTGACTTCAGCGTTCATCAGAAGAAGGCGCGTGAAACGGCCAATCATTACTCATCTGTAAGTCTAGACGATGTGTTAAGCACTATTGCAGCATTCACTTATGAGCTAGGCCGAGGGATTGTTCTAGGTGATAGAGATAAGCCCCAGGCTACATTTGGAGACTACGCCAGAATGGGATTCTACGGGCTGTTATTGATAGTCGCGATTGCAATTTCTTTCACTGGTGTCGGTACACTTCCGGGGATAGGTATGTTCTACATAGTATGGCACAGTGCCAGTAAGGATGGTCGTTTCTTGGGACTAGGACCATTCTTGGTGTCTACGCTGGTGACTGTCGCAGTGTTACTCTTTGTAGGGGCTGCTATCTTTAGTTAAATCATAACCCTACCACGTACACCAAGCCTGTTTCTGGCAATATAAAAGTGCACAGTTTGGCAACGAAAAGTGCAGAGTTGGCGGCTATAGAAGGAGCCAGCTGCTAGCGTCCTGAACAATACCCTCTTGAGGCTCAAAACTCAGGAGGTAGAGAGAGGAATGCTAACAGTGGCCCAAAGCAATTATATCAAGGACATTCGAGAAAACGAAGACGCCAATGTCAGCGAAATTGCCAGACGCCTGAAGATCAACTGACCAACAGCAACCTACTAAGCAAAGGGAACATCAGGTAATGGGAGCAGAACACGAGGAGCGTCTTAGGACCTGGCTTACGGAGGACCAGCTAAGACCGCGCAAGTACCGTCGTAAGACCCCAGTCTTATTCCGGCAACTCCAAGAAGAAGGCTCCTACACCGGCTCCGACCGAACCGTGCGGCACTACGTAAAAAAGATCAAGGTAGAGTTGGTCAGGAAAGAGCCCCATGCAAGGCTTGAGCACGCGCCCGGTGCAGCACAGGTGGATTTTAGAGATACGCTAACTGTTCTTGCTGGCGATGAGACCCACGAACGAGTAGCCCATAAACCAGTGATGAGCTTTCCATACAACTTCGAACTTGGAACTAGGACGCTAACGCCCTCATCGACCGGCTCATTCATCACTCACACATCCTAGCCTTTGCGGGCGAGAGTTTCCGATTTAAACAAGCTTTAGTACGCAGGAATTTCGTCCGATAACTTCCTTTTTCCCTGCCCCCTCGGGGGCAGGGAAGGCACAGGACGCTATGCACAAATTAGTTGCCAAACTGTGCACTTCCTACTTGCCAAACACATCCATCGCCCCTAGTGACGCGCTGAGCCAGATGCAGAGTCTCACAAAAAACGGGTCCGCGATATTGCAACTTCACAGCAACCCGTAGCGATTTCGTTATTCTGGGCAATCGGAAATTTCTCGAGGCACAAGAGTACCTGTCCCCTGCGTTCTGAGCCTGCTATGAAAGCCCACATTGTTCTGCTTCACCTCTACGCCCACATACCATAGGGCGGGGTGCACTACTCAAAGTCGGCCTCTCGCATGACGCTTTCCTTATCGCTATCTTCGCCATGTGGCCCACCCCCATTACTCATTCCCCCTTCAATTCGATGTTTGGGAGGGCTTCCCTGCTTGAGATTGAGAAGACATCTTCGTGCATCGGCACGCCATGAGCAGTGTTATCACATGGCATTCCATCACGCATTCTCTATGTCTCTTGGCAGGTTTCTCATGAATATTGTCGAATTCTGCATAGTTCAATCCTTGCTTTAACTGTCAGGGGGCTAGCTATGAAATTGTTTGATACAATTCCAGATAGGTTCTTCAACCTACTAGCATCACCTAACCGCGCGGTCTATGCCGAGGCGGTCTTACTGCTGTATGAGCATTATCAGGCAAACCAGTTTGGTATCCCCTATGAAATTATGCGTGATGGCTTCCAGGAACTAATCGAGACTATTGAAGAAACAGGCACGACCTTCGATCAGCCGGACGAGGAAGAGGCCCCCACAGAGTTCACCTCAGATACCGATCTGTTTAGATCCAAGGCCAATTTGCTGCTTCGGCAGCTAAAGAATTACGGGTGGATAGATATCGAAGACCGCGCCAATTACCAGCGGTTTATAGTCCTCCCGCATTACTCTAGCCGCTTGCTTGAGGTGTTAAAGGACCTATGCAATCACCGTGCTGTCGAATACCAACGATTCGCCTTTGTCACCTTCACCCTGCTTAATAGCAAGTCTGATCGCCCTGCCTATGCAATTCTTGAAGCCGAGGACACCACACGCAAATTTATTGGCGCGTTAAGAGAACTAACGAATAACATGCGCAACCATATGGATGAAGTCGTCAGGAAAACGTCCATACAAGAAGTCCTCGACTACCATTTTGGCGAGTACAAAACCAAGATTGTAGATCGCAGCTATCACCGGCTCAAGACTTCAGACCACGTCTCCCGTTATAGGCTCCGCATACTGGAGATTGTACAAAACTACCTAGCTGATCAGGATATTTTTGATGAGCTAGTGCTGAGTGGCCTGCAAGAAGATGTCTCTCGAGAAAAGGCTGGCGACCTATTGCGCTCTGCCCTTCTCTACATCGAAGAGGCCTACCGCAGCCTCGACGACACCTTATACCAAATTGACCTTCGCCACCACCAATATGTTCGCGCTTCCTTTGACCGTGCACGGTACTTAGGTCAATACAGCCAGGGGTTGGACAAGCGCCTCGGTCAGGTACTCGAATGGGCTGCGCAGAATGAATCTGCAGCCCTAGATGAAGCCTTTAGCCTAATCCGTATTAGTCAGGTTAACGAAGGCTCACTCCTTCCACCGCGCAAAAAACGCCAACCCTTAGAGCCCGAGCCCCCTGCCGTGGTGGTTATCCCCGAGGAGCTACGACAGCGTCAGCGAGACCTCAACCTGACCCGCATGAAACAGGCCATCACCAGAGAGAAAGTAACGCTCTATGTCCTAGAGCGCATGGGTGACCGTCAAAACATCTTCATGGAAGAGTTCGCTCCAGAGAGCGCAGAGGATTTCATCTACCTCGCATTTGTCTATCTTTATGGCAGTGACGGGAAGAGTGGCTACCAGATAAAGCGACAGCCCAACCACCCGATTGCTACCTCTAGTCGCTACAGCTTCAGTAACCATCAGATTGTTAAAGTTCATCCGAAGGGAGCTGGCACCTATGTTCGACGACCTCAGTGAAAACGACAAAGAACAGGTTCGAGACATTGTTAATCGCTTGTTAAGTGTAAATATCTTGGTAAAGGACACCGAGCCAGAACGTTATCAGTGGGCAAGGCGCCACAAGACTGTTCTAGGAGAGTTCTTCAAGGGCCTAGGCTGGAGCTTCGTGATGGATGACCGCCACGATTGCGTTTTTGTTCACTCACCAGAATCCATGCATAGGTTGCGGCTGACTAGAGACGAAAGCATCTGGATATTAGTCTTGAGGCTACTCTATCAGGAAAAACGTTCCGAGTTAGCGCTGAGCGAGTTCCCCGTAGCCTCTTTGCACGAAATCAGGGCCAAATATGCCACCTTCCAGATCCCCTTTGTCAACAAAACCAGGTTGCAGGACTTTATTAAATTGGCTGTACGGTATAAATTGCTGTCAACCATAGATGACGACATACGATCTGACGATTGCAGATTTACACTCTACCACTCTTTGCTCCATGCCGTAAGCGCAGAAAAGGTTGAGCAACTGTACCAAAGGATTAAACGTTATCTCGAGGACGGAGGCGCTCCCGATGAAGTGGCTGAAGAAGCTGAGACTAATTAACTGGCATTACTTTGCCGACGAAACACTAAACTTTGGCCAACAGACCATTATCACCGGCATGACCGGTGCCGGCAAATCAACAATAATTGACGCCATTCAAGTGCTGCTTGTAGCCAACCAACGCCAGATCAAATTCAATTCTGCCGCCCACGAAGATGCCAAACGCAGCCTCCTCAGCTATTTGCGCGGGAAGATTGGCAGCCACGAACGCACCTACACGCGAGAGAATGAATTTACCTCATATATAATTGCGGAGTTCCGCGATGAGAAGAAACGCGAGAGCTTCATCATCGGAGTTGTCATGGATATCCACCGCGACGACGCCATAGTGGAAGAATACTTTATTATTAATGACTGCAAGATGGCCGATCTCATTCTTCGCAGCCCAAACGGCAACTGGCGCACTCGCGAGGAGTTCCACCGCAGCCATGCTGGAAAGAACGCCATCTTCGAGCGCACCAAAACCGGCTACCAAAATGCTCTTCTCAACCGCATGGGGCAGCTCGAGAATCGCTTCTTTTCTGTCTTTTGCCGAGCACTTTCCTTTAAGCCCCTCGATGACATCCGGGACTTCGTCTATAATTTCATCCTCGAGAAAAAGGAGCTTCAGCTCGACCTTCTCAAACAGAACTTCGAGCTGCATGAAAAATACAAGCGAGATCTAGCAGACCTTGAAGAACGTCGGTCTAGTCTGCAGCATATAACCGATAAATACAATGCCTATCTCCAATACAGAGATACAGCATGGCTGCAACAATATGTAATCTTAAGCCTATATAGCAAATCGGCAGAAGACGTCCTCCATAGGGTTAGAGCATCGTTAGACAAGGAAACCGGACATTGGGCAAAAACCGAGGCTTTAGTCAACCTCACCAAACAAGATCGGGATAAAGCCGGTAGCAACCATGAGGCAGCATTAGATAAATTGAAGAGCCACGGTACCCGCCATATTCAGGACTCCCTCGAGCGCAGGATTGCCGAACAGCGCAAAACCTTAGCCGCGCATCTGAGTACACTCTCCACCATTACCGACATCATCAGGCGTGAGTCTGCACTCATCACCGAGCTTCTTACCCATAAGGGCAACAACGTGTGGCAATGGGAAGGGACCGATAAGGCTCAACTGGAGTCCATTGCGGGATGCCTGGCTGTCCTCCCCCCTACTAACGCAGATACGGCCCTAACAGAACAAATGAAAACTGCTGGAGCGTTCCTCGCTTCGCTTAAAAATCGTGCTGTCGAGAAGTCGGGGCAGCTCAAACGACAGCTAGATGACCTCGAAAAGGAAGCGCAACTCCTCAGAGTAGACATAGAGAACCTCAAGAATAAGCAGCGACCCTACAAAGAGCAGTTACTCAAATTGAAGGCCCTGCTTTCCAAAAACTTAGCAGGTCGCTCCCCTGTCTGGGTCCTTTGCGAAGAGCTAGAAATATGCGACGAAGCCTGGCGTAACGCTATCGAAGGCTATCTCAACACGCAGCGATTTGACCTTCTGGTAAGACCAGAAGTCTTTGCTGAAGCCCTAACTATCTACGAACAAGAAAAAAAGCTCCATAACCTCGATGATGTCGGACTCGTAGACACCGAAAAAGAGCAGAAATACCTCAATGCCGTTAAACCAGGCTCCTTAGCACAGTTGCTCGTGGCTGAGAATCCCATTGTCCAATCTCGTGTCCATCACCTCCTAGGTAGCGTAATGCTGGCAAAAGATGAGCAAGAACTACGCCTACACAACACCGCCGTCACGCAAAGCTGTATGTCTTATAACAATCTCGTGGCGCGCCAAATGGCACGGAGTCGATTCGAAATCCCCTATATCGGAGCCCAGGCCATCGTGCGTCAGCTCGAAATAAAGCAGCAAGAGCTCCAATCGGCAGAACACGAGTTACTAAAGTTAAAGTCCGACGCCGCGTGGCTCGCCGCTCTGTCCAATAAGCTAGACGAAAAGAAATCTCGCTATGAAATGATCTCCCAGCATTTGCACCTACCCCGCACTATAGTTACACTAGAAACGGAAATCCACGATCTCAACACCCAGTTGCAAGCACTCGACACCGTAGAGCTCAAGGCCCTTGAAGCGGAGGTCAAGTTTTGGAGCAGTCAGAAGACCGAACTTGATGGCAAATTAGAGCAGCTAATAGTTGCGAGGGAGAATATTTTTGCAAAGATACAGGACTTAAAGCTGCAAGTCAGCGGGAATGAGCACGCCTTGCGACGCAAAGAACAGGAAGTCCACTCATGGGTCACTCAGTATCATGAGGACCTCTTGGCAAAAGCTCAAGAACGCCTAGCAGACGCCCTCAAACAAACACATTCCTTTGAAGTGAGAATCACTAACTGGGAAACTAGCCAAAAGTCTAGTTCCACCCGATGCGACAACGAGTTCATCGAGCTTCGCGAAGCCCGCCATGCGTACAATCTGCGCTATTCCTTCAGTAGCGATCATGCTGCCGAGGACAACGAGACATATCAGGACGTGCTGAATAAAGTCAGCGGCATCGACATACCACGCTACCAGGAGCAACTGCAGGAGTCCTTACGGCAAGCCGAAGACCAGTTTAAGTCCCATTTCATGCACAAAATGCGCGAAGCCATCCACGAGGCTAAGCGCGAGTTTCAGCGCATCAACAACGCCCTGAAGCTCTTTCCTTTCCAAGACGACGAATATTATTTTGAGCTTACAGCCAGCGACAAATTCAAGCAGTTCTACGACTGCATCATGGACGAATCACTGGCAGATCGCGACTCACTCTTTGCCCGGCCTGAGGACGAGCGTTCAGCTACCCTAAAAACTCTCTTTGATAAACTCATCCGTGGCGACGCTGACACCCAAGACGAGTTCACCGATTACCGCAGGTA
>Ga0208735_100156_pt1 | contig 39125 bp, 36 predicted proteins | sample Subbio12Aug_8Aab_FD_184829 | JGI IMG/M metagenome (GOLD analysis project Ga0208735, IMG submission 184829) | Serpentinite rock and fluid subsurface biosphere microbial communities from McLaughlin Reserve, California, USA - CR12Aug_8Aab (SPAdes) | ecosystem: Environmental > Terrestrial > Deep... | reverse complement strand
GCGGCGCGGGAGCGCACCCGTGCGCAGCGCTTCAGGCCGACGCGTCCATCTGCGACTGCAGATAGTTCTGCAGGCCGACCTTGTCGATCAGCTCGAGCTGGGTCTCGCAGTAGTCGATGTGCTCTTCGGTGTCGTCGAGGATCGCCACCAGGACCTCGCGCGACACGTAGTCCTGCACGCTCTCGCAGTGCGCGATGCCCGCGCGCAGCGTCGCTTGCGCGGCACGCTCGAGCTGCAGGTCGCCCTTGAGCAGCTCCGGCACGTTGGTGCCGATCTGCAGGCGGCCGAGGTCCTGCAGGTTCGGCAGACCCTCGAGCAGCAGGATGCGCTCGACCAGGCGGTCGGCGTGCTTCATCTCCTCGATCGACTCGTCGTACTCGTGCTTGCCGAGGCGGCCGAAGCCCCAGTTGCGCAGCATGCGCGCGTGCAGGAAGTACTGGTTGATCGCGGTGAGTTCGTTCTTCAGTTGCGCATTCAGATGCGTGATCACGCCCTTGTCGCCTTGCATCGGACTCCCCCACTGCAGGTGCGCGGCCGCGCCGCACGGGGGCCGAATGTAGCGCTTCAGGCGCAAGCCGCGTGCGACCGCGGGCACTCGCGGCAGCGGCCGCAGGCCTCACTGACCATGCGCTGCGCGACTTCCCGGCAGCAGCCGCAGCCGGCGGCCACGCCGAGTTGCATGGTCAACTGGTCGACCGTCTCGACGCCGGCCGCAAGGGCGGCATGGACATCGCCTTCGGTCACCGCGGCGCAGATACATACGTACATCGCTCGCCTCCTTGCGACGGGCCGCCGGCCGCGGCCGCTCGTGCCGTGCGGCGCACGCCGACGATCCGGGCCGACTCTGGACCGGGATGCGCGCCGGCGTTTTGCCGCACATCAAATAATGCGAATCAATGCCATTTGACAAGCGCTCCCACTATACACTCAAATGAGAACAATTCCTGTCTGGAGACTGCCATGGACAGCGCCGGATCGGCCAACGCCCTGCTGGTGGCCACTCTCACTGCGATGAGCGAGTTCTCGCAGGCGCTGCGCGCGGGCGCGGCGGGCGCGGGCGCGCGGGCGCTCGGCGCTGGAAGACGTTCCCGGCATCGGCCCGACCCGCCGGCGCATCCTGCTGGCGCATTTCGGCGGGCTGGAGGGCGTCAAGGCGGCGACGGTCGAAGACCTGTGCCGCGTCTCCGGCATCAGCCGCAAACTGGCCGAGGCCATCCACAGGCAGGTGCGCTGAAGATGGTATTCAACCTGCCCAACGCGCTGACCTGGACGCGCTTCGTCCTGATTCCGCTGGTGATCGGCGCGTATTACCTGCCGCTCACCCCGTCCGAGCAGAATCTGGTCGCCACGCTCGCCTTCGTCATCGCGGCGGCGACCGACTGGTTCGACGGCTGGCTGGCCAGGCGGCTCGGCCAGACCTCCGCTTTCGGCGCCTTCCTCGATCCGGTGGCCGACAAGCTGATCGTGGCGACGGCGCTGGTGGTTCTGGTGCAGCTGGAACGCGCCGACGCCATCGTCGCCGTCATCATCATCGGCCGCGAGATCACGATTTCCGCGCTGCGCGAATGGATGGCCCATCTGGGCGCGGCGAAGAGCGTCGCGGTCTCCTTCGTCGGCAAGCTCAAGACCGCCGCGCAGATGACGGCGATCCCGCTGCTGCTCTACCACGATCCGCTTTTCGGCCTGCCGGTCGCCGCGATCGGCGAGGTGCTGATCTGGCTGGCCGCCGCGCTGACGCTCTGGTCGATGGGCTACTACCTCGGCAAGGCCTGGCCGGAAATCAAAAACCGGGCGTTTTAGCGGGTATCATTCGCCTTTCCCGTCACCGTCGTCGCCATGACCAAATACGTCTTCGTCACGGGGGGTGTCGTGTCCAGCCTGGGCAAGGGCATCGCCGCCGCCAGCCTCGGCGCCATTCTCGAATCGCGCGGCATCAAAGTCACCCATCTCAAGCTCGACCCCTACATCAACGTCGACCCCGGCACCATGTCGCCGTTCCAGCACGGCGAGGTCTTCGTCACCGAGGACGGCGCCGAGACCGATCTCGACCTCGGCCATTACGAGCGCTTCACCAGCGCCAAGATGGGCAAGCGCAACAACTTCACCACCGGCCAGATCTACGAGTCGGTGATCAAGAAGGAGCGGCGCGGCGAATACCTCGGCAAGACCGTGCAGGTGATCCCGCACATCACCGACGAGATCAAGCAATCGATCAAGCGCGGCGCCGAAGGCGCGGAAGTGGCGATCGTCGAGATCGGCGGCACGGTGGGCGACATCGAATCGCTGCCGTTTCTCGAAGCCATCCGCCAGATGGGCATCGAGGAGGGGCGGAGCAACGCCTGCTACATTCACCTGACGCTGGTGCCCTGGATCGCCTCGGCGGGCGAACTGAAGACCAAGCCGACCCAGCACTCGGTCAAGGACCTGCGCGAGATCGGCATCCAGCCCGACATCCTGCTGTGCCGCGCCGACCGGCCGATTCCCGCCGAGGAACGGCGCAAGATCGCGCTGTTCACCAACGTCCAGCCCGAGGCGGTGATTGCCGCCCTCGACGCCGACTCGATCTACAAGATCCCCGGCATGCTGCACGACCAGATGCTCGACGAGATCGTCTGCCACAAGCTCGGCATCCTCGCCAAGGCGGCCAACCTGTCGGTGTGGAAGAGGCTCGTCGATGCGCAGGAGCATCCCGAGCACGAGGTGAACATTGCCTTCGTCGGCAAGTATGTCGATCTGACCGAGTCCTACAAGTCGCTGACCGAGGCCCTCGTGCATGCCGGCATGCACACCAAAGCCAAGGTCAACATCCACTACCTCGACTCCGAGGAGATCGAGAAGCACGGCCCGGCCTCGCTGAAGACCATGGACGCCGTGCTGGTGCCCGGCGGTTTCGGCAAGCGCGGCACCGAGGGCAAGATCGTCGCGATCCGCTACGCGCGCGAGCACCAGATCCCCTACCTGGGCATCTGCCTCGGCATGCAGCTCGCGACCATCGAATTCGCGCGGCACCTGGCCCACCTGGAAGGCGCCAACAGCACCGAGTTCGATGCCGACACGCCGCATCCGGTCGTGGCGCTGATCACCGAGTGGGCTGACCGCGAGGGCCGCGTCGAGAAGCGCAGCGCCGAGTCCGACCTCGGCGGCACGATGCGCCTCGGCGCGCAGAAGTGCCCGGTCAGGGAAGGCACGCTGGCGGCGTCGATCTACGGCAAGGAAGTCAATGAGCGCCACCGCCACCGCTACGAGGTCAACAACGCCTACGTGCCCAGGCTGGAAGCGGCCGGCCTCGTCATCGGCGCACGCACGCCGACCGAGAACCTGCCCGAGATGATGGAGTTGCCGCAATCGATGCACCCGTGGTTCGTCGGCGTGCAGTTCCACCCGGAATTCACCTCCAACCCGCGCACCGGCCATCCGCTGTTCATCGCCTTCGTAAAGTCGGCGCTGGCAAGACGGCAGGGCAAGAAAGAGAAGCAATGAAACTCTGTGGTTTCGAGGTCGGCCTCGACCAGCCGTTCTTCCTGATCGCCGGCCCCTGCGTCGCCGAGTCGGAGCAGCTCTGCCTCGACGTCGCCGGCCGCATGAAGGACATCGCCGGCCGGCTGGGCATTCCCTACCTCTTCAAGGCCTCCTACGACAAGGCGAACCGCAGCTCGTCGCAATCCTTCCGCGGCCATGGCATGGAGGAGGGGTTGCGCATCCTCGCGGAAGTCAAACGCCAGATCGGCGTGCCGGTGCTGACCGACGTGCATGCCGAAGACGAGATCGCCGCGGTCGCCGCCGTCGCGGACGTGCTGCAGACGCCGGCCTTCCTGTGCCGCCAGACCGATTTCATCCAGGCCGTCGCCGCGAGCGGCAAGCCGGTGAACATCAAGAAGGGCCAGTTTCTCGCGCCCGGCGACATGAAACAGGTGGTGGCCAAGGCCAAGGCGGCGAACGGCGGCGCGGACACGATCATGGTCTGCGAACGCGGCGTCAGCTTCGGCTACAACAATCTCGTTTCGGACATGCGTAGCTTGGCGATCATGCGCGAAACCGGCTGCCCGGTGGTCTTCGACGCCACCCACTCGGTGCAGCTGCCGGGCGGGCAGGGCGCCAGTTCCGGCGGCCAGCGCGAGTTCGTGCCGGTGCTGGCGCGCGCGGCGGTGGCCGTCGGCATCGCCGGCCTGTTCATGGAAACGCACCCGCATCCCGAAACCGCGCTGTCCGACGGCCCGAACGCCTGGCCGCTGCCGCAGATGGAAAGACTGCTGGAAACCCTGCTGGAACTCGATGCCGTCATCAAGCGGCAAGGCTTCCAGGGTGGAATGTGACATTTTCGACTTGAAAGGAAGAACCTCCGATGAGTGCCATTGTTGATGTCGTCGCCCGCGAAATTCTCGACTCGCGCGGCAATCCCACCGTCGAAGCCGACGTCCTGCTCGAAAGTGGCGTCATGGGCCGCGCCGCCGTGCCGTCCGGCGCCTCCACCGGCTCGCGCGAGGCGATCGAGCTGCGCGACGGCGACACCGGCCGCTATCTCGGCAAGGGCGTGCTGAAGGCCGTCGAGAACGTCAATACCGAAATCTCCGAAGCCATCATCGGCCTCGACGCCGAGGAGCAGACCTTCATCGACCAGGCGCTGGTCGAGCTCGACGATACCGACAACAAGTCGCGCCTCGGCGCCAACGCCATGCTGGCGGTCTCGATGGCGGTGGCCAAGGCGGCCGCCGAGGAAGCCGGCCTGCCGCTCTACCGCTACTTCGGCGGTTCCGGCCCGATGACCATGCCGGTGCCGCTGATGAACGTCATCAACGGCGGCGCGCATGCCAACAACAACCTCGACATCCAGGAATTCATGATCCTGCCGGTAAGTGCAGGCAGCTTCCGCGAGGCGCTGCGCTGCGGCGCCGAGGTCTTCCACCATCTCAAGAAGCTCGTCGACAAGAAGGGCTATCCGACCACGGTCGGCGACGAGGGCGGCTTCGCGCCGAACGTGGCCGGCAACGACGAGGCGATCGAACTGATCCTCAAGGCCATCGAGGCCGCCGGCTACACGCCCGGCCAGGACGTCGTGCTCGGCCTCGACTGCGCCGCTTCCGAGTTCTTCAAGGACGGCAAGTATATTCTGGGTTCCGAGAAGCTGGAGCTCGATTCCGCCGGCATGGTCGATTACCTCGCCACGCTGGCCGGCAAGTATCCGATCATCAGCATCGAGGACGGCATGGCCGAAGGCGACTGGGAGGGCTGGATTGCCCTCACCGGCAAGCTCGGCAAGAACGTCCAGATCGTCGGCGACGACCTGTTCGTGACCAACCCGAAGATCCTCAGGGAAGGGATCCAGCGGGGCGCCGCCAACGCCATCCTGATCAAGGTGAACCAGATCGGCACGCTGACCGAGACCTTCGCCGCCGTCGAGATGGCCAAGCGCGCCGGCTGGAGCAACGTGATCTCCCACCGTTCGGGCGAGACCGAGGACTCGACCATCGCCGACATCGCCGTCGGCCTCAACGCCGGCCAGATCAAGACGGGCTCGCTCAGCCGTTCCGACCGCATCGCCAAGTACAACCAGCTGCTGCGCATCGAGGAAGACCTGGGCGACACCGTCTTCTATCCCGGCCTCGACACCTTCTACAACATTCGCAAGTAGCGTTTGCGAAGGGCCGCCCCGAGCAAACGCGGAACGCGCCGCCAGGCGCAATCCGCACCAGCCCCACCACGGAGACCCCCGTGATATCGAGCGTAGCGAGCATTCTCGAACCCCCCGCGAGGGGGGCGAAGGGGGGCGGGCTATGAGATGGCCGACCTGGGTGCTGGTCGCCTTGCTGGTTCTGCTGCAGTATCCGCTGTGGTTCGGCAAGGGCGGCCTGCTCCGGGTGGCCGAGCTGGAAGGGCAGCTGGAAGCGCAGCGGGAAACCAACCAGAAACTCGAGACGCGCAACGCCGCGCTCGAGGCCGAAGTGCGCGACCTCAAGGCCGGCTACGAGGCCATCGAGGAGCGCGCCCGCTACGATCTGGGTCTGGTCAAGGAAGGCGAGGTCTTCGTCCAGACGCCGCAGAAGAAGCCCTAGGAAAATCAATTGGCGGCACCGTTCTTCTGTCGGTAAAACTTACAAATCAACAATTTGAAGAATTGAAATATTTCATATCTATTTGATTATATTGTGAATGTATTTTCTGGCAAGAAACATGCTTTGGGATGCCCGTAATCGCAAACAGGGCCGAGTGGCGGTAAGGACTCGGGAGTCGGGCAACCAAAGTAGGCTGGAGGAAACGATGAAAGCACTTCTATCTTTGCGGAGTGGCGTGTTGGCAGGTGCAATCGCATTCGGGTTGTCTGCAACCGGTGCAAGTGCGGCACAGATCTCGCTCGTAAATGGCGGTTTCGAGACCGGTGACCTTACCGGATGGACGACGATTGGGGCGGTGAGCGCTTCCCCGTCGACGACCGTAACAACTTATAACAGCGTGGTTTGGACCGTCAATGCGGCCGGTGGGTTCATGGGACAAATGATCAGTTCTGGCGCGGCGGCCTCGACGATCGAGTCGACGCTCGGTTTGGCGGCGGGAACCCTGAACGCACTGAACACCAACCCCAGTGGCGGCAATCTGACCAACGGTTCCGCGTTGTATCAGTCATTTGCGGGGCTTGCGGGAGACACGATTTCCTTCTGGTGGAACTATGTCGCCACCGACTATGTGCCTTTCAACGATCCTGCCTTTGCGATGCTGATCGGGCCGGCGACGGACGTTGGCGTCCTCGCATCCATTCATGGCCTGGGGGTCGCGGTGGGAACCTCGGGCAATTCGGGCTGGACGTCGGAAACGTTTACGCTGACCCAGGATGGAACATACACCCTGGCATTTGTCACGACGAACGATAAGGATACGGTCCTGAATTCTTACCTGCACATCGATAATGCAGCGGGAACTTGCCAGCCCAACTGTCCGCCCATCAATGGAGTCCCCGAGCCCGCGTCGCTCGCGCTTCTGGGCTTGGGACTTGCCGGCCTGGCCGGGCTGCGTCGTCGCAAGATGAAATGACAACCTGACGCGGTCCGCAGTTCGGATGGCGGCCCGGTGGGCCGCCATTTTTGTTGGTGCGCCCGGCAGGGCGCACTCACTTGGAGGTGAAAGTCCTCTACTCGCCCGGCAAGGGGAAGAGTTAGCTGAACGGCAAGGGGGCGGCGCTTTCGGTCGATCGATTCGATCTGCCCCCATAAATAACCATGCAAATCAGTGAGTGTGATGTATGATTTGCAGATGATCGCTCGCCAACTCCTGCCGCGCCTGCACGAATGCCTCGCCCAGTTTCCGGCGGTGGCGCTGCTCGGTCCGCGCCAGGCCGGCAAGACGACGCTGGCGGAAATGCTGGCGGCACAGCGGCAACCCAGCCTCTATCTCGATCTGGAAAGCCCGACCGATCGCGCCAAGCTGCACGATCCGGAAGCCTATCTGGCCCGGCACGAAGACAAACTGGTGATTCTGGACGAGGTTCAGCGCTTGCCCGATCTGTTCCAGGCCCTGCGCGGCCTGATCGACCGGGGTCGGCGGAAAGGCATCGGCCACGGACGCTTCCTGCTCCTGGGCTCGGCCTCCGGCGATCTGTTGCGCCAGTCGGGTGAAAGCCTGGCCGGACGCATCGCCTATCTGGAGTTGCCACCGTTGCAGCTTACCGAAGTCGAGTCGGGGCAGCAGGACTTGCTGTGGGTGCGTGGCGGTTTTCCGGACAGCTTTCTGGCGTTGAGCGATCAACAGAGCCTGCGTTGGCGACAGAACCTGATCGGCACCTACCTTGAACGGGACATCCCCGCCTATGGCACGCGCCTGCCGGCGGAAACTTTGCGGCGGTTCTGGACCATGCTGGCGCACCACCAGGGCGGCCTGCTCAAGCTGGCGCAGTTGGGCAAGAGCCTGATGGCGGATACCAAGACGGTGCGCCGCTACCTCGACCTGCTGGTCGATCTGCTGCTGGTGCGACGCTTGTTGCCCTGGCATGGCAACCTGGGCAAGCGCTTGGTGAGGTCGCCCAAAGTTTATATCCGCGACAGCGGCCTGGCGCATGCGCTGCTCGGCATCGGCGACTTCGACAGCCTGCTCGGGCATCCCGTGGTGGGCGCCAGCTGGGAAGGCTTCGCGCTGGAAAACCTGCTCGATTCCGCGCCGTTCAATACCGTGTCAGGTTTCTACCGGAGCAGCAACGGCGCCGAAATCGACCTGCTGCTGGACGTGCCTGGGCATGGCCTCTGGGCCATCGAAATCAAGCGTGCAGCCACTGCCCGTCCCCGGCGCGGTTTCCGCACCGCTTGCCTTGACTTGCAGCCGACCCGGCGCCTGCTGGTCTACCCGGGCTGCGAACGCTATCCGATGGGCAACGATGTCGAGGCGGTGGGCTTGCGGCAGTTGGCGGAGGAGTTGCGGCAGTTGGGGTAAATGTTGAGGCAAACGACTGCAACAAGCTTTCACTCCGACAGCTCGATCTGCCCGCCGATATTCACCGTGACGTTCGACTCGCCGGCCTCAGGTTTCCCACGGGCTCACAATCTGCACACCCAGGCCCGCGAAGTCCTTGACGTTGCGTGTCACCAGCGTCAGGTCGTGCTGCAAGGCCGTTGCTGCAAGCAGGCCGTCGATGACCGGCAAGGTACGACCAGCACTGGCTTGCACACGGCCCCAGCGGTCGGCGACCTCCGCATCGATGCCCAGCACCCGGCCGAGGAAGTAGTTGGGCAACTCCACTTCCAGCCAATCCGTGAGGGTCTGACGGAATTCGGGATCGGCGACGCCTTCGATGCCCTTACGGATTTCGCCGAGGCTCAGCACGGAGAGGTAAAGCGACTGGCGTGGACGCGCCTGCATCCACGCCGCGACCTTCTCATCGGCCCTGCGGTTGCGCAGTTCGGACAGGACATTGGTGTCGACGAGGTAGCTCAAAACGTGATCTCGCGCGGCAGGTTGCCGGGGCCACGGTCGCGTTCGAACTCGATCTCATCGTGTCCCGCCAGTGGCGAAGCGCGCATGAAGTCCACCAGCGACTGCTGGTTGCCGGAAAGCCGGTCGAACAGTTCGCGCGACACCACGACCGCCACGGATTTGCCGTGCAGGGTGATGTCCTGCGGCCCCTCTTGGGCGGCGTGCTTGACCAGTTCCGAGAACCGCGCCTTGGCGTTTTGCATTTGCCAGCTTTGCATGATCAGCCTCCTTAAGACCCAACAAGTCTGACCTAATAGGCCCGAACTCTACTCAATTCCACTACTCATGGCAAACCGCATTTCCATCCTCGTCGCGCTCGAAGGCGCGGACGAAGGCCTCGAGCGCGCCAGCAACAACGCCAGCGCAGCCTCGGCGGGCTGGGCGCCAGCGCCAAGACCGCAGGCGACAAGGCCGCCGCCGGGATATTCACCGAGACATTCTTCGGCGCAATCACCGGTCACGTTGGCGCGAAATACGCGTTCAGAATTCGAGGGATTCGACGATCGCGTTGAGGCCGGCCTGGGCGCAGGCTTGGTCGGCTTCGCCGCCGGGTGCGCCGGAAATGCCGATGCCGCCGAAGATCGAACCGCCGCCTTCGATCGTCAGGCCGCCGCCTGCCGCCAGCATGCGCGGCAGGCTGCGCAGGCCGCTCATCGGCTTGCCCGGCTGGGTCTCCCCGGCCAGCGCCAGGGTCGAGGTGCGGAAGCTCAGGGCAGTCCAGGCCTTGTTGACGGCGACCTCGACGGTGTGCGGCCCGGCAAAGCGGTCGCGCAGGAAGACCTGGGTCAGCCCGGCGCGGTCCACGATGGCGACGGCGACCTGATAGCCCTGCTTGCGGCAGTGTTCCAGCGCCGCCTGGGCGGCGATCAGCGCCGTTTCGGGCGTCAGGGATTTGGTCTGGAAGCTGCCTTCCTGGGCCTGGGGCGCGCCAGCCAGCCCGCAGAGGGAAAATAGCAGCAGCGAAAGTTTGCGCATGAAGATCCTCCTGGTTGGGGGGCCGGCCAGGGCGGCCCGTGCCGTAAGACGCCGAAGGCGGCGGATTTATTCCGGTTCGATCCGCGGAATCTTGTCGCCCAGGCTATGGACGGCCGCGGGATTGGATGTGACCGATGACGAAAGACTCGAACTCCGGGGCCGGCATCGGGTGGGCATACAGGTAGCCCTGCATCTTGTCGCAGCCGATGCTCGCCAGGTAGTCCTGCTGCTCGACGGTCTCGATGCCTTCGGCGATCGCCTCCAGCCCGAGCGTGCGCGCGAGGCCGACCACCGCGGCGGCGATCGCGCAGTCGTTCTGGTCGCCGGGGATGTCGCGGACGAACGAGCGGTCGATCTTGAGGTTGTCGATGGGCAGCCGCTTGAGGTAGGACAGCGAGGAGTAGCCGGTGCCGAAGTCGTCGATCGCGACGCGAATGCCGTGCTCGCGCAGGCGGCTGAGGACCTGGGCGCAGCCTTCGGTGTCGGCGATCAGCACGTTTTCGGTCAGCTCGATCTGCAATTCCGGGCCCGCGGTTCCGGTTTCGGCGAGCAAGGCAATGATCTGCTCGGCGAAATCGGGCTGGGCAATCTGCACCATGGAGATATTGACCGAGACGTAGTCGAGCGGCAGGCCCTGGTCGCGCCAGCGGCGCTGGTGGCGCAAGGCTTCGCCGATGATCCAGCGCCCGAGCGGCAGGATCAGCCGGGTTTCCTCGGCGGCCGGAATGAACAGGTCGGGGCTGCGCGCCTGGGCGGGGCCGGTGGGCCAGCGGATCAGGGCTTCCGAGGCGGCGACCCGGCGCTTGCCGATGTCGATGATCGGCTGGAAATGCAGTTCGAAGGACTGCTTGCCAACGGCGGTGCGCAAGGCATTGTCCAGTTCGAGCTTTAGGCGCATGGCCGCGGAATGCTCCTGGCTGTAGCGCACGTACCCGGCGCGGCCGGCTTCCTTGGCCCGGTACATCGCGACGTCGGCGTTTTTCATCAGCGTCGTGGCGTCCTCCCCGTCGTCGGGGAAGAGGGTGATGCCGATGCTGCAGCCGATATGCAGTTCCAGGTCGCCGATCTGGAAAGGCTGTTGGAAAGCGGCGACGATTTTTTCCGCCAGCCTGACCGCCGCGAGATGGGTGGCCGAAGTTTCCATCAGCACGACGAACTCGTCGCCGCCCAGCCGGGACACCGTGTCGGCACGGCGCACCAGTTGTCTGAGCCGCTGGGCGGCTTCGACCAGCAGCAGGTCGCCGATCTGGTGGCCGAGGCTGTCATTGACGTTCTTGAAGCGATCGAGGTCGATGAACAGCAGGGCCAGCTGGTTTCTCTCGCGCGCGGTCCGCTCGATCGCATGGCAGAGGCGGTCGTTGAACAGCAGGCGGTTCGGCAGTTCGGTCAGCAGGTCGTGGTGCGCCAGGAAGTCGAGCCGCGTCTGCGCTTCCTTGATGGAGGAAATGTCCCTCATCACGGCAATGTGATGGGTCAGCCGGCCGGCGGGGTCGTGTGCCGCGCTGATGCTCTGCAGCAGGGGAATCACCTGGCCATCCTTCCTGCGGTCGCTGATTTCGCCCTGCCAGTAGCCATGTTGCTCCACGCTGCGCCACAGGCTTTTGTAGAACGGCGCCTCGTGCAGGCCGGAGCCGAGCATGCCGGGGTTCCGGCCGATCAGCTCTGCGCGCGTGTAGCCGGTGATGCGCGTCACGGCATCGTTGATTTCAACGATGCGGTTGTCGGCATCGGTGATGAGGATGCCGTCGGCGATCTGGCCGAAGACTTCGGCATACAGGCGCAGGTCGCGCTCCGTCTTTTTCTGTTCGGTGATGTCGCTGAACAGCATGACCGTCCTGGCGGCGTGGCCGGCATCGTCATGGATCCGGGTGGCGATGACGCTGACGTCGCGGCCCTCCATCGTCGTGCTGTGCGGCACGCCGTCGGCGCGGCTGCGGATCTCGTGTAGCGCTTCCGCGCAGGGGCAGAGTTCCTGGGCCGTTTTGCCGATCACCGCCGCGCGGGGCAGGTCGTTGAACAGCCATGCGCAGGCGCGCCGGTTGCAGTCCTCGATGCGATCCTGGAGATCGAGCACGACGATGGCGGCGCCGACGGTGTCGAAAATGCTGCGGATCTCGTTCTGGGCGATCTTGAGCTGCTCGATCGTCGTGTTCAGGTGCGAATTGAGGAGCCGGAAGGAGTCGGCCACGATGCCGATGGGGTCGAGCGAGATCAGGCTCTGGTCGTCGAGTTCCTCGGGGCGCAGCGGCAGCGTGCCGATGACCCCCAGCAGCTCGTCGACCTTGGCGCGAATGTAGCGCAGGGCTTCCTGCCGGGAGGGTTTGGGTTCCATGACCTAGGCGTTCCCGGAGATGTCGATGCGATAGCCGGCGGCGTCGTGCCGCACTGCGGCGTGGAAGCCCATGCGCTCGGCGGTGGCCGGGATGGTCGCCGTGGCCTGCCGGTCGTCGGTCAGCACGGCGATCTTCACCGCGCCGGAACGGAGCGCGGCGGCATTGCGGTTGATTTCCTTGAGGGTCAGCAGCAGGCAGGAGGGGCAGATCTGGCCGCGGATGTCGATATCGATGGTTTGCGTCATGGCGGTCAACGTATCACGAAGCGGGTCAGCAGGCGTGCGCCGACCCAGGTGCCCGGCAGCAGTCCGACGAGGAACAGCAGGCTCGACAAGGCCAGGATCGGCAGTCCGCCCCAGAGGTGCCAGATGTTGCAGGCGGGGGTCATGCGCGCGGCCAGACCCAGCAGCAGCCCGCCGACGAGCGCGGAAAGCCACTGCCGGGGCGGGAGCCGCCAGTGCAGACGCCATTCGCCGATCCGCGCGGCGGCGAAGCAGGCGCCGCCGGCAATGCCGAGCAGCAGCGGATACTGGATGGCGGCGATGGCGTCGAGCTGCGGCCCGGGGCCGCCCCGGATGGGCCGGTCGGCAAAGGGCGGGGTGTAGTCGAGGGACTGCAGCTTGAAGAAGGCGAGCGCATCGACGTGGTCGGGGGCGAAAAGGGACTGGATGGCGGCGCCCAGCTTGGCATAGGTCGTGGTAATGCCCATGGGCATGCCGACCAGCATCCATGAAGCGAAGCCGAGCAGCGCCAGGACGACGGCCGCCTTCCAGGCGGCAAGATGTCCGACGGCATGGGCCGGACGCTCCATCCGTCCGGCGCGGAATTCGCGCCACAGCCAGAATCCCCCCGCGGCGGCGAGGGGCAGCAGGAGCGTCCAGGGCGGCAGCCGCAGCGACTGCGGCAGGGTGATGGTGTCCCCGACCAGGACGGTGGTCTTGGCGAAGGCGGCCCATTGCGGGTGGATCTCGGCATAGGCCGTCGATCCGACCAGCATGCCGGCGACGGCCACCAGGCCGACGACGCTGCCGGCGCCGAGCTTGTACAGGCTGCCGCAGACGCAGCCTCCCGCCAGCACCATGCCGATGCCGAAGACGAACCCGCCGATCAGGTTGCCGAGCGAGGGGGGACCGAGCAGGGGAAACGGGTAGTTGCCGATCAGGCCGGTCAGCCGGCCCGCCTCGAAGAGCGCCATGCTGACGACCACCAGCAGCAGCAGCTGGCGCATCAGGAAAAAATCGCGGAACAGAAAGGCGTCGCGGAAGCAGGCGGTGACGCAGAAATCGGCGCGGTACATGACGAAGCCCGCCGCCAGGCCGATGGCCAGCGAGCTGGCGACGATCAACAGGTAGGGCTGCTCGAGTCCCACTCGCTTACAGGGTTTCCCCCAGGGTGAGATCCACCATCAGGTCGTCGGAAAGCCTTTCCAGTTCGAGCTTCAGTGCGCGGGCGTTGAAGTCCGGGGCGGCGCAGAGCTCGGCCTCGGCATGGAACAGCACCTCGGCGGACATCGGCGCGCTGCTCGTGTAGGTCGCCAGCTCCTCGACGTTGACCGCGTGGCGCGCCAGCACCTGCGCGACTTCCCTGACGATGCCGATGCGGTCGTGGCCGACGAGGTTCAGTCTCAAGCGCCGTCCCGTCGGGGCCGACTTTGGGGCGGTCGCGGTTTCGGCGCTGACCTTGAGGCCGGCGAGTTTGCCGAGAGCGATCCGGAGTTCCGGAATCTTGTCGGCCGGCACGGCCACCTCGACGATGCCGGCGAACTTGCCCGAGAGCTGGGCCATCGAGGCTTCGAGCCAGTTGCCGCCGTGCGCTGAGATCGCCGTGGCGAGTTCCTCGACGAGGCCGGGCTTGTCGTCGCCGATGACGGTGAGGATCAGGTGCGAATCAGGCATTTGCGTAGTCCTCCATCGGCACGCAGGCGCAGAACAGGTTGCGGTCGCCATACACGTCGTCGATGCGGTTCACCGACGGCCAGAACTTGTTGGCGGCGACCCAGGGCAGCGGGAACAGCGCGGTCTCGCGCGAATAGGGACGGTCCCAGTCCCCGCAGATGTCGGCCTGCGTGTGCGGCGCGTGCCTGAGCGGGTTGTCGTCGGCCGGCCATTCGCCGGCCTCGATTTTCCTGATCTCGTTGCGGATGGCGATCATGGCGTCGCAGAAGCGATCGAGTTCGGCCCGGTTCTCCGATTCGGTCGGCTCCACCATCAGCGTGCCGGCGACCGGGAAGCTCACCGTCGGCGCGTGGAAGCCGTAGTCCATCAGCCGCTTGGCGATGTCGATTTCCGCTATTCCCGTTGCCGCCTTGATGGCGCGGATATCGAGGATGCACTCGTGGGCGACGCGGCCCTGCGCCCCCGTGTAGAGCACCGGGTAGTGGTCCTTGAGCCGCGCGGCGACGTAGTTGGCGTTGAGGATCGCCACCTCGGTCGCCTGCTTCAGGCCGTTGCCGCCCATCATGGCGATGTACATCCAGGAGATCGGCAGGATCGAGGCGGAGCCGAAGGGGGCCGCGGAGACCGGCGCGATATGGGGCGCCAGATGGGCCTTCAGGCCGATCGGCCCCATGCCGGGGCCGCCGCCGCCATGCGGAATGGCGAAAGTCTTGTGCAGGTTGATGTGCGACACGTCGGCGCCGATGTGGCCGGGCGAGGTGAGGCCGACCTGGGCGTTGAGGTTGGCGCCGTCCATGTACACCTGGCCGCCGTGGGCATGGATGATCTGGCACATCTCCATGACCGCTTGCTCGAACACGCCATGCGTCGACGGGTAGGTGAGCATCAGGCAGGAGAGCTTGTCGGTGTGCTGTTCGGCCTTCGCCTTGAGATCGGCGACATCCACGTTGCCGCGCTCGTCGCAATCGACGACGACGACCGAGAGGCCGCACATCTGCGCGGTGGCCGGGTTGGTGCCGTGGGCGGATTTCGGGATCAGGCAGATGTCGCGCTGGCCTTGCCCCTGGGTGGCCTGATAGCGGCGGATGGCGACGAGGCCGGCATATTCACCCTGCGCGCCCGAGTTGGGCTGGATGAAGATTTCATCGAAGCCGGTGATCGTGGCGAGCCAGCGCGAGAGCTCGCCAATCAAATGAGCGTAACCCTGGGACTGCTCGGCCGGCGCGAAGGGGTGCAGCGCGCCGAAGGCCGGCCAGCTCACCGGCATCATCTCGGCGGCGGCGTTGAGCTTCATCGTGCAGCTTCCCAGCGGAATCATCGCGTGGTCGAGCGCGAGATCCTTGTTCTGCAACCGCTTGAGGTAGCGCAGCATCGCGTGCTCGGTGTGGTGGGTGTTGAACACCGGATGCGTGAGGATGGGCGACGTGCGGCGCAGGTTTTCAGGGATTGCCTCGGCGACGTTCGCCTCGAAGTCGATGGTCGTGCCGAGCAACCGGGCGAGGGCGGCGACATCGTCGCGGGTGGTCGTCTCGTCGAGGCTGATGCCGACGGTTTCGGCGTCGCTCATTTCAGTCCCCATATAGCGCACGTTGAAGGCTGAATTCTTCAATGCCGCCGTCCCGCCGGCGCCGACTTTCACGACGAGCGTATCGAAGAAGCTGCCGGTGACACCAAGCGCCTTGGCCAGCAGGCAGGTCAGCCGATGGATGCGCTGCGCGATGCGCTTGAGGCCTGCCGGGCCGTGCCAGACGGCATACATGCCGGCCATGTTGGCCAGCAGCACCTGCGAGGTGCAGATGTTCGAGTTGGCCTTCTCGCGGCGGATGTGCTGCTCGCGTGTCTGCAGGGCCATGCGCAGGGCCGTCCTGCCACGCGCATCCTTCGACACGCCGATGATGCGGCCGGGCACCGAGCGCTTGTGCTCGTCCTGGCAGGCGAAGAAGGCGGCATGCGGGCCGCCGTAGCCCATCGGCACGCCGAAGCGCTGGCTCGAACCGAAGGCGATGTCGGCGCCCATTTCGCCGGGCGATTTGGTCAGCACCAGCGCCATCAAATCGCAGGCGACGGCGGTGACGGCATTCCTGGCCTTCAGTGCGGCGATGACTGCGGAGAAGTCCTTGAGCTCGCCCTGCGCGTTGGGCGTCTGCAGCAGCGCGCCGAAGACCTCATGCTGCGCAGCGCTTTCGGCCGGGCCGAAGATCAGCTCGAAGCCGAACCAGGCGGCGCGGGTGCGCACCACGTCGAGAGTCTGGGGAAATGCGTTCTCATCGACGAAGAAGGCGTTGCTCTGCGCCTTGCTCGAGCGGCGCGCCATGGTCATCGCCTCGGCGGCGGCGGTGGCCTCGTCGAGCAGCGAGGCGTTGGCGAGCTGCATGCCGGTGAGGTCGATCACCATCTGCTGGTAGTTGAGCAGGGCTTCGAGGCGGCCCTGGGCGATCTCGGCCTGGTAGGGCGTGTAGGCGGTGTACCAGCCGGGATTCTCGAAAAGGTTGCGCTGGATCACCGGCGGGGTGTGGGTGCCGTAGTAGCCGAGGCCGATCAGCGATTTCCTGATCTGGTTCCGGTCGGCGTAACTTTTGAGCTGCGCCAGCGCGGCCTGCTCGTTCAGCGGCGCGCCGAGCGGCAGCTCGGCGGGCAGGCGGATGCCGGCGGGCACGGTCTGGGCGATCAGTTCGGCGCGATCCTTCACGCCGATGGCGGCGCACATTGCCGCCTGCTCGGCCGCGTTCGGGCCGATATGGCGCGCGACGAACTCGTCGTGCCCTTCCAGTCCGGCAAGTGTCTGGCGGGTCATGATTCGGCGGCCACCTTCTCGTAGGCGGCGGCATCGAGCAGACCATCGAGGTCGGCGACATTGGCGGGCTTGATCCTGAACAGCCAGGCGGCATAGCAGTCCTGGTTGACGCTCTCGGGCGCGGCGATGGCGTCCTCGTTCTTCGCCGCGACCTCGCCGGCGATCGGCGCATAGATGTCCGAGGCAGCCTTGACGGATTCGACCACCGCGCACTCCTCGCCGGCCTTGACGGTGCGGCCGGCATCCGGCAGTTCGAGGAAAACGATGTCGCCGAGGGCTTCCTGCGCGTGGAAGGTGATGCCGATGCTGACGCTGCCGTCGGCTTCCCGCTTCAGCCATTCATGGGTCTTGGTGTACTTGAGATCGGCGGGGACGTTCACGGGATGCTCCTTTTGAAAATGAATTGAATCAGCCGACGCTCACCGGGACGAGCGTCATCGTATCGTTACCGAAAATGTCGATCACCTTCACCGCCACCGTATAGCGGCCGGGTTTTGTGTAGGTATGCGGGGCGGTGGTCAATTCCAGTTTGCGGTCCTGCCGGGTGCGGAAGCTCTGCCATTCATTCTCGAAGATGTAGCCGCCGGTCCAGCGTTCCTCGAACTCGGGTTCGCCGCCGGCGTCTTTCACGCCCGTATCGACGGCGACCCTGATGATCTCCTTGCGGCTCTGGTAGTCGAAGTCGACCGCCCAGTAATCGACCCAGTCGGTCCATTCGCGCGTCAGCAATTCGCGGCTGACCACGCCCTGCTTGTCCTTGGCGATCTTGAGCAGTTGGCCGGCCTCGCAGACCACCTGCGACTTGCCTTCCTTGAGGTTGGCAATCGCCGCATCCATCGCGCCCTGGGTGTAATAGACCGAGAAGTCGGTCAGCTCGATGGCGAGAGTGTACTTGTCCTTCTTCGCGTAGCGCGGCGTGGCCTCGATGAAGCTGATGTCGTGGAACACCACCTGGCCGCGATCCACGGCGCGCTTGTCGAAGACTTCCGCCGGGATGTATTTCGGCGTCAGGTCGATGCCCTTGTTCTTGGCCTCATCGAGCACGGCGGGGAACAGGCCCATCTCGAACTCGAAGGCCAGCATGTCCACGCGCGAGGCGCCGCGTTTGCGGCATTCGGTGATGACTTCCTCGACGAACAGGCGCCCGACCGGCAGGTTGATCGGGCCGACGACCACCAGGCGCCCGCCGTTGCGGCCATGAAAGAAGCTCGCGTCTTCCAGCGGCTGCGCCTTGTAGGCGCGCAGGATCAGTTCGCGGAACTCACGCTCCTTCCGCGCCAGGGCCTCCTCCTTCTGTTCGCGCGAGAGGCGGCCGGAGACATTGAGATAGGCCTGCCGCTCGTAGCGCCCGAGGTTCAGCACCTCGAAGGCGCGGAAGGCCTTGCCTGCGGCCTGCTGGGCGCGCTGCACGCCGATCAGGCGCTTGCGGGTGGTGTGGATGCCGAACTTGCCGAGATCGCTGGCGATCCACTTGCGGCCGAGCTTTTCGGCGACGGCGGCCGTGGTGCCCGAGCCGCAGAAGAAATCGGCGACGAGATCGCCTTCGTTGGAGCTGGCCTTGATGATGCGTTCGAGCAGGGCTTCGGGTTTTTGGGTGGGGTAGCCGATTCGCTCATTGGCCATTGGGTTAATGACGGGAATTTCCCAAACGTCGCTGACTTCCTTTTCGCTGCTCTCGACGTATAGGTAATTTCCATTTGCATCTCTCTGCCATTCGTTCTTACCGAGTTCCTTGTTCCATTTTCGGAGCGGCTGCTTGCGAACCTCCTTGACAGGAACGAGCACCGGGTTGTAGGTGACTTTGCCAGATCTCCCGTACCAGTAGATCGTGTTGTGGAATGAGTCGAATGTCTGTGAGTTGGCACCGTACTTGTTGGTGTAGTACCAAATGAGCTCGTTCTGAAAACAGGCCCTACCAAAGACTTCGGCGAGCGTCAATTCCATAAGTGAGCTGACCCGCCAGTCGCAATGGATGAATATGCTCCCATCCTCCGCCAGCAAATCCCGCATCAAGATCAGCCGCTCGTAGATCATGCTGATGAAGGAGTCCGCGCCGCGGCCCCAGGTGTCGCGGTAGGCGATCTGTTCCAGCAGGTTGGCTTCCTTGTGAAAGGTCTCGCCGCCGATCTCGATGTCCATGGAGAAATCAGCGCCGACGTCGAAGGGCGGGTCGATGTAAATCAGTTTCAGGCCGCCGGCGTCCTCGATCTGCCGTCGCAGCGCACCGCTCTTCAATGACGACAGGATGAGTTTGTTGTCGCCCCAGATCAGCTTGTTGGTCCAGCCCTTGATCTGCCGGCCGCGCGGGTCGAACAGGTTGCCCTGTATTTCCGGTGCTTCCTTGCGCGGTTCGTCGATGTGTTCGAGGGTCTGGAAGGGCAGCACGGTGGTGCACACGTCGCGGCTCTTGCCGTTCCACACCAGCTCGACCTCGCGCTTGTCCTCGAACAGCAGGAAGCGGTATTTCTCCGGCAAGGGCTTGCCGGCCTGGATCAGGGCGATCAGGTCGCGCTTTTCGGCGTCGCTCAGTTGGACACCGCGGTCGTAGGCTTCTGGGCGAGCCATGGTCAGGCAGGGGTAGCGCGGCCGGCAACTTCCGCGATGGCGTCCAGCATTTCGCTGACCTCGGGAGATATCTCTGCCAGCGGAATGGCGTCGGCCAAGCCATGGTAATCGCGCTTGAACACCTGTTGCGGCGTGCCGAGGCGCTGAAAATAGTTGCTGAACAGGGGGTCGAGAAAATCATCGGTGGCCTTGATGTCCGGACCCCAGGGGTCGGGGCGCTTGGCGATTGCCAGCGCCTTGGACAGCTCGTCGATGCAGGCATCCATGACTTCGAGCCGGTGGCCGCGCTCGGCCTGTTCGACCAGGTCATCACCACGCAGGCCCATTTGCACGAAGGCACGGAGGCTGGTCGGCGTAACCAGGTAGTTTTCGATCTCGCGCCGGGACCACATGCGTTCCGCGAGCTGCGAGCCGGTGTGAAGTTCCTTGTCGAGTCTGTCGAACAGGGCGAAACCGACCAGGTCGGATTTGGCTTCGCGCAGGCCCTGAAAATGGTCGCGGGCCTCTTGGGGCTTGTTGCCGCCCAGATAGATGACAGGCACGGAGTCGTGCAATACGGCCTTGGCGGGATGGTCGAGACGCTCAGCCAGCCTTCGCAGGATGGCGAGGTCGGTGGAGCCTTCGAGGTACAGCATCCAGCCCTTCTGCTCGGCCAGGTAGTAGTCGGCCATGCGGATGCTTTCCAGGGCCTTTCGCACCTGACTGCGGGAACGGGTGTCGATGCGGTGAGGCTTGCCGACGAAGGCCACGACCACGTCGCGCTCGGCGGCTTCCTGCAAGACAACTTCGGAATGGCTGGCGGCGATGATCTGCGAACCGCTGGTTTCCGCGAGATCGGTCAGCAGGTTATATACGTCCCGCTGGCGCAGGATTTCCAGGTGGGCGTCCGGTTCGTCCAGAAGCAGTACCGCGCTGGGGTTGGCGAGCATGAAGGAGAGCAGCAGCAACACCTGCTGGCAGCCACGCCCCGAGGAAGACAGGTCAAGTTCGACGCCGTTGCGTTCCCTGTAGGTCAGGGAGAGCTCGGCGCGTTCCTTGATGTATGAGGGGTCTTGCAGTCGGATGTGGAATAGCGACTCGATGTGAGCGACCAAGTTGCGCCAAGCGGACTGGTCTTCCTTGGAGAAGATTTGCCAGCATAGATTGCGCAAGACTTGGGCGGTCTGGCCTTCGCCGATCAACACGCTGATTTCGCCCGGTTCCTTGCGGTGTTCGCGGGCAATCAGGCCGGACATGGGCGGCAGGAAGACCACGGAGTGCTTGCGGGCTCCCTCCGGGATCAGGCCATCCTCGCTGTTTTTCAAACGGCAGTAGAAGGATTCCTCGTTGGCGTAATAGAACTCCAGTGCACAGGACCAGGGTTTGTCTTCGTGAACGCCTTCCGCTTCCAGGGTGATGTAGACCTTGGTCGTCTTTTCGGCCGATTTGTCCTGCGCGTGGGTATGCAGGTCGTTCCAGAGAAGCTTGGCGCCCGGCACCGGAATGGCATAGAGGTCGCGCCGGTTGATGGTGACGCCCTTGCGCTCCGCGGGCGAACTCTTGTCGCGCTTTTCCGCCCAGCGGCGCCAGCCGATATCCCATAGCGCCAAGGCTTGCAGGGCCGTGGTTTTACCGGAGTTGTTGGGACCGATGAATACGGCGGCGTTGCCGAGTTCTAGCTCTGCCGTGACCAGCCTCTTGAAATTCGAGATGCGAAAATTGGTGATCATTGGGCAGTCTCCTGATATTCGGTGAAGCTCGCCTTCAATGCGGCGAAGTCACGCGGCGCGTGCTGCTCGAAACCTTCCTGATCCACATACACGAAGCCGTAGGCCGGGCCGTTTTCGGCCTGGCTCGCGGTCGTGGCATCTTCGCACCACTGGCCGAGGCGCTTCATCTTCTGCGGCAGGTCGAGTTCGGCGCGGCCCTTGGTTTCGACGAGCCAGACCGAGCCGTCGGCGGTCTTGACGATGAAGTCGGGGATGTAATTCGACAGGTCGCCGTTGGTCTTGACGTATTCGACCTTGAAGCCGACGGCGAGATAGTTCTTGGCGAAAGCGGCGACGTCGGGGGCGTCGTCGAGGAACTTGGCGAAGGCGAGTTCGAGGCCCCCGGCATTGGGTTGGCCGACGATCTTGTTGAACAGGGATTTCTTCGCCGGGATGTAGGCCCGGTGCTCGGTGCGGAAGGGGCGGGTGTCGCGCAGACGGATGCGGTCTTCGATGCGGGTGCTGCCCTTGTCCTGTACCGTCAGCGCGTTGATACCGGCCTTGAAACTGTCGAAGAGAATTTTTCCGGCGGCAGATTCGGAGAGATTGCGCAAAACTTGCGGGTCTTCGAGATTGACCGGAGACGTTTCGAACAGGTGTTCGCGCATGAAGGTCTTGACCTTGCCGTAGAGCACGTCGTAGCCGCCGACGAGGCGCATTTCCTTTAGCAACTGACGGGCGAAGAAGCCGACGACGGAGCGGTAGTCGGCGATGCCGTTGGTATCGAGCTGGATCGTATGGTGTTGCTCACCGTCGAGCATGGTCTTGAAGACGATCTCGCGGGTTTCTTCCGGGGAGAAGGCCTTGAGCGTCAGGCGCTTGTTGCCGAAAGCGGCGGGATCGAGGGTGTCGAGTTCCTTGAAGTCGCGATTGAAGCGGCGCGTCAGGCGCGGCAGGGCGATGTCGAGGGCATCGACGTCCTTGTCCGAATTTGCCGTTTCGATTTCCACCACGAGCGAATCCTGCCGCGCGGCACCGCCGCCCATGGGTACGCGTTCGAAGCTCACACCTTCGGACTGGATGGACTCGACGAACTCCATGAAAGCCGGCGTGCCCATGACCGAGACGGTTTCGGCAATGTCGCTGCCAAAGTACATGCGGCGCAGGCCACGCCCCAGCGTCTGCTCGGGCAGGATGTTGCTTTGCGCGGCGTAGGCGCGCAGGCCGACAATGGTGGTGACGTTCTTCACGTCCCAGCCTTCCTTGAGGACGAGGACCGAAACGATGGCCTTGAAGGGGCTGTCCCAGCGGTCGATGTCATTGGAGGCCTTGCGCAGGATTTCGAGTTCTTCCTTGTTCTTGCCGCTGGCGGCTTCGGAAATTTCGCCGTTGTTCTTGGTGTGGATGACGAGCACCGCGCCTTGCAGTTCGGGACAGATTTTTTCCAGGTGCGCGCCGACTTCGTCGCAGTTGCGGGTGTCGTCCACCATGACAAAGAGCACGGCCTTCTTGCCGAGCTTCTCGTGCTCGGCGGCGCTCTTCTTCCATTCCTCGATGCCCAGTTGCAGGTAGTCGGCGTACTTCTCGGTGAAGATGGCGCTCTTCACTTCGTTCAGACGGGCTCGGCTGGCGGCATCGGGCAGCACGGGATGCTTGACCACGTTCTGGTGGATGGCCTCGACCAGCGGATAGTCGGAAACGGTCTGGACGAAAATGGCGCCGCTGTTGTGGCGCGGCGTGGCGGTGACATCCACTTGCAGGGCGAGGCGGCAGTCCTTCTGCAGCATGCGGTGGTGGATGTCCTGAATGCTCTTGAACCAGGCCAGCCGGCTGTCGTGGATGTGGTGGGCTTCGTCGTTGAAGACCGCCAGTTCTTCGATCTCGCGGACGATTTCGCCGAGGTCGGTCTTGCTGTCGGTGGTCTTGCCGACGGGCTTGGGGCCGAAAGGCGAGAGGAAGTAGTTGCGCAGGTCGTCGTCTTCCAGCGACGCTTCCGGCACGTCCCCCAGATAGACGCGGTGGATGTTGGTGAGGAACAGGTTGCCGGTGCCGCATGCCACGCGCACGTCATCCTGGATATGCAGGGTGATCTGGAAATCGTCGCGCCAGTTGCGACCGGCGTGACCATTGTCGGGCAGGACGGGATCGTTGAAGAAGATGCGCAGGCCGTCGAAGTCGGCGCGCAGCCGGTCGAGTACGATGATGTTGGGGGCGATGACGAGAAAATTGCGGGCGAGCCGCGACTTGGGTTCATAGAGCTTGTGAAAGTAGCTCCAGGCGAGGAGCAGCGACAGCACCTTGGTCTTGCCGGCGCCGGTTGCCATCTTCACTACGTAGCGGGGCCAGTCCTCGTCGAACAGCCCAGCGGACACGGCGCCGGATGCGTCGAAGCGCAACAGATCGAACTTGTCCTGCACCTTGCGCACATCGTGCAGCCAGATGACGGTTTCCACCGCTTCCCGTTGGGCAAAGTAATAGCGGAAGGGGGCGAGGGCGCCGTCCGCCTGTTCGATCAGGTGTTCGTTTTCGAACCACCAGTTCAACAAGGATTGCGAGGTTTCCGATGCACCGGCATAGCCGGCCTCACGCCAGGTCTTGACCTCGTCGCGAATCTTGGCGACCAGTGGCGGCAGCAGTTTCTCGTAGGCGCTATCCCGCAACTCCTCGGCGGCTGGAAACCACCGCTGGTCCGGCAGCAGCGGGGCGTACGGGTCAGCCGGAAAGTCGGGATGCAACGCCATGCCGCTTATGCTACGCGATTCAGACCAGCGCCTTGCCATTGCGCACGAAAGGCGGCTTCACCACCTTCGCCCGCAGCAATTTGTCGCGGATTCCGACCTGAACCTCGTCGCCGGGCTCGACCCCGGCGGGCAGGCGGGCGAAGGCGATCGACTGGTTCAGCGTTGGTGAGAAAGAGCCTGAAGTTGTTTCTCCATCTCCTTGTTCGGTAATGACTTTCTGATGGCTTCGCAGCACGCCCTTGTCGAGCAGCACGAGGCCGAGCAGCTGGCGCAGCTTGCCTGTCGCCTGCCGCTCATTTGCCAACCGAGCCAGCGCCGACTTGCCGATGAAGTCGCGGTTCGCGTCCTTGAAATCGAGCGTCCAGGCCAGGCCGGATTCGAGCGGGTTCTGCGTCTCGTCCATGTCCTGGCCGTAGAGGTTCATGCCGGCTTCGAGGCGCAGCGTGTCGCGCGCGCCCAGGCCGCAGGGTTTGATGCCGGCTGCGACGAGCCTCTCCCAGACGCCGGCGGCCTGGGCGGCCGGCACGGCGATCTCGAAGCCGTCCTCGCCGGTATAGCCGGTGCGGGCGATCAGCCAGCTCACGCCATCGACTTCCCATTCGGCGGCCTGGAAAGGCGCGAGCATCACCGTCGCGGCACGGGCGACGGGAAAGGCGGCCCAGAAACGCTCGCGGGCGTTCGGGCCCTGCACGGCGATCATCGCCAGGTCGCGGCGCGGCGTCAGGCTGACGTTGAAATTCGCCGCCTGCGCCTGCATCCAGGCGAGGTCCTTCGCGGCCGTGCCGGCGTTCACGACGATGCGGTATCGCGTCGGCGTGAAGAAGTAGATGATCAGGTCGTCGATGACGCCGCCGTCCGGGTTGAGCAGGCAGGAATAGAGCGCCTTGCCGGGCACGGTCAGCTTGGCGACGTCGTTGGCGACGAGGCGGCGCAGGTAGGCCTGCGCGTCGCAGCCGGCGAGGTCGATGGCGAGCATGTGCGAGACGTCGAACATGCCGGCGTCGCGGCGCACGACATGGTGCTCCTCGATCTGCGAGCCGTAGTTGATGGGCATTTCCCAGCCGGCGAAGTCGACGATCTTCGCGCCGGCGGCGACGTGGGCGTCGTGAAGGGGCGTTGTGCGGATCATGGGGCGAGATCGGCGCGGCGGCAGTCCGCCCAGCAGTTGGGGGTTTCGTAGAGGCGCACCCGTTCGAGGCGCAGATGGTTGCCGTAGATATCCCGGTAGAGCGGATCGAGAATCTCGAAGGCCCGCCGCGCGAGATTTTCGGCGGTGGGCACGCAGTCGAGCACCACGGTCTTGTGGCCGGGCATCGTCGCGAGAAAATCCACCACCGCCCGATCTGCGGCGCACACCAGAAAGGCGTGATCCCAGACGTCCACGACATGGCGCAGGGCGATGGCCTTGACCGCGGAAAAATCCATCACCATGCCGTTGTCGGGCCGCCCCTGCGCCTCGATCACCTCGCCGGAAAGGGTGATTTCGAGCGCGTAGCGGTGGCCGTGCAGATGGCGGCACTGACTCCGGTGGTCGGGAATGCGGTGGCCGGCGTCGAATTCGAGGCGACGGGTGATCTGCATGGCAGCGGTGAGAATCGGCAAGCGGCGAAGTATAGTCCCGTCATGGGGCAACTTTCGATCCGCGATCACCGCCGCGACAGCGCGGGCATGACCTATGTCTATCCGGTGGTGTCGCGCCGCGCCGGCGGCGTTTCGGTCGGCATCAATCTCAACCCCAACAATGCCTGCAACTGGCGCTGCATCTACTGCCAGGTGCCCGATCTGACGCGTGGCGGGCCGCCGCCGATCGACCTGGACCGGCTGGCCAACGAACTGCGCGACTTGTTGAACTGGATCCATGTCGGCGACTATCTCAACCGCCACGTTGCGCCGGATTCCCGCCGCGTCGTCGATATCGCCTTTTCCGGCAACGGCGAGCCGACCAGCGCCGTGGAGTTTCCACAGGCTGTGGGTCTCGTCGGGTGCGTGCTCGACGCCCTGGACTTGCCCGCGCCGATCATGCTGAGGCTGATCACCAACGGCAGCCTGCTCGACCGCGCCGGCGTGCAGCGCGGCATCGCCCGGCTGGGCGAGCGGGGCGGCGAAACCTGGTTCAAGGTCGATGCGGTGGGGGTTGCCGCCATGCGCCGCATCAACGGCGCGGGCTATGCACCGGAAACCGTGCTGCGCCGCCTGCGGCATTGCGCCCGGCTGTGTCCGACCTGGGTGCAGACCTGCCTGTTCGCCCTCGACGGCGCCCCTCCCCCGGAGCGGGCGCTCGACGACTACCTGCGCTTCCTCGGCGCGGCGGCGCGAGACGTGGCGGGCGTGCACCTCTACGGGACGGCGCGCCCCTCATGCCAGCCCGAGGCGGGCCGTATCGCCGCGCTGCCCGCCGACTGGATGACAGACTTCGGGCGGCGCATCGGGGCGACGACGGGGCTGCGGGTGCAGGTCAGCCCCTGAGTCCGGCGCTGCGGCGTCAGCCCTTGCGCGCGGCGCGGGCTTCCTTCTTCAGTTCCTTGAACAGGTCGCCTTTGTTGCTTTTGAGGTGTTCGATGACCTCGTAGTCTTCCTTCTTGATCTTGCCGATGTCGATCTGCTCGACATGCACCAGGCGCAGCAGGTGCTGCACGGGGCGCGGCATGTTGCGTCCGCTTTCGTAACGGGAGCCGCCGCTCTGGGTCACGCCGATCTGCGACCAGAACTGCTGCTGGTTCAGACCCAGTTTGCGACGGATTTCTCTGGCATCGACTTTATCCATGGTTTTCATGTGGTTACCCCTCCGTAAAAGAATCAATGAGTATGATGAGCGGCTTCTTTATACAACGGAAGTTATAGCAATGCAAGCGCTCTGAATAATTGCACGCCATAACCGCCCGCATCGGCCCGGTCAGCGGCGGGATTCGACCTTTGGGGTAGAATGGGCGACCTTCAGGTCTTTGGATCGAATATGGCGTTGATCGTTCAGAAATACGGGGGCACCTCGATGGGCAGCCCCGAGCGCATCCGGAACGTCGCCCGGCGCGTCAAGCGCTGGAAGGCGCAGGGCAACCAGCTCGTGGTGGTGGTTTCCGCGATGAGCGGGGAGACCAACCGCCTGCTCGCCCTGGCCAGGGAGGTTTCTCCCCAGCCCCATCCGCGCGAGCTCGACGTGATGATTTCGACCGGGGAGCAGGTCACCATCGCGCTGCTGGCCATGGCGCTGCAGGATCTCGGCATCAAGGCGAAGAGCTATACCGGCGCGCAGGTCAAGGTGCTCACCGACAGCACTTTCACTAAGGCGCGCATCCTGGCGATCGACGAGCAGAACATGCGGCACGATCTCGCCGAGGATACCGTCGTCATCGTCGCCGGCTTCCAGGGTGTCGATGACGAAGGCAACATCACCACGCTCGGCCGCGGCGGCTCCGACACCACCGGCGTCGCCCTCGCCGCGGCGCTGAGGGCCGACGAGTGCCAGATCTATACCGACGTCGATGGCGTCTATACCACCGACCCGCGCATCGCCCCCAAGGCGCGCAAGCTCGATACCATCACCTTCGAGGAGATGCTCGAGATGGCGAGCCTGGGCTCGAAGGTGCTGCAGATCCGCTCGGTCGAATTCGCCGGCAAGTACAAGGTCAAGCTGCGCGTGCTCTCCAGCTTCGAGGAAGAAGGTCAGGAAACCCAGGGCACGCTGATCACCGTTGAGGAAGACAGAAAAATGGAACAACCGATCATTTCCGGAATCGCGTTCAATCGCGACGAGGCCAAGCTTACCGTCCTGGGCGTGCCCGACCGGCCGGGCATCGCCTCGCAGATTCTCGGCCCGATCGCCGAGGCCAACATCGACGTCGACGTCATCATCCAGAACGTCGGCCACGACGGCAGCACCGACTTCTCCTTCACCGTGAATCGCGCCGAATACGCGCGCACGCTGAAGATCCTCGAGGAACAGATCAGGCCGCACATCGGCGCGCGCGCCATCGAGGGCGACAACAAGATCTGCAAGGTGTCGGCGGTCGGCGTCGGCATGCGTTCCCACCCCGGCGTGGCGAGCAAGATGTTCCGCGTGCTCGCCGAGGAGGGAATCAACATCCAGATGATTTCCACCTCGGAAATCAAGATTTCGGTGGTGGTGGACGAAAAATACCTCGAACTCGCGGTGCGCGCCCTGCACGAAGCTTTCGGTCTCGACAAGCCCGACTGAGACTCTGAGCCGGCGCGAAGAATTGACGACGGGGACCGAAGTCCCCGCCGGCATTTCTTTGGTTACAAGGCTAATGCGGCCTCGGCACAGGCCTTAGGCGGCCAGTGCGAAACGCTCATCGTTGGCGTTTGTGGATTTGCGCGAATTACGTTCGTCGCCTTTCGGGTTGCCTGCGCACCTTTGTCCGCCCTGTCGAAGCCAGTGCACCCCCACCTAAGAACACCCCGATGCCCTTAGGTGGAGGTGAGGGGAATCGAACCCCTGTCCAGAACGCCTCCAGATTGCCGGAGTTACAACCATGCGGCGATTATGGCGGCAATCCGCCCGAATTTCAAGGGAATGTCGAAAGCAGATAGCGCCCGCGTTGGTGCAAGCACCTTCCCGTCCCGAGTTTGGGCGATTTGCGAACGGGTAGAATCCTCGTCTCATGGCATTCCAGACCCCCTACGAGGTATTGATCGGTTTGCGCTACACGGCGGCGCGCAAGCCGGGCGGTGGCAACCGCTTCATTTCCTTCATCTCGCTGATTTCCATGCTGGGGCTGGCGCTCGGCGTGGCGGCGCTGATCGTCGTGCTGTCGGTGATGAACGGTTTCCAGAAGGAACTGCGCACGCGCATCCTCGGCGTCGCCTCGCACGCCCAGATCATGGGGGCGCACGGCGATCTGGCCAACTGGCCGGCCGCCGTCGAAAACGTGACCGGGCACCCGCGCGTGGTGGCCGCGGCGCCCTATGTCCAGCAGCAGGCCCTGCTTTCGCTCGCCGGGCAGGTGCGTGGCGCGCTGGTGCGCGGCATCCTGCCGGCCGCGGAAGACCGGGTCGCCGACTTCGCCCGCCACATGAAGGTCGGCAGCCTGGAGCGGCTGCAGCCGGGCGAGTTCGGCATCATCCTCGGCGCGGAACTGGCTTTCGCGCTGCGCGCCTTCGAGGGCGACAAGGTGGCGCTGATCGCCCCGCAGGGCATGGTGACGCCGGCGGCGGTGCTGCCGCGCATGAAGCAATTCACCGTGGTCGGCATCTTCGAGGTCGGCATGTTCGAGTTCGACAGCGGCCTCGCCCTGGTACGCATGGAGGATGCCCAGCGGCTCTATCAGATGGGTGACACGGTTTCCGGCGTGCGCCTCAAGCTCGACGACCTGTTCGCCGCACCGCGGGTCGTGCGCGAGTTGGCCATGGGTCTCGGTGCGGATCTGCGCGTCTCCGACTGGACGCGCACCCACGCCAATTTCTTTCGCGCCGTGCAGATCGAAAAGAACATGATGTTCCTGATCCTGCTGCTGATCGTCGCGGTGGCGGCGTTCAACATCGTCTCGACGCTGGTGATGACGGTGCAGGACAAGCGCGCCGACATCGCCATTCTGCGCACCCTGGGGGCCGGCCCGCGCAGCATCCTGGCGATTTTCGTCATCCAGGGCACGCTGATCGGCGTGATCGGCCTGATCCTGGGGGTCGCCGGCGGGGTGGCGCTGGCGCTCAACGTCGAGACCGTCGTGCCTTTCCTCGAGCGCCTGTTCAGCGTCCAGTTCCTCGCCAAGGACGTCTATTACATCTCCGACCTGCCGTCCGACCTGCACTGGTCGGACGTCCGGATCATCGCCGGGTCATCCTTCGCGCTGACCGTGCTGGCGACGATCTACCCGAGCTGGCGCGCGGCCCGCGTCAATCCCGCCGAGGCGCTCCGCTATGAGTGATCCCGTGCTGGCCTGCAGCGGGCTGAGCAAGGTCTTTCGTCAGGGCGCGCAGGAATTGTCGGTGCTGGCGAACATCGATATGGAAGTCGGCGCCGGCGAGACGGCGGCCATCGTCGGCGCCAGCGGCTCGGGCAAGAGCACCCTGCTGCACCTGCTCGGCGGACTCGATGCTCCCACCGCCGGCACGGTGCGCCTGCTCGGCAGGGATCTGGCGCAGGTGTCCGAGAACGAGCGCGGCCGGCTGCGCAACGAGGCACTCGGCTTCGTCTATCAGTTTCACCACCTGCTGCCGGAGTTCACCGCGCTGGAGAATGTCGCGATGCCGCTCTTGATCCGGCGCATGGCGAAAGCGGAGGCGGAGGAACAGGCGGCGGCGATTCTCGCCGAAGTCGGATTGGGCGCGCGGCTCACGCACCGTCCGGGCGAGTTGTCCGGCGGCGAGCGCCAGCGCGCGGCCCTGGCGCGTGCCCTGGTGACGCGGCCGGCCTGCATCCTGGCCGACGAGCCGACCGGCAACCTCGATCGGCGCACCGCCGAAGAGGTTTTCGCGCTGATGTTGCGCCTGAATGCCGTCCATGGAACCAGCCTCGTCATCGTCACGCACGACATGGCGCTGGCCGGCGTTTGCCGGCGCCGGCTACTGCTGCGCGACGGCGTTCTGACGCCGGCGGAGGCGCCGTCTGTGCCAGGAGCGCACTAGCCGGATGCGCCAGACGACGCGGACGATGAGGTAGCCGATGGCGGAAAAGGACGAGGCCAGCAGCAGGAGGCCGACGATCAGCGGCAGGCCGAGTTGCCCGAGCCAGGCGAAGGAGGCCGCCAGCGACTGGCCGAGAGCGGAAAAGTGGAACTCGGGCGGCGGCACGAAGAGCGATTCGCCGCCGAGGATCAGGCTGCCGATCCAGAATGCGAGCAGGTACAACGGCACGAAGGTGAGCGGGTTGGTATAGAGCGTGGCGAGCAGCGCGATCGGCAGGTTGACGCGGAAAACGACGGCGCAAATGGCTGCGCCGAACATCTGGAACGGCGCGGGAAACAGCCCGCAGAACAGGCCGGTGGCGACGCCGCCGGCGGCCGAGCGGCGGTTGACGTGCCACAGCCGCGGGTGCAGCAGCGTATTGCGGAACGGGTGCAGCCAGCGGTTTTCGCGTACCGCGGCGTGGTCGGGCATGTGCTTGCGGAGCCAGCGTTTCATGGAGCTATTCTAAACGTGCCGGCGCGGGTGATCGCCTTCGCGCTGGGCATCGGGCTGTTGCAGCAGTGCGCCGTCCTGCCGGCGCCGATCCTGCTGGCCGCGCTGGGCGCCGCGGGCGCGCTCCTGTTCCTGCCGCGCCGGCGCGGCCTGGCCCTGCTCGGCGCGGCGCTGCTCGGTTTCGCCTGGGCGGGCGGCTTCGCCCACTGGCGGCTGGCCGACGCGCTGCCGCCCGCGTGGGAGGGGCGCGACATCGAGGTGAGCGGTCGGGTCGCCGAACTGCCGCAACGGTTCGAGCGGGGCGTGCGCTTCGTGTTCGAACCCGAGCACGCGGATGCGCCGCTGCCCGGGCGTATCGTCCTGAGCTGGTACCGCCCTGTCGCAGCGCAGCTGGAAGAGGAGGGTGACGCGGAGGCCGCGCCCGCGGCCCTGCCCTTGCCGCGCGTGGGCGAGCGCTGGCGCTTCGTGGTGCGGCTCAAGCGTCCGCACGGCAACCTCAATCCGCACGGTTTCGATTACGAGGCCTGGCTGTTCGAGCGCGGCATCCGCGCGACCGGCTACGTGCGCAAGTCGGCCGCGCCGCAACGGCTCGCGCGGGCCGAACTCTCCGTCGGCCGGGTGCGCGAGGCCGCGCGCGATCGCGTCCTGCGCACGCTGGACGGCAAACCCTATGCCGGCGTGCTGGCGGCGCTGGCCGTCGGAGACCAGCAGGCGATCGCGCCGGAACTCTGGCGCCTGTTCGCCGCGACCGGCATCACGCACCTGATGTCGATCTCCGGCCTGCACGTGACCATGATCGGCGCCCTGTTCGCCGCCCTGGTGTTCGCCCTCTGGCGGCGTGCGCGCTGGCCGACCCCCCTGTCCCTCCTCTGGCCGGCGCAGAAGGCCGCTGCGCTGGCGGCCTTCGTCGGCGCCTTTGCCTACGCCCTGATCGCCGGTTTCGGCGTGCCGGCGCAGCGCACCCTCTACATGCTCGGCGTCGTGGTCGCGGCCCTGCTGTCGAACCGCAACCTCGCCGCGCCGACGGTGCTCGGCGCGGCCCTGCTGCTGGTAGTGCTCGTCGATCCCTGGGCGGTGTTGGCCGCCGGTTTCTGGCTGTCGTTCGCGGCCGTGGCGCTGATTTTCTACGTCGTCGGCGGGCGCCTCGGGCGGACGCACTGGCTGATTGCGTGGCTGCGCACCCAGTGGGCGATCACCCTGGGCCTGATCCCGCTGCTGCTCGCGCTGTTCCAGCAATTCTCGCTCGTGTCGCCCCTCGCCAACGCGCTGGCGATTCCGCTGGTGAGCCTGCTCGTCACGCCCCTGACGCTGCTCGGCCTGGTGCCGGGGCTGGGCTGGGCGCTCGAGCTGGCGCACGCCCTGCTGGTCCCCCTGATGGATTTCCTGCGCGCGCTCGCCGCGCTGCCCGGCGCGCTCTGGCAGCAGCATGCCCCGCCGGCCTGGAGCGTGCCGCTCGCCCTGCTCGGCGTTGTCTGGCTGCTGATGCCGCGCGGCTTTCCGGCCCGCTGGGCGGGCGTCTTCCTGTTCCTGCCGCTGTTCCTGATTGCGCCGGCGCGGCCGGCGCCCGGCGAATTGCTGCTGCGCGTGCTCGACGTCGGCCAGGGGCAGGCGGTGCATGTACAAACCGCCACGCGCGACCTGATGTTCGACACCGGCCCGGCTTTCGGCGGCGCGGCCGATGCCGGCGACCGCATCCTCGTCCCGTATCTGCGCGCCGTCGGCGTGCGGCGGCTCGACACCCTGATCGTCAGCCATGCCGATCGCGACCATGCGGGCGGGGCCGACTCGTTGCTGGCCGCCGTGCCGGTCGCGCGCGACGAACGGCGCTGCGTCGATGGCGATGCCTGGGAGTGGGATGGCGTGCGCTTTAGCGTGCTGCATCCGGCGGCGGGCGATTACGAACGGAAGGTATCGACCAATGCGCTTTCCTGCGTGCTGAAGATCGAGTCGACGCACGGCAGCGTGCTGATCCCCGGCGACGTCGAAGCGCGCGCCGAGCGCGAGCTGCTGGCCCGGCATGGCGACGCGCTGCAGGCGGAGATTCTGATCGCACCCCACCACGGCGGCAGGAAGGCCTCGTCGCCGCAATTCGTCGCCGCCGTCGGCGCGCGCGCGGTGATCTTCCCCGTCGGCTACCGCAACCGCTTCGGCCACCCGCATCCCGCCGTGCTGGCGCGCTACGCCGGCGCGAACGTTCATCGCACCGACCGGCACGGGGCGGTGAGCGTCAAAATCGGCGCTGGCGGGACGGCGATCGGGCGCGAACGTGAAGCGCGGCGCCGCTACTGGCACAATGGCGCTTTCCCGGTCACGGATTGAATCATGCGCGAGAAACAGGTCCTCTGCCTCAGCCCCGCCGGCTTCCACAGGATGGCCTACGTCGAGTGGGGCGACCCGGCCAATCCGCGCGTGCTGGTGTGCGTGCATGGCCTGACGCGCTGCGGCCGCGACTTCGACTTCCTCGCCCAGGCGCTGGCGGCCGATTGCCGCGTCGTCTGCCCGGACGTGGTCGGGCGCGGCAGGAGCGACTGGCTGCGCGATGCGCAGCATTACGCGATTCCTCAATACGTGCAGGACATGGTCGCCTTGCTGGCGCGGCTGGAGGTCGATCGGGTCGACTGGCTCGGCACCTCGATGGGCGGCATGATCGGCATGGCGCTGGCGGCGCAGCCGGGTTCGCCCATCCGCAAGCTGATTCTCAACGACGTCGGCCCGGTAATCGCGGCCGCGGCCCTGCGGCGCATCGGCGACTATCTTGCCGCGCCGCCCGACTTTGCCTCGCCGGCGGAGGCGGAGGCCTACATCCGCACCGTCGCGGCGCCCTTCGGCGCGCTCAGCGACGCCCAGTGGCGCCATCTGACCGAGCACGCCATCAAGAACGACGCCGGCCGTTACCGCCTGCGCTACGATCCCGGCATCGCCGCATCCTTCGCCGCCGCGGCGGCCGCCCAGGGCGAAGGCGGCGACATCGACCTGTGGCCGCTCTATGACGCGATCCGCGCTCCGACCCTGGTGATGCGCGGCGAGCGTTCCGACCTGCTCGCGCGCGAAACCGTGGCGGCCATGGCGGCGCGCGGCCCGCGCGCGCGCGGCGTCGAAATTCCCGGCGTCGGCCATGCACCGATGCTCCTCGATATGGCGCAGGCGGCGATCGTGCGCGACTTCCTGCGCGGCGACCGATGACGTCCGGCCCGGTGCTCCGGCCCGGGGTGCGCCGGCGCGAGGTCTGGGCCTGGGCCATGTTTGATTTCGCCAATTCCGGCTACACGACGGTGGTCATCACCGCGATCTTCAACGCCTATTTCGTCGCCGTCATCGCCCAGGGCGCGGTCTGGGGAACCTTTGCCTGGACCGCCGCGCTGGCCGTCTCGTATGCCGTGATCCTGCTGACCGCGCCGCTGGTCGGCGCCCATGCCGACCTGCGCGGCAAGAAGCGCTGGCTGCTGGCGACCACCGCCGGCTGCGTGCTCGCCACCGCCGGGCTGGGGCTGGCCGGACCGAGCGATCTCGCGCTCGCGCTGGTGTTCCTGGTGATCTCGAATATCTGCTTCGGCAGCGGGGAAAACTTGATCGCCGCCTTCCTGCCCGAACTGGCGCGCAAGGAAGGCCTGGGCCGCGTCTCGGGCTGGGGCTGGGGCTTGGGCTATCTCGGCGGGCTGGCGATTCTCGCCGCCTGCCTCGGCTGGATCGACTGGGCCGAGGGGCGGGGACTGACCGCGGCCGAGTTCGTGCCGGTCTGCCTGCTGATCACGGCCGTGCTGTTTGCCGTCGCGGCGACGCCGACTTTCCTGTTCCTGCGCGAACGGACGCAGGCGTCGGCGACCGCAGGGGTGGCGAGCGCCTGGCGGCGCGTGCGCGCCACCTGGCGCCATGCCGCGCATTACCGCGACATGCGGCGTTTCATGTTCTGCATCCTGTTCTACCAGGCGGGCATCCAGGCAGTGGTCGCGCTGGCGGCGATCTATGCCCAGCAGGCGATGGGCTTCTCGATGCGCGAAACCATCGAGCTGATCTTTCTCGTCAACATCACCGCCGCGCTCGGCGCCTTCGCCTTCGGCCATTTTCAGGATCGCATCGGCCATGTGCGCTCGCTCGCCCTGACGCTGCTGGGCTGGATCGCGATGACCCTGATCGCCTGGTCGGCGCAGACGCCCGCGCAGTTCTGGCTGGCGGCCAACCTCGCCGGCCTGTGCCTGGGCGCGAGCCAGTCGGCCGGGCGCGCGCTGGTCGGCCTGCTCGCGCCGGAGAACCGGCACGGCGAGTTCTTCGGCCTGTGGGGCTTGGCCGTCAAACTGTCGGCCATCCTCGGTCCGCTCACCTACGGCGCGGTGACCTGGATCACGGCCGGCGACCACCGCCTGGCGATTCTCGTCACGGGGGCCTATTTCGTCATCGGGCTGGTCATCCTCGCCGGCGTCGACGTCGAGCGCGGCCGCCGCGCCGCCGCGACCGACTTTTGAACTAGAATGGGCCGTGGCGGGTCTCCCCGCATTGCGGGATGGTGAATCGGGTCAGGGCCGGAAGGCAGCAGCCACAGCCATTGACTGCAAGTGCCGGGGGTCAGGCTCGCCACCCTGCGCCGCCCGTTGCGGGTTCACAATCGGTTACAAAGCCGACATCGCGCGCTTACATCCCGGGCGTCAAATCTCTCCTGCGAACCCATCACTCACAAGGAGAGCATCATGAAACACACACGCAAGATTCTCGCCGGCCTGCTCGTCGCCGCCGGCTTCAGCGGACTCGCCATCGGACAGCCCGGCGTGGGCATGCGGGGCGGCTGCGACGGCAGCGGCCCGATGGGGCGACATGCGGCCATGAAGTTCGATCCCGCCGAGCGCGCCGAGCAGCGCCTCGACTACGTGAAATACCAGCTCAAGATTACCGCCGCGCAGGAGCCGCTGTGGCAGGCTTTCGCCGACCGGGCCAAGGCCGAAGCGGGCAAGGGTTTCCAGGCCATGCGCGAGTTGGCTGCCGACGAGAAACTCAGCGCGCCCGAGCGCATGGCGAAGAAACAGGCCCTGATGCAGGGGCGCATCGATGCGATGGCGGGGGTGCATGAGCGCTTCGATCGCCTCTATGCGACCTTGACCCCCGAGCAGAAAAAGGTCGCCGACCAGCATGTCGGTCGGCTGGGGCCGGGCGGCATGGGCGGCGGCCGCATGGGGCCTGGACCGGGACGCATGGCGCCGCAAGGCTGATTGCAGTCCGTCGGACAGAATGGGCGTCCTCCGCAAGGGGGACGTCCGTTTGCCTTTAAAATGGGCGCATGAGCTACCAGGTTCTGGCCCGCAAGTGGCGCCCCAAGTCCTTCGACACGCTGGTCGGCCAGGAACACGTCGTGCGCGCCCTGACGCACGCGCTCGACCAAAATCGCCTCCACCACGCCTACCTGTTCACCGGCACGCGCGGCGTCGGCAAGACGACGATCGCGCGCATCATGGCCAAGGCCCTGAACTGCGCAAAGGGCGTCACCGCGACGCCCTGCGGCGAATGCGGCCCCTGCCGCGAGATCGACGCCGGCCGCTTCATCGACTACGTGGAAATGGACGCCGCCTCGAACCGCGGCATCGACGACATGGCGGCGCTGCTGGAGAAGGCAGCCTACGCGCCGAACAGCGGCCGCTACAAGGTGTACATGATCGACGAAGTGCACCAGCTCTCCGGTCACGCTTTCAACGCGATGCTGAAGACGCTGGAGGAGCCGCCCGAGCACGTCAAGTTCATCCTCGCCACCACCGATCCGCAGAAAATTCCCGTCACGGTGCTGTCGCGCTGCCTGCAGTTCAACCTCAAGCAGATGCCGCCGCAGCACATCGTCGAGCACCTGGCGCGCGTGCTGGAGGCCGAGGGCGTGAGCTTCGAGCCCGCCGCGCTGCGTTATCTGGCGAAAGCCGCCGCCGGCTCGATGCGCGATGCGCTCTCCCTGCTCGACCAGGCCATCGCCCACGGCGCGGGACGCATCGAAGAAGAGGGCGTCCGGGCGATGCTCGGCACGGTGGGCGACGATCACCTCTTTGCGCTGCTCGACGGTCTGACGGCCGGCGACATCCGCGCCATGCTGGCGGTGGCCGACGCGATGGAGGCGCGCAGCCTCAGCTTCGACGCCGCCCTGCAGGAACTGGCGACGCTGCTGCACCGCGTCGCGCTGTTGCAGTTTGCGCCGCAATCGATCCTCGACGAAGCGGAGCGGGCGCGCCTCGCGCCCTACGCCGAGCGCTTCGATGCCGAGTTCCTGCAGTTGTGCTACCAGATCGCGGTTCACGGCCGCGCCGAACTGCCGCTGGCGCCCGACGAGGCGGCCGGCTTCGGCATGACGCTGCTGCGCCTGCATGCCTTCCGGCCGGGCGAAAACGAGAAGCCGGGGGCCGGTGCGTCGACGCGTCCCGCTGCGGCGCCGGCATCTTTGATTTCACGGCCTGCACCTGCCGTCTCGCCAGCGCCGACCATTGCTGCGATGCCCGCAACCCCGGCCCCTCCCGACGAGTGGCACGCGCTGGTCGACGATGCCGGCCTGACCGGAATGGCGCGCCAACTGGCCCAGCATTGCGAACAGGTCGAGCGTAACGGGGACAGGCTCGTGCTGCGCCTGGCGCCCGCCCACAAGCATCTGCAGGCGCACCAGGACAAGCTGCGCGCCGAACTGGTCAGGCATCTCGGCCAGCCGCTGACGCTCGAGGTCCGGCTCGACCAGCCGGCGGGCGAAACGCCCAGGTTGCGTGCCGACAGCATCAGACGCGAGCGTCAGGAACGCGCCATCGCCGCGATCGAAAGCGATCCCTTCGTGCGCGAGGCCTGCGACCTGTTCGACGCGAGCATCGACGAATCCACCATCAAACCTATCTAGAGGAACCGACATGCTGAACAAGGGCGGCATCGCCAACCTGATGAAACAGGCGCAGAAGATGCAGGAGGACATGCAGAGGGCGCAGGCGGAGCTGGCCCATCTCGAGGTCGAGGGGCAGTCCGGCGCGGGCGCGGTCAGGATCGTCATGACCTGCAAGCACGACGTTAAGCGCGTCAACATCGATCCATCCGTCATGGACGACAAGGAAATGCTCGAAGACCTGATCGCCGCGGCCCTCAACGACGCCAACCGGCGGGCCGAGGCCACGATGCAGGAGCGCATGGGGGCGCTCACCGCCGGCCTGCCGCTGCCGCCGGGCATGAAGCTGCCCTTCTGAGGACCCGAAGGTGCGGCGGCAACGCATCCTGTTCGTCTGCATGGGCAATATCTGCCGCTCGCCCACGGCGGAAGGCGTGGCCCGGACGCTGGCCGAGACGCGGGGCCTTGCAGCCCGGTTCGAGTTCGACTCGGCCGGAACGCACGACTACCATGTCGGCCGCCCGCCCGATCCGCGCGCCCGCGCCGCGGCGGCGCAGCGCGGCTATGACCTGTCGACGCTCAGGGCGCGGCAGGTCGACGCCTCGGATTTCGAGCGCTTCGATCGCATCCTGGCAATGGATCGCGACAATCTGGCCTTGCTGCGCAAAGCCTGTCCCGACGAGCAGCGGGGGAAGCTGGCCCTGTTCCTCGGGTTCTCGACGCGCTTCGATCTCGCCGAGGTGCCCGATCCCTACTACGGGGGACCGGAAGGCTTCGAGCGCGTCCTCGATCTGGTCGAGGACGCGGTTCAGGGCCTGCTCGACGATCCGAGCCCATGAGGGCCGTCGGGCACCCGTCGGCGTCGTACAGGTAGGCGGTCGTCGTGCCGGATTGGGTCTTGCTCCGGCGGTTGCCGAAGAGGTCGTAGCCATACGTTTCCGCCGTGCCGTCGGAGGCGCTGGTCAGGCGGTCGAGGTAGTCGTAGCCGTAGCTCCAGGTCTTGGTGCTGCCGCCGATGTTTTCCGCATGGGTGGCGCGCCTGCGCCGGCCCCGATTTTTCTGGACACGAATTTGGGGTTAAATCGTGTCTGAAGAAGGAGCCGTGAAATGCTGAACGAATCGAAGGTGGGCGGGGTTGCGCCGGGCTTGCCGGAAGGCGCGCGTAGCGCGACTGGAGGCGAGCCCGGCGCGGCCGCCGAAATCAAGCGGTGGTCGGCGGGACGCAAAAGGGAGGTCGCGCTGCGCCTGCTGCGCGGCGAGTCGGTCGATGCGATCTCGCGCGAGA
>Ga0208735_100155_pt1 | contig 39197 bp, 37 predicted proteins | sample Subbio12Aug_8Aab_FD_184829 | JGI IMG/M metagenome (GOLD analysis project Ga0208735, IMG submission 184829) | Serpentinite rock and fluid subsurface biosphere microbial communities from McLaughlin Reserve, California, USA - CR12Aug_8Aab (SPAdes) | ecosystem: Environmental > Terrestrial > Deep... | reverse complement strand
AGGAGAGCAGGACTGGTGCAGCATCCCGAAACGTATGCCGCTATCGCTCTTCGTAAGGAGCGAACAACTTCCAAGAAGCTGCACTAGTTCGTTAAAGCACGGCTACAGGCGGTCAGTCGCCTGCTAGGTGCTGAATTATGTGGTGGTAGATCTCGGGGTTGGCTTGATCCTCATTGCCGGCGTCGATGTTGGGGTTATCGTTGACCTCGATGACGTAGTACTCACTGCCCACCTCCTTGATATCGATACCGTAAAGGCTGCTACCGACAGCTTTGGCGGCCTTGAGCGCCACCTTGAGCAGCTTGGGGTCGGCAGCATCTTTGGCAATACCGATGGTGCGGGCCCAGTCACCATTGTTGCTACGCTCCATCAACTTCCACTTGTCCTGAGCAAAAAGGTACTTAACGACCGCCAACACCTGGCCAGCGAGCGTAATCACCCGCCAATCAAAGTCGCTAGGCATGTACTGCTGCACCACAATCCGGTCGGCCCGGCGCAAGAAGCGCTTGCCGATGCGCACAAACTCCTCAACGGTGCTGGCCTTCTCGACATAAGCGCTGAAGCTCGAATTGGGCGCCTTGAGCACCAGCGGCATTCCCATCGCCTCGAATAGCTCGCGGGCGTTCTCCTCATTGACCTCTTTGCTGTCTAAAAAGCTGGTATCGGGCATGGGTACCCGGTGGGCCATCAGCCGCCGGTACATGTTGACCTTATCGCAGCAGATGCGGATGCTCTCGCTTGAATCGATGACCCGCATCCCCTTTAGCTCGGCTAGCCGGGCTACTACGTAGGCGGTATTGAGCGGATCGGTCAGGGCCCGGATGAAAACCGCGTCGTAGTTGCCCAGGTACTTCAACTCGCCCTTGAACAGAAAATCAAGTTGATGCCCTAGCTCAAAGGCAGCCAGCCGAAAGTTGGTCAGCGCGGTCAGTTCGATCGAGCTGCGGATGTTGTGGCGCTCAGTAAAAATCGCTATCTTTGCCATGTCCCCAAACTCCCCAGGAGCTTCTTTTCGTTGAGCGTGAGGTCATCAAACGGCAGAGGTTCGATAGCCGAGAACAGGTAGTCACTGGTGGTGACTATCACGCGCACCCTCATCAGCGGTAGTTTGAAAACCTCGAAGACACGCTTGGCAAAACTGCCGTACTCCTTGACCAAGGTGCGGCCTAAGACACAGCGCACTGCGTCGATGCGGTAGTCACCAGGGAGCTTCTGACAGATAGCAGCATACTTGCCGGTCATCGTTAGCGTACGCAGTTTGGCTGTGACCACCTCACCATCAAGCACAATTTCATATTTGGTGGAGAAAGGATTGATCGGATAAGCCAGCACCGGCGGCGCCAGCTTATCCACCACGATATCGTAGCCTGGAACAGCTAACTGGTGCTGCCGGGCTTTTTCCATGGCGATGGGGACAACGTAGGCGTCGAGCGCATCGGCGGTGGTTGGGAACACCGCAATTCCCTGTAGTTCGGCCTCTAGCGAGCTGTAGTAGCCATCGGTCAGGTAGCTGTAGTCGCCGGTCATATTGAAATAACAGGGCTCGGGCCAATCTGGGCCATAGCCGGTCAGGGTCTCGGGGTTGGCCTTAAAGAGGATGGCGGCGCTCACGGCGTCACACTAGGCCAGGGGAGAGCATAACTAGGTCGCTTACTGAGGGGGGGGAGGGGGGGAGAGGATCACCTCGTGGCATGCCCGTCAAGTATACGCCCCTATGGTGATGCCTGTGTGATCTGCTCGCTCCTCGCTTTGCTCGGGTCAGCACGGAAGTAGTGGGATGTGGGCAGTGGGAAGTAGGGAAACCCTCACAACCCACAACCCGTTTTGCCCCTACTCGAATACTCGAATACTCGAATACTTGAATACTCGAATACTCGACTACTGATTTACTTGCTCAGTGCGGCGATGCCGGGCAGCGTCTTACCTTCTAAGAACTCGAGCGACGCCCCACCGCCGGTGGAGATGTGGCTGATCTGGTGGGCGACACCGGCGGCATTGACCGCTGCTACCGAATCGCCGCCGCCTACCACGGTGAAGGCGTCAAGCTGGGCGACCGTCTCGGCGATGGCCTTGGTGCCGACATCGAAGGGCGGGGTTTCAAACACGCCCAAGGGGCCGTTCCAAAGGACCATCTTGGCGCCTTGCAGAAGGTGCTGATAGCGCTTAATGGCCGCTGGGCCGGCATCTAGCCCCAGCCAACCGGCGGGGATGGCGTCGGAGGGGTAGATTTTGGTGGCGACACCACCGGCGATCTGCTCGGCGCAGACCGAGTCCGGCGGCAGGTGTAGCTTCACCCCCTGGGCCTGGGCTTTTTCGAGCAGCTCGCGGGCTAGCGCCAGCTTGTCATCCTCGACCAATGAGTTACCGACCTGCCCACCCTGAGCTTTGAAGAAGGTGTAGGCCATGGCCCCGCCAATGAGGATCTCGTCCACCACGTTCAACAGGTTTTCGATTACACCGATCTTGTCCGAGACCTTGGCGCCGCCCAGGATTACCTTGAACGGCTTGTCGGGGTTTGCTAGCAGCTTACTGAGCACCGCGACCTCGCGCTCCAAGAGCAGTCCGGCGGCGCTCGGTAGCAACTTAGCTACCGCTTCGGTGCTGGCATGCGCCCGGTGGGCTGCGCCGAAGGCGTCGTTCACATAGGCCTCGGCATAGCTGGCAAGGGCTCGAGCCATCTCCAGGTCGTTCTTGGTTTCGCGCTTGTCGAAGCGGGTGTTTTCCAGCACCGTCACGCTACCCGCCGGGGCTGCCGCTACGAAGGTGGCCTGCTCTGGGCTGGCCGGGCCGCTAACTGGCGCGTAGCGCACCTCGCGCTTGAGCAGCTCGGCTAGCCGTGCGGCGACCGGCCCCATACGGTACTTCTCCTCTGGACCTTCCTTGGGGCGCCCTAAGTGGCTCATCAGAAACAGCGTGGCACCTTCAGCTAGCAGGCGCTTAAGAGTTGGCAGGGTGGCGCGAATGCGACTGTCGTCGGTGACCCGGCCTTCTTTGAGCGGTACGTTGAAATCCACTCTGACTAGGACTCGCTTGCCGGTTACGTCGAGGGTATCGAGGGTCGCTAGCTTCATAAGTTCTCCAATCGACACGATAGGGGCGACCACAGGTCGCCCCTTGACTGGTCACTGACTCAGAGCTTTTTGCCGATGAACTGCACAAGATCGGCGACGCGCACCGAGTAGCCCCACTCGTTGTCGTACCAAGAGACGACCTTGACGAAGTTTCCACCTAAGACCATGGTGTCGAGGGCGCTGAAGATCGAGGAGTGCGGATCGCCTTTGAGATCGATAGAGACCAGCGGCTCTTCGGTATAGGCCAAGATCCCCTTCATAGGGCCCTCGGCGGCGGCCTTCACGGCAGCGTTGAGCTCTTCTTTGGTGGTGTTCTTCTTTAGCAACGCGGTAAAGTCCACTACCGAAACGGTGCTAGTCGGCACGCGGAAGGCCATGCCGCTGAACTTGCCCTGCAACTCAGGGATTACCAGGCCGACCGCCTTGGCCGCGCCGGTTTCGCTCGGCACGATATTAAGGGCTGCGGCGCGGGCGTCGCGCGGGTCGTCCTTGGCGGTGTCTACTAAGCTCTGCGAGGCGGTATAGGCGTGAATAGTGGTAAGTATCCCCCGCTCGATGCCGAAGGTGTCGTTGAGCACCTTGGCGACCGGGGCCAGGCCGTTGGTGGTGCAACTGGCGTTAGAGACCACGTGATGCTTGGCGGGATCGTACATCCCCTCGTTGACGCCGATCACTACAGTCAGCATCTCCCCTTTGCCGGGGGCGCTGATGATGACCTTTTTGGCACCTGCTTGTAGGTGGGCGCTGGCAGCCTCGAGCTTGGTGAAGCGCCCGGTGGACTCGATAACGATATCGACGCCGATCTGGCCCCAAGGGAGCTTGGCCGGGTCGCGCTCTTCATAGACCCGAATGGCTTTGCCATTGACGATTAAGTTATCAGCGTCGTGGGCGACCGTGCCGGGGAAGCGCCCATAATTCGAGTCGTATTTGAGTACGTGGGCTAGGCTGGCGTTGTCGGTTAGATCGTTGACAGCCACTACCTCGACGCCACGTTCCAAGAGGATGCGGAATACCTGACGGCCGATCCGTCCGAAACCGTTAATGCCAACTTTCATGATTGGCCTCCTTTTGCCATAGCTCTGCATGCAGACCGCGCCGCCCCACCAGCGGCTATTCTAACCCGCGCGCGTGAGGGAGGTGCCAAGGAACGAAAGTCCCTCACCGGTGTCTTTGGCTAGGCTAATGCTCAGCGCTACGCCGTCGACTGCGGCCTCCTCGCGATATTGCGGGTGGTCGAGGCTAGAGAGTTGTACCGCGGTTGCCAGCACCTCGGCCTTGATCGCCTCTAGATGGGCAGTGATGGCGGCTAGCAGCTCGCCCGAGGTCTCGAAGCTTAGCCTTATGGTGTCGGAGACCGCTAGTCCGGCGTTCTTGCGGGCGTTTTGCACCAGCCGGATCACTTCGCGAGCCAGCCCTTCGCGCACTAGTTCCGGCGTGAGCTGAGCGTTGAGTGCGACTAAGTAGCCACGGTCTTCCAGCGCGACGTAGCCCGCTGGACTCTTGGCATCGATCAAGAACGCTTCAGGCTCGAAAGTATGGACCGCACCGGCCAGGGTAAGCTCGGTCACCCGCCCTTCGCGGATGTTGCGGGCGATCAGCCGACCGTCGATCTCTGCCAACACCTTCTTTAGCTCCGGGATGAGCTTGCCCAGGCGCTTGCCCACGATGGGGAGGTTGGGTTTGACGGTGTAGTCCACGAAGTCGGCGGTGACGTCTAGGTAAGTGACCGCCTTGACGTTAAGCTCGTCGCGGAGCTGCTCTTCCAGGCGCTTTAGGCCCTTTAGCTCATCGTTGCTGCGAGGGCGCACTAGCACCCCGGGGAGCGGTTGGCGGATCTTGATCTGGGTAGCGGCCCGGGCGGCACGGCCTAGCTCGACAACCCGGATAAGGGTGTTCATGTCGCTGAGTAGGCCCTCGTCGATAAGAGCCGGATCGTGAGTCGGCCAGTCGGTGAGGTGTACCGACTCGGGTGCAGTCGGTGCCATTGAGAGCACCAAGTTGCGATAGATGGCCTCGGCGGTAAAGGGGGCCAGCGGGGCCAGCAGCTTGCTAACCGTGACCAGCGCCTCGTAAAGGGTCTGGTAGGCGGCCTGCTTGTCCTCATCGTGGGCGCTCTTCCAGAAGCGGCGGCGGTTGCGGCGCACATACCAGTTAGAGAGATCCTCGACCACAAAGTCACGGATGGCGCGGCTGGCGCCGGTCGGGTCATAAGCGTCGAGCTGCGCCGTGACCTCTTTAATCAGCCGGTGGAGCTTGGCGACCAGCCAGCGGTCGATGTCAGGGCGGCTCTGAACCGGTACCTTATGTGTCAGCTCCGGGCGGTCAAGGTTGGCGTAGAGCACGAAGAAGCTGTAGCTGTTCCAGAGGGTCATGAAGAAGTCGCGCAGCGTCTCCTCGACCAGAGCTTGCGAGAAGCGCTTGGAGTTGCCCGGCGGGCTGCTGCTGTAGAGATACCAGCGCAGCGCGTCGGCCCCTTGGGCATTGAGGACCAGCCACGGATCGACCGCATTGCCGCGCGACTTGGACATCTTTTCGCCCTTTTCGTCGGTGATGTGGCCCAGGCAGATGACGTGCTTAAAGGCGCTGGTGTCTTTGGCGATACCGCCTACCGCCAGCGCGCCGGGAGGGCGCTTAGCCTCTTCGCCGGAGTCGGTAAGCAGCGTGGCTAAGGCGTGCAAACTATAAAACCAGCCGCGGGTCTGGTCGATGGCTTCGCAGATGAAGTCAGCCGGGAAGCTCTCAGCCAACTTAGCCTGATTCTCGAACGGATAGTGCCACTGCGCGTAGGGCATGGCGCCCGATTCGAACCAGACATCCACCGTGTAAGGGAGGCGTGAGAAGGTCTTGCCGTTCCTGGTGAAGGTAAGCTCATCGACATACGGGCGATGGAGGTTAAGCCCGCTTAGGTCGCGGCTGGTGAGCTGCTCGAGCTCTGCTACGCTCCCCACGCAAACATGTTCCTGTCCGTCCTCGCTGACCCAGATCGGCAGCGGCGCCCCCCAGTAGCGCTCACGGCTTATGGCCCAATCGACGTTGTTCTCCAGCCACTTGCCGAAGCGCCCATCGCGGATATGTTCGGGGTACCAGTGGAGTTGCTGATTATTGGCGATCAGCCGGTCTTTGACGGCGGTGGTGCGCAGATACCAGGAGCTCTTGGCGTAATAGAGCAGCGGCGTATCGCAGCGCCAACAGAAGGGGTAGGCGTGAACGACGCGCTCGCTGCGATACAACAGGCCGCGTGCTGCTAGGTCGCGGATGATGGCTTGATCGGCCTCCTTGAAAAACTGCCCGGAATAGGGGCCGGGGGTGCTGGCACCGGGCGCGGCGACCTCCGGCATCACCGCACCGGCGAGATCGACCGAAAACAGCGTGGGGAGGCCGCGCTTCTTGCCGATCTCCAAATCGCCATAAGCTGGCGCGATGTGGACTACGCCGGTGCCGTCCATAAGGCTGACTGTCTCGTCGGCGATGACCCGGTAGCCCCGGCTTAAGTCTTCGCCGGCGGGCACGCGCCCCTGCAAGAGAGGCTGGTAGGTAAGGCCGACTAGTACCTCTCCGGGGAAGGTGCGAACGACCTGATACGTCTCGCCGAACACCTGGGGTAAGCGCTCCGCCGCCAGGATATAGTGGTCGCGCGCCTCTTCGCCATGGGCGGCAGAGGCCGTAACCAGCGCGTAGGTAGCGTCCGCCTTAACCGCTAGCGCGGTGTTGGCGGCCAGTGTCCAGGGGGTCGTAGTCCAGGCCAGGATGTAGACCGGCTGCGCCTCGCCTGGGCCGATTATCCCTCGCGCCCGCAGCTCCTCTGGCTGGGCCGGGAACTTGGGCCACACCGAAGGGTCGTCCACCTCGTCCTGAAAGCCTAGGCTCACCTCGTGGTCGGCTAGGCTGGTGTTGCAGCGCGGGCAGTGCATGGTGACCTTATAGTCCTCAAACAACAGGCCGCGTTCAAAGAGGGTCTTTAGCACCCACCAGCAGGACTCGATATAGCGGTTGTCGTAGGTGATGTAAGGGTCATCCAGATCGATCCAGAAGCCGATCCGCTCGGTCATGGCGTTCCAGTCCTGGATGTACTCGAAGGCCGAGGCCTGGCAGAGCTGGTTGAACTCGGCGATACCGTAGGCTTCGATATCCTTCTTGCCGGTAAAACCGAGCCGCTTTTCGACCTCTAACTCGACCGGCAGGCCGTGGGTGTCCCAGCCGCCTTTGCGCTCGACCCGGTAGCCCTGCATGGTCTTATAGCGCGGGAAGAGGTCTTTATAGGCCCGGCTGATGACGTGGTGGAGACCGGGCTTGCCGTTGGCGGTAGGCGGCCCTTCGTAAAAGACGTAGCTGCCACGTGCCGGCTTGGCCACCGACCGGCGGAAGATGTCGCGCTCGAGCCAGAAGTCGAGCACCCCTTGCTCGAGCGCGGGGAAACTGACGCTGCTAGGTACACCTTGAAACACTGCTACCTCCACAAAAAACGCCCCAAACTCTGGCGTTGGGACGCTTAGGCGTGGTACCACCCAACTTTACCGCGCCCTGGCAGGCGGCGGCCTCAGCGGCTACGCCGATCAAACCGGAGTAGCCTACTGCTGTAACGTGCAGCGCACGGCCCCGTCTACTCGGCACTCTTTCGGGGGGCAGCTCGGGGAGGATTTTCACCGACGGCACGTGGCCGGCCTCGCACCGGCTACCGGCTCGCTGCACACGGCGTTATCGGCTACTCGTTCCCGTCATCGCCTTTTAAGCAAGTCGACGCTTTACAAGCCGCGCCCAACCTGCTTATACTAGACAGTAGCAGCAGGTTTTATCGCAAGTCAATATGCCGTGCTGCGCCTCCACTGACAACTTGGCGCTGCTCGAGCCAGTAGCGGTGCGTTTTTCGAGCGACGTCAAAGGTGGGGGTAGAGGGTGTGCTGCGAGGCAGCTTGTCGATGGCGCATACCATTACCAACGAACCGGATCCGCATCCCCAACGCTGCGGTGCCATGGGCGGTCAAGGCTTTTGTGACGGTATAGCGAGGAGACAAAAAGGAGTTAATCATGGAGCTGTATCTGGACACGGCTGATGTCGCGGAGATCCGCGAGTTAGCCGCCTGGGGGGTGCTGGGCGGCGTCACCACTAACCCCAGTCTGATGGCTAAAGCTGGGCGGAGCCCGCGCGAGGTTATCGCGGAGATCACCGCGCTGGTGCCCGGCCCCATCTCCGCCGAGGTGATCAGCACCGAAACGGCGGGTATGATTGCGGAGGGGCGGGCGCTGGCTGCCATCGCTGAGAACGTGGTGGTCAAGGTGCCGCTCATCCCAGCCGGGCTGGCGGCTTGCCGGGCGCTCTCTGACCAAGGGATCAAGGTCAATGTGACGCTTTGCTTCAGCGTCAATCAGGCGATTCTGGCTGCCGCGGCCGGCGCCTGGTGCGTCAGCCCGTTCCTGGGCCGTCTTGATGATATCAACCAGGACGGCATGCAGCTCCTGCGCGAGATCGTCGAGGTTTATCGCACTCAGGGCTACCAGACGCGGGTCTTGGCAGCCAGCATCCGTAATCCGTTGCATGTTACGCAGGCGGCTTTGGCGGGGGCCGACATGGTTACTATGCCCGCGGCGGTGATGCGGCAGCTGGTTAAGCATCCGCTGACCGAGGCGGGGCTGCAAAAGTTCTTGGCGGATTATCGCCAGATGGCGGAGGCCACAGCGTGACTATGATCAGCAAGCAAGCAGATGAGGCCCTCGTAGCCGAGACAGCTAGCGAGGTGCCGGCCCCGGCACCCAAGCGCCGTGGCCGACCCAAGGGGAGCGGACGCAAAAAGGCGGTAGAGACTGTCGCGGCGCCGAGCGAGCCGGCGCCTTCCAAAGTTGAGGCGAGCGCTAAGGTGTTGGTAGTGCCAACCGCGAGCGAAGCTGACAACGCCGATACCGACCTGGAAGTGGTGACGGCTGCTGCACCGGTCAAAGCCGAGTCGGGGCAGAGTGGCAGCCGCCTGGCGGGGCGGACCCAGCCGGGGCGTAAGCCCGGGCTTAACTATCGCGACCTACAATCGAAGATCTTGCCCGAACTGCACCTGTTGGCGATGGAGGTCGGCCTGACCGACTATCGCCAGATGAGCAAGGAGCAGCTGGCTGTCGCCGTGCTCGAGCGTAGCTCGGAGAGCGAAGGGCTCAAGCTGGTCAAGGGCTACCTGGAGATCAGCTCGGACGGCTACGGCTTTTTGCAGGAGTCGCTGATGCAGACCGAGACCCGCTCGGTGATCGTCTCGGCCGGGCTGATCAAGCAGTTCAAGCTTCGCACCGGCGACTATATCCTCGGCAAGGCGCGGCGTCCCCGCGACAACGAGCGCTACGGCACGCTGATCCGTGTTGAGGCGGTCAACGGCATCGACCCCTTCTTGGCCGCTCGGCGCCCGCGCTTTGATGATCTGACGCCGACCTTTCCGGAGCGGCGCATCAAGCTCGAGACAGCCCAACAGGAGGTCTCGACCCGCGTTATCGATCTGCTAGCGCCGATTGGTCGCGGCCAGCGTGGCTTGATTGTAGCGCCACCCAAGGGCGGCAAGACCACCCTGCTTAAGAAGGTAGCCAACGCCGTGGTGCAGAACGAGCCTGACATCAAGGTGATCGTGCTGCTCGTTGACGAGCGCCCGGAAGAGGTGACCGACTTTCGCGAGTCGGTAACCGGGGTCGAGGTCATCGCCAGCACCTTCGATGAGCCACCCACCAACCATATCCGCGTGGCCGAGTTCGTCCACGAGCGGTCGCGGCGTATCGTCGAGGAGGGCGGGCATGTGATGATCCTGCTCGACTCGATCACCCGGCTAGCGAGGGCCAACAACCTGGTGACGCCACCGACCGGCCGCACCCTCTCGGGCGGCTTGGATTCGAGCGCTTTGCACTGGCCTAAGCGCTTCTTGGGAGCGGCCCGCAACATCCGCGGTGGTGGCAGCTTAAGCATCCTGGCGACCGCGCTGATCGAGACCGGCTCACGGATGGATGATGTGATCTTCGAGGAGTTCAAAGGGACCGGCAACATGGAGCTGCACTTAAGCCGCCGCCTTGAGGAGCGCCGCATCTTTCCGGCCATCGACATTCTCAAGTCGGGCACACGGCGCGAAGACCTGCTCCTGGGCGAAGAGACGCTAGCCAAGATGTGGCTGTTGCGCAAAGTGATCTCCGACATGGATCCGGTTGAGGCGATGGATATGCTCCTCAGTCGCCTGAATCGCACCAAGAGCAATGCGGAGTTTCTATCATCCCTGGGCCAGGGATAGCGCTACACTAAGCGGAGGGAGTGGTTCGGGATAACGCGACGTGTGGGCTCTGTTGACGCTCTTGCTCTTGCTGGCCAGCTCGGCGCTGGCGCAACAGTTCTATACCGTCGTGGCCGGCGACACGCTCTATGGCATCGCACGGCGCCACAGTATCAGCGTAACCAGTCTTAAACAGCTCAACGGTCTCGCCGACAGCACCTTGCGCGTGGGGCAGGTGCTGGCCCTAAGCTTGGCCCTGAGCGAAGCGAATGGGGTGGCGACGGCTCCGTCAGCCGACGCTGTGCCAGGCTTTATTACCCACACGGTGGCCACCGGCGAGACCTTGGCCGGGCTAGTGGCCCACTTTCAGGTCAGCCGCGAAGCCCTCTTAGAGATTAATGCCGCAGTTGCTGTGGGGGGGTCGTTCCCGGCGGGAGTGCGGCTGCGCATCCCCACCGGTCCGGTACACCGCCTGGCCGAGGGCGAAAACCTGCTCACCGTCGCTTTGCGCTTCGGTCTATCACCGGCTGAACTGGCGGCTGCCAACGGCCTGTCGGGCTCGAGCCTAGTCGCTGCAGGGCAATGGCTGGTGATCCCGGCTGCAAGGTCAGAGCTGCTGGCCGCTAAACAACTGCCGCAGGACCGGCGCAGTGTGCTGCTGGCGCAGCAGCGCCAGCTAGCGGGCCGCGCCTCCCAGCTGCTGACCCGCTATCAGCCCCCTGCCGAGGGCTTCCGCTGGCCGCTGGCTACGCGAGGAGTAATTACCTCGCCGTTTGGCCCGCGCTCACTGGCGATTCTGGGCAGCACCTTTCATGCCGGCCTCGATATCGCCGCTCCTATCGGCACGCCGATTTTGGCCTCGCGCCACGGCATGGTGACGCGCTCCGGCTGGGGTGGAGTGTACGGCTACGTAGTTCATCTTGATCACGGCGACGGCTCGCAGACCCGCTACGCTCACATGAGCCGCATCCTGGTGGCGGCTGGCCGCCACTTAATGGCGGGCGAGACGCTAGGTCTAGTGGGTAGTACCGGCGTCTCTACCGGGCCGCACCTACACTTTGAGATCCGCCTGCAAGGCCGCGCTGTCAATCCCCTTGACTTCCTGACACGACCCTAGCCGAATCTTCCTTCAGGGTAAAGCCCTTATCGCGCAGCTCTTCGCGGGCGGCTGCCAGCACCTGCCGCCGCGCCGTGGCGAGATCGGCATAAATGGTGGCGCCGGCTGCCGCCACATGCCCGCCCCCACCGAGGCGCAGGCAGACCGCCTGAGCCGAAACGCCGTCGCGGCTGCGCACGCTGACCTTAGTCTCTTGCCCCGGAATTTTCTCCTTAAGCAGCACAGCCAGCTTGACCCCCTCGGCGTAGCGGATGATCCCGACAAAGTCATCAGAGTCATCTTCACCGTTGCCGACTTCAGCGCGCATGGCTTGCGTGAGCTGCGCCAGGGCCAGCAGCCCACCTAGTGGGAACTCCACGGTATCCATCACCTTGCCGAGCAGTGGATAATAGCTCTGCGGGCGCCACTGCAAGCGATCGGTCAAGGCGACATAATCAAGGCCGGTAGCGATCAGCTCACCGGCAGCGTGGAGTACCTCAGGGCTGGTGTTGGAAAAGCGGAAGTTGCCGGTGTCGGTCAGGATGCCGGTCAGGCAAGGTTCGGCCAGCTCGAGCGTCCACGCTACGCCCAGCGCATCGATCAGATCCTTGACCATGTGGGCGGTGGCAGCGCGGCTCGGTTGCACCACGCTGAGGTCGCCATGGCGGGGATTGGTGCCGTGATGGTCGATGTTGACGATCTTGGCTGCGCCAGCTAGCGGCGCGCCGGTCGCTCGCGGTCCGACCTCGACGTCGAGCACCGCCAGCAGGCAGCTCTCCGGCAAGGCGCTAAGGGGCTTGCTGAGTTCACCCTCGCGTACCAGGAAGCTCAAGTAGCGCGGCGGCTCGATGATCAGCCTAGTGGACTTGCCCAGACTGTCAAGCGCCCTTTTGAGCGCCAACGTGCTGCCGAGGGCATCACCGTCAGGATCAATATGCGAGATGATGACGATGGGGCCGGGCCAGGTAGCCAGCGCTACAGCCGCTTGCCGGATCTTAGCCGGGTAATCCTGCTCCCCGCCGTTTTGCACTTTCGACATTAACGACATACTGGTTGACTATAACCCGCCGGCCAGCTCATGCAACACGTAGCGTAGCTCACGGCGCGATGACGCGGCTGGCCCTACATTGAGTTATGACTGAGCCCCACCCACCGCACGGCCCGGCAGAGCCGCCGGTAGCCAGGCGGGCCTCATCGCGTCGCCCTTGGCTGTTACTGGCCCTCTTGCTACTTATCGCTGGGGTGCTGCTGCTTAGCCCAGGTCAGCCGACCACGCAACCTTTCCTAGCAGCGCAACACCTGCCGCCTATTGAAGCTCCGGAAGGGGTGCTAGCCGAAGTCTTCGAGCTGGCCCGCCCGGCTACACTAAGAATCGAACAGCGCCTGCCAGGAGCGCCGCTTAGGCAGCCGCCGCTAGGCACCGGTACAGGCTTTTTTATCGCACCGGAAGGCCTGGTGCTCACGGCTTATCATGTAGTGCAAGGCCGCAATCAACTCCTGGCGGTCGGTCCGGAGAACCAGCGCTACGCACTTACGCTCCTGGGCTTCGACGCCTTTCTCGACCTGGCGGTGTTGCAAGCAGAAGTGCCGGGTATGGTTCCCTACTTGCCGCTGGCGCCAGCGGAGCCACGGTTGGGGCGGGCGGTGGTAGCGATTGGCAATAGCCGGGGGGACTTTTTGCAGGGCCGTGCCGGGCGCGTGACGCGCCTGGGGGTGGCTGCCAGCCGCATTAACTTTGCCTCGGGCACCATTGAGCTAACAGCGGCGCTCGCTCCGGGTGACTCGGGCGGGCCGGTGCTTACCAGCGACGGGGAAGTAGTTGGCGTGGTCAGTTTTATCAGCTTTATGCCTGATGGCATGAGCGCTGAGGAGTCTTACGTGCCCCCCTTCCTGCGCGGCCTCATCACTCCGCGCCAGTTCGCCTCCTACGCGGTGCCGGTTACCACCGGGAGCGAGGTTCTGGCCGACTTGAGAGCAGGTGTGCGGCGCGATGTGCCGGTTATCGGCTTCGTGGGTGGCGCTAACTATGACCCGCTCAACCCCAATGACTTAGACCTCGGCCCACGAGCTGGCGCGATCGTCCGCGAGGTGGCGCCCAACAGCCCGGCAGCCCGGGCGGGCCTGCGCAGCGCCCGGTTTCAAGAGGTCTTTAATAGCCAGGGTGAACTCGTCGGCAGGCGGTTACAGGCCGATGTAATCGTGGCTATCGACGGTGTGCCGACCCGCACCTTCGACGAGGTGCTCGGCATCGTCTTTCGCAGACAGATCGGCGAAGTGGTGACGCTGAGTGTCCAACGCGGCGATGAGTTGCTCGAGCTAGTGCTGACACTAGGAGCCAGAGCCGAGGTGTTCTAAGGCAGTGGTGGGCGATGGTGGATTCGAACCACCGACCTCGTCGTTATCAGCGACGCGCTCTAACCAACTGAGCTAATCGCCCGCAAGCCTTAAAAGGCTAACACGGTTAGCTCTAATGGTCAAGGCCCACACGAACAAAATCCCTTGCTGCAAACTGCTCTTGGTAGTTCGTCGGTCCATCAGTCAGCCGCTTCCGGGCTCTCTTTGTCCTTAAGTCGGCATAGCGGGGTTGTCGCGATGTTCTCACGAATGGCGGACCGGTTGTCCTCGTTGCGGATCACGTGCTCAAAGCAGTTGCGCCGCCACATCGAACTCCCTTCAGTTATGTATATGGTATTATGGCTGTGTGAAACGGACGACGATCATGCTACCCGCCGCACTCAAACACCGTGCCGAGCAAGCGGCGAAAGCCCAACGGATCTCACTGGGCGAGCTGATCCGCAGCTCACTCGCAGCCCGTTTACAAGGAGCGCCTGAGCGTGAACCTTTGTTCTCTGACGAGGCTGTTTTTCACGGCGAGACGCCGGTTGACCTCGCTCACGATCACGATCGTTACCTTTACGATGACCTTCATTGATACCTCGGCGTTTCTCGCTCGCTATCTTAGCAGAGACCAGTACCACCGCGCTGCGCTCGACACCTGGCGCGCGCTCGAGCCGGCAGGCGAACCCCTTGTGACCAGCAATTTCGTGCTCGATGAGACCTTTACACTGCTCGGACGGTATACGAACTACCTGTTTGCCGCCGAACGCGCCAAGATCATCTACGCCTCGCAAGCTCTGACTATCCTCCGCCCTGGCCTCGACGACGAATTGGCCGCGCTTGAGCTGTTTAGCAAGTACGCCGATCAGCGCATCAGTTTTACCGACGCGACCGCGTTCGTGCTGATGCGCAAGCACGGCATAGCGCGAGTGTTCAGTTTCGACCGGCATTTCGCGTATGCCGGTTTTGAGCTGATGCCGGCAGCTAGGCTGTGAAATCCTCCGGCCCGTCATTGTTCGCCAGGTTCTCGCGCAAGCGCTGAGCGCCCAGGCCTGGCGGAGAAAAGAAGTCAAGCTCTCGTTGTCGATGGGCTCGAGCCTGATCCCCACCCAGCCCCGCACCCCCACGTAGGGCGACCTGAAGTAGGTCTGCGGATCAGCCTCGCCGTCCTACAGGATGACTCGCTGCCGCATCCGCCAGATAGCGAAGGCTGAGAGCGCCAACCCTACGCCGAAGAGGTAGAGGACGCTCACCCACAGGCCGGCAAGTTCGCCCATAGTGAGCCCGCGCATGAGCTGCACCCCGTGGTAGAGCGGCGTTAACTGCGCTACCACCACCAAAAAGTCGGGGAAGCGGTCGGCGACCGGGAAGAAGATGCCGGAGAAGAGGAAGAGCGGCGTCAAAAAGAGGGTGAAGTAGAACGAAAAGTAGTCGATCGAGGGGATGAGTGCAGTGAAGGTCAGGCCGATGGCGGCGAAGCAGAAGCCGATCAGCACGATCGCCAGCGGTGCAAGCAGCAAGGTGGCGTTCAGGGGCACGCCAAAGAAGAGCGTGACCAACAGGAAGATGCTGCCATAGAGCAGGGCGCGGGTGATCGCCCACAGGATCTCGCCCAGGGCGATGTCTTCCATGTTCACGCGGGTGGCGACCATGGCGTCGTAGAGCTTGGCGAAGTGCAGCTTGACGAAGACGTTGTAGGTCGTCTCGAATGAGGCGCCGTTCATCGCCGAGGCCGCCACCAACCCCGGTGCGATAAAGACCAGATACCCGCCCTCGAAGGTTCCGCCCGCCGCTACGTAGGCGCCGAGCCCCACGCCGAGCCCCAAGAGATAAAAGACCGGCTCGAAAAAGTTTGGAAAGAGCGAGTAGAGCCAGCGGCTCTTATAGACGCGCAGGTTCCGCTCCCACACCCGCCAGGCGCCGCTTAGGCTAATGAGCTTGGATATTGTCGCCACGTGTTCACTCCCTTAGCGTGCGGCCGGTCAGGTTCAAAAAGACATCCTCTAAGTTGCCGGGGCGGATGAAGGCTTCGGGCAGACGCACCCCTTCGCGCTCGAGCTCGCCCAATACTGCCCGCCCGTCCGGCACGAACAGGCTCACGCGCTCGCCCGAGCGGAGCAACTCAGCCCCCAGCCGCCTAGCGGCGCGCTCGAGCTCTGTTAAGGCCACCCCGTCAAGGCGCGACTCGATCACCTCGGGTGAGACGTGTGCTCTCACCAGTTGGCGCGGCGTCCCTTCAGCGATGATCTTGCCGTGATCCATGATCACCAGCCGATCGCAGAGCCGCTCGGCCTCGTCCATGTAGTGAGTCGACATAATCAGCGTTACCCCCTTGGCCCGCAGCTCGCCCAGCTTGTCCCATAGCGTGATGCGCACCTGCGGGTCGAGGCCGGTGGTCGGCTCGTCCAAGATCACCACTGCGGGATCGTTCATCAGCCCACGCCCCAGCGTCAGGCGGCGCCTCATGCCGCCCGAGAGCGCGCGCACCGGCGCGTGCCGCTTCGGTGAGAGTTCCAAAAAGTCCAGCAGCTCATCGGCCCTCGGTTTCGCCACCTGCGGCGGAATGTCGTTGAAGCGGGCGTAGATGAGCAGATTATCGACCACGCTCAACTCCTCATCGAGATTGTCGAGCTGCGGCACTACGCCAAGCCGCGCCTTGATGCGGCGGTCGTCGCGCCCGGCGGTAAGCCCCATCACCGTCAGCCTACCGGCCGTCATCGGCGTCACGCAGTAGATCATCCGCATGGTGGTCGACTTGCCCGCGCCGTTGGGCCCGAGCATGCCGAAAAACTCGCCCGGGCGCACCGCGAAGCTGACGTTGTCGACGGCGGTTAGCCCTCCGTAGCGCTTGACTAGCCCCTCCGCGCGGATGATGGCCTCTGTGGACTGAGCTGTCTCGGTGGTCACGTTATCTCCTGGTATGGCCTGGCTCTATGCTTGCTTCGCTAGGGCGAACCATGGCGCTGAGAGCTACGGACCAGCTACCCAAGCGCCCAGTCTAGCGCCCCGGAGCGCTTGACTGCAATGCTCGAGCTCCGTGCGATAGGCATCCTGGTCAGCCAGGGTGTGCTGCTATCATAAAGGCATGATTGAGCGGCTCTATCTCGCTAAACCGCGCGGCTTCTGTGCCGGAGTGGTAATGGCCATCGAAGCGGTAAAGCGCACGGCGCGCGAGCTGAAGGAAGGCGAGCTAGTGGTCTATCACGCCATCGTTCACAACGACACCGTGGTGGAGCGTCTGTCGCAAGAGCACGGGGTGCGCTTTGTGGAAGACCTAGCCGAATTGCCGATCCAGGGTAGCAAGCCCGACACGGTGGTCTTTTCGGCACATGGCGTCAGCCCGGCGGTGCGCCAGCAGGCAGCGGAGCTAGGGCTAGCCACTGTCGATGCCACCTGCCCCTTGGTAACCAAGGTCCATTCCGAAGCCAAGAAGTATGCTCGCGAGGGGTATCACATCCTGCTGATCGGTGACTCCACCACCCACCAGGAGGTGATCGGCACCCGCGGCGAGGCGCCCGAGGCGACTACCGTGGTGATGGTAGTGGGCAACCGCCAGCACGACCCGGCCTTAGCCGACCCGCGCACCGTGGCGGTCCCCGACCCCGATAGGGTGGTGGTGCTGACCCAGACCACCCTGAGCGTAGACGATGTAGCCAAGACTATCGAACTGCTCAAGGCGCGCTTCCCGAAGCTGGTGGTGCCGCCCAGCGACGACCTCTGCTACGCCACCAAGAACCGCCAGGATGCGGTTAAGGCTATTGCGCCGCAGGTCGAACTGTTCGTGGTAGTAACTAGCGATTATAGCAGCAACGGCATGCGCCTCCTGGAGTTAGCCCAAGAGCTGATGGGCAACGCCCGGCGCGTCGAATCCCTAGCCGACCTCGACCCGGCCTGGCTGAAGGGCATCACGAGCGTTGGCGTCACCTCGGCGGCTAGCACCCCGGACGACCTGGTGCAGGAGATCAAGGCGTACTTTGTGGACCACAACCCCAACCTGACCGTTATCGAAGAAGGGGAGTGGGAGGATATCGTCTTCCGCCCGGCTAAGCGCATGCCAGCGCTAGGACGCTAAGGGTGTCTCGCGGCAAGACCTGGCCGCTCAGCGTGGCCCCGATGATGGACTGGACGGATCGGCACTACCGGGTGCTGCTGCGCCAGATCACCCGGCGAACGCTGCTCTACAGCGAGATGGTCACCACCGGCGCCCTGTTGTTTGGCGACCGGGCCCGGCACCTGGACTTTTCCGCCGTCGAGAAGCCGCTGGCCTTGCAGCTCGGCGGCGACGATCCGCCAGCGCTGGCGGCGTGCGCGCGCCTGGCCGAGAGTTGGGGCTACGACGAAGTCAACTTAAATGTGGGCTGTCCTAGCGAGCGCGTGCAACAGGGCCGCTTTGGCGCCTGCCTGATGGCTGAACCTGAGCTGGTAGCGGCCTGCGTGGCCGCCATGCGCGAGGCTACCGCGCTCCCGGTCACGGTCAAGCACCGCATCGGTATCGACGACCTCGACCGCTACGAAGATCTAGCGAGATTTGTGAGTACAGTGGCCGGGGCGGGCTGCGACCGCTTCATCGTTCATGCCCGCAAGGCGTGGCTGACCGGCCTAAGCCCTAAGGAGAACCGCACCATCCCGCCCCTGCGCTACGGCGAGGTCCACCGCCTCAAGGCCGAGTTCCCGCAGCTTAGAATCGAGCTTAACGGCGGCATCGGCACGCTCGAGGCGGTCCGGTCTCAGCTAGCCTTCGTCGATGGCGTGATGGTGGGGCGGGCCGCCTACCAGACGCCCTACCGCTTAGCGCTGGCCGATCAGTTGTTTTATGGCGCCTCCGGCCCGGCGCCGAGTCGGCGCGAGGTAGTGCTGGGCATCATCCCCTACCTGGAGGCGATGTTGGCGCAAGGCGTCTACCTCAGCCGCATCACCCGACACATGCTGGGGCTCTTGGCCGGGCAGCCGGGGGCCAAGGCCTGGAAACGCTACTTGAGCGAGCACGCGCATCGGCCCGGCGCTGGGGTGGAAGTGCTCATGGCCGCCCTACGAGGCGTGCCGGAGGCGGTGCTTGACGCTCGCCCGGAAGCGTTAACGGTAGCGGTTAACCAGCACTAACACTGCGCCTCATCCGGCTTTGCGCTACACTCCGGCTATGCGCGTGCTGTTGGCTCTGGCGCTGCTGGTTGCCGGTTGGGGGGTGGCGCAGCGCTGCCTACCTGAGCTGCGCGGCGATACCGATCTCGGGTCGCTGAGCCAGCCCGCCTCCGGGCGCGACGCGGCCAGGTATCTGCGTCGCGCCGTGGAGCTGCTCGAGCCCGTCCTGCCGCAGCTAGCCAGCGCCGCTGCACCACTCAGCCCAGAGGACCCCGACTACGAGACCGTGCGCTTATTAGCACAGCACCGGCTGCTCCCCGCCGAGTGGCAGCCCGAGGCGCTGCCGGTAACGGTGTGGCGGGAGATGCTAGGCCGCCTGGCGGCCTGGTACGGCGTTAGTATCGCGCCCACCTTTGCTGTGCCACCTACGCGCTGGCAGCTCTTAAGTGAACTGTCGTTGCTGATCGCGCGGGTCGGCCCTAGCCTCAAACCGGTGGCACTAGTGGCCTCAGACGAACACAACCGCCAGCGCGTCGCCTTCTGGGCGCTAATCCGCAACGACTCGGTCTATCCGCGCCTGATCGTGGTGCGCCCGCCTTTCGACAGGCTCAGGGAGACGGTCAGCTTGCAGCGGGGGGTGGCGGCGGTCTTGCCCTATCTGTCGACCTGCGCTAACGAGGTGAGGCGTTATATCTTTGCCCCGGCGCCGATTGCACGGCGGCTGTTCCTGGCTAACAACGAGGCGCGCATGGTGATAGTTGAGCTCGAGCCCAGCTCGCTCGAGCCCTGGTATGTGCCCGAGGGTGAGGAGCTAGCCTACCTGACCTTCGAGCATGCGGCGCTCGACGGTTACCAGCGCTTCGCAGCGCTCTTTATCGGGCCGGGGCCTAGCCTGCCGACCGTGTTGCGGCTGTTGCCGCAGCTGCGGACTAACATGGGGCCGCGCGAGATTATCGATTTTGTGATGAGCCCTTAGCCGCCTCACCTCAATCAGGCTTGGCAGGCTAAGCTGGGGCCATGAAGATCTACACCAAGACGGGCGACGAGGGCTTAACTGGCCTCTACGGCGGCGAGCGCGTCCGCAAAGATAGCCTGCGGGTTGGCGCTTATGGCAGCGTAGATGAGGCCAACGCAGCGCTAGGGGTGGCGCTAACCCAGCTTCAAGACGCCGAGCTGGCGGGGGTGTTACAGCGCCTGCAACACGCCCTCTTCGATGTAGGCGCCGACCTGGCTACGCCCTCTTCACGCTATCGCGCCAACATTGCGCCCCTCACCGAAGGTGACGTAACAGCCATGGAGCTGCTCATCGACCGCTTCGAGGCCGAGCTGCCGCCGCTTAAGCAGTTCATCCTGCCGGGCGGACACCCTGCTGCCGCGGCCTTGCAGCTAGCTAGAGCGGTGGTGCGCCGCGCCGAGCGGGAAGTAGTTGCGCTTGCCCAGCACGAGGAGGTTAACCCCCAGGTGGGAATCTACCTCAACCGCCTATCTGACTTGCTATTTGTGCTGGCTCGAGCGGTCAATCACCGCGGCGGCACCGCTGAAGTACCCTGGCAGGTGGGGGGGCGGGCCGTTTATTCCAGCCTCATCCTGCCGGAGGAAAAGGGTTGCTGATAGCCCGCTAACTCCAGTGACAGATCAGGGTTAAGCCGCACCACCCGACCCCGCGCCAGCGGTTCAGGCGCCTCACTTTCCGGCCACAGGCTGACGAGCCTGCTCAGGAACACTGCGCGCTCCAGGTAGCTCCGGTAAAGCGCCTCCGCGTCGCCCGTGCCAAGCAGCTTAAGCCCTGCCTCGAGTTCGCTAACCACCGCCCAGGCCAGTTGGGGGAGCGAATCAGCCAGCGCCGGGTCGTGCTCGGCTAAGCAGCCGGCGGGCTCTGGCAGGGTCGGCGCCCGGGCAAGGTTGATGCCGATGCCGAACAGCGCTCCCACTATGCGCTCGCCTTGGATCTGCGTGCTACTCAGCACCCCGGCCACCTTGCGCCCCGCTAGCACCAGGTCGTTGACCCACTTGATGCCGGGCCTTAGGCGCCCCTGGGAGAGCGTTTCGATCCCGCGCGCGGCGGCGATTACCGGCAGCATCTTCAAGCTGGCTTGAGCCTCGGTAGCCGGGAGGTCGAGCCGGTAGGAGGCGCAGAGGTGGAGGTTGCCCCGGAGGGCCTGCCAGCTGCGCTGGCGCTGGCCGCGAAAGCCGCGGCCCGTCAGCGCCAGGCTAATCAGGCCGCTAGGCAGCGCCTCGGCAGTGCTTAGCGCGGTGAACTGCGAAGCGGGGGCGTCGTCGATAATCACTACCAGGCGCGGCTCCTCCCCAGCCTCGGCAGACCACAAGGTGCGGCTGGTGCCCAGCGCCCCCCACACGATCTGCTCCTGGCGCGACAAGGCTGATAGCGCGGTGGCGCGCCATCCGGAGGCAAAAGCCGAAGCGGTGTCGGGGCAGTCGGTCAGCAGGCGCATCGGCAGCCATTATAGGTGACCGGCTAGCCCCGCCAGGGCTCGAGCACCTCCTGGGCCAACACGCGCCCCTTGGGGGTCAACAGCAGTGTGTCACTGGGCCCGCGCGTCACTAGGCCATGATCGAGGCTGTGCTGCAAGAGGTGGCTAATCTCGCGTGGACGCCAGCGCAGATGGCTGGCCAAGGCCGCTACCCGCCGCTCTTCCTGGCTGCCCGGCTGGCCTTCGTGCTGATAGAGGTGGACTAGCAGCATCCGCTCGGCGTTGTCAAAGCGAGAACGGCGCCGGCGCAGCTCTTGGGCCACCAGGCCGTAGCGCGGACCGGCCAAGAAGGCCAGCGCCAGGAAGCCGCCGGCGACACTAGCCATCATTCCGCTGATCGAGGCGTCGAGCGCGACCGCTGCCAGGTAGCCTAAAATGCTCGAGGCGATGCTGATTAGCCCGCCCCACAGCAGCATCAGCCATAAGCGGTCGGTCAGCAGGTAGCCAGCGGCTGGCGGCACGATGACAAAGGCGATCAACAAGATGGCGCCTACCGCCTCGAAGGCGGTCACAGCGGTGATGCTGGTCAAGCTCAGCAGCAGGTAAAAGATCAAAGTGGGGCTGAAGCCAAGTGCGGCGGCCAGGCCAGGGTCGAAGGTGGCAAGTTTAAGCTCTTTGTAGAAGAGCGTGACAAACAGGGCGTTAATTAGCGTCACCGCGCCGATAGAGAGCAGCGCCTTAGGCACCTCGAGCCCTGCTAGCGGCGTGGTATCGAGCCAGACGAAGCTGATTTCGCCTAGCAGCACGGCGTGGGTGTCGATATGGACGTTGCGCGCCAGGAGGTTAATCAGCAGGATCGCCAGGGCGAACAGGAAGGTGAAAACCAGGCCGATGGCGGCATCGATCTTGACCCGCTTGCTGCTGGCTAAGAGCTCGGTCAGGGCTACCGTCAAGACGCCGACCGCCGCCGCGCCGAGGATGAACCAGGGCGAGTGATGGTCGCGGGTGAGCAAGAAGACCACCACGATGCCGAGTAGGACGCTGTGGCTAATAGCGTCAGCCAGCATGCTGCTGCGGCGCAGCACCAAAAATGCGCCCAGCAGCGAAGAGGCGATGCCGACCAGCGCGCCGACCACCATGATGACAGCGCCGGGGGAAGCCAGTAAGCTGGCGATCATCAGCGCCCCCACAGCTCGGCTGCCTGCCGGTAGCCGGCCTCGGTCAGCGCCCAGTGAGCCTGCTCGGTCGGCTCATGGCTAAGCGGGCGGATCCACCCCTGGCGCCTAAGCTGCGCTAGCACTGCGCCGGGATCGAAGCCGTAGAGGCTGGCTAGCATTCCTTGCTCGATGGGGTAGCCGGGGTCTTGGTGGGCTACTGCTAGCCGGTACAGATCGATCAACACCCGCTGCTGTGGCAGTTTGCGGCGTGCCCGATAGGCGCGCCAGGCCGCGGGCAGCAGGCCGCGCTCGGGGGCTAGCAGCAGCGAGGCCGCTACCAGTAGCGAAGCGGCAATAACAATCAGTGGGCCGGTGGCCAGGCCGCGGGCGCTGGCGCTCACGAGTGCCCCCGCCAGGCCGCTCACCGCACCGAAGAGAGCCGCTAGCGCTACCATCGACCCAAGGCCTTTAGTCCATTGGCGGGCCGCGGCCGCCGGCGCAATCAGCATGGCGGCCATTAGCACCACACCGACTAGTTGCAGGCCGATGACAATAGCCAGCGCCACCATCAGCGTCATCAGCACCTCCAGCGCCAGCACCGGCAGGCCGAGGCTGACGCTGTAGCCGGGGTCGAAGCTGACCGCCTTGAACTCCTTCCAGAAAACTAACACCAGCGCCAGCGCCAAGATGGTAATCCAGGCCATTAACGCTACGTCGCTGGGGAGCATGGCGGCAGCCTGGCCGAACAGGAAGGCGTCCAACCCAGCCTGCCCGGCGTGATCCTGGTTGGCGATATAGGTCAACAGTACGATCCCCACTGCAAAGAAGACGCTCAGCACGATACCTAGGGCGGCGTCGGTCTTAAGGCGGCTGCGGCGGATAAAGAGGAGCACCAAGAGCGCCGCTAGCGCGCCGCTTAGCAGCGCACCCAAGAGCAGCGGGCCGAGCTGGCGGCCCCCAGCCAGCAAAAAACCCAGGCAGATGCCGGGCAGAGCGGCGTGAGAGAGGGTCTCGCCCAGTAAGCTCTGTTGGCGCAACACCGCAAAGCTTCCCAGCACGCCGCTAGTGATGCCGAGCAGCACCGCCCCAAGCGCTACGGTGCGGATGGTGAAGTCAAGCTCGAGCATGTTCGGCCTCGCGCAAGAGCGCGATCTGCCCGCCGTAGGCGCGGCGCAGGTTGTCGCCGGTATAGACCTCTGACATCGGTCCCTGAGCGATCAGGCGGACGTTTAATAGCACCAGGAAGTCAAAGTAGCTGGCCACTGTCTGCAAGTCGTGATGCACTACAATAACGGTCTTTCCCTGGCTGCGCAGTGTCTTGAGCAGGGTGATGATGGCCTGTTCGGTGGTGGCGTCTACCCCGGCTAGCGGCTCGTCCATCAGATAGAGCGCGGCGTCTTGCACCAGCGCCCGCGCCAAAAAGACCCGCTGCTGTTGTCCGCCGGAGAGCTGGCTGATCTGCCGCCCAGCATAATGCTCCATGCCGACCTGGGCCAAGGCGACCAAGGCCTGCTCGCGCTGGCGCCGTCCGGGGCGCCGCAGCCAGCCGAGCTGCCCGTAAAGCCCCATCATCACCACATCCAAGACGGTGGTGGGAAAGTCCCAATCGACCGAGGCCCGCTGCGGGACGTAACCGACCAGACGGCGCTGCTCGCGATACGAGCGCCCGAACAGGGTAATGTGGCCCGCCGCCGGCTTGACCAGACCGAGCACGCTCTTAATCAGCGTAGTCTTGCCGGCGCCGTTGGGGCCGACGATAGCTGCCAACACCCCCGGCGGCACGTTCAGGTCGATATCCCACAGTACCGGTTTACTGTGGTAGCTAACCGTCAAGTCTTCGATATGCAGCGCTAGATCGGGTTCGTGGAGCACCTTTATCCTTTAACTTATTGGAGTCCCCACCGCTCGGCCCAGGCGCGAAGCTGGTCGGGCCACGGCGCCGGCGAGCCGCCGAGCGCTGCGGTGATGGCCAGCACGTTGTGGCGGATCATACCGAGATAGCTTCCTTCAGGGGTGCCGGGGTCGCCCATGGCGTCGGCGAACAGCGTAGCTCCGATCGTTACCTCCCAGCCGCGATCGCGGGCAGCGGCTTGCACCGCTTCGATGTTGCGGCGGTTGACGGCAGTCTCTACGAAGATAGCCGGGATCTGGCGGCTCACTACTAGCTCGGCTACCGCGCGGATGTCGGCGATGCTAGCTTCGGCCTCGGTGCTGATCCCCTGGGTCGCCTCGCTAGCCTCGAAACCGAACGCGGCTGCAAAGTAGTTATAAGCATCGTGAGCGGTGACCAGGATGCGCCGCTCCGGCGGGATGCTGGCCAGCGTCGCCTGGGCCCAGTCGTGCAGGGCCAACAGCTCAGCCTGATGGCGCGCGGCGTTGGCATCGAACTCTGGGGCGCAGATTGGCCGCAGCTCGGTCAGCGCATTGACCAGGCCGGGGATGGTCTGTTGCCACAACGCTGGAGCCAGCCAGAGGTGCGGATCGTATTGGAAACCCTCCTCCGCGACGGGCAACAGCAGCTCAGGCGCGACGGTCTCGGCGACCGCTAAGGTGGGCCGGCGCTCGGCTAAGCGCTTGAGCAGGCTGTCCATCGCCCCCTCCAGGAACCAACCGTTGTAGACGATCAGCTCAGCCTCGTCTAAGAGTTGCACGTCGCCGGCGCTGGCCCGATAGAGGTGCGGATCGACGCCAGGGCCCATCAGCGCGGTGACGCTGACACAGTCGCCGCCGACTTCGCGCACCAGGTCGGCGACGATACCGGTAGTGGTGACAACGTTTAGCGGCGGTTGATGAGAGGCTTGAGCCGGTGCCGACAGCACTAGCGCGAGGAGAGCAACGACAATCAGTGGTAGCGAGATAGATTTAGCCATACCAAAAAGATAGCTGAGTCATATCTAAAAGTCAAGTGGCTGTTACGATCACTGCCTCAGCGAGCAGCGAGGAGAGGCTAACAGCCCTTTGTTCGCACTGCAACAGCACCGGTCCGGCGAAAGGTTCGCGCGCTAAGACCGTTGCCACCGTCCCTGGCCGCAGGTTGTGCTCGGCTAAGTAACGCAGCACTTCGCGCTCCTGCTTGGTGATGCGGATTATCTCGACCGTGGCGCCTACCGCCACCTCGCTTAAGGGCTGGCCGGGGCGATCGGGGATGCTGCCGTCGCGCTGCGGGATGGGGTCGCCGTGCGGGTCGTGGGTGGGGTGGCCGAGCAGTTCGGCGATGCGCTCTTCGAAGGCTTCGCTGATGTGGTGCTCGAGCCGCTCCGCTTCGTCATGAACCTCGTGCCAGCCGTAGCCGAGCGCCTGTGCCAGATAGGTTTCGATCAAGCGGTGATGGCGCACCACCTCCAGCGCCACCTGCCGCCCCGCGGGAGTCAGGCCGGCCCCCTGATACCTGGTATAAGCCACCAGTTTGAGCGCGGCCAACTTCTTGAGCATCCCCGTCACGCTGGCCGGGCTGATCTTGAGCGCATCGGCTAGCGCCTGGGTAGTAACGCCCTCTTCGCCTAGCTCGTAGATCGCCTTGAGGTAGTCCTCCATGGCGCTGCTTAGCGCCCCCCGCTTGACTCGCGGCACCGGCTTCACGGAGCGCCGCCGATTTTTATATGACGAAACTTTGAGTTCGGCATGGCTGAAAGTATAACACCCTAGCTACGCCGAATCCCCCACAAAGACGGTAGAGGCGAACACGAAAACAGAGGAGTCTCTAACCCTTTGTCGTAGCGCTCGTCATGACCCCGAGCGCGGCAGCGCGAAGCTGTGGCGTAAGGCGCATTCCACTGGCTGCAAGGAGATCGATATCCTCAGCAGGCGTGCGTGAGGCGAGTTTGCGGGCATGTAGTTCGATAAGTAGCCCGAGGGTGCCGGTGAGAGACATACCGAGTTGTCGGGCATAGCCTCGCGCCTTCCGATCATCCAACGCCACTGTTGCTGAGAGTTCGAGTGCCAGTGCAACGGCTTCTTGCTCCCCCATCCCGGCCTGAAGCTCTCGCCGGACTCGAGCAAGCACATTGGGGCTCGCGGGACGCCGCTCGAACCAAGGGAGATAGGGTGCGCGACTGCCGGGCAAGTCGGTTCCTTGCCGCAGTTCATGCGCTACTGCAGGTGGCAGAAAAACCTTGTCATAGAGCTTGGAGAGGTGGCTGACGTACCCCAAGCGATCAAGCTGGATGAGAGGGCCGGCGTCAAGCACCAGCCAGTCGAGATTTGGCGTAGTTGATCTCATGCTCGAGCTCTTCCTTGGTCAGATTGGGATATGGATACCCCTGTGCCGTGTACCACTCCATGGCCTGCCAGCGGCTCATCCCTAAGCGCTCTCCAGCCCAGGCGAGTGTTACCCTGCCCTGATGAACCAGGTGAAGCAGCAAGGCCTCCAGGGTTTCCCGCTCCGGGTCGTTACCGAGCACCTTCGCCACTTCAGGGGGAAGATCGAGCTTTATGGTCATCGCTTCCATTATACATGCCTGCCGTGAACGTCAAACGGATAAGGCTTAGCGCAGATCTTGCCCGATCACCGCCTCGAGCGAGCCGAGGCCGTCGCTTTCAAGCTGCTTAAGCAGCCCGCGGTTGAGGTGATACGGGAGCCGCGGCCCCTGGTAGATGAAGCTGGTGTAGAGCTGTACCAGGCAGGCTCCGGCCTTGAGCCGCGTATAGACATCTGCGGTGCTGAAAATCCCCCCGGCTGAGATGAGCGCCAGCGGAGTCTTAAGGCTGGCCAAAAAGCGCAGCACCGAGAGCGCGCGGGCCGCCAGAGGCCGCCCCGACAGGCCGCCTGCCTCAGTAGTAGCGACGGTTAAGCCGTCGCGGCTGGTGGTGGTGTTGGTAGCGATCAGCCCGGCCAGCCGGTGCTTTACAGCCAGCGCCGCGATCGTCTCAAGCTCACTCTCGCTCAAATCGGGGGCGATCTTGAGCAACATGGGCCGCGGCTTGTCCTGCTGCGCGGCAAACTCCATCACCGCTGCTAGCAGCTCAGCTAGCCGCTCGCCCGTTTGTAGCTCGCGCAGGCCGGGCGTGTTGGGCGAGCTGACGTTGAGGGCAAAGTAATCGGCATACGGCCAGAGCAGGGCCAGCGATTGCCGGTAGTCGGCGGCGGCTTCCTCGATGGGCACCTGGCGCGATTTGCCCACATTTACCCCGACGGGGATTCTGAGGGGCGGGCCGCGGCGCAGTTCGCGTAGCCGCTCAGTGGTGTTAAGCGCCCCTTGATTGTTAAACCCCATCCGGTTGATGATCGCCTCATCAGCTACCAGCCGAAAGAGCCGGGGTGGTGGATTGCCCGCCTGTGCCTGGGCTGTGACCGTGCCGAGTTCGACCGCGCCAAAGCCGAGCGCCGGCCAGCTCGCTACTGCCTCGGCATCCTTGTCAAAGCCGGCGGCGAGTCCGATCGGGTTGGGAAAACGCAGCCCGAAGCACGTCTGCTCGAGCCGGGGGTCGCGCAGCTCACAGGCCCGGGAAAGGAGCCGCAGCGCACCGGGATACCGTGCCGTAAAGCTCAGCCCACCCATCACCCAGTGATGGATCACCTCCGGGTCGAAGCGAAAGAAGGCCTGCCGGGCAAGCCGGTACACGTTAGCGCGCCGGTGGTTGCGAAGGGCGCACTTCGATACGGCTCGGCAGTGTCCGGGCCGGCATCTCCAGCAGGTTGACAACCAGCCGGGCGATATCTTCGGGCTGGATCTTCCAAGTGTCGGCTTCGCTGGGTTGATGGTGGTTGAAATGGGTGGCCACCGAGCCGGGCATGATGGTGCTGACCCTGATGCCGTGCGGTCGCAAGTCGAGCATGATGGCTTCGGAGAAGCCGCTTAAGCCGAACTTGCTAGCGTTATAGGCACCGCCGGTGGCAAAGGGGTTCTTGCCCGCTAAGCTGCCGATGGTCATAACCATTCCCCGCGTCTTCTTAAGCTCTGCTGCTGCGGCCTTAACGCTGTAAAAGACGCCGGTTAAGTTGATATCGATGACTTCGGCCCACTGCTCAAGGGTCAGCTCATCGACCGGGGCGAAGTGGCCCACCCCGGCGTTGGCGACGAGCACGTCGAGCTGACCGAATTTCTTGACGGTGTGCATGACCACTTCGCACTGAGCGTTATAGTCGCGTACATCACAGACTATCGGTAAGACCCGGCCCGGCCCGTTAAGGTTAAGCCGTGCGGCGGCGTCGTTTAGCTCGACCTCGTTGCGTGCGGTGATACAAACGTTGTAGCCGTTACGAACTAAGGCCTCGGCCACGGCGTAGCCGATCCCCTTGCTGGCTCCGGTGATGAGAGCTGTTTTCATGCCCTTAACTTAACACATGGCGCCCAGGCCCTGACCAAACAGGGGCCAAAATGCGTTACACTTTAAGGTGAATGTTGCAGCTTACCCTGATCCGTCATGCGCTCACCGAGTGGAACAGCAGCGGCAAATTTCAAGGACATAGCGACATCCCGCTTTCAACCCAGGGACAGGCTCAAGCCAGGTCGCTCGGCAAGCGCTTAGTTAAACTCGGCAACGTCGATCTGATCTATTGCAGTCCGCTTAGACGCACCGTGAGCACGGCCCAACTCGCCCTGCCGGGCCGCGAACTGCGGCTCGAGCCCCGCTTGATGGAGCTGAACTTCGGGCAGTTTGAGGGCAAGACCATGGCCGAAAACCAGCAAGACGCTGCCTGGGCGCAGTGGATGGCCGAGCCGTTTAATACCGCCACGCCGGGCGGCGAGTCGTATGCCGAGCTGCGCCGCCGCGCCGTCGCCTGGATGAATGAACTTCCCGATAAGGGGCACGTGGTGGCCTTTACCCACTCAGGCACCATCCAGATGCTGCTTAGCCACTGCCTGGGGCTCGAGCACCCCCGCTGGCGCAAGCGCCTCTTCCTGCGCCCCACCAGCATCACCCGTATCCTGGTCAAGGAGCACGAGGTGATCGTCGAGCGTGTCAACGATACCCGCCACCTGCCCAACGAGAGCGGCGACCCGTTCGACGACTAGCAGCAGGGTAGCGGGTTGTAGTTAGTGGGTTGTGGGTAGTGGGATACCCCACAGCCTGATCATGGCGACCTGAGGATTAGGCCAACGCTGAGCGGGTCAGGCGGCGCTGTCGGGGTTGCGGCTGGGCGTGACGTAAACAGTCTTCTGCTGGGTCAGATAGACCGCCCCCGGTGCGCCACCCTTGGGCTTCCAGACATGTTTTCTCAGGGTGTAATCGACCGGCACGTTGTCGGAGTGGCGGGCCTGGGAGTACGCGGCTGCCAACTGCGCAGCAAATAGGACGGTTTCAAACGGTACCTCGCGCCCTTGGGCCTGAATCACCACGTGCGAGCCAGAGTAGCCCTGGACATGCAGCCAGATGTCTCGGCTCTTGGCCAGCTTGAAGGTCACGATGTCGTTGTCCTGCGCATTGCGTCCGACCAGGACGGTAAATCCCTGCGGGCTAGTGTAGCGGATGCCCGGCGGAGTGCGAAATTGCGTCCGGCGGGGGGTTTGCTCGGCCAGCGCGGCTAGCTCGGCAGGGGAGAGCTCTGCAAGCCGCGCCAGCAGTGCCTGGGTCTGGTCTAGTTCGGCCTGTAGGGTTTGGGCTTTGGCCTCGGCCTGCTGTGCCCGCTGTTCACGCTTTTTGGCCCGCTCAAAGAGCTTCTGAGCAGTGGCTACGGCACCTAGGCCGGGCTCGAGCGCAATCGTCAGCGGCTCGCCCGCAAAATCGCTCAGCGTTACCTCACGGGCGCCCTCTGGCACCTGCCGGGCATAGGCCAACAGCACCGTAGCGCGGTGCCGCAAGTCGGCGGCCTCGGCGGCGGCCGCTAGCGCCTTGGTCGCGTCGTCAAGTTGATTACTAAGCAGCTTGAGGCGCTTATTTAGCCCTTCTTGTACCGCCTGTCGCTGTTGTTGCCAGCGGTCTTGCTGGCGTAGTGCGGTGAGGTCGCCTTCACTTAGCGCTGCGGCGGGTTGCGCTACTACTTGGCGCAAGATGGGTAGCAAGTGCGCTACCGCCTCAGCGCTGAGGGGCTGGTTGAGCGCCAGCCCAGCCCGCTGGGCCAGCGCCTGGGTGAGCTGCGGCCCAAAGCCATCAAGGAGGCGCTTTACGGCCTCCAGCGGTTGTCCGATAAGCGCCTGGCTGAGTGCTTGGTCGCTGGCGGTGTGTGGCTCGAGCTTCTGGTAGGGCGGCGGCGGCGCGTAGGGCAGGCCGCGGCGCAGCTCTCGGAAGCGGTTGATGTCGGCGCTCACCTCACGTGCTAGCCCTAAGATCATCCCGGTGCTGTCTAACAGGATCAGGTTGCAGTGGCGCCCCGTCAGCTCGGCGATTATGGTCACCGGTGGGGTGCTGACAAACCCCTCACTGGCAGCAAACTCGCACCTCACCACGCGATCTAGCTTGAGCTGCTCGATGCTGAGTAGCTCGCCCGCAGCCTTGGCGACGAGCAGCTCTTGAAAGCCGCTGTGCGTGCCGCCGGGTGGTGGAAACTCAGCCAGGTAAGCCAGCCGCGGGTTGGGCGGGCGGTTATAGAGCCAGAGCGCCCCGGTACTTAGTGGCAGCACGAAGGTGTGTGGGTCTGGGAAGCGCCAGCTCAGGCGCGGGCTCGGCAGCAGCGGGGTTAAGGCGCGCAGCGCTTGCGCGATGAGCAGTCCTTCCATCCGATTAGTCTACCGAGGGCGGGGGTCAAAGGGGTGACCTTTACCTTGCCGAACTTCACCATCTTCCAGCCGGGTTTCAGGGCTTGTGTGCTCATTCTGCTATCCCTTCCAGCAAGGCAGCGATCTCTTCCGGCTGGGGCAGTTGCCCCCGCAACTCCTTGGGCAGCGTCTTGGTGATTTGATAGGGCGCCACGCCGATGGGCTTGCTAGCATCGTGCAGGGCATATTCAACAATGGTGCGACCCTTTTCCTTGCAGAGAATGATGCCGACGGAGGAATTCTCATCCTCCTGCCGAACCTGCCGGTCCAGCGCGGTCAGATAGAACTGCATCTTGCCGACGAACTCCGGCTTGAATCTGCCGATCTTCAGCTCGATGGCCACCAGACAGCGCAACTGCCGGTGAAACAGCAGCGGGAAGATATCGGTCCAGCGGTAAACGGTGTCACTGCTGACGCCGAGCTACTTGCCTAGCTCGTCTACTGCTAACCAGCGGTCTTCCATCGCGGCCACCTCTCTAGCTCCTTCTGGACGAGCGGTTTTCTTGCCACGCCAGAGGCGGTAACGGGGAGGCTGGGCGCGGCCTCCCCACCTTAAAACATCCTCAAACAAATATATCAAGGCAGGGGCCGCTTGTTAAACGCTGTCGTTAGTGACCCTCTCCGCACACTGACCGAGCAATTCCGAAAGGCGGCCTAGTCAGGGGCGATGGAGAAGATCATGTTGGATTAGCGGCAACTCCTCGATCACTACCCCATCGTCGCGCTCAAAGCGGCGCACCAGCGGTTTGACCAGCTGCCAGAGCGCTTTGCTATCAAAATGGTCGGGCGAAGCCTTGTCGTCGCTCGCCAAGAAGCGTGTGACTTGGTCAAGGAGGTTGTATACCTGGCGAGGGGTATACCGCTAGACTCCGCCTAGTAGGCGGGTCATGTTCCTTACCTAAGCGCCCTGGGAGGTAATACTATGCAGCTCAAGCGGGTGTTGGTGTTGTTATTGCTGGCGTTAGCGGTCGGGGCCTATGCCCAGCAGCGGCTTTCGATTGCCACCGGCGGCACCGGCGGCGTGTACTATCCGGTCGGCGGCGGCTACGCGCAGATCATTAATGAGCAGCTGCCGGGCTTCAGCGCGACGGTCGAGGTTACCGGCGCCTCGGTGGAGAACGTGGGGCTCGTCGCTCGCGGCGACGCCGACATCGGGCTAGCGCTGGCCGATACGGTGCTGATGGCTTTTCGCGGAATCGGTCGCTTCGGCCCCGGTGGCGAACTGCCGCGCTTGCCAAATCTGCGCGCTATCGGCATCGCGTACCACAACGCGATTCATATCATCACCCTCGAAGGGTCAGGGATTTACAGCCTGGCCGATCTGCGCGGCAGACGTGTCTCGGTCGGTGCCCCTGGCTCCGGCACCGAAGTCTCGGCCCGCACCATTCTCGAGGCTAACGGTATCACCCCCGATGACTTCGCCGTGCATCGCCTCTCGGTCGGCGAGGCTACCGACGCCTTGGTCGACGGCGTCATCGACGCCGGCTTCTGGTCGGGCGGTGTGCCGACCGGCGCAGTAATGAGCCTGGCCGAAACTCATCGCATCCGGCTGGTGCCGATCAGCGCCGAAGAGCTCGAGCGGGCTCAATCCGCCGACCCTACTTTTATCCCCTACACCTTCCCTGCGGGCGCTTATCGCGGCATACCCGAGACGCCCAGCGTCGGCATTCCTAACGTGGTCTTCGTTGCCGCCGAGATGCCCGAAGAGCTGGCCTATCAATTCACGCGGGCGCTCTTTGAGCATATCGCGGTAGTGCGGGCGATTCACCCCTCGGCCTACGAGACCGTGCCGGAGCTGGCTCTAAACTCGCCGATTCCGCTGCACCCCGGCGCCATCCGCGCCCTGGAGGAGCTCGGCCTGAGCGTTCCCGACCACCTGCGTGGCGAATAGCGCCTGGATGAAGCGGTTCGGGTATGCCGTGAAGGGCAGGCTTGTCGGCCTGATTCTTGCGCTGCCTCTGCCTTTTTTAGCGCTCGCCTACGGGCCGAGTCCGGTGTTGCGGGTGGTGACCGATGGGGGGGAGGTGATCCTCAGCGTAGCGATTCCCGAGCGTCGCTGGGAGGTGCATTGGCGCCACTCGGTGAGCGGCGTCTGGCTGTATGAGGCATACCGGTGGTGTGACGGCGCGATAGTGCTGACCGACGCGTTTGCCCCCCACCTCGACTTAGCCGGTATGGGCTACACTCCAGGACGCGGCGAGTTGCGTCTCTTGCCCGAGGGGTATCGCGGTGTCCGGTATCACATAGCCGGTATTGACGAGGTGATCCCCGTCGAGCACCGCTTCAGGCTGGGATCGAGCCTGGCCCCAACCGTGTTGGTCGTTGCGGGACGGCACTACCCGCTGAGCGAGCTTTACCCCGGTGGTAGCGTCCGCTTCGAGGTGCTGGCCTTCTCAGCAACTGCACCATGAGCACCCTGGCGACCAGCTCCCCCGAATCCACGCCGATACGGCCTGCCGTCGGCCCCTGGATCGGGGCCATCGTAACCCTCCTGGCGTTGGCGCTAGGCGTCTTTCAGCTCTATACCGCCGGCATTCGACCGCTTGACCTCTTCACTCAGCGGGGTACGCACCTGATGCTGGTGCTGCTGGTGGTGTTTTTGCTCTTCCCATTTGACCGCAGACGAACGATCGTGAGTTGGCTTATCGACGGACTGTTCATCGCGGGGGTTGTCTATTCCATCGGGTACCTATTGCTCAACCTGGATGCGGTGCTGGACAGAACAGGTTTCTTTACCATGCAAGACATCTGGGCCGGGACCATCGGAGTCGTTGTGCTGCTCGAGGCCACGCGGCGGATCCTCGGCCTCGCTTTTACCATGATCGGCCTTGGTTTTATTATCTACGCCATGGCCGGGCCGCGCGGCCACCTGCCCTGGCTCGGCGAGTTGCTCCCCGAGGTCCTGGCGCATCGCGGCTACCCCATAGAGCGTATCGTCGGCACGCTCTTCCTGGGTCAGGAAGGGATCTTCGGCGTGCCGCTCGGGGTGGCGGCCACAGTGGTGTTTACCTTCGTACTGTTTGGGGCCTTCCTGGAGATGAGCGGCGCGGGTAGGTTTTTTATTAACCTGGCCTACGCCGCGACGGGGCAGCAGCGTGGCGGCCCGGCCAAAGCCGCTGTAGTGGCCTCGGGCTTCATGGGCTCAATCTCCGGCAGCGCGATTGCGAACGTGGCGACCTCAGGGGCGTTCACTATTCCGCTGATGAAAAAGCTCGGCTATAAGCCCGAGGAGGCGGGCGGCGTGGAAGCGGCGGCAAGCACCGGCGGGATGATTATGCCGCCCATCATGGGGGCCGGAGTCTTCTTAATGGCCGAGTTTACCGGCATCCCTTACGCCGAGATCATGATGGTCTCGATTTTGCCCGCCATCCTTTATTTTGCCATCGTCTATCTGTTCGTGGACTTCATTGCTGCCAAGCAAGGCCTGCGTGGGCTCAAGGCGTCCGAGCTGCCCAAGCTGAGCGAGGTACTGCGCGACGGTTGGGTCTATCTTGTCCCCTTAGGCATCCTAATCTACTTCTTGCTCCAGGGGATCTCACCCAACCGCGTCGGCTTCGTAGCTATCGTGGCGATCCTGGCGATAACGGTTCTGCGGTGGGTGGTGCGCCGCTTCGCGCTGCGGATGTACGACACCGAGCCTTTGCCGATCGGCGCGGCGCTGGTTTTGGGGGGGCGGCAATTTGTAGGCGCGTTTGAGGCCGCTGCTCGCAACGCCATGATAGTGACGGTGGCGTGCGCCATGGCTGGAGTGGTGGTGGGCATCCTCGGACTTACTGGCCTGGGGATTAAGTTTTCGACGCTGATGCTCAGCTTTTCCGGCGGCCACTTGCTGTTGGCGCTACTGCTGGTGCTACTGGCCAGCCTGATCCTCGGCCTGGGCCTCCCGGTGACGGCGTCCTACATCGTCCTGGCGGTGACCGCGGCCCCGGCGCTCCATCATGAGTTTGGCCTCCCCCTGTTGATTGCCCACCTGGTTATCTACTGGTATTCGCTGGACTCCAACGTGACGCCGCCGGTAGCGCTAGCCGCCTTTGCTGGTGCGGCTATCGCCGGCGCCAACCCCATGAGCACAGCGATAAAAGCCTTTAAATATGCTAAGGGCCTTTACTTGATCCCGCTGTTTATGGTCTACAATCCCGAGATTATCCTCGGCGGGCCGCCCCTGGTGGTGGCATGGACCGTGCTGACAGCGATTGCGGCGCTGCCGGCCTTCGCGGCTTCGCTAGATGGTTTTATGTTTACGCGGGTACATATCGTTTTGCGAGTGGTGTTAGCCGTGGGCACGGTGTGCATCTTCTGGCCGAGCTTCACCGTCGAACTGATCGGGCTGTTGTTGATCGTCTTGGTGCTGGCGATCAACCTCTTCCAGTGGCGCCGTGAGCGCTACGGCGAGCGGCAACGCGCCGACGTGTAAAGTGAGTTGGGCCATGAAGGTGGCTTCAGCGGCTCGCCATCCGGCTGCGGCTGCCGGCTAGCTACGATGACCGGCAGTGCGGGTGGGGCGCTGTGGAGGGAAGATGAAACGCGCACTGCTCGGCCTTGTACTGGTGCTGTTCCTGATCGCCTGCTCTACGCCGCCACCTCAGAACCAAGCCCCGACCGCCTCCTTCACCGCCACCTCGGTCGAGGGGACGACCTTTGTCTTTAACGCCGCGGGCTCGAGCGATCCCGACGGTGCGATCATCGCGTATAGCTGGAGCTTTGGCGACGGTGGTCCCGCTACCGGCGTGACCGTTAACCACACCTATACCAACCACGGCAACTTCACCGTCAGCCTGACCGTGACCGATAATCAGAGGGCGACGGACACGACCACTCGCACGATCCCAATCGGCCGCCTGTCGGGCGCGATCGGCGTGGGGACAGCTGCTAGCGGTGAAGGGACGCCGATCCCCGCCCAGGGCGCCGCCGTAACCGAGGCCCCGTTTGTCCCCGGCGAGGTGATCGTTCAGTTTGCGCCTGGCATCAGCACCATGTCGGCTTTGAATGTGGCGGGAGCCGGACTGCAACTTGTGCGCCCGTTAGCCCTCCCGAACGCTGCGCTCTACCGCATTGCCGACGCCGTGGCGCTCCAGGCTACCGAGGCGGGCCGCGCCGCTACGATCGCGCTCATCGACCAACTCAACGCCCGGCCCGACGTTGTGGAGGCGCAGCCGAACTACATCCTCACGGCCATGCGCACTCCTAATGACCAGTTTTATCCGCGGCAGTGGCACTACCCCGCCATCAACCTGCCGCAAGCCTGGGACCTTACCACCGGCTCAGCTGCGACGGTGGTGGCGGTCATCGATACCGGCATCCTGTTCGAGGCGGGAAACTCCAGCCGCATCCACCCCGATTTCGTTGGTAGGGTGCTGCCCGGCTACGACTTCATCAGCAACCCGACCACCGCCAACGACGGCGACGGGCGCGACCCCAACCCCTATGACGACGGCGATAATCCTACCCTCGGCGGCCAGTCGTCCTACCACGGCTCGCACGTGGCCGGCACCATCGCTGCGGCCACCAACACCAACGTCGGTGTGGCCGGGGTGGACTGGCAGGCCAGGATCCTGCCGGTGCGGGTGCTGGGCGTGGACGGCGGCACCTTCGTGGACATCCTAGACGGGTTGCTCTGGTCGGTGGGCCGGTCCGTGTCGGGCGTCCCCAATAACCTCAACCCGGCTGGCATCGTTAACATGAGTCTGGGCGGCCAGTTCAGCTGCACCACGACCATGCAGAGCGCTATCGATCAGGCGCTAGCGACCGGTGCCATTATCGTCGTCGCTGCTGGCAACAGCAACACCAACGCCGCCAACTTCGCCCCGGCCAGCTGCGCCGGCGTCATTACCGTGGGCGCGACCGAGTTCCAGGGTTCCCGTGCGCCTTACTCCAACTTCGGCTCGCGGATCGACGTGATGGCCCCTGGTGGCGACGTGACCGCCGACCGCAACAACGACGGCTGGCCAGACGGGGTGCTGAGCCTCTGGCGCAACGACACTACCAATCAGTTCGATTACACCTTCATGCAGGGCACCTCGCAGGCCGCGCCGCATGTGGCGGGTGTCATTGCCCTGATGAAGAGCCTGAAGCCGACGCTGACCTCAGCCGAGGCTCTTAACATCCTTAAGGGCACCGCGCGCCCACTGTTGGCGGTCGAGTGCAACCGGCCCAGTGGCGGCGAGTGCGGCGCCGGTCTGATCGACGCTTATGCGGCGCTCCAGGCGCTTAACAACCCACCCCCGCCGCCCACAGGAGGAGAACTCAGCTTCACGCCGGCGCTGCTCGACTTCGGCACTACTACCGTGGAGCTAGACGTAACCCTGACCAATGTGGGGGGCGAAAGCCTGACCTGGGCGATCAGCTATTTCCAGCCGGCTCCGGATAATCCTGGGAGTATACCCGAAGGTACAGTTTACGTGCCTTCAGGCTTCCCCCTGTCCGGCACGCTGGCAGCCGGAGCGAGCACCGTCACTCGCATCGGCATCGACCGGAGCTTCATTACTACCGACGGCTTCTACCAGCTCGAGCTGGTCTTACTTGAGAACGGCACCACCGAACGCCGCCTGCCGGTGCGCTTCACCAAGGCCCCTGCCACCCAGCCCGACCCGACCGGCCCAACCATTGTGGCGGGCTTCATCGAGCAAACGCCGGGTATCTTCACCGTGAGCGGGTACGAGGAACGGGGCAGTTACTTTACCAGCTACACCTTCCCGGCGCTGGCGGGAGCGACCTGGGTGGTGGCTTGGGTGGATGTGAACAACAACGGTCTGGTGGATGGGGGCGACTATGAGGGCTTTTATCCGACCCAGGTAGCACTGGCGGGTAATCAGGTTCTTTCCGACCTCAACATCGCCATGGAGCCGGTGGTGGATGTGCCAGCCCTCCTTGCCCAGTACGGCGAAATCGTGCGGCTGCTGGAGGCGCGGCGGGCTAGCCAAGGTTTGGCGCGGTAGCTAGGCCGGCTGTGTGCGGAGCCGCTCGAACTCCGCTAGGACTGCCGCCGGGCAGCCTGGGCCGATGCGCGCCATAAGGGCGTTGGCCGGACTGAGGCGGATCTCCGGGTCGCTGGTGCGGTATGGCTCCATGCCGACCGAGCGGTAGAGGTTTTGCAGCAGTTGCTTGTACTGGAACTCACTAAGCCCACTCCGCTTGAGGTCGTAGTGCCAGGCGTACATAGTGGCGATCACGATGGTGTGGTCGAAGCGCCCGTCGGCAAAGCTGGCCTGCAAGAGCCGGGTAGCCAGGTTCTGGCCGCGATAGCAGGGATCGACCTCAACCGCGCCTAGCTCAATGATCTCGCCGGTGCGGTCGCCGCCCCAGTGCTCGCTTGCGCTGGGTGGATGAAAGGCCACGTAGCCAATTAACTGCCCCTCGCTCACCAGAATGCTGACGCAACACTGCGGATCTTGGGCCAGCGCGATGAGCGCCTGGTGTTGCTGAGCCGCCGGGCGGAAGATGCTCAGGGCCGGGCTGATGGTAAGCCCGGCGAGGCGTGCAGCGGAGGCGCAGACCTCCAGCGTAGGGGCACTCATGTCACGGAGAGCGGCGTTGCCGCCAGCGCAACACCAGTTCGTCGGGGAGGCGCAGGTGTCCGGGATTGGTGGGAAGAGACAGTAGCCGGGCTAGTTGCTCGTTAGCTACCTCAGCGTTAGGCAGCAGCTCTACCGCTTCCCCGAAGATGCGGAGCAGCGCTTCGTGATAGGGCGCCAGCGGTGCCGCCTCGAGGCTGGCCAGCAAGGTGCTTGCCGCCGCCTGGAACTTGCCCTCCGCGAGAGCAAGGCGCAGCTCCAGAGCACTGAACCAGGCCAGCAGGCCGCTATCACTGTGCTCGCCGGGTTGCTCAGCCACGGTCATAAAGGCGGGTTTAGCCGCAGTAAGCGCCTGACCTGCCTCGTATCGGCGCCCGCTGCGCAGCAGGGCCGTGGCTAGCACAGTCTGGGCTGTAGCGAGTTGATAAGGGTGGCGAGCCAGGGTTAGACCTGTCTGAGCGGAGAGTACTGCTGCCTCAGGGGTGGCGGCCAGCAGGCTCGTGATCTCCCAGAACAGCCCGCCGAGCGGCAACAGGCAGGGATCGCCAGGCCGCAAGCGGGCCTGAATCTGGGCCAGCAGGGTCTGGGCGTGGCGGACGTCGGGGGTGTCCGGCAGGGGCTCGAGCCCTCGCAGCAACGGCGGGTGGTAGGGCTG
>Ga0208735_100154_pt1 | contig 39343 bp, 36 predicted proteins | sample Subbio12Aug_8Aab_FD_184829 | JGI IMG/M metagenome (GOLD analysis project Ga0208735, IMG submission 184829) | Serpentinite rock and fluid subsurface biosphere microbial communities from McLaughlin Reserve, California, USA - CR12Aug_8Aab (SPAdes) | ecosystem: Environmental > Terrestrial > Deep... | reverse complement strand
GTTCCACTGCCACTAACAGTGGACACTCTCATTCTATAGGGGCTAAATGCCACTGGCTCACTCTTACCGTGAACCTGGCTCATTTTCACCGCAGAGGTGGCTCAAACTGACCGTACTGATGGCTCATGTTGACCCGCAATACTCACATACACTGGGGTGATGCACTGGACTTTATGAAGAACAACTACGGCGCCATGCAGCACTCCCGATGCTTTGTGTATATAGACCCACCCTATTATGAGCAGGGCAAGAGTCTCTACCGTCACTATTATTCCGATAAAGATCACCAGGACCTAGCTGAGTTCATTGCGCATTGTACGTACCCATGGCTAATTAGCTACGATGATCATCCGTTCATCAGCGACCTTTACTTCAATGATCAGACACACATCCAGGGCCTTTATCGGGACTATTCAGTTGGTAGCCAACACAAGCGAGCAAGGGAATTGCTGATCTCCAATATGAGGATACCGCCGACTAGGATTTTTAGATACTCGGTAGTAGTTGCAAATGACTAGATTTGAGCCCGGCATCAAGTCGGGCTTTTCCCTTACAGAAGGATGAAGACCTGTCCCGTCCAATAGGAGGTGTTGTTATGGGCAGAAGAGGCAACAACGAAGGATCTGTTTTTAAGCGCAAGTCCGATGACCGCTGGCGCGCTGTAGTGAACTCCAAAATAAAGCGCGTTGCTGTCAAATTGCTGTCAAACAAAGCTTTCGGACCAAAAAACCAAAGACCACGCAGGCTAGAAGCCCGCGTGGTTGCTCGTTTTTTATGGCGCGCCTGGCAGGAATCGAACCTGCGGCCCACTGCTTAGAAGGCAGTTGCTCTATCCCCTGAGCTACAGGCGCATGTGACCAATACATTTTATCATAAAAAGAGAAAAATTCAATGTCTAGAATTTGGCACGAAAAATTCGACCTCGCTGCTCTCCGGCGTCAGGGTGATGATGGCCATGCTCTTGCCATGCCCCCTGCGCCCGGCAAAGACAGAGCCGGGATTGACAAACAGGATGCCCTGCTGCCAAAACTTGGTCGGCACATGGGTATGCCCAAAGATGACGACTTGCGCGCGCCGCCGTACACCTTCCTTGACAATGCCGACCGAGGCAAGCTTGACGCCATACAGATGGCCATGCGTGATGAAGAAACGCCGTCCGCAAAAATCGACAACTTCGTCAGCGGGGCTCTGCTCACGGTCGCAGTTGCCGACCACGCCGATGACCGGAATCTTGGTCTGCTGGGCTAGGTACTGACTATCTCTAAAAAAGTCCCCCGCATGGACAATTATATCTACTCCCCGAAAACCGGCTAAGGCGGCCGCGAGCGAAGGGAGATGCCCATGGGAGTCGCTAAGGACGCCAAGGCGAAAAATGCTCTCAGGCCCCTGCATGGGTCAAGATGTCACGGAGGCCTAAAAGCGCCTGCCCGCGGTGACTAATTTTATTTTTATCGGCCAGCGTGAACTCAGCTAGCGTCTGGTCGGTCCCCCGCACCACAAACAGCGGGTCGTACCCAAAGCCCCCTTCGCCGCGCGGCTCTCTGGCAATAGACCCAAAAAGCCTCCCCACCGCAAAACGCACTTCCTGCCCCGGTATAGCCAGCGCTAGGACGGAGGTGAAGTGGGCATGTCTTCGCTCTTTCGCCATGAGCATCTTCCTCAGCAAAAGCGCATTATTCTCCGCCGCCGTGGCCTCCGGACCGGCAAAAGTACGCGAATGCACCCCCGGCTCCCCACCGAGGTAGTTAACCGTTAACCCAGAGTCATCAGCAAGCGCCGGCAAACCTGTCGCTTGCATGGCGGCGACCGCCTTGATGGCGGCATTGACGAAAAAAGTCTGTCCGGTCTCGTCAACGGACCACTCGGCGTAGTAATTGGTTATCGGCACTACCTCGATGCCGGTTGAGGCGAGCGCCGCTCTAAACTCGCTGATTTTCCCGCTGTTGCCACTCGCCAAAACTAATTTCTTCATGGTCTAGGCCTGCAAGTGAACTGGGCTGCTCCCCCAAGGGCCGCCGCCTGCCGCCCAATGATCTCGGTGATGCCCAACTCGGCTAGACTGAGCAATATTTGCATCTCGTCCCGGCTAAAAGTGGCTTCCTCGCCTGAACCCTGCACCTCGACAAACTTCCCGCTCCCGGTCATGACCACGTTCATGTCCACCTGAGCAGCCGCGTCCTCAATGTAGCAAAGGTCAAGCATAGGCACGTTGCCGACTACACCGACACTCACTGCTGCCAAATAATCGGTGACGGGGTAGGTGTGTAGCCTGCCCTGCGCCTTCAACCGACTAAAGGCATCGCACATAGCCACGTAAGCTCCGTTTATGGAGGCGGTGCGGGTGCCGCCATCTGCTTCGATGACATCGCAATCTACCCACAGGGTTTTTTCACCGAGAGCCGATAGGTCGACCACCGCGCGCAGGGCTCGCCCGATAAGGCGCTGTATTTCGTGGGTGCGCCCCCCTATTTTGCCTTTGACACTTTCCCTTTGGTTGCGCACCGCTGTCGCCCGAGGCAACATGGCATACTCCGCCGTAATCCAGCCCTTGCCACTGCCTTTTAAGAACGGGGGCACCTTGTCCTCCACCGAGACCGTGCAAATGATTTTGGTCTGGCCCATCTGCACCAAGACCGATCCTTCCGCGTGACTGATGTAGCCACGCACAAAACTTAGCGGGCGCAATTCCTCTACTGTCCTTTTGTCTACACGCATGTTTGTTCCTCCTCTGTGCTTGTCCGACGCCCGTCTCTAAAAAAAGGGTGGATCAGCCACCCGAAGCTAGAGGGCAAAGGGGTTGACGAAGACTGGCTTGGCGATGGGTTGACTAGCATCGCTCCCTCCGGGGAAATTCGGCGCGCGACCCTCTACCGTAAATCTAACGCCCTGCACCCCCGGTAGTTCACTGAGGGTGTGAAGCACGGCCCCCAAAATGGCGGTCTCCGCCGTGGCACTGGCCCCATGGGCATAAATCTCCCGCGTGAAATCTACCTCGGCTATCCCTAGGCTGTTCAAGCGCACCCCGCGCACCCTAGCCGCGGACGGCAGATCATGCCACAGACCGCTGCCTTTAGGCGGTCCGGCAATAAGCTCATTGACAACCGCTTCTAACAGATTCACCTGCTGAGTGATGGTACGCGTGACGGGCACAAAGTAGATGTAATTTTCGGGGCTAGCGCTGGTAAAATAGAGCAACACCTGTGCCGTACTGCCACCTACCGGGCCCTCCGGCTCTCGATTGATGGCACGGTCGGTGCGGCGAATGGGGCGCGCGGTTTCTGTACCGCCGGGCAGCACGGGGACCTGTTCGCCATGAACCATAAATTGCACGCTTTCAATGTTGGGGAACTCAGTTAACGTGAGCACCACCGCATCGACCACCAGCTTTTCCATGGCCTCCGTATACCCCAGAAACGCCTCGCTGAAATCAATGCGGGCCACGCCATCGCGTATCGTCAAACCGCGAATACTGGTCTCACTCGGCAAAGGCAGACGTAACCCTGTGCCGTGTATCGCCTGTTGGTTAATGGGTGAGTCGATGAGCCGCATCACGGCGGCCCGAGCCATGCCCTCAACTCGCGGCACGTTCAACACAAATGGCACTACATAGCGCGAACTGTGGTCTAGTAGCCAAAGCACCCTTTGGTGGGTTTCCCCCGCGGCCAGGACCGGTAGCGCCGTTGGAGCAAAACTCCCTTGACGAAGGGGCGTTACCACTGGCTGTCTCACCGGCAACAGGGCATCAAGAGGCCAACATGCCGTCAGCAAAGAGGTCAGCAGGACAACTATAAAGGACAAGCGCAGGCCTTTTACTCGCCAAAACCCCATTGGGCACCCCCTCCTCGAGTAAGTTTCCTTACATCGATATGTGAAGCCCAAAGAACTTATGACATCTCTACACGCAAGCCTTCACTACCCCTCGCGAACCGCACCTCTTTAGTCTCCCCGATATCCGGCCACAGGCCGCGCGCCACGCGGAGAAAATTATCCCCCGACCCAGAAACCAAACAGGTAGTGTGCCCCTGACCGCGGTGAATTTCGGTAGAGTGGCCGGCCACGGCTGCGGCCGCCTGGTAAGCCGGGTCGACCACAGCCACACCGGGCGGCAAGAGGGGAGTGAGCGCTTCGAGCAAGAAGGGATAATGCGTGCACCCGAGGACCAAGGTGTCTACATCCTGCTCTAAGAGTGGCAGAAGACAGGCAGCTAGAGCTTGCTCGACTATTGGTCCGCAAAGTTCACCCTGCTCTACGAGCGGAGCCAGCTCTACACAAGCATGTGTGTACACCCTCGCTTCGGGTCGATAGGCAAGGATGCTTTTCTCGTAGGCCTGCGACCTTGTGGTGGCGAGCGTGGCCCACACCCCAATGGCACCGGTACGGGATACTTCTGCCGCCGCCCTCGCGCCAGGCTCGAGGACGCCAATGAGAGGCACTTTATACCTCGCGCGCGCTTGAGGCAAAACCAAGGCCGACGATGTGTTGCAGGCCATGACAATAAGCCGGCAGCCCTCGGCCACAAGGAAGTCGCAAATGGCGAAGACAATTTCTCTTAGTTCAGTGCTACTCCTAGACCCGTAAGGCATGTGCAAAGTGTCGGCAAAATAGAGGCAGTCTTCACTGATTTTCAGGTCCCGCACTCTCCTGAGAACCGACAAGCCGCCAACGCCCGAATCGAACAGTCCGATGGTCAAACAAGCCACCCCTTCGTTGTCAGTACAGTATCTTATGCTACCCACAAGGAGGTGGTCTCAATAAGCAAAAAACCTGCTCGCGCAGGTCAAGCCCTAACTTACCTCTTCTTGAGCCATCAATTCCGACAAATGCGTAAGCGCCATAATCATAGCCCTATTTTCCTCAGGCGAAACTTTCACCAAGACATCCGCCAAGTAGCGCTTCCGCGCCGCCATGACCTCGGCTAACATTTGGTGACCGCGGTCGAGAACCCGCAAACGGATGACGCGCCGATCAAGATTGTCTCTCTCCCTTATCACGAGTCCATTGCGCTCCATGCGATCTACTAGATCGGTGGCCGTACTGCAGGCGAGGTACATTTTTTCGCCCAACTCACCAATGGTCAGCACCCCGTTCTGGATGAGGATGAGCAAGGCGTCAAATTGGGGCGGAGTAATCTCAAAGTCGGATAATATCTCCCGCCCGCGTTTCTTAATGATTTGACCGACAGTGCGCAAAAGCCGCTCAACATCCTCGACACTCTCTGCAGAAATCTGGCTGGTTACCACCTGATCACCCCTCTCGCTCTATGTCTCAACCACGTACAGCTCGAACACATGCAACTATATGTTAATGTAGCACGAGATAATTCTACCATAACGGAACAAGGCGTCAAGGCATCCGCCAATCTTTAAACCTGTATTCTGAAAACGACACAAAAACTGCCCCCAGGCAGCGGGGCAGCAACACCAATCCTATTGGGGGAGCACAATGTGGTTAATGGGAGTCCTACCGATGGGGGCACTTAAATCGATGTTCGCGCTCAGGGGGCCGAGCACCCGCCCATCGACTAAGAACTGCACCTTTTTAACCTGCGGGAACTCAAGCAAGGTCTGCACCAAGGCATCCACGACAATTTGCTCGTGAAAGGCTCCCCGCAGAAAAAGATTGACCACTGTCTTGTCTAGGTTGACTACGGCTACACCGTTTTCCACGCTGATACCTCGGAATTGTACACCACGCGGCACCGGCGAGACAAGTCCGTCACTAGGCGGGAGGTTGAGCAAAGCTTGAAGGGCCATGGCCGGCTCGCGCCGCGGCACGGGCACCGTAATCGGCACGAGCAAATCTCTATCCGGCATTCTGGCGTAAAGCACCACATGGGGCTCCGCCAATTGCACAGAATTAATTGCGGATGGTCGCGCTAGCGGATGGCTCAAGTTAAACCCGCCGACCACGCCCTGTACGGGACGACCGGCGATCACCAAGCGCACAGCGTCAACATCAGCGAACGTCGTCAAGGTGAGGACCACTGCGCCAATGAAGGTGCGCTGCTCAGCCTGATTGCGCGATACCCAGGCTTGAAATGCCCCGGTCATCTCCACCTCTAAAGTGTTGCCTTGAAGAGAAGCACCGACAATGCGGGCCTCGGGACCTCCAGGCAGACGAAACCCCGGCGAAACAAGTCCGCCATTTATAAGGGATACCACTTGCTCGACTGGTGATGACCCGTCTAGTTTGCGGCTCACGCTCACCGGGACAAGGTGCGAGCTCGCCTGGTGCACGACAAATACACTGACAAAAGGTGCGTTCCCATCGGTGGTGTAGGAAGTAGCGACGGGTGCGATAGGCGCATCCGTGCCCCGGCGGGCGACATTGACGCAGCCGGTGGCCATAAAGAGCGCTAGGAGTAATACCACAAACATCTTCATCCACGCGCGCATCCTTACACCCCCCTGCTCTTAGTATACCGCTAAGGACAGGGTCATCTTGTTACAAACTCATTAAATCTTTGCGGTACTCGCTGGGCCTACCCAGCATATTCTCCACCACCAGGCGCACTTGTTGCGTTTTATCGGGGGGGGCAAAGACATAAAATCTCGCCAGTGCCGCATATTGACGAGCCAAGGCCGCAATGTCGCCGCTCTCCTCTAGCGCGAGGGGCTCACTGCCGCGTTTAGTCAGCACAGTGACCTCTGCCTCTTTTAGCACCCCGCGTGGCCCTAGATAAATTCCTACCTCTGTCGGGTCAAGTCCCACCGCCTCGGCAATAACCCCTTCATAATAGCGCCTTCGTTGCCATAGCAGTGCGAGCGCGTCATCGGCAACCTGAACGAAGGCGCGCTTATAGAGGCGCCGCCAACGTAGATTATCGGCTAAGGCCCAGAGAGCAGTATCGTGGCGCTCCGTTGCCCGACTGAGACATTGCGTCAAGAGCCCCTCGTCGGTGAGAGCCAAAAGTTCCCCTTCGGTAAAGCCCGCCCTCTCTACCATTTTGGCCAACATAGTTCCGGCGGCTAACTTGGCATGGTGATAGTAAAGCCTCTCGGTCAAGTAGTACCTTAGTCGCAAAAGATGCACTAACTCCGAGCGGGCATCGGGGCGGTCAAGGCCCTTATGCACTAAACGGTACACCAAGCGTCCATCTCTAACAGAAAAATTATCCAAGACTCGGTCATCATAATCATGCACGAGGCCGGCAAAGTAGGCATCACGGCGCAGGTAGTCTAGGACATCGGCATCGATAGTGCCTTTTATTATCTCGCTAAGATAAGATTCTGCCCCAGGCAATGTTTCGAGTAAGATGTCCGCAACTTGGCCGTAGAGACCGGCACGAGAAAGAATAGCCATCACCTCGGTGTCACTTAAGACCCGTGCCAGACGCGCCTTGGAATCGTGTTTCGCGAAAAGGGAAAACTCTTCTTCGAGGGTGTGCCCAAAAGGCATATGCCCCACATCATGCAGCAAAGCGGCACAACCTACCGCCAGCAATTCGGTGGGGCAAGGGTTTTCGGCCACACCTTGGTACAGACGCCGCGCCATGTGGTAGGCGCCCAGACTATGGTCAAAGCGTGTATGCACACAACCCGGGTAGACGTAGTGCGTCAGACCAAGCTGCTTAACGCCCCGCAAGCGCTGCAGCGCCTTGGTATCTAGTAGCCCTTTCGCCACTTGGTCGATAACAATATCGCCATGGATAGGGTCCCTAATTCTCACCTAGCTCGCCCCTCTTTCTTCCCTTGCCCGCCCGGCAGGAATGTGCCGGACAGTGTCGAAACATATAGGCAACCGAAATATACTTACAGGAGGGCTACAGTTGAAGATTTTTATCAGTGTCGATATTGAGGGCATCTCCGGTGTGGTCAACAGCGACAGCACCGGACCGACCGGCAAGGACTATAGCGAAGCATGCCGACAGATGACGGCAGAAGTCAATGCGGCTATTCAAGGCGCACTGGCCGCCGGCGCCACCGAGATTATTGTCAACGACAGTCACGGCGGCATGAACAACCTCATCCCAAAAGACCTGCACCCAGTGGCGCTGGTCATCCTCGGCACACCCAAACCCCTCATGATGATGGAGGGCGTCGATACGAGCTGTGCCGCTGCGATGTTCATCGGCTACCACTCCCGCATGCATGCCGCCGGCGTCCTCGCCCACACCATCAGCGGAGGCGTGGTGAGCAATGTATGGGTCAACGGTGTGCTCTGCGGCGAAATCGGCATCAACGCCGGCCTAGCGGGACATTTTGGTGTGCCGGTAATCTTAGTGAGCGGCGACAGTGACGCAGCCGGCGAGGCCCAGGCGCTCATCAAGGGCACTGAGGTCGCCATCGTCAAAGAGGCGGTAACCCGCTACAGCGCGAAAAACCTGCACCCTGAAAAAGCCACCTCACTTATCAAGCAACAGGCCGAACGGGCCGTGCAAAGACTGTCTAGCATAGAGACGCTCACGTTCTCCGCCCCGGTCACCATGCGCTTAGAGCTACTTAATTCCGGCATGGCCGATGCCGCTAGCTTTCTTCCCCACTCAAAGCGCCTTGACGGGCGCACCGTCGAGTACACGGCGGAGGATTATGTCACCGCTTTTCAGGGTCTGCGGGCCATGATAACCCTAGCCTCCAAGAACTAGTGCTTGCAGCATGGGCAGTCCTTCTGCACCTTTTCTAGGCCCAAATCTTCCAGTTGCGCCGCAAAACGACCGCGAAAAGCGGCCAAATACTGCTCGCGCAACTGCCCCTGCTCGCTTTGTTCCTCAGGGGATAGCCCGATTTCGCGTTTTTTCTTGGCCAAGGCATTGAGACGGGCAAGTTTTTCTTCACTGAGCATACGAACCCTCCTTAGGCACTGTAAGCGTCCCGACTGCAAAGTTCGAGCGTTAAACCTATATTACAATTCTTACAACGAAAACGCTACTCAGCTTTTATTTTTTCAGCAGTAGCAAGGCACCGGCAGCGAGCAGGAGCACCCCTATGCCCTTCTGCCAAGTAAACTGCACGCGCAGAAGACCAAAAAGGCCGAGGTGGTCGATGATAAGGGCAGTGCCCACCTGACCGACGATAATGAGGGTGGTCGCCACCGCTACGCCGAGCTTCGGAATACTCACCGCCACCAAGTAGATAATCCCCACCCCAAGTATCCCTCCAAGGTAGTATACCCATGACACTTCAAGCCACTTCCGCGACATGGGCGTGCGCAGAAAGGGCAAAAAGACTAGGACCAAGGCCACCAGCGAACCTACCAAGTGCACCACCAAGGTCGCTCTGATCACGCCGACATGCTTGCCGAGCCCGGCATTCATACTCCCCTGTACCGCCATCAAGACCCCCGAGAAAAAAGCCATTACTGCGCCGAAAATGCCCAAGTTAACCACCTCGCCCCTTTGTCTACCCCGTAGTCTTGCTCACACCTCCTTCCGCAATGCATGCCGCTATGCGCTTAGGGCTGCTGCATGTTATAATCTTCGGGGAGGTGGTCAAGATGGGTGCAAAGTGCAAGAAGATTTTTAAAATAGGTAAGCAGTTGAAAATGGACAAGGTACAACCCCAGGCAACAACCGGACAAAAAGGAAAAAGACCGACTAGGTAGTCGGTCTTTTTCTATGTCCCACGAGGGCTTCCTAGTCCGTTCTCGCGCGGCGCGTGCCGAGCAGCCATTCTCTAATGGCCTCAAAATGAGCTGCCACTGCTTGGTCGAGAAACCATTCTTGCGCTAGGAGGCCCGCATTTTGGGGGTTCGAGAGAAAGGCGGTTTCGGTGAGGATGGCCGGGACGGTGGTGCGCTGCAACACGGCAAAGTTGGCCGTGAGCACCCCCCTATCGTTAAGACCCAGTGCCACTAAGCGGCGATGCACCCCAAGCCCCAGAGAGAAGCTACCTTCGGTTACACCATGAAAAGTCTGCGTACCCGAAATTTGGGGGTTGGTGTGCGCATTGTTATGGATGCTCACCAAGAGGTCGGCGCCGGAACCGTTGGCGATAGCCACCCTCTCGGCCAGGGTGAGACCCACATCGGTAGAGCGCGTCATGATGACTGTAGCGCCCGCGGCTTCTAACTTGGTTCGCAGCTTGTGCGACATGGTTAAGTTTACATCGCTCTCCCGTAGCCCACTCGCCGCTATGGCTCCCGGGTCTCTGCCGCCGTGCCCGGGGTCGATGACCACAGTGAAACGAGACAGGCCCGCACCTAGATTAGGCGTTGGCGGAAGGGCATCTTCTTCCCCCGTGGCAAAAGAAAACACCAAGAGGCTACCCAGAATAAATCCTGATCCGGCCCTACCATTAACTTGGACCCAATCGCCGCTTAACCCCGTAATGGCAACAGTCTGGCCCCGCGGGTGAGCAGTGAGTACGGGGAAAGTGGTGCCTGGGCCACTGCGCTGATTGACTAATTCAGCACCGATGCGGGCCAAGGCCTGTCCATCGACCGGGGAGAGAAATTCGCGCGCGACAAAGCCGATTGCCCCGTTTTCTAATAGTACCCGCGCCCAAGTGTCCTCACTTAAGACGGCCACCGGCGTGCCGCGCGTGAGCCTGGCGATTACCGGAAATTGCGTGCCGGCCCCACTGCGCAAGTTGAGCAAGCTAACATTGACCTTCGCTAGGGGCACGCTGACATCTTGGTCAGGTTCTACGACCGAGGCGACAAAATCAGCGTGGACAAAACCCAGACCGCCCGCCGTGCGTACCTGGAGCCAACTGCCCATATGCCCGGTCACCGCAAGGAGTTGACCTTCGCGCACCGTGCCCAGCACCGGGTAGGAGGTAGCCGGCCCTTGGCGCACATTAAGAGAGGCCACACGGACAGACACGTTCCGCGGCTCGGCCACAAAGCCAGGCTCATCGGCTACGAACTGACCAAAAACCCAACCCGTCCTGCCGGTGGTCGTCATTACCTGTTTCCAGTCTCCCGACTCCGCGAGTACAACCAGCGGTGTGGCCAGAGGGAGAGTGGCCACCACCTGAAAAGCCTGTCCGGGTCCGCTACGCAAATTGAGCATAGCCGTGCTGACCACCCCCGGGGTGGCAGCCCAAGCCGAAGATACAAGGGTCACGATTATCAAAACAGTGATCAAGGCGATTAGGCGCTTCATTTTATTCCTCCATTCTGTAACTGCAATTAAGGCGACTCCGGCGTCAGAGGGGCAAGTCGCCAAGTGAAGTTAGCAAAGCGGCGATAGAGATCCGTCAGTTCAAGGTGGATCTGATGGCGATTTTGAAAAGTGCCTATTTCCACAATGAAGGCCGGCCGCTTATAGGTGCCGATGAAGTAATCCTTAAGATGCGCCCCAATAGCCATGTCGAGGTCATCACTAACAGCAAAACCTAGTGCTCCAGCCACCCGGCGGGCCAGGGAACGGTCGCGCTCCAGATGTTCAGTCTGATTGTAGTGCCAAAAAATCACGTTGCCGGAAGAGTGAAAATCGTAAAGAATGTCGGGCTTGTACGTGGCAATGGCCAACATAACCGCTTGCGTCTCCCGCTCGCTGGCTGGGGCCCTCCCCGGGTGGAACTCCGGCCCGGGTGTCCTTGGCAAGTGGCGACTCATCTCGGCAAAGCCATGGGGGAAGTTGCGGTTAATGTCCACCCCCCACGCATTGGCCTTCCAGTCCCTGATGTCTAGCCCCCAAAAATCGCCCACCAAGGGTCGGCGCTCGCCTTGGGCAATGCGCATGCCGTCGGGATTCACGAGCGGCAAGAACACCAAACGATAGTCGGCAAGGACCCGCACGGCTTCTGGCACCCCAGTCGCCTGCTGATAAAGCAGCGCCGCCAATTCTCGCATCACTAGGTAGCTCGTTACCCACTCCCAGCCATGCATGCCGGCGGTAATCATCACCGTCTGCGGTCCGCTCCCTAGCACCACCGCATAGATTGGGCTGCCAAAGGTAGAGTTAGCCAGACGATCGACCTTGAGATGGGGGTAGGCCTCGGCCAGCTTCCCCAAGTGATCATAGAGCAAGCCTACGCTATACACCCTATCTACATTAATTTGCAGGTTGAGCGGGCGAGTGCTCACTCTTTCGCCCGGCACCGCATCGACTACCGGCGCGTAAGACGTAGACTCACCCACGGGCATGACGGCCACGAAAAAACACAGAAGGACTGCTAACGCACCACGCAACCCCATGCCTCCCTTCAACATGCTACACTCTTAATTTTCGACGCCAGAGGGCAAACTCCTGCCGCCAGAAGCCCCCGCCAGCCTGTCCAATTTATGGCCCTTTCCGCGCCTCGCGCGTAATGTGGTAACGGAAGGGGGTGATTTTAATGATGCACACCCGAAGGGCTAGGTTCTGCCGCCTCGTCCACCACGGCATTTGCCACCAACGGTCCACTGTGCGCGGTTTCTTGGCGCTAGCCCGCCTTGCACCTAATGCCGATGTGGCCACGCTCATGCGTTCTTTCGCCGCCGAAGCCCAAGTCTCGATAGACGCCTTGCTCGAGCAACGGCGTCTCCACTGCCCACACACCTTGCCCATAGTAGTCCCATAACACCCGCCTAGCTAGCACCAGAGCACCACATGGGGAGGAGCAATCCTCCCCCTTAATTTGCTTCGCAGCTTCGGCTCATTTGGCCCGATAAAATTCTCTCGAGAGCGAAAGGTTACGACACAATTATGTCGAAATAACGTATGTAGAAGCATTGTACCTCTACAACTCAACGATGACAGGCAGGTAGTGACATGCGCAGAATTCCGTTATACGCCCTACAGCCCGGCATGAAGGTAGCCCGCCCAGTGCATGGACCGGAGGGCCAAGTTTTGTTGCAACGCAACATGGTCCTAACTCGCCGGTACATCACTCAACTGAAATGCCTAGGACTGACCTTTTTGTACATAGATGATGGCTTGCTCGACAACCACGACGTAGCCGATGTCATCCGTGACGAAACCCGTTACGAAGCCGTCCAGCGAGTACGCGAACTAGTCGCTGCCGTAGAAACCCCAAACCCGGTCAGTCATGTCCTGCTCCGCACCCAGCAGGCAGCGAGGACGGTGCACGATATTGTCAGCGACCTGTTAGAGCAGCGCCATCTCATGGTCAACCTCGTTGACATTCGACTGGAGGATGACTACCTTTTTGGGCATTCCGTAAACGTATGCATTCTGTCACTCATCACCGGCATCACGCTAGGTCTAAAGAGAGAACAGTTGGCACAACTAGGAATTGGCTCTATTTTACATGACGTTGGCAAGGGCTTAATACCCCACGATATACTTTACAAGGCCGGCTCATTGACCGCTGCTGAATTTGACATCGTCAAGAAGCACACCACCAAGGGCTACGACCTCCTCCACACCATGCCGGAGGGGAGGGAGGTGGCGCTTGAGCATCACGAGCGTTACGACGGGCATGGCTATCCAAACGGCAAAAAGGGCGAGGAAATCCACCTGCACTCGCAAATCGCCTCCATCTGCGATGTCTACGACGCCGTCACTTCAGCTAGAATCTACCGTGCCGCGCACCCGACTCACGAGGCTGTAGAGTTAATATCGGCCTCCGGCAACCATGCCTTTAGCCTCAACTTAGTTCATAAATTTCTGCAAAACATCGCCGCCTACCCCTCGGGGTCGATCGTTGAATTGTCTGACAAGCGTGTGGGCATCGTCATCGACACTCCCGCCGGATTTAGCAAGTACCCACGCGTGAAACTACTCTTCGACCAAGACAAACAGCTAATCAAGAAATACACTGTCATCAACACCTTCGAGCACACCACGCTCAACATCCGCAAGGTTTTGACCGAAGAAGAATTTGCCGCATTGCGTGGGGTCTCCATCTAACACCTCACACCTAACAAGGAGGGGCATTATGCGTCGCATTGACCTGCCCAACATTGTTCCCGGCATGGTTATAGGGCGAAGCCTCTACAACAGCCTTGGACAAACCCTGCTCAAAAGTGGCACCATGCTGTCCGCAAACTACATCCGTCGCTTAGAGATGCTCGGTATCCCCTGTCTCTACATACGCGAGCCGTCCCTCAACCTGCCGGAAGTGAAGGATGTCATCTCCGACGAAACGCGCGTCACCGCCATGGTGCGCGTGCGCGATATACTCGAGGACCCGAGCAAAGAAACCATCGCCCTTAGGACCGAAGGGGCTTTAAGCTCGGTCAAGGACATTGTGCGCGAGCTCCTTAGAAACAGCCATGCGGTCGTCAACCTGACTGATATCCGCTTAGACGATGACTACCTCTTTGCGCATTCGGTCAATGTCTGCGTCCTGGCCTTGCTCACCTGCATATCACTCGGCTACACACAAAACAAGCTCCACGAGGTGGGCCTCGGAGCTCTATTTCATGATGTCGGCAAGATAATGATTCCTAAACCCATTTTGAACAAACCAGGGAGCCTGAGCCCCGAAGAGTATGCCATCATCAAGCGCCATACCGACCATGGCTACCTGCTCCTCAAGGACATCCCCATCGCCAAAGATATCGCCTACCAACACCATGAGCGCGTCGATGGCACCGGCTACCCGCAGGCGCTCACAGGGGGCCACATCCTCGAAACAAGCCAGATAGTTGCGATGGCCGATGTTTTTGACGCCCTCACCGCCCATCGCCAGTACCGCATGGGTTTCCCGGCGCACGAGGCTTACGAATACTTATCCGCCTCCGGCAACAAGGCCTTTGACATGCGCCTGCTCCGTGTTTTCCTGAAGAACATCGCCGCCTACCCAAGCGGGCTGACCGTAGAACTGAGCGACGGCAGCAAGGCCATCGTCCTCGATACCGCACCGGGAGCACCGCTCTATCCCCGTGTGCGCCTGCTCAGTACGCAGTCCGATATTGAACTCAACCACTCCACCCTGCGCATCGTTAAAGTGCTCACGGGGAGCGAGTCTGTCGCCGGCAACTAACGGGGCTCACACATGCCCTTAATAAGTGTCGCCCGCCGCTCGCGGTCACGCTTGAGACGCTCGGCCAGCACTACGGCCAAAGCTTCGGCGCGCGCGGCCTCAAAGTCTTCATTGATGATGATGTAATCGTAGTTTTCCGCCTGCTGCAATTGCTCATAGGCATTGCCCATACGCCGCTCGAGATTAACTTCTTGGCTGCGGCGAGTGATACGCCCGGCAATGACCTCTAACGAAGGCGGAGCAATAAAGATACTGACCAAGCGCTTCGTTGTCTTCTTATACTTGTACATGCCGTTAAAATCCAGCTCCATGAGCCTATCGGGTCCAACATTAGGATCAAACTGAGGCGAGCCGTAGTAGTGGTCGTGGTAGACCTGCTCGTACTCGGCGATTTCGCTTTGCTCAATTTTCGCCCTAAATTCTTCCGCAGTCACAAAATTATAGTCAAAGCCGTTTTCCTCATTAGGTCGCGGCAGGCGCGTCGTAAATGTGGCAACTTTAACTATGTCCTTAAAAGCCGCGATAATCGCGCGCATAATCGTCCCCTTGCCCGACCCCGAAGGCCCGGTGACCACAAATAAGATAGGTTCCCTCATCTGTCTCCCCCTCTACCAGTTGACGGCATTATACCACCCCCGTGGTCCCCCTTCAACCCCCTGCGAGTTATGCCCGTTTGTCTAGCACAGCAGTATGTGTTAAGATGTTGCAAATATCTAGAGCTAGAGGTGATATTGTGGTTAATGCACTCGATATCTTGCGCGAACGGGGTTTTATCAAGCAACTCACCCACGATGAGCCGCTTAAAGATTTGCTCGGGCGAGAGTCCGTGACCTGCTATGTCGGCCTCGACCCCACCGCAGACAGCCTGCATATCGGGCACACCGTACCCATTATGGCCTTGGCTCACCTGCAGCGCGCCGGGCATCGCCCCATCGTCATTCTCGGCGGCGGCACCGCCATGATTGGCGACCCTAGCGGCAAAACCGATATGCGCCCCATGCTCACCGCCCTGCAAATCGAGCACAATGTCCGTGGTATTGCGGCGCAGCTCGACCGCTTTCTCACCGCAGACGAACCTCGTCCTATATATTTGAACAACAACGCCTGGCTCTCTGAACTGGCGTACATCCCCTTCCTGCGCGAGGTGGGAGTGCATTTTTCGGTCAACCGTATGCTCACCGCCGAGTGCTACAAAGGTCGCCTAGACGGCGGTTTGTCCTTTATCGAATTTAATTACATGCTCCTGCAGTCCTACGACTTTCTGCATCTGTACCGCAACTATGGTTGCCGCCTCCAGATGGGCGGCGATGACCAGTGGTCAAACATCTTAGCCGGGGCCGACCTCATTCGCCGGGTTGAACGCGAGGAATGCTACGGCATCACCTACCCCCTCGTGACCACCGCCGGCGGCAAAAAAATGGGCAAGACCGAAGCCGGTGCGATTTGGCTTGATGCCCAGCGCACCACCGTGCATGACTTTTACCAGTACTGGCGCAACACCCATGACGCCGATGTCGAAAGATTCTTGGCCATCTTCACCTTCTTGCCGATGTCTGAGGTCAGGCGCTTAGGGCAATTGGCGGGGCAGGACATCAACGAGGCCAAAAAAATACTCGCCTTTGAAACCACCAAGCTGGTCCACGGCGAAGACAATGCTAAGAAAGCGGAGCTTGCCGCCACCGCCCTCTTTGCGGGCGGAGAAGACAGCACCGGAGTACCGACGGTCTATATCGTCCCCCACATCTTAGAAGAAGGGCGAAGTGTAGCCGACCTCTTGGTAGAGGCCAACATTATGTCGTCTAAGGGAGAGGTTAAAAGGCTCATCCAAGGTGGTGGGCTGTATATTAACTCGGCCCGCATTGATAATGCGGACCTCGTGATTGACAAAAATTTCTTGACCGCAGGGCGCATCGAAGTGCGCCGTGGCAAGAAGAGCTTCACTTACATTAAGCCCAGCTATTAAGCCCAGCCAGCCAGTCATGCCGTCCTAAGGACAGGGCTTAATAGTCGTGGCGCAAAAACTCGATAAAGACCAAATCCTCACCCATTATGTTAATGGTGAGCTCGCGCTGGCGTAAAAAATGGTGTTTTTTGTAGAATGCGACGGCCCTTTGGTCGTCCTTTTCTACAAGTGCCCACCACTTGGTCCTGGGATAGGCCGCGAGTATCGCCGCCAAGAGCGCCTGCCCGACACCCTGCCGCTGCACTGCGGGCAGCACATACAGCCGACTCAATTCGAGCCCGCTGTGGTCAAGCATCGGCACCACCTGGATAAAGCCCGTGAGGTTTTCATTGTGCTCTGCCACCCAAATACCCCCGGGCTGCACCTCAAGCGCTTTGGCGAGGGCCTCGTAACTATAGAATTGGTCCAAAAAGTGGCTCCTTGTTTCGGGACGCATAATTTCTCTATAAGTATGCTCCCACGCCATGCGGGCCACCGCCTGAATGGCCGGTATATCTTCCTTGGTGCCGCAACGAATCATGAACGTTCCCCCTACAAAGCAACTAAATAATAATTCCTTATCATCAGCATGATTCCTGCTCGGGGTGAAAATATTAGTTTTTGGGGTCGCAGGTGGGAACTAGCGACGGGAAGAGGCGTATTATTTGGCGAGCCCAGAGAAAAGTTCGAGGAGGAATGATGATGCTCCGTTTTCAGAACATCTCCAAAGCCTACCAAAAGGGCAAGGTCAAGGCGGTCGACGGCCTCGACCTCACTGTCAATCCAGGCGAGATATTTGGATTCCTCGGCCCGAACGGCGCCGGCAAAACCACCTCTATCAAGATGGTGGTGGGGTTACTCCGCCAAGATGAAGGTAAGATTACCGTCAACGGACATGACACCCATAGCGAGCCCTTGCGGGCCAAGGAGAGCATCGGCTTTGTGCCGGACAACCCCGACCTCTACGACAAACTAACCGGCATGGAGTACATTAACTTTATCGCCGACGTCTACCAAGTGAGTAGCTTCGAGCGGCGCCAAAGGCTCGAGCGTCTGGTAAATATGTTCGAGATTAGCGGCGCTATGGGTGACCTCATCGGCAGTTTTTCGCATGGCATGAAGCAGAAACTCGCCTTGACCGCCGCATTAATCCACGAGCCCCCGCTCCTCATCCTAGATGAGCCGATGGTTGGGCTTGACCCCCGCTCCGCCCACCTTTTCAAGGAACTGATGAATGAGCACTGCCGCCAAGGCAGGACCGTCTTCTTTTCGACCCATATCCTTGATGTCGCCGAGCGGCTCTGCCATCGCGTGGGCATTATCAAGAAGGGCAAGCTTATTGCCTGTGGCACCCTCGATGAACTGCGCCATCAGGTCGGCCAAAAGGGCTCGCTCGAGAGCGTCTTTCTTGAGGTGACCGAGCAATGACCGCCCTACTTAGCCTGTTTCGCATCTCTTTACAGAGTTACTTTGGCCTCTCGGCCATGCGCATTAAGTATCTAAAAAAGAAACAGCAGCTCTGGGAGCCGTTCCTCGTGGTCTTTGCCGTTATCGTCGGCGGGGCAAGCTTTGGCAGCATGTTCTATTTTTCGGCCTTGCAGATGGCGCGGGGTGCCGCGCTTTTGGGTCAGGCCGATGCCGTCCTCACCATGTACATCTTAGTGGCGCAGATGCTGGCCTTGATGTTCGGCTTGTTCGCCATGACCTCTATTTTCTACTTTTCCAACGACCTCGACATCCTCGTTCCCCTCCCCCTGCGCGCCTGGCATATATTGGCGACGAAATTTTCGCTGGTCAATATCACCGAATATGCACCGGTTGTTGTGGTTCTAGTCCCGACTTTGCTGGCCTATCACCGCATCGTGGGCCTATCGCTCGTCGGTTGGGTGGGGGCTTTCATCACAATGGTCTTTGTGCCCATCATCCCTCTGGCCCTAGCCGGCATCTTGGCCGTGACCGTCATGCGGGGCGTCAACCGTCGCCATCGCGACATACTCATGGTCGTGGCCAGCCTAGTGTTGCTGGTAGTAATTTTTTACTTGCAGTACCAATTCATGTCAGATTTGACGGGGCAGGTAGACGCAGAGGACATTATCAATAACCGCATAGATTTTGTCAATGTCGTCGGGGCGGCTTTTCCTCCCGCTGTCTGGGCCACGCGCGCTATCGCCGCCGAGGTTACCGGTGAGCGTTTGACCAATCTAGCCTACCTCTTCTTCACCGCAGCGCTGGCCATCGGCGCATTCTTGATGGTCGGGCAGAAAGTCTTCTACGGCGGATTGGTGGGCGGAGCGGAGAAGGTGCGCCGCGGCGTAGTCTACACCTCGCGTGTCATCGAGCGGCAGGCAGTGCAAAGTTCGACCGCGAAAGCCTTGCTGCTTAGGGAGTTCCGACTCTTTGTGCGCATGCCCATCTGGCTGATGAACGGGTTTCTCACCGTCATTCTCTTTCCGCTCATGGCCTTTTTCCCTGCCTTTTTTGGCGCCACCGGCGACATCAACAGCCTGACCGCTATCGCCCGCCAGCACCCGCAGGGGCTCGCCATCGCCACACTTATTGCGGCTGGGGCCATCGCCATGATGACCAGCCTTAACACCCTGACCAGCACCTCCATCAGTCGCGAGGGCAAGCACCTCTGGATAATAAAGTCCCTCCCCGTCGACGCCAAGACCCAAGTGCGGGCCAAACTTTGCTTCGCTCTAGCCGCAGCCCTACTGAGTAGCCTGCCGCTCATCGCGGTTTATGCCGTACTTATAAACCCAGGTGGGTTCCACCTGGTCATAGCTTTCGCTCTAGGCATTACCGCCGGCCTTACCCCCCAGGTGCTCGGGCTATGGTTTGACCTGTGGCGACCCTTTTTAACCTGGAGCAACCCCCAGCATGCGGTCAAAAATAACTTGAACGCCGTAAGCCCCCTTATTGTCATGATACCGCTTGGCTACCTGAGTTACCTCGGCTACATGGCACTCATCGCGAGCGGCACTACTGTTCCTTTGTTGGTGCTCCTCGCCGCCCACGCCGCACTGGCAGTAACTGCCGTCACTGCCCTGCTGGCAAAAGCCGACCACCTCTACGCCCGACTAGAAGTGAAGGGTTAGCATGGCGGCAGCAGAACATCGCTTCACTTACACCGTCGGCGCCGAGGACAATCAGAAAAAGGTCAGCCAGGTCCTAACCACGCGCCTCGGTATGTCAGGCCAGACTTTAATCAGGCTGAAGCGTAGCGGAACGGTCGAAAATAACGGCCTCCCCGTGTACCTAAAAGATCTCGTTCGATCGGGGGATAGATTGACTGTTGTCCTGCGCGAAGAAAGGCAACAAGATCTTTTGCCCGAGGAGGTCCATTTAGATATCACCTTTGAAGACGAGCACCTCATCGTCATTAACAAACCCCCGGGCATGGTGGTCCACCCCACCAAAGGCTATTTGGCGGGCACCTTGGCGAACGCCCTTGTGGCCCACTATGCCAAGACCGGACAAAGCCTCATCGTCCGCCCCGTTCACCGCTTGGACCGCGACACCTCGGGGCTGGTCCTCTGGGCCAAGAACCCCCATGTGCAAGCCGTCCTCACTGCGGAGCATAGTTCCGGTGAGTGGCAAAAGAGCTACTTGGCCATGGTTACCGGAGTGGTACAGGCCGATTCCGGCCGCATCGATGCGCCAATCATGCGGGTCGGGGGCGGCAGTCGCGCCCGGGTCGTATCTCCCGAGGGGCAGCAGGCGATCACGCTCTGGGAGAAAATCGCCGTGCATGGCGATAACACCCTGCAAAAAGTCACCCTCATTACCGGCCGCACCCACCAAGTCAGGGTACACATGGCCCACATCGGACACCCGTTAGTAGGGGATGAGGTCTACGGATCATTTTCGCCACTGATCTCCAGGCAAGCTTTACACGCCGCCTGGCAGTCGTTTAGGCACCCGGTTTCCGGCGAGAGAATATCTCTCTTCGTGCCACCGCCCGCAGATTTTCAGGCCCTGCTATTTCCCACAAGCTAGGCGCATGTTACCCCGACGTTGACAGCCCCTCGCAAAAAAATACGGCATGTCCTTGTCAATACGGGGTCGGCGTGCCATGTCACGCCGCTACCTGGGGAAAACCGGCGCGCCGTATATGGGGTCGGCGTGCCATGTCACGCCGCTACCTGGGAAGGGTGCCGCGACCCACACGGGAGGTTGTAGCGCCGGCACAAAAGCCGGCGACCTCGGCGGTGCTGGGGTTACGGACTGGGCGGTCATAGGGTTACACGGGGTTACACGGCGGGTAGGGTCGGCGTGCCATGTCACGCCGCTACCTGGGAAGGGTGCCACTACCCACACGGGAGGTTGTAGCGCCGGCACAAGGGCCGGCGACCTCGGCCATACATCCGCGGCGTAAACCTCTAATATAGGAGGTGGATAATGGACTGGATGAAGTGTCGCAGAACCACTACCCGCTTAGAGTGCTGGGACTATACCCAAGGAGCTTATTACTACATCACTATCTGCACCAAGGACCAACACCCTCATTTCGGGATGATCCAAGATGGACACATGCATCTTTCTCGCATGGGAGAACACGCACAGGTATGCCTAGGAGCAATTCATGATCACTTCTCCCATGTAGAAATCGATTGTTTCGTCGTAATGCCTAATCACATTCACGCCATTCTAATCTTTGATAACACCCCTTCCGGGAGAAAAACCACTATTCACGGACTTAGTGCCATTTCTAAACCCAAGGGCGGTTCCCTAGGCCATGTATTGTCATGCTACAAGGCAGCAGTGACTAAGTGGTGCCGGGAAAACGGTTACAACGAGTTTGCATGGCAGCCACGTTTTTACGACCACATCATTCGGAATGAGAAGTCACTGCACCTAATTAGGCGGTACATTGAAAACAACCCTCTCCGGTGGGAGTTGGAGCGGGAATCGCCCGAGAATATTGGGGATTTTATTTGATCGGTTACGGACCGGGGGAGGGTGTCAGGTCGGCGTGCCATGTCACGCCGCTACTTGGGAAGGGTGCCACTACCCACACGGGAGGTTGTAGCGCCGGCACAAAAGCCGGCGACCTCGGCGTGGTTTTTCCATCATGGTTACGACCGGGGAGGGTCGGCGTGCCATGTCACGCCGCTACCTAGGGAAAACCGGCACGCCGTATATGGGGTCGGCGTGCCATGTCACGCCGCTACCCGGGGCGGTGTCTCGCCGGCAGATTTTCAGGACCTGCTATTTCCCACAAGCTAGGCGCATGTTATACTGTTACTTGATAATCATAAGAAGGAAGGAGGGACTCTTGTGAGTAAAGAAAAGGTTGTGAAGAAGGCCACCAAGAAGCCCAAGCAAGAAAAACCCAAAAAAGAGAAAAAAGTCTACTAAGCGAGCGACTAAAGAAGACTGGTCCTCTCTTGACAGGAGGATGTTCCTTGCCGAACTCACCCCTCTTTCGTGCCGCAACCTGGCTGCTCATGGTCCTGCTTATCGCCCTCGTGGGCAGCGAAGTGCCCTTCATCTTCTCTCCGCTCATCGTCGCTTTTCGAGCGGTGTTCTTCCCGGCGCTTATCGCCGGGCTTTTCTATTACTGGCTAAACCCTATCGTCCGCCGGCTTGGCAACTTGCGTCTGCCTAACAACTTGCGCCTACCTAAGGGCCTAGCCATTATGCTCGTCTTTGGACTGATCATAGGTACTGTGGCTCTCCTAGTCGCTCTCGCCGGCCCACCACTGCAACAACAAATCGCGGGCCTAGTGAGTAACGCGCCCCGTTTAGTCAGAGTGCTGCAAGGGCACCTCCTGACCCTAGAGGAGAACGAGTGGGTGGTGCGCCTCCTCGGTCCTCAGGCCCTCAACTTAGACGGCCTAGTCAATCAGGTAACCGCTCTCGCCAGTTCGCTCCTCACCACCATCGGGGAGAACATTACCCCGATTATCAAGGTTACGACCGATGTCTTGACCATGCTGTTTCTTGTTCCCTTCATCCTCTTCTACATGCTCGCTGACGGCGAAAAGCTCGCCCCCACACTCGTCAGCTACCTCTTGCCCCAGTCTTTGCAGGACGAGGGAAGAAGAATACTGCGCGACATGGACCAAGCCCTCAGCGCCTACATACAAGGCCAGGCCTTGGTTAGTCTTTCGGTGGGCTTGCTTACCTTCCTCGGCTACTTAATCATTGGTCTAGACTACGCCCTCTTGCTCGCCTTGGTGATGGCGGTGACGAACATCATTCCCTTCGTCGGACCCCTCCTTGGTGGCATACCCGCAATCATCGTCGGGCTGGTCATGTCGCCGGGCATGGCAGTGCGGGTCCTCTTCGTCATCGTGGTAGCACAACAGGTCGAGAGCCTGCTGATTTCGCCGCGCATCATGGGGAAGAAACTCGGTAGCCACCCTGTCGTCATCCTCTTTGTCATCCTTATCTCCGGTAGCTTAGCCGGCTTCTGGGGAGTCCTTTTCGCCATCCCCGCCTTCGCGGTGCTCAGGGTGGCAGTGAGCCACCTGTACTCCCTGGCCTTGCTCTATCGCCATAATTTCACGAAGTCTAATCCAGACTAACCGCCTCTCCCAAGCGGAACAAATAGAGGTATTTTTCGGCCACCGCTTGCCGCGCTATGGTACTCACCGCTTGGGCGTAGTAAGACAATTGCACTTCATACTTCTTAACTAAGTTATCCCTGGTCTCCCTCGTCACTTGGTCAGACTTAAAGTCGACGATGATGAGGCGTTCTCCCTCTCTAAAAAGACAGTCAATCACACCCTGAATGTAGGACTGTTCTCCCTCGACATCGGGGTGTATGGCTTTTGCATCCACCGCCAAGGCAAAAGGCAACTCCCGCCATACTTCGTCAGCCGCGAGCAGACGCCTCCCGAGCGGGCTCGCGAAAAATCCCAGTATCAAGGCAATGTCCACACTATGAGTCTCCGCCTTGGTCAAAAGCTGTCGCTCGAGCAGGTTCTCTAGGAGCAAGGCGACACTCTCCCCGGTCACGTCCTTAGATAAGTCGATGTGCAGCATCACCATATGCAGTGCTGTACCAAGTTCCGCCCCCGTAAGGGCGGATTTTTTAGTTTTAGGCACGCTGGGCCTCGGCCTATTGATGACCGGCTCCTCCGGCTCCTCCATCTCCTCGCGGCTAACCCTCGCCTTGAGCTCCGAAACCGAACTCTTAATACGGGCTGTAGTGGCAGGCAAGTGAGGGTACCGCCACTCAAAAAGATGCTTGACCGCCGCGCCAAAACCATGGTCGGCAAGCGGCAGCCCCGCTCTAATGTTTTGCAGTTCGTCGGCGTGGTCTGGCTGCGCTGCGACTTCGGCTCCGGTAATGTGGGGAAATATGCGCCGGAAACGAAGTCCGTCCTCTGCCCGCCCATCCTCGGACTGCAGGGAGGAATGTTGGTACACCGCCGGGCCCAGCCAGTCTAAGGGACAACGCCCCTTGACAATGGTCAATTGCGGCGTAGCCCTGTTACTTGACCCCAGCGCCTGCCATCGTTGCACCTTCGTCTCGAGATTTTTCCGTGACCCCGCTAAAATGAGTCGCTCCTTAGCACGAGTGAGGGCCACGTAGAGAATGCGCATTTCTTCAGACAACAGTTCTTGCATGAGGCGATGTTTAAGACCGTAGAAGGCTAGGGTGGGGTACTTGCAGCGCCATTCCAAATCTACGGTCGAGAGGCCAACCCCCATCTCCCGGTGGATAAGGAGGGGGCTGTTAAAGTCCTGCCGATTAAACTCGCGCCCCAGCCCCGCCACCACCACCACCGGAAACTCAAGGCCCTTGCTTTTGTGGATGCTCATGACCCGCACCACATCTTCGTTCTCGGCGAGAGCCGGCGCCTGACCGAGGTCCTGCTCATCTTCCTGCAAGCGATTAATAAAGCGCAAGAACTTAAAGAGGCCTTTGAAAGAAGTGCCCTCGAACTGACAGGCCCGGTCATAAAGGGCGCGTAAATTGGCTTGGCGCTGCACCCCATTAGGCAAAGCCCCTACATAGTTGTAATAACCGGTATCGCGGTACAGCCGCCAGATTAAATCCGGCAAGGGCTCCCGCACCGCAACTTCGCGCCAAGTATGGAGCACCGCCAAGAAATTCTCTAGAGTCTCAAATAATGCTCTCGGCACAAGGTCAGGCGTCTCGGCTGCTGCCCTTACCGCTGCCAAAAATGACCCTTCCCTCTGACTGGAGCGCACGGTCTCCAGCTCCGCTCCGGTCAATCCCACCCATGGCGCGCGCAGAACTGCCGCTAGGGCAATGTCCTGTTCGGGGTTATCGACCACCTTGAGCAGGCTCAGCATGACCGAGACTTCGGTCGCGGCAAAGTACCCCGTGCCAACGTCGACATGGGAGGGTATGGACATTTGGCTGAAGACCTCAGAAAACACCCCGCCCCAACTCTTCGCCGCCCGCAGGAGGATGACGATATCGCGGTAGCAGAGGGGGCGGCTTGCGCCTTGCTCCCTATCCCACACTAGATTTTTTCCACTGTGGACCAGCTCGGCAATGCGCTCAGCAATAGCCCTGGCCTCCTTGGTGGGTGTGTCCAAATCTAGGTCAATCGAGTTAAGAACAGCATCGCCACCTTCTGCGGCATCGGCTTCGTGTTCAACTCCGGCTCCGGCTCCGGCTCCGTCAGACCCGCTATCTTTATCCCCCGGCAGCGCATTGCTGTCTAGAAAGAGCAATTCAATCGTTGGTTCATCCTCAGTGGCCGGGTACTCCGCCGCCGACACTAAAGCGGCCTCGGCATCATAATCTACCTCGCCCACCCGCTGCGACATCAACTGCCGAAAGATGTGGTTTACCCCGGCAATAACATGCGGTCGACTGCGGAAGTTATGCGCGAGGTGCACAACAGTCCCCGGCGATGATTTCGCTCGGTAGCTATGGTACTTAGCCATAAAAAGGCTCGGGTCGGCCAATCTAAACCTGTAAATGCTCTGTTTAACATCGCCAACCGTCACCAAGTTTGTTCCCCGACTGATGAGCGACAGTATCTTTTCTTGCACGGCATTGATGTCTTGGTATTCGTCTACCAGTATTTCTTTGAATTGCTGCTTTAGTTCACTCGCCACTGGGCTGTCCTCCGGGGTAAGTAAGGACAGCACCAAGTGTTCGAGGTCATTAAAGTCGACTAGATTCCGCGCCCGCTTCGCGCGCTGAAACTCCTCTTGCACAGTTATGACCAGCTGCGCCAAAGTTTCAACCATGCCCTGAGCCACAAGCAGACCATGCCGCACCTCGGCTGCAGTTTGCGCTAGAGATGATTCAAGCAGCTCCTCGCGCAATATTTTTTTGCAGTTATCACGCGCTACTTTCGCCATACTTCGCAAAGCCTCGTCGACATCTTTCTTAATCGTTGGCAGTCGGTCAAATTTAACGGCGGCCAGACGACCGCGGAGCTCATCCCACTCGAGCAGAGGCGCCGCATCAACTAAGTCCTTGAGCTGACGGCATTCGACCTCAAGCAAAGGGAGGTAACTAGCCGGCCCTTTTTGCCTGCCGGCTAACTCGCAGGCCTCGACCAACTTATCCCTAGCTTCGTTCAGGGATTCGGCGATTGTTGAACTAAACTCTTGATACCACTTATGGTGTGCGAACCACCCCGTCGACGGGCATGGGGCATAGTGCCCGGCCAGCCCCTGCAGCCAGGACTGTGGGTCGGGCTGACTGCGGCTGTACTCGGCAAGCCGCAAAATCAGCCGACTTAGTTCGACATCGTCATGTTTGCCGCCAAACCCCTCCGCCAGGAGGACAAAGCTTGGCGATAGTTGCTCATAGCACCCTTCGAGGACTTTGTCCACCGCATCGGCCTTGATTATCTCGGCCTCGATGTCATCGGCGACTTTGAAGGCCGGGTCAAGGTCAAGGCGGTAGTAGTGCTGACGCAGTATCTCCAGACAAAAAGAGTGCAGGGTGCTGATAGAGCTCTTGTTGAGGAGCAATTGTTGCCGGCGCAAATCTACCTGCGTGGGGTCTTTTGCGGCTAGCTTGGCCAGCGCCTCGCCAAGGCGCGCCCTCATTTCGGAGGCCGCGGCATTAGTAAAGGTGACGACTAAGAATTCGTCAAGGTCGATTGGGTCTGCCGGGTCGAGCAGCCGCGCGATAATGCGCTCGACCAGCACCGCGGTCTTGCCGGCCCCGGCCCCTGCGGAAACCAAGAGGTTTGTTCCTCGCTCGTTAATGGCAGATTGCTGGTCCTTAGTCCACACTGTCCTCAACCCCCTCTCCTGCTCCGACTCCGAGCAACGCCCACACATCCTTTGGCTTAATCTTCGGCAGATGGCGATAGTTGCTGCCCTCTAGCGTGAGGTCAAATTGACAGACCGCTTTATATTCGCAGTAGGTACAGGCACATTTTTTGTCCAGTCTAATCGGCGCAATGTCGATTTTACCTTGCATGATTTCGGCGGCGACGGCCGCATAGACCCGCTCGATATGGGCCCGCATGGCGGACAATTGTTCAGCCGACCAGACATCATTCGATGGACATACCAAGGTTCCCTTTTCCTTCACCCTGACGGGGATGAGGGTCGATGTCGATGTTCCGGAGCCCAGTGACTTATCCATCAACTTGATAATATCAAGGTCATCAACGACCATCCCGGTGGTGCGGTACTTCTTCAACAGCTCTTGCGTGGCTTCAAGTGCTGACAATGGTCTCTCGGCCTGTAAGAGGGGGTTGTGGACATGAAAATACAGCGCACCGGCCGGCAGGACTTCACTTACCGGCTCGTCAACTAGGCCCGGCTCGTCAACTAGGCTCGTCCCCTTCCTGAGCGCCACCTCGAGGTAGGTCAAAAGCTGCAAACGCAGCCCGTAGTAAATCTCCGGCAAGGTCAGCGTATTCCGGCTGGACTTAAAGTCGATTACCCTTAAATAGAGCCTGGTCCCCATCTTAGCGCAATCAAGGCGGTCAATGCGCCCAGTCAGCTGAACCAGGCTGCCATCGGCGCAGGTAATTTCTAAGGCGGGCAAAAGACCATCATGCCCAAAGCCCAGTTCGACTTTAAGCGGCACAAAGCTACCCTGACGTGCATGTGCAGACAGGACTAGGGCCGAGCGCTCGACTACCTGCTGCAGTTTCCGGCCGAGATAGGACTGGCGTTTTGAACTGGTGAGGATACTGCTTTGCATTTTAGGCTGCAGTTCTGTGGCTACCTCTGTACTAATTTTTTGGCAGAGGTCCTTCGTCAAGTCCTGCCACGGCACCTCTTCTGCGTTCAAACGAGCATGGAACATCTCCAGCGCTTCGTGATAAAAATTGCCGATATCCGCTGAAGACAGCTTGAAGACCTTTCTCTCCCGCAATTTAAGCGTATACGCCGCAAAATAGGCAAAGGGGCAGGCTTTAAACCGCTCAATCCGTGAGACACTGCTCCGCAAGACTCTAGCCTTATCCCGATGATGGGTCTTGTTTGGCAAGGGGTGTTCAGCATTAGTGTAGTGGAGTGCCTCGACCACTTGCCGGGCTTGACTCTGCCACCTGTCCGCAACCGCTAAGTGCCCGTAGACATCCCACCACAAGGGGGATATTGCACCTCCCGCCTTAGCCTCACGCAAGGGCAGGCCGAGAGCCGCAAGGGCCAGGCGCGGGTGCGCGATGCGTCTTAAAATAGACAGACTGTCTTTGGGCATGGCGAGAGCTTCGTGCCGCACCGCGAGCTTCGGAAATTTGGCGAGTAGCCTTTTTAATTCGACCGATGGCAATAGCGCCGAGCCCCCCTCACTGGCCGAGGCATAGCTCAGCCAGAGCTGGTCGCTCGCGCGGGTCAGCGCCGTATAGAGCAAAAACTGCTCTTCGAAAACTTTATCTTGCAGGGTAAGCCCTAGGTCAAGCCCTATCATTGCCAGGCGCTCCTTTTCCCGGTCGGAGAAGACTCCGGGCGAAGGTGCTCGCGCCGGAAAAATACCTTCATTCAGCCCTAGGACTAAGGCCACCTTAACCATAGGCACGCGTGACCGGCCCGCCTCCACAATATATATCTGGTCCATGCTTGGCGGGATGAGCCCAAGGCGCAGGCTCTCCAGTCCCGTTTCTAGTATGGCTGCATATTCAGAGAGCGGCATCTCTGTCTCCCCTAGAATTTCGTCTAGCTGCTCAAATATGGCCATGACTGCACCATGCACCTGCGCATGCACCCGGGCCATTTGTAACTCGGCCTTAGCTTCGCTCTCCTGCGCCCACGTTTCCAGTGTCGCTGACACCTGCAAGTCGGCACTCAAAGTGAGGAGGGCCTGCGTAAAATCGCGCACCGTCCGGCCACCGGTCAAGGCGGCATGCAGGCGCGCGATGTGCGGTTGCACCGTCTGCCGCAGAGAGTTAAGAAGCTCGCCCTGCGCAAATCTCCACTCGGCATCGGTCAGATAGCGACTCCCGCGTAGACCCGTGGCCAGCAAAAAGTTATCCAAGGTGTCAATACCCTCCGCAGAAATGGCAAACAGGCCACTCTTAAAGCAGCGCATCACAGCTTCATATGGGTAGTCATCCATAATGAGCACCAAGGCCGCGCTGAGCAAATTAAGAAAGGGATGATGGCGCACGGCACGCTTTCGGTCGATAAAGATTGGCACATCGTAATCGGCAAAGGTAGTCGTAAAAAGACTTTCGTATAGACTGAGGTCGCGCACCACCAGGCATATATCCCTATACCGCAAGCCCTCATCGCGACAGAGGCGCACAATCTCGCGCGCGGCAGCATCCACCTCCACTCTGTGCGTAGCCGCCAGAACGACGCTCATGCCAAGCGGCGTTTCGGCCTCATCACCCGCCACCTCGCCCCGGCTTAAAAATTGCTCCAGTCGAGCGAGCGCCCTATTTTTTGCAAATCTATGTTGTTCACCAAGAATCACTGCGGGGTAGAGTTTGACTCTGCCCGCGGCGGCTAGACTGAGCAGCTTTTTTTTGGTGCTCCACGTGGGATAGAAGAGATGCGGAGCATCAAGATTGCGGTTTGCGTATTCACCGGGGAGGGTCAGGGCGACAGAAACTTTAGCCATGGCTATGAGTTTTTCAATGACCGCATATTCCTGCGGCATAAACCCCGAAAACCCATCCATCCAGACGCTGGCACCCTGAATATCTCCATAGTCGGCAATGTGTTTGGCTAGCCAGGCTATGCTGTCCTCACTGTCGATGAGCTGCTTAGCATGTTGCTTGCCCTGAAGTTTGGCATAGACTGTGGCTAGGTCTTGCAGCTTATCCGCTACTGACCTCGGCAGGGTCTCGCTGTTAGCGGCCAAAACTTCGCCCAAGTACTGCGGGGTAATGTTCTGCCGCTTGAGCTGCAAGATGAGGGCGGTGACCTCCGCCGCAAAACCAACTTGCCGCGCGGCGCGCACAAAGGGCTTAAGCTGACCCCGGCACTCCCCGAGTACCTGGCGAACGAGCATGGTCAGCCCCATTTCATTGAGGGGGGTCAAGGCGGCCCCCGCCACATGGTTCATCACTTGGTAGGCCAGACGCTGAAAACTGACCACCCTAACGCGCATTATGCCACCTAACCTGCCACACAGCGCTTGCTCGGTCTGAAAAGTTGCCTGCTCGGGCACCAGCACCCAGAGGGGCTTGCCTAGCGGCTCTCTTTGCACCTCACTCACGATTTCCTGCAAGATAGTCTCCGTCTTGCCGCTGCCTGCTCCCCCTAACAATAACCGTAGCGACAATGCCAAAACCCCTTTCACTCTCTGGCTATTATTCGTGCCATGCCGCTATATTCCTCTTGGCTAGGTACCGGACAAGTGTCAACACCATGACAAAACGCATAGTCTGTAACAGCTACTTAGGGGGTGATAGTCTGTATATTTACACTGTGGAACCTCAAGATACCCTGTACTTGCTCGCGCAGCGTTTTGCAACGAGCGTCAGCATCATCACCGCTGCCAATCCACCACTAGACCCGACCAATCTAGAGCCCGGACAAAAGCTACTCATACCGGTGCCGGGACCAATCCGCGTGCGTGTGCAGCCGGGGGACAGCCTCTGGGCTATAGGCCAGCGTTTTGACGTGACGGTTGAAGTACTGGCCGCAGCCAACAACCTGGCTGCGCCTTTCACCATCTTTCCGGGGCAAGTGCTCATCGTGCCCGCAGTCCTAACCCCGGGTGAGGGCTGCCTGGCCTGGCTCTCCACTCGCGGCGGCAGACCAGACATTTTCATTCGGCCACCGGCAGAACGCCGCAGCCGCCGTATCACCTTTGGACTTGGGTTAGAGTCCAGCCTGCCCAAGTGGTCGCCAAGTGGGAAATCTATCGCCTTTGTCGGCCGCGGCCATGCCCTGTGGGTGGTCAATGCCGAGAGCCTGACCGCCGACCGCATCATGGAAAACTTACAGATTTTTGCTGGCCTAGACTGGTCACCCGACAGCACCACAATTGCCTTCAGCCGACCCGAAGCAATCCCGATAGTCATAACGATTAATGTCACCACGGGCCAGACTCACCTGGTCACCACAGGTGAATGGCCAAATTATTTCCCCGATGGCCAGCGCATGCTCTTTACTCGGTCTGTTGACGGCACCTCCCAAGTGTTCGCCGCGAAACTTGACGGCACGGGGGTCAAACAAGTAACCCGACTCAAAGAGCCGGGCACTATTCAAGCACTCACCCTATCGCCCGATGGGCAACTGGCCGCCTATGCCTTCCCCGGTGTCGCCGCCGCCAATGTTTTCATCGTGGATGTGGCCACCGGCTTAGTCACCCCCACGCCCACCGGACCCCTCGGGCAAGACTTTCACCCGGCCTGGTCGCCGGACAGCCAACTCCTCGCCTACAACACCGCGACAAATGAGGGCCCGGCAGGGCTAAGGGGCATCATCCGCGTGGTCGATCGCCGTGGACAGCTAGTTCAAGACTTGACCGATACGGCATGCTTTGCCGGACAGCTTGCCTTCGCCCCGGACAGTGGCAGCGTAATTTACAGCAACTGCCTCACCGTCAATCCCCAGCTATCCATCGTCAGATTCGCCGGGCTACCCGTGCAAATCACGAGCCTGGGGAGCAACGAAAACCCCGACTGGAGCCAAAAACCCTGTGGTCAGACCCCGTAGGTCAGGCGGCGCCACAGCCACTCGGCTGGGCCCTGCGGGTATTTCGCTAACCACCACTTGCTGTAGAACGCCTGCGAAGCGTAGATCAACAAAGTCAACAAGGGGATGTAGCTTAGGCTGATGTTGCCCATTAACCCCAGCCCATGCCCATAGAACAGCCAGGCACATACTATGCACTGCACTAGGTAGTTAGTAAAAGCCATCCGGCCAAGGGGGGCGAGATAAACCCAGAGTGCGGTGAGCTTACCCCCCTGCCATAACAGCATGATGCCGCTGACATAGAATAGGGAAATAAAGGGCGTGCTCACCTCGCGGAGAACGCCTGCCCAGAAGAGGCTCCCAGCGAACTGTAATCCGAGGTGAAGGAGCGAAAGCCCTATGCCCACTACCGCCCCCAAGCGAAAGAGTCGACCGATTAAGGGTAGGTGGGCAGCCGTGTTTTGCAATATGCCCGTCTTGGCCGCATACACCCCGAGCAAGAAGAGCCCCAGAATGCGCGGCAACATGGCCACTGTGTTAAGCAAGGCGATCGCGACCTCATTTTGCAGGCGAAACTGTACCCCTGCCCAGTAAGACCCTTGCGAGTACACGGCGCGCGCCGGGTCAAAGATGGGCAGATCCGGGGTCGCTGGCATAACCACCATCACAGCGAGCGCCCCGGCATAGATTAACAGCGAAAAAACCAAGAGCACCACAATCCATGTCCGTAGACGAGGTAGGCTCATGTGACTAAAGAGCGGCAGCAAGAAGCCGATAAGAGCATAGGTAGAAAGCACATCGCCCCACCAGACAAAGATGAGGTGCAGTAACCCCGCCGCCAAAAGAACGAACAAGCGGCGGCGAAAGAGCTTGCTGTTCGCCTCTTGTTTATCCGCCCCGCGCTCTAAAAAGAGATAGAAGCCCAGCCCGAACAAAAAAGCGAATATTGTGTAGAATTTACCCTGAAACAGGACCTGAATCGTCCAGACAACCGCGCGGTCAAGCGCGCCGACGAGGAGGTCCGGGCGCGAGAGGGCATCGCGGCCGAAGCTGAAGTCAGTGAGCGTGTAGTTAAACATCAGCATATTGACCAAGAGCACCCCAAAGAGCGCAAACCCCCGGATAATGTCGAGGACGGCTATCCTCTCTTTAACGGGTACGGGACCAACGGCAGTAGTCATCATGGGCCTCCTCTCAAAATTCCGACTAGGGGGACGATGTCTGTGGTCGGGCGTTCCTTATGTCGCTACGACCAAAACACGTGGTTTTTCGTAGCGGCGGTGTTGGTACCGCCGTCCCGGTCGCGAAACCTTGGGCGGACATTTATGTACATGTTTTTCGTAACGGCGGTGTATTACACCGCCCTCCCGGTCGCAAAACCTTGGGCGGACATTTATGTACATGTTTTTCGTAGCGGCGGTGTATTACACCGCCTACAAAACAATATACTCGAATTCGTGCATTAAAATCATATTTATAATAACAATATTTTCTTTAGAAAGATAGTTATTAGCAATTGCCGGCACAAAATGGCAGCAACGACGCAGTCCCGCCGACTAATTCGGATAACTTGACCCGTGTCATCAAATATGATGAACAATTCGGTTAATGTGCCTTCATATTGACATGCAGATCGCAAATTATGTAGTATATTTGTGTTGTTGCAATTGTAGAATAGGAGTGGGCGCATGAGGACTACGGAAAATGTGTACCGCAATTTGACCATCCCCGAATTGATTGAGCAGTCCCTCAAGCGTGGGGAGGGGGTGTTGACCGCGACGGGTGCGCTCGCGGTCAACACCGGCAAATACACCGGGCGTTCACCCGAAGACCGCTTTATCGTGGACGAGCCGGAGGTGCATGACGAAATTGACTGGGGCAAGGTCAATCGACCTTTTCCGCCGGAGCGTTTTGCCGCGCTCCACAACAAGCTCCTCGGCTACTTTTCCGGCCGCGCCGCCTTTGTCTGCGATGGCTTGGTCGGGGCCGACCCCACCCACCGCCTCAATGTGCGGGTTATAACATCACTTGCCTACCACAGTCTTTTTGCCACGCAAATATTCCGTCGCCCCACCAAGGAAGAGCTAAACGACTCTACACCCGACTTCACCGTCATCTCCGCACCCAAGTTCAAGGCTGACCCCGTGCTTGACGGCACTCATTCCGAAGCCTTCATCATCATCAGCTTCGCCAAGCGCATAGTGCTCATCGGGGGGACAGAGTACGCCGGCGAAATCAAAAAATCTCTCTTTTCGGTGATGAACTACCTCCTGCCCAAAAGAGGCGTCCTCCCCATGCACTGCTCGGCCAACATCGGGGTTTATGATGACGTCGCCTTGTTCTTTGGCCTTTCGGGTACGGGCAAGACCACCCTCTCGGCCGACCCAGACCGCCGGCTCATCGGCGATGACGAGCACGGCTGGAGCGAGCACGGGGTGTTTAACATCGAAGGCGGCTGCTATGCCAAATGCATCGGGCTTTCCAAGGAGCAGGAGCCGCAAATCTTCAACGCCCTTACTTTCGGCTCACTCATCGAAAATGTGGTGCTCGATGAACACACGCGCCACCCCGATTATAACGATGACAGCATTACCGAAAACACCCGCGCCTGCTATCCGGTCGAGTTTATTCCTAATGCCGTCCTCGACGGGCAGGGCGGCCTACCCCAGACCATCGTCTTTCTCACCGCCGACGCTTTTGGCGTCTTGCCCCCCGTCGCCCGTCTCTCCCGCGAACAGGCCATGTACCACTTCATCTCCGGCTACACCAGCAAGCTCGCCGGTACCGAGCGCGGCATCACCAGGCCCGAAGCCACCTTTTCTGCCTGCTTTGGCAGCCCCTTCCTTCCGCTTCATCCCACGGTTTACGCTAACTTGCTCGGCGAAAAAATCTCGCAGAGCAAAGTGAGAGTCTTCCTGGTGAACACCGGCTGGACAGGTGGCGGCTACGGCCGCGGCAAACGCATCTCCATCGCCTACACCCGCGCCATCATCACCGCCATTTTGAGCGGCGACCTCGATAAATGTAGTTACCAAGAAGAACCCATCTTTCAGCTCCTCGTTCCGGAGCATGTGCCCGGCCTCCCCATTGGCCTACTCACCCCGCGCCTCGCTTGGGAGGACCACAATAGCTACGATGTCACCGCCCACGACTTGGCCGCCCGCTTCCGCCAAAACTTTGCTCAATTCGGAAACGTAACCCCCGCTATTGCCCAAGCCGGACCGCTCGGCCGCTCATAATAAAGCACAGGTGCTATCTCTGGCGAAAAGAGATAGCACCTGTTTCGTTTTGGCATGCAGAAGCCCCGAGCAAACAGGGGCTAAAAGTCGAAGAGATCCCCAAGCAAAGACTTACGGCGGCGCGGGTTGCGATTAAAATCATCGCGGTCATCCCGATCATCGCGTGAATCGCGTGAGTCGCGTGAGTCGCGTGAGTCGCGTAATTCATCCGGGCGGCGCTCGCGGTCGACGGTCTTAGGCGGAGCTGACAGCTCAATTATCTTGTCAAGCTCACCGCGGTCCAGCCACACTCCTCGGCACTTCGGGCAGTAGTCCACTTCCACACCTTGGCGCTCCGTCATCTTCAGTTCAGCATTAGGGCATATCGGGCACAACATTAGTATCGCCTCCCTCTATCTAATTTTTACCACAATCGCCGGCCGATTGCAAGTACATTCCATACCCAGCCCTCGCAGCCAGCGCTCGAAAACAAAAAGACACGTCCCCTTTGTTGGGGACGTGTCGGTGCTGTTGGTTAGCGGAGCATACGCGCGAGGATTACGGCTACTTGGGCGCGGGTGGCATGGGTTTGCGGCAAGAACATAGCGTTTTGGGCGCCGGTCATGAGGCGCAGGGCGTGCACTATGGCCACCGAGCCTTGGTACTTAGTACCCACTTGGTCAAAATCTCTAAAGGGGGCGGTCCAAATGCCCTCGAGGGCGGCGGTTTCCCCATGTCCCGTCAGGCGGGCTAGGTAGAAGGCGAGCATCTCGCGCGTCACAGTGGCCGCGGGGTCAATCTTCTCGTCCTCGCGCACAAGGTTACTCTGCGCAGCCCAGTTCAGGGCCGAGATATTGCGCTCATTAGCGATGGCACTTATCCAAGCCGGGCCAATGCCGATTGAATCATCCCAACCGGCAGCCGTCGACAAGAGCGAGAGCAGGTCGCCGAGGTTCATGTTTTGGTCGGGGCGGAACTCATTACCGGGTAGGCGGAGCAGGTTCCAATCCACTAAGAGCTTAATATCGCCAGAGGCCCAGTGCCCGGCAATATCGGTGTAGTTAGGCTTCACCACCGGCACGATAGCCTTGCCCTGCCAGTCGATATTGCCCCCCTTGAAGGCGTCAAACATATAGCTGTTCAATTCTTTAGGCTGGTAGACCAACCTAATTTGTGGCGTAGTGCCCCGTTGGCCCTTTTGCTGCACCTGAGTTAAGACATAGGACAACTCCAGGCCGACATCGGCGAGGAACCGGTCGCTCATTTGTCCCTTCGTCAAGGCTCCCTGCGGCGAAACAAACTCTCCGCGGTACCAGTTGGCATTGTATTGTATAATGCGGCTATCGCTACGCACCGTTATGAACAAGTTATCGTTGACTACGGGTATGCCGTTGACGCTGCGGTTAAACACGAAGCTGTAAGATTGGAAGATCCCACCAAAGGGCATTATGGGAGCGTCCTTGGCCAGTTCCACCTGCCCATACTTATCGCCCACCCAGCGGGTGAGGAATTGGCGGGCAAGCACGAGCGCCTCGTCCTGGGTCATAGTCGGTTTCTCTTCTTGCTTGGCATTATCGCCGTAGTAGAAGCTCTCTAGAGCCCCGGTCGCGGCGTCGAGCACCACATTAGCCGAGCCCTGCTCGCCCTCAGTGCCCCAAGTGTACTGAAGGGTCCAGATTCGCTGTTCGGTGCGGGGGTCTAGATAGAGCTGCGAACCATGGAGAGTCGCCTGGCTAGGCAAAGCGGCTATCTCACGCGCTAAGGCGTCGACTCTCACCAAAGGCAGTAAACCTGCCACCAGTTCGATTTCTCTGAGCTCTTGCGGCGTGAAGGCATGTTCCTGCTTGACCGAGCCGGTTAGCCTGCCATCCGGGCTTTGCTGGTCTTGGAAGGAGAGGAAGTGTTCATTAGTAAACACCCGTCCCGTAAAGGCATCGATATGTAGCCTCCTGCCGTCCTCTAAGACATAGGCAAGGAAAGGCTTGCTTTCTTCGTTGCGCCAAGAGAAGGAGCGTTGGTAGACCAGTCGAAGACCCACCCCGCGGAAGACTTCGGCTGCCTGCGTCAAGGGGATAATGCCCTGCGGCGAGGGAAAGGTGTAGGGCGTAAAGTTCAGCCCATAATGCGCAACTTCACCGCTGTCCGCGTTGACATTGACCGACAGGGAATTGCCGTGAAACGGTATGTTGTTGACGTACTGGATGTAGTGAAAAGAATAGTGGTGAGGCCAGTGGCGCTTGCCGATGCGTACAGTCGGGGCAGTCACCCTAAAGAGGCGCATTTGGGCAAATTCTTGTGGCGCCAATCTCGCGGCCAAGGCTGCGGCCGTTCTCTGGGCCTGTTCCTCGGTAAACTTAGGCAAAGGAGCAAAGTTCAGGGTGCGATTACGCGGAGTCGCCTCTTGGAAGCTGTAGTTCGTCACCAGCATCCGCTCTCCATCGACACTAAGCATGATTTGCGAGGGGTTAAACCCGGCCGGGTCATTGCTTGAACCTCGCCACTCGAAATGGTAAATTGTTTTACCTTCCGTGGTCTGTTGGTTAGTGAAAAACTGCTGGTATGTATCGGTGATGGGGAAGAGCCGCTTCGCCAGTAAGATAGCCTCTCTCATGCGGGCATCGTCGCGCGCTTCGGCCAGAGGCCCGATGAGGGTGATTAGCATCACCGCCACAACTAGGGTAGCGAGATATTTCTTCATGTGTAACACTCCTTGCTTTAGCTTTACCCCCTTAGACGCACAAATAGGCATGATGTTCCATAAACACTGCCATGCCACGGGCGGCGGCTAGGGATTGCAGCGCGGACAGCGACCGGCAGAGGCGGTGGCTGACGCTACCGCCTGTTCTTCTTCATATGTACATTTAAGACAAGCAAAGACGCTGCTTTTTACTTCGTCCGTCGGCAAGCCGCACCATTCACAGGGCAGGCCGCGCAACTTGCGCACGACAGCAAAACCCGGCGAGTCGCAGCGTGGGCAGGAGGAGGCTAGCTTGCTGGCCAAATCTTCTGCCGCCTTAGCGATAGCCTCCATGCGAGTGGGGTTAGCATGAGCCCGCATATCCGTTTCGATGAACACCAATCCGGTTGCGCTTTGCTCGAAGGCAAATTTTGCGGCCGCAAAGAATTTTGACCAAGAATCAATGCCTTTTACTATGTCCGGATGGCGGTCGTGCTCGGGGCGAACGATGACCCAGTGATGCGGGAAGCCCGCCTTCTCGGCAAAGTCCTTGGCCTCATCCATGTCGCGCACTAATTTCTGCCCGTAATTGGTGTTGCCGGTAGCATGCTCGCCATGCACCACCATTTGCTCTTTCTTGTCCGCTAAAAGCACTATCTCCACATTCCAAGGCAGAAAAGGCAAGAGCGGGTGGGCGGAGAAGCTCCCCTCGCTACTTATCCCAATATCAAGGCCGGTTAATTCCATCGCCCTTTCAGCCTTGAGGCGAGCCGTTGCAAACTGAGTGCCCGGACGCTCCACCTCGCGCGAAAAAGTGCCGAAAACATCGGTGTTATAGTTGCGGACCACTATGATATTGCTCTGAAAGAAACGATTCAGCGCCGGCAGAATGACCCTTTCCTTGTCATGCATAGAGATAAGGGCCGCCGCGCGACCTGCATAGTATAAAGACGACACTTATTTCACCCCTCCTTATACAATACAAAAGACAGCATACAGGGGTACCGATTTCACTTTATTCAAATTACACTTAGCAATCACACCGGCAGCGCTAATCCAGTCGAGGGATGCACCAAAGAGAGCAGCTGAGCCGCCCTTCTGCACCACTTTATACTGAAACTTGCATCAAAAATTGCAGCCAAGCGAACATTGGTTTAGAAATTGACATAGACCATGTCACAGCAGTATTATTCCCGATTGAATACCGTTAAGTCAAGAAAAATGCCTTGCTGTCAGATAAAAGTTGACTTAATTATCCCTCAGGCTTCTTTATTCACCTAAAATCCCGGGATATTGTGATGTGTTCGCGCCCAAGCTGTAGCGCCGGCACAAAAGCCGGCGCGCCGTATACGGGGTCGGCGTGCCATGTCACGCCGCTACCTAGGTAACTGCCGCGCCGTATACGGGGTCGGCGTGCCATGTCACGCCGGTACCCGGGAGGTTGTAGCGCCGGCACACGGGCCGGCGACCTCGGCGTGGTTTTTCCATCATGGTTACGACCGGGGAGGGTCGGCGTGCCATGTCACGCCGCTACCCGGGGAAAGCCGGCGCGCCGTATACGGGGTCGGCGTGCCATGTCACGCCGCTACCCGGGAAGGGTGCCGCGACCCGCACGGGAGGTTGTAGCGCCGGCACAAAAACCGGCGACCTCGGCGGTTTGGTTTACACGGCGACCGGGGAGGGTCGG
>Ga0208735_100153_pt1 | contig 39699 bp, 37 predicted proteins | sample Subbio12Aug_8Aab_FD_184829 | JGI IMG/M metagenome (GOLD analysis project Ga0208735, IMG submission 184829) | Serpentinite rock and fluid subsurface biosphere microbial communities from McLaughlin Reserve, California, USA - CR12Aug_8Aab (SPAdes) | ecosystem: Environmental > Terrestrial > Deep... | reverse complement strand
CACAGAAGATCTGACACTCTCCGCCCGCCAGCTTGACACGTTCGAGACCAAATGGGTCGGGAAATACCCATCCATCGCCCCAGCCTGGCGCCGGGCATGGGCAGAGGTTATCCCCTTCTATGCCTTCAGCGCTGCGATCAGGAAGATCATCTACACCACGAACGCCGTGGAGTCACTGAACCGGGTGCTGAGAAAAACGCTGAAGACCAAGGGCTCTTTCCCGACAGAGGAGGCCGCCACGAAGCTGATCTTCCTGGCCATCCGCAACTTCGAAAAGGGCGGCCGCGCCGTCCGGGAATGGGTTGCAGCCCGCAATCAGCTGGCCATAATGTTCACCGGGCGCTTCGACGCCTGAACGTATCTGAAAACCGCATGCGCCCGATCAGATACACAGAGTTTCAGACACTCCCCCTTAGGGCCAGTCGGCAGGTCAGCCACCCCCTCCCGCTTGCGCCACTTCGCCACCGTCTTCTGGTTGACCCCGTAGCGCTTTGCCAGCGCCCTCAGGCTCTCTTGACTATGCTGTATCGCTCGACGGACTGCCTCTGTCGTGGTGGCGCTCCCGTGCAGAACCTGTCCCATAGCGCATCCCTCCATGCTGGGGAAAACAATGCACCATCAAACTCCGGGATCAAACACCTAGCGCGGGAAGCCGCCACGGGTCAGGATCTCAAGCCGGGTGGCCGCATCGACGGCGTTTCCACCGCTGGTCTTTGGCAAGGGCCGCGTCAACCAGGCCAGCAGGCGGTGCAGGCGTCCCGCCAGTCGAAGCAGCCGCGCCTGCCGGGGGTGCGGGGGAACCGGGCTGACGACGGGTGGGCTGGCTTCGGCCCGCAGTCTGCCAAAGTCCGGCCAGCCGCTGCGGCGGGCAGCATCGCAAGCAAGGTTGGAAGCGGGGGTCATGGCGGTCTCCATCAAGGGGTTCTGTCCCGTCAGCATCGCCCCGGCCCCGGCCAAAGGTTGAGTGCTGGACGTGAAGCGCTTCTGCTACACTTCCTGAACTGGCCCGGACCGCCCGCAGGGCGTAGTCTGGACCCATCCAGCAGGAGGCTCGTCATGCCCCGGAAACCCTACGGAATGATCTGCCCCATCACGCGCGCCTGCGAAATGCTCGAACCGCGTTGGACGATCCCGATCCTGGTGGGTCTCTGGGCCGGGGCGACCCGGTTCAACGACCTGCGGCGCGAGGTGGGCAGCATCTCGCCCGCGCTGCTGTCGCGGCGGCTGAAGGACCTCGAGGAGATGGGCCTGGTCGAGCGCATCACCGATCCCGCGACCGGGGCGGTCGACTATCTGCGGACCGAGGCTGCGGTCGCACTGGAACCGGCACTGAACGCGCTGGCGCAATGGGCGCAGTGCTTCATCGAGGCCGAAGTGGCGCTGTGCACTGCCACGGTGTCGAACCTCATGTGGACCATGCGTCGGCAGTTCGTGACCGACGCCCTGCCCCGCCGCCGTCTGGTGATGCAGTTCCGCTTCGCCGACCCGGACCTTGACTACACGACCTACTGGGCGGTCCTGCAGCCGGGGGCCGAGCCCGAGATCTGCACCTCGATCCCCGGTTTCGACATCGACCTCTACGTCGAGACCAACCGGGTCTCGTTGCTCGGCATCCTGTTGGGACGGGCAACGATTGCGGGCGAGCTTGCCAGCGGCCAGCTCTATCTCAGCGGCGATGCGGTGCTGGTGCGGACCATGCCGCAGTGGCTGAAACGCGGCGACTATGCCGAGTTCGAGGGGATCGCGATGCTTCCCGTGGCCCGGCGCAGGCCGGAAGACGTGGTGTCGCAGCGCCGGGTGGTGGCGGCGCAGGCGCCCCTGTCGCGGGCTGTGGCGCGGGCTGTGGCGCGGGCGTAGGGTGGGCCGTTCCGCGCCCTTCGCGCGGGTTGGCCCACCGTCCGGCGCCGGTTGCGAAATCCTGAACGTCTGCCAGCATCACACTGAAATCAGGGGCGTCTCGGGAAATGTCGGCCGTGGACATCTACCCTTCTGCAGCCAGCGCCTTCTCCAGTTCCGGCACGAAACGGGTTTCGTAATCGGTCCCGATCAACGGCCCGACAAAGCGGAAAAGCACGGTCCCGTCGCCCCCGACGATGAAGGTCTCGGGCGGCGCGGTGACGCCCCATTCCACCCGGTTGCGCCCGTTCGGATCGGTCGCCACGCCGATGAAGGGGTTCCCCTCCTCGGCCAGGTAGGCGACAGCCTTCGCGTCGTCATCCATGATGTTGACACCCGCGACCCGCACGCCGTCCGCTGCCATCTGCAAGAGCACCGGATGTTCGACCCGGCAGGGCGGGCACCAGGTGGCCCAGAAGTTGACCACCGTCACCTCGCCCGTCCGCAGGTCGGCGTCGGTCAGGCCGGTGATGCCCGGCAGCGCAGTCGTCGGCAGCACCGGAGCGGCGCGGCCCACGAAGACCGACTGCAGCTGGCCCGGATTGTCGCGGTACATCCCCGCGTAGAACAGCCCCGCCAGCCCCGCGAACAGGACCGGGGGCAGCACCATCAGCCATCTAGCCATCGGATTTCCCCTGCCGCGCCTCGACCTCGGCCAGCGCGCGGCGCGTCCGGGCCGACTGCCACAGTGTCAGCCCCACCAGTGCGGCGATCAGCACCGCCGTGGCCGCATAGGACCCCAGCACCGCGACCGCGTATTTCCCCAGGTCCGGCATCACGCCACCCTCTCCCGCGCCAGAAGCGCCTTCAGCCGCCGCGCCCGGATTTCCGTCCGGGTCCGCAGCAGCACCATCGTCACGAACAGCAGCACGAACCCCGCGATGCAGACCAGCAGCGGCACCCAGAACACGTCCGAGATGTTCTCTTCCTTGTCCAGCGACAGCGTCGCGCCCTGGTGCAGCCCCTGGTTCCAGAAGTTCACCGCATAGCGCGACAAGAGCGCGAAGACCGACCCCACAAGGCACAGGATCGAGGTCAGGTCGGCCGCCGTGTCCGGGTCCTCGATCGCGGCCCACAGCGCCATGTAGCCGAAATAGAACAGCGTCAGGATCAGGAACGAGGTCAGCCGCGGGTCCCAGGCCCACCAGGTCCCCCACATCGGCTGGCCCCAGAGCGCGCCGGTGGCCAGCGCGATCAGCGTGAAGGTCAGTCCGACCGGAGCAGCTGCCTTGGCGGCCAGGGCGCTGACATGGTGGCGGCGCACGATCCAGATCAGCGAGGTCGCCAGCATCATCACCCAGGTATTGATCGCCATCATCGCGGACGGCACATGCAGGTAGATGATCTTGACGGTCGAGCCCTGCTTGTAGTCGTCCGGCGTGAAGAAGAAGCCCCAGACCAGCCCCACAACCAGCAGAATGACCGTCAGCCCCGCCGCCCAGGGCAAGACCCCGGTCGACAGAACCATGAACTTCTTCGGGTTTGCATATTGCCAGATCGACATGGGCCGTTGACTATCCTGTCCGAGGTTTCCGCTCAACACACCATCGCGCGAGAGGTTCAGCGCAAATTGACGCGGATGGCGCTTGCGGCCGCAAAGGGCAGCAGTGCCGCCGCACCAAGACTGATCGCTGCCAGCAGCGCAAGGGGCGTGCCCAGCGCCATGCCTTCGGCCCCGCGGCGCACGACCTCGCCGCCGAAGATCAGGGTCGGCACATAGAGCGGCAGGACGAGAAGGCTGAGCAGGAGCCCCCCGCGCCGCAGGCCGACGGTAAGTGCGGCACCGAAGGCTCCGATCACCGACAGCGCGGGGGTGCCAAGCAAGAGGCTGAGAACCAGCCACTGATGGCCGCCCGGCGGCAGGTTCAGGAAGACGCCCAACCCCGGCGCGATCAGGGTCAGCGGCAGCCCGGTGACCAGCCAATGCGCCAGCGCCTTGATGGCGACGACAGCCTCCAGCGGGATCGGGGCAGTGGCCAGAAGGTCAAGCGATCCGTCCTCGAAGTCCAGGGCGAAGATGCGGTCCAGCGACAGAAGGCAGGCCAGCAGCGCCCCGACCCAGAGGATGCCGGGGGCGATGCGACCCAGTGTGCCGCCTTCGGGACCGACGCCCAGCGGGACAAGGACCGAGAGCAGGAAGAAGAAGGCAAGCCCCAGACCGAAGCCGCCTCCCGACCGGAAAGCCAGCGCCAGGTCGCGCAACAGCAGCGCCTTCATGCGAAAGCCTCGTCGAAACCGGTGCTCTGGATCACCCTGGCGCGATAGGGGTCGAGGTCGAGGATCGTCGCCTCGGGCAGGCCCAGGTCGACATGGGTGGCGATGACGGCAAGCCCTCCCGCGCCAAGGTGGTCACGGACCACGGCGGCGAAGAGCGCGACCGAGGCCGCGTCGAGGCTGACTGTCGGCTCGTCCAGCAACCAGGCCGGGCGCCCCGTCACCAGCAGGCGCGCAAGACCCAGGCGGCGCTTCTGGCCGGCAGAGAGTTCCCCTGCGCGGCGGCGGGCAAGCTGGGTCAGGTTCAGCGCGCCGACTGCCCGGTCGATGGCGGGACCGCCATAGATACGCGACCAGAAGCTCAGGTTTTCTGCCACCGTCAGGGTCGATTTCAGCCCGTCGGCATGGGCGGCATAGGCGACGCTGTCGGCGGGAAGGTCGCAGGTCCCTTCGGCGGGCGGCTGAAGCCCCGCCAGAGTGCGCAGAAGCGTGGTCTTGCCCGACCCGTTCGGCCCGCGCAGGATCAGCGCCTGGCCAGGGAGGACGGCCAGCGTCAGGCCGCGCAGGACCGTGACGCCGCCCCGGGCCACCGCAAGGTTTGACAGGCTCAACATGGCGCAAGGCCTAGCCGAAGGTCGCGCGCAGGGGAAGGGGTTGCTCAGCCCCAGCTGCCAAGCAAGATGTTCCGCGTCACCACCTCCACCGGGCGTTCCCGGGCGATCAGGCCCGCCACCCATTCGCAGCTGCCGGCGTTGAACACCGCCCCCCGGCCGCGCCGGTAGTCCGCCATGCAGCCGTTGCCGCGGCTGGCAAGGCCCAGAGTCTCGGGCGTGACCGCGCCGTAGACGGTCTGCGCCAGGTCCTCGGCGTCAAGGGTGCCGATGAAGCAGTCCATGTCATGCGTGCCGGTGTGATGGGCAAGCGTGGTGGCGGGCGAAAGGGCGATGATGGTCAGCGCGCCGTCCAGCCCGGTGCCCTCGGCGGGGAACGGCAGGCCCTTGCGGATTTCGTGGTCGATGCCGTCGACCTCGTAGCCGAAGACCTTCGAGGCGGCGCCAAGCACGTCGCCGTAGCCAAGCCCCGTGCCCGCCATCGACCAATGGTCCGGGCGGTACAGGGTGAAGCCGCCCGCGCCGTGGGCGGCACAGCGGCTCCACCCGGCATAGACGCCCATGCTGCCGGTCAGCCCCAGCGAGGCGACAGCGGGGCGGCGGGTCCGGGGGTTGTCCCAGTAGCTGGTGATCCGGTCGGTGGCGGCGAGCGGGTCCTCGGCCAGGGCACGGGACTTGTAGCAGGTCTGCGTGGCAAGGTCGGGCGAAAGCCGCGTCTGCCAGAAGAAGTTGCCGGCGAACCGGGCCAGCTGGCCGCCCCGATCCACCCAGGCGTCAAGGTGGTCGCGCATTTCCCAGGTCCAGTATTCGTCATGGCCGACGATCACCGCGCGGGGGTAGCCGTCCAGCAGGCGGGGGTCGGCGTGGAGGTCATGTTGGGTGACATAGTCCAGCGCGATGCCCTGCTGCTCTGCCCACAGCGCGAAGGGCCGTTCAAAGGCCGCCCAGCCGGACGAGGCGTATTTCTTCGAGATGCCGTTGGCCCGGGCATGGTCCATGTGCGGATAGCGCGGCCGGGTCAGCAGGGGCGAGGCGAAGGGGATGCGCGGAGCACCCTCGGGCCAGCGGACGAAGCCCCTGGCCCAGGGGCGCCTGAGGCTGACCTCGGGCGCAAAGTCGCTGCCCGTCGGGCCGGTCAGACCCTGGTAGTGGTTCGACCCGCCCCAGTCGTTGTAGGCGCACCAGGTGCCGGTGGCCAGGATCAGTGCCAGCCTTGCGGTGGGCTGGGCGGGCCTCAGGACGAACATGGTCTGCGAGGTGTGACCCGCGATCTCCAGCGTCACCACGTAGACGCCGGAGGGCCAATGGTCGGGGACCCTGGTCTCGAACGCCACCGGCCAGCCGCAGCCCTTGACCGAACAATCGGCGGGGGTAAGGGCAAAGCGGGTGGGGATGGTCGTCTGCACCACGGCGAAGGGGGTCAGCCCGTCACGGGCGATGGTCAGACGCGCCTCGGCCGCGCTGGACATGGCGTGCAGGCGCAGCGTCTCGCCCGGCCGACAGGACAGCGCCGCGGTATAGCCCCAGACCTGCGGCCGCGCGGGGTCGCCCGACGCCACCTCGTAATAGTGCCCGGTGACCGGATCGCCGTCGTCACCGGGGCCGGGAACGAAGAAGCCCTGCATGATGCCTCGCGTGGTTTTCGCGCAGCATCGGTGGGCAAAGCGGCGAAGGCAACGGCCATTCGGCCTTGAAAAGCGGGCAGGCCTGTGGCCCCTTGACCGGAAGACAGGGGGACCCATGCGGATCGGAGACGTCTCGTTCTGGTATGCCGACATCGGGCTGCCCTACCGCCGCGCGGCCCTGGCCGGCGACCGGACCGCGGATGTGGCGATCATCGGGGCGGGCTACACCGGCCTTTGGACCGCCTACTACCTGAAGCAGGCAATGCCATCGCTGGATGTCCTGGTGATCGAAAAGGACTTTGCGGGGTTCGGGGCCTCGGGTCGCAACGGCGGCTGGCTCACGGGCGGCTTCGCCTGGAACCACGCGCGGTATCTGGAAACCTCGACCGAACACGGCGTCCGGGCGATGGTCGAGGCGATGAACGGCACCGTGGACGAGGTGATCCGCGTCGCCGGGGCGGAAGGGATCGACGCCGACATCCAGCGCACCGACGAGCTGTTGGTGGCGACGAAGCCCGCGCAGGTCGGGCGGATGCAAGCCGAGATCGCGCATCGGCGGCACTGGGGCGAAGACGGCCGGGTCTTCGAGATGAGTGCCCGCGACCTGTCGGACCGCATCCGCATCCCCGGAGCCCTGGGGGCGATGGTGGTGACGAACGTGGCGCGCATCCAGCCGGCCAAGCTGGTGCGCGGGTTGGCGCGGACGGTCGAACGCCTGGGCGTGCGGATCGTCGAGGGCACCACGGTCACGGGCTACGAGCCGGGGGTGGTGAGCACCGACCACGGCACGGTGCAGGCCCCCGTCATCCTGCGCTGCACCGAAGGCTTCACCGCAGACCTGCCGGGCCGCAAGCGCGAGTGGCTGCCGATGAACTCGGCCCAGATCGCGACCGAGCCTTTGCCGCAGGCGACCTGGGACAGGATCGGCTGGCAAGGCCATGAAATCCTGGGCGATTTCGCCAACGCCTATTGCTATTGCCAGCGCACGCGCGAAGGCCGGATCACGGTGGGCGCGCGGGGGGTGCCGTACCGCTATGGCTCCAGCCTCGACATCAACGGCGCGCCCGACCCCGAGACGATCCGGCGACTGACGGCAATCCTGCACCGGCATTTCCCGGCGGCCCGCAGCGCGAAGATCGACCATGCCTGGTGCGGCGTCCTGGGCGTTCCGCGCGACTGGTGCGCGACCGTGGGGCTGGACCCGGTGACGGGGCTGGGCTGGGCGGGGGGATATGTCGGAGTGGGCGTGTCCACCTCGAACCTTGCGGGCCGGACGCTGGCCGACCTGACACTCGCCCGTGACACCGACCTGGTCCACCTGCCCTGGGTCAACCGCCGCGTGCGGGACTGGGAGCCGGAGCCTTTCCGCTGGCTGGGCGTCCACGGCATGTACGCGCTTCTGAACGCCGCCGACCGGCGCGAGGACCGGCCCGGCGCGGGACCGTCGAAGCTTGCAGCCCTGGGCAACTGGCTGTCCGGGCGGCATTGATCGGACCGGGCGGAAAGGATTTGCCTCACCCTTTGTCGCGTGACAGAAACACAGCCATCGGAGGAGGACGCCATGCCATTTCATCGCCGCCAGGTGCTTGGGTTCACCATTGCCGCGCCTTTTGCGCTTGGCTTGCAGCCCGCCCTGGCTGCCAACCGCGCCGAAGTCTCGCGCGAGGTGCTGCTGATGTGGCACAAGCTGATCCTGGAACTGGTGCGCCATACCGCGACCTATTCGCCCCCGGTGGCCGCCCGCGCCTTCGCCTATATCGGCATCACCGCGCATGAGGCGCTGGCGACCGGCAACCCTGCCCTGCGCAGCCTGGCCGGTCAGCTGACCGACCTTTCACCCCTTCCCCCGCGCGCGGCGGGTCAGCATGACGAGCCTTGCGTCCTGCACGCCGCCCTTGCCGCTGTCGTGGCCAGCCTCTTCGCCAACACCGGCCCCACGGGCCAGCGCGCGATGACGGCGATGGCGCGCAAGATGGGCGAGACGGCCAGCGACGGCATCACCGGGGATGCGGTGGCCCGCAGCGTGGCCGCCGGTCAGGCCGTGGCGCAGCACATCCTCGCCTGGGCCGCCACCGACGGCGGCGCGGTGATCGAGAACATGGGCTTCCCGATGGACTACACCCCCGGCACGCGGCCGCAGGACTGGGTGCCGACCAGCCTGATCCGGTTGCAGCAGGCCCCGCTGCTGCCGCAATGGGCGCAGAACCGGCCCTTTGCCCTGCCCTCTGCCGACGCCTGCGACGCCCCCCCGCATCCCGCCTATGACGAGACGCCGGGATCGGACTTCCACGCCGCCGCGCTGGAGGTCCGCGACACCTTCACCGCCCTGACCGACGAGCAGAAACTGATCGCCCGCTTCTGGTCCGACGACCCGATGCTGACCTCGACGCCAGCCGGCCACTGGATCGACATCGTGCTGCAGATCGCCGATCGCGACGCGCTGCCGGTCGAGGTCATCTCGGCGACGCTCGCCAAGCTGGGCGTGGCGCAGGCGGATGCGTTCATCTCCTGCTGGTCGACGAAGTTCAAATACAACCTTCTGCGCCCCGTCACCTACATCAAGCGCCACATCGACCCGGCCTGGGAGCCGCTGCTGATCACCCCGCCGCACCCGGAATACACCTCGGGACATTCCACCCAGTCCGGTGCGGCCGCGGCGGTGCTGACCTTCAGTCTTGGCGAGAATTTCGCCTTCGACGACGCGACGCATGTCGCCGAGGGGTTCGCGCCCCGCAGCTTCCCCTCCTTCACCGCAGCGGCAGAAGAGGCTGCGATGTCAAGGCTTTACGGCGGCATCCACTACCGCTTTGGCAACGAGGCCGGCCTGGACCAGGGCCGCGCCGTCGCCGCCTATGCCGCCGCGTTGCGGACCGAAGCCTGATGCGCGCAGCCCTTCTGACAATCGCCCTCGCGGCCCCTGCGCTGGCCGAGCCGGTGGTTCCGACCTTCACCGAGGAAACCGCCAGCGCCGGGATCGACACGGTCTTCGACGGCGACTGGGACTACATGGTCGGCGGCGGGGTTGCGACCTTCGACTGTTCGGGCGACGGCTTTCCCGAACTGTTCCTGTCGGGCGGCGCGGGCCCCTCGGCCCTGTATCTGAACCGCAGCGCGCAAGGCGGGGCACTGGCCTTCCAGAAGACCGAGGCCGTGACCCTGGACGCGGTCCTGGGCGCCTATCCCCTGGACATCGACAGCGACGGCGTGCGGGACCTTGTCGTCCTGCGCCTGGGCGAGAACCTGCTGCTGCGCGGCCTTGGCGAGTGTCGGTTCGAGGACATGACCCAAGCCTGGGGCTTTGACGGTGGCGACGCCTGGTCCACGGCCTTTGCCGCGATCTGGGAGCGGGACCAGACCTGGCCGACGCTGGCCATCGGCAACTATGTCGACCGCAAGGAGGAGGCCTTTCCCTGGGGCTCGTGCACCGACAACTGGCTGCACCGCCCAGAGTCGGGGCCCGAGACGCAGCGCTTCGCCCCGCCGATCCCGCTGACGCCGTCGCATTGCGCGCTGTCGATGCTTTTCACCGACTGGAACCGCTCGGGCCAACCCGGACTGCGGGTCTCGAACGACCGGGAATACTACAAGGGCGGGCAGGAACAGATGTGGCATCTGGAGCCGGGCCAGCCGCCGCGGCTTTACACCGAGGCCGAGGATGGCTGGAAGCGGCTGCGCATCTGGGGAATGGGGATCGCCTCGGCCGACGTGAACCTGGACGGATACCCGGATTACTACCTGACCTCGATGGCCGACAACAAGTTGCAGGTGCTGAAGGACCCCGCCAGCGGCAAGCCCGACTTTGCCGACATCGCCTTCAAATCCGCCCTGACCGCGCACCGCCCCTATACCGGGGGCGACCTCCGCCCCTCGACCGCCTGGCATCCGCAATTCGCAGACGTGAACAATGATGGGCTGCTGGACCTTTTTGTTGCCAAAGGCAACGTGGCGCAGATGCCGGACTTTGCCGCGAAGGACCCCAACAACCTGCTCCTGGGCCAGCCGGACGGGGTGTTCGTGGAAGCCGGGGACCGCGCGGGGGTCGCAAGCTTCGGGATCGCCCGGGGGGCGCAGCTGGTGGACCTGAACCTGGACGGCCTGCTGGATCTGGCCGTGGTGAACCGCTGGGAGACCGCCCAGCTTTGGCGGCAGACCGGGGCGCTGGACGGCGGCTGGGTCCAGGTCCGCCTGCAGCAGGACGGCCCCAATCGCGATGCCATCGGATCGGTCATCGAGATCCGGCGCGGCGACAAGGTCGAACGGCACGAGATCGCCTCGGGCGGGGGGCATGTCTCGGGCTCGGTCGGGTGGCTGCATTTCGGGCTGGGCACCTCTGCTGCGGCCGAGATGCGGGTGCTCTGGCCGGACGGGACCGAGGGTGACTGGCTGACCCTTTCCGCCCGCAGTTTCCAGATCTTGCGCCCGGATCAGGCGCCGGAAACCTGGACAGCTGAATGAACAAATCGAATCGCTTTGAAGGGATTGACCCTGAAACCGATTGCAATCATGGGCTGAAAGCGGGCCATCTTCTGCGCGCTACAGGCGAATTCATGGCAGGATAGCGGCGCATCCCACTGGGATCGCAGACGATTTTGTCACAGTGGGTTTCTTTGAAACGACCGGCAGACCGGGCCTGCTGTCCGCTTTTTCCCCGTCCTATCAATGCGTTGCGGCTCCGCACCCAATGATGCCCAGGCAGGAACGGGGAAATGTGCGAATTTGCGCAGTCAGGTGCGTGCGTTGCAGGTTTGCGCGGCAAAGGGCGGATTGCGTAGAATGACTTACGGGCAGGTCGCAACGGGGCGCAGTCTGAGGCGATTTACCCAAGGGAAAGCAAGTTCGGTGATGCTGGCGCGCGGGACCATTCTTCCGCGGCAGGCAGGTGATGAGTGTCCTGACTTTTGGGAATGACAAGTGACGCAAAGCCCGACACAGATCAGCAATCAGCTCGAAGCAGAGTTGGGCCGCGTCAATCCGGACGCGTTCGCCGATGATCTGAAGCCGGGGACCCAGCTGCTGGGCGGGCACTACACGATCATCGGCTTTCTGAACAGCGGCGGCTTCGGGATCACCTACCTGGCCAAAGACAGCCTGGACCGGACGGTGGTCATCAAGGAGTGTTTCCCGAACACGCTCTGCCGCCGGTCGACCAGCTTTGTCCGCGCCCGGTCGCGCAAGCATCAGGGCGATTTCCGGGGGTTCGTCGACAGTTTCCTGGCCGAAGCGAAAAGCCTGGCACGGCTGGTGCATCCGAACATCGTCGGCGTCCATCAGGTGTTCGAGGACAACGACACCGCCTACATGGCGATCGACTTCATCGACGGTCGCGATCTGCACGACATCCTGGATTCCACCGATCAGGCCTTTACCCCCGAACAGGTCGTCGGCCTGCTGAAGAAGATGCTGTCGGCGGTCGAATTCATCCACCAGGTCGGCATCCTGCACCGCGACATCTCGCCCGACAACATCCTGATCGACAAGGCCGGCAATCCGATCCTGATCGACTTTGGCGCCGCCAGCGAACAGGTCGCCCGCGCGACCCGGGTCCTGACCGGGCGGCGGGTGATCAAGGAAGGGTATTCGCCGCAGGAGTTCTACCTGACCGGGGCCGAGCAAAGCCCGGCGAGCGACCTCTATTCGCTGGGTGCGACCTTCCACCATGTCATCACCGGCCAGGCCCCGCCGGAAAGCCAGCGCCGTCTCGCGCGCGTGGCCGAAGGCGAACCTGATCCTTACGTGCCGCTGGCCGGACGGATCGCGGGTTATCCCAGGGGCTTCCTCGAAGCGATCGACAAGGCCGTCCGCGTCATGCCGCGCGACCGCATCCAGTCGGCCGGCGACTGGCTGGACTGGATCCGCATTGCCGAGGAAGGTGGCCCCCTGCCCGCCGCCCTGACCGACGCGCCGCCAAAGCCGCAGACCCGTCCGCTGACCCATCACGTCGCCGCCGGTCGGTCCGGCTTCTGGCAGGACTACATGGGCTACATGGTCGGTGCGGGCGCGGTGTTCGTGGTGGCGGGCCTTGCCGTGCTGTGGTCGGTGCTTTGACTACTGCGGCAGCGGGGCTGTGCTGACCCCCGGCACCACCTGATCGGACGGATGCAGGATCACCCGGTCGCCTGCCGCCAGACCTTCCAGCACCTGGGCGTAGTCCTCGTTCCGCTCTCCCAGCACTATGCGCTGAACCTCGGCCCGGCGGTCGCGGACCACATAGGTCGCCCAGTCCGGGCCGTCGCGGAACAGGGCACCGACCGGGATGGTCAGCACCCCCTCCTCGCGCCAGAGCGCAATCCGCGCGATGACCCGGAAGCCGTGGCCCAGCCCCTGCCAGTCGTCGGGCGCTCCGGTCAGGCGCAGCACCACCGTCACCCGCTGCTCGTCGATCCCCAGCGCCGAGACGCGGGTGACCGCCGAAGGTTCCACCCGCTCCACCTGGGCCGCGACCGAGGGACCGCCCCAGCCCGAGACCGTGGCCGCAGCGCCTTCGGCCACCCGCACGGCGTCGCGGGACAGAAGCTCGACCACGATTTCCAGGTTGCCGGGATCGCCCAGTTCCAGGATCGGCGTGCCGGGCTGCACCACCTGCTCGCTTTCGGTCAGGACCCGCAGGACCTTGCCCGACACCGGCGCCAGGATGTCCACGCAGCAGGACGAGCCATTGCCCGGCGCGTCCGGCCGCAGCATGGCAAGCGCGCTTTCCAGCTCTTTTTCCCGCACGGCAAGGTTCGCAACCGCGCTGGCGACCGCCGCTTCCGCCGTCCGCTGTTCGCGGATCGCCGTGTCATGGGCCCGGGCGGACATGGCACCCTTCTGGAACAGCGCCACCGCCCGGTTCGCCTCGCCTTGCGCGAAATCCCGGCTGGCTTCGGCCTGGGCAAGCTGGGCGCGGGCAAGCTCGGTCGCGGCCTGCGCCGCCGCTGCTGCCGCTTCGGCCACTGCACGCGCGCGACTGTCCAGCAGGACAGGAGCCGCCGGGCCGATGCTGGCCACCGGCTCGCCTTCGCTCACCCCGTCCCCGGCATGAAGCCCGATGCGCTGCAACTTGCCAGCGATGGTGGCCGAGACGGTGAAGACCTCGCGGATGCGCGCCTCGCCTTCCTCTTCGACCACGACCTCCAGCGGGCGGGGGACGACGTCGGCCAACTCCACCTCCACCGCGCGCGGCAGGAAGGCCCAGACCAGGAAGGCCAGCACGGCAAGGACGGCGGCGATGGGGATCAGGCGGCGCATTGGCTACTCCCGTGTCTTCAGGACTTCGATCATGTCGAGATTGTTGATCCGCCCCCGGATCGCCCAGGCCGAGACCAGGGCGGCGGCGCAGACCACAAGGCTGGCGATGGCAAAGACATCGCGTTCAACCACGAATGGCACGCGGTAGAGGTCCGAGGAAAAGGACGCCGCCATCGCCGCCGAGATGCCGTAGCCGATCAGCCAGCCCAAGGGCTGCGCCAACAGGACCACGGTGGCCAGTTCGCCGAAGAGCACGCCCGAAACCTCACGGTTGGTGAAGCCCAGGACGCGAAGGCTGGCGAGTTCCCGGCCCTGTTCGGACAGCGCGATGCGCGAGAAGTTGTAGACGACGCCGATTGCAATGATGCCGGCCAGCACGACATAGACGGTGACCATCACGGTGATGTTTTCCGCCAGCGTCGCGCGGAAGCGGGACAGCATCAGGCTGGTGACGCTGATCAGCTCGGTCTTCGGAGTGGTCCGGGCGGCGGCATAGAATTCGGCCGCGCGGGCGTCGTCGATCATCAGGTTGACACCCGAGATCAGCGCCCCCTCGCCCATCAGCCGGTTCAGCGCCCCGATCTCCATCGCCGCGCCAAGGCCCATGTAGCCCACCGACAGCGCGCTGACCCGCAGCGTGACGGTGCTGCGGCGGCCCTCTTGCAGCGCGACGGTCACTTGGTCGCCGGGGCGGACCTGCAGGGTCTTGGCCAGCGCCTCGGACAGGATCAGGCCGGCCTGGGGCATCGGCATCGGACGCAGGCCTGCGTCAAGCACGCGCGACAGGCGCGGCTCGGCCGGGCGGCCGATGATCGCCAGGGTCTTTTCGCGGCCCCGGTGGCTGATCGTCGCCGCGACCTGGCGGAAGGGTTCGGCGACCATCACGCCGGGCATGTCTTGTGCGGCAAAGACTGCGCGAAGGGGTTCGGGCGTGCCGAAGACGATCTGCGCGTCGTGGCGTTCGGATCGGAAGAAGGTGACGTCGATCATCCGGTCGATCGACCCGAACGGCCAGAGCGAGGCCACCAGGATCGCCACCGCCATCGCCACGCCCAGAGTGGAGCTGGCGGTCCGGAACGGCCACCGCATCAGGTGGCGCGCGACCATCACGCCGGTCTGGCGCAGGTTCAGCAGGCGGCGGACCCAGGCCCCACGCTTGCGGTAGACCACGGGGCTGGGCGGGGACATCGCAACGGCCGGGGGCAGCTTCACCACCGACCGCACCGCGTACAACGCTCCTGCCACGGCGGCGGCCAGGGTGATGACTGCGGCCAGCCCGTAAAGCTGCGGGTCACGGGTAAAGACAAGATAGGGGAAAGTGAAGAACCGCGCATAGATCTGCGCCAGTTCGGACCCCAGCCAGGCCCCGGCGGCAAAGCCGATCCCGATGCCGACCACCGCGATCAGCAGGACGAATTCCACGTAATGCTGCGCCACCGCGCGCGAGCTGTAGCCGATGGCCTTCAGCAGCCCGATCTGCTCGCGTTCCAGAGTGATCAGCCGCGACAGCGTCATGTTCACCAGCATGGCGGCGACCAGCAGAAAGATCGGCGGCAGCACCCGCACCATCGCCCAAAGCGCCTGCAGCTCGGCATCCAGAAAGGCATGGCTGATCTGGTCGGCCCGCCCCGTGGCCCCGACCCCGCCATAGCGTTCGGTCAAGCGGTCCAGCGCCTCGATCACCCGGTCGGGGTTGGCTCCGGGGGCCAGCTTCAGGACCAGGTTGGAAAAGGCGCCGTCCAGATCATAAGCCGCCTCCAGCGCCGAGCGGGGGGCCCAGACCACGCCAAAGCGGCGCGGGTCGGGCATCATCTGGCCGGGGCCAAGCGCATAGATGAACTCGGGCGACAGGGCGACGCCGGTGATCGTCAGGTCCCGCCGCTGGCCGTTCATCAGAACCGGCAGGAGATCCCCCGGCCCCAACCGATGTGCCGCGGCGAATCCGTCGCTGACCACGATCTCCCTGGCCGCCAGCGGGTCCGGCAGGCGGCCTTGCCGCAGGTAAAGCCGGTTCAGCCCACCCGTTTCCGGCAGCGAGACGAAGAGGACCGACCCCGGCTCGACCATGCCCGGCAGGTCCAGCAGACCCAGCTTCACGATCCGGGCTTCGGCGTCCAGCACCCCCTCGATCTCGGCCACCTCGCCCAGCAGCGCCCGTGGCGCGCGGGTCACGTCGGCGAAGACATCGGCGAAGCGGTTCTGGTCGTAATAGTGCGCCCGCGTCTCGGACAGCGACGCATAGGCCCCGTTCCCCAGGATCAGCGTCGCCACCCCCGCCGCCAGCACCAGCGCGATGGCCAGCACCTGCGCCCAGAGGCGGCGCAGGTCGCGCAGGACCTTGCGGCGGAGGGGCGAGATCACCACGCGACCTCCGAGGGCTGCTTTTTCACCGTGTTGACCGTCTCCTCCACGATCCGCCCGTCGGCAAAGCGGATCACCCGGTCGGCGATGTCGCGGATGGCGGCGTTGTGGGTGATGACCAGCGTCGTCGCGCCCACGGCCCGGTTCACCTGGGTCAGCGCCTCCAGCACCTTGATGCCGGTGGCACTGTCCAGGGCTCCGGTCGGCTCGTCGCACAGCAGCACTTCGGGGTTCTTGGCGATGGCCCGAGCGATGGCGACGCGCTGCTGCTCGCCGCCGGAAAGCTGCGCCGGAAAGTGGTTGGCCCGGTCCTGGAGCCCGACCAGCGCCAGCGCCTCGTCTGCCCGCATCGGGTGGCGGGCGATCTCGGTCACCAGCTGGACATTCTCATGCGCGGTCAGGCTGGGGACCAGGTTGTAGAACTGGAACACAAAACCCACATGGTCGCGCCGATACTGGGTCAGCTGCCCCTCATCCAGCGCGGTCAGCTGGTGCTCTTCGAACCAGACTTGACCCCCGCTTGCACGGTCCAGCCCGCCGACAATGTTCAGGAAGGTCGATTTGCCCGACCCCGAAGGACCCAGAATGACGATGAACTCGCCCTTGCGGGCCTGAAAGTCGATCCCGCGCAAGGCATGCACCTCCAGCGCACCGCTCCGGTAGACCTTGGTCAGGCCGGTCGCACGAAAGACGATGTCGCTGGCGTCGGGCATGGGGGAACCTTTCGGGCGGCCAGCCTACCCTGCAAGACAAGCCCGGACCTTGATCCGCATCAATGGCCGGGGCCAAGGGTCCGGGCGGATGGTGGGCGGTGAGGGACTCGAACCCCCGACATTCTCGGTGTAAACGAGACGCTCTACCAACTGAGCTAACCGCCCCTGGGTTTCCTGAGATTTCTCAGAGGCTTACCCTAGCAGACCGACGAACCCACCAAGCACTCCGAGGGGCCGGATCGGGCTTTTCTCGGGGTATCCGAAACCTCCATACTGCAGGGAAGAATCACCCGTCAACCCGTACACGTCCGGACCGGATCGAACTTTGAGTTTTTTTTCTGAGGGCGTGCCGACCGGAGTCCAGGTCTGCCAGGGGCACAGCCGCCAGGAACCCTGGTTCCCCGGTTGGTGAAAGCATCAAGGATGATCCTTGCCTGACCTCACAGCCCCAGCTTCTGCGCCACCAGCGCGTTGACCGTGGCGGGGTTGGCCTTGCCGCCGCTGGCCTTGATGACCTGGCCGGTGAACCAGCCGGCAAGCTTGGGATTTGCCTTGGCCTTTGCCACCTGCTCGGGATTGGCCGCGATGATTTCGTCCACGGCCTTCTCGATCGCGCCGGTGTCGGTGACCTGCTTCATGCCGCGGGCCTCGGCGATGGCCGCAGGGTCGCCGCCTTCGGTGTAGACGATCTCGAACAGGTCCTTGGCCATCTTGCCGCTGATCGTGCCGGCCGCGATCAGGTCGATGATCCCGCCCAGTTGCGCGGCCGAAACCGGGCTTGCGGTGATGTCGTGGCCTTCCTTCTTCAGCCGCCCGAACAGCTCGTTGATGACCCAGTTCGCCGCCATTTTGCCGTCGCGGCCCTTGGCGACAGCGTCGAAGTAGCGGCCGCTCTCAAGTTCGGCGGTCAGGACGTTGGCGTCATAGTCGGTCAGGCCGTAGTCGGCCATGAAACGGGCCTTCTTGGCGTCGGGCAGTTCGGGCATGGCAAGGCGGATGCCGTCGACCCAGGCCTGCTCGATCTCCAGCGGCAGAAGGTCGGGGTCGGGGAAGTAGCGGTAATCATGCGCCTCTTCCTTGGACCGCATCGAGCGGGTTTCGTTCTTGTCGGGGTCGTAAAGCCGGGTTTCCTGCACGACCTTGCCGCCGTCCTCGAGGATGGCGATCTGGCGGCGGGCCTCATGGTCGATGGCGGCCTGGATGAACCGCATCGAGTTCATGTTCTTGATCTCGCAGCGGGTTCCCAGATGCGAAAAGTCCTGGGTGGCCTGATACTTCTCGTACTGTCCGGGGCGGCAGACGCTGACGTTGACGTCGGCGCGCAGGCTGCCGCTTTGCATGTTGCCGTCGCAGGTGCCCAGATACCGCAGGATCTGGCGCAGCTTGGTCACATAGGCCGCCGCCTCCTCGGGTCCGCGGATGTCGGGGCGGCTGACGATCTCCATCAGGGCCACACCGGTGCGGTTGAAGTCGACGAAGGACAGGTTCGGGTCCATGTCGTGGATGGATTTCCCGGCGTCCTGTTCCAGGTGGATGCGCTCGATCCGGACCAGGCGGGCGACACCCGGCGCCATTTCGACCAGCACTTCACCCTCGCCCACGATCGGGTGGTAAAGCTGGCTGATCTGGTAGCCCTGCGGCAGGTCGGGGTAGTAATAGTTCTTGCGGTCGAAGGCCGAGGTCAGGTTGATCTGCGCCTTGAGGCCCAGGCCGGTGCGGACGGCCTGCTCGACGCAGAATTCGTTGATCACCGGCAGCATCCCCGGCATCGCGGCATCGACGAAGGCGACGTTGGAGTTGGGTTCCGCCCCGAAGGTGGTCGAGGCGCCGGAGAAGAGCTTGGCATTCGAGGAAACCTGGGCGTGGATCTCCATCCCGATGACAAGTTCCCAGTCATGCCTGGCCCCGGCGATCACCTTGGGCGTGGGCGCGGAGTAGGTCAGGTCGAGCATGGCGTGCCTCCGGATGGACTTGAGGCCGGGTTTAGGCCGCAAGGACCGGCAGGGCAAGAGGGTGAGGCTGGCCGCTCAGGTCCGGCGGACCAGAGTGCCAAGGCCGTCGCCGCGCCGCACGATGCGGGCGCCACGCTTCAGCGCGGGTCCGAAAACCTCGGCCATCGCAAAGGCCAGCGTCTGGTTGCCCGAGTCCCAGCAATCAAGCTGGATTTCGCGCAGGCGGTTCCACAGCACGTCGGACAGCGCGGCCCGCGTCTTGGTCAGGTGCCAGGCGGCCGTCGGTCCGGCCTTGCGAAAGCCCATCGCCATGTCGGCCAGAAGATGCGCCGCGACGTTGGCGCGGATCTGGCAGCCGGTGGTGGACTGGTAGTCGCCCAGCGCCTCGAAGAAGACTTCGTGGTCCAGCGTCGGCGACAGGTCGCCAAAGGCCTCGACCGCCGCGATGTGAAAGATCGCATAGGCGGCCTTGCCGGTGACGCCCTCGGTCATGCGGACGGCGCGGCGGGCCTCACGCTCGAACGCGGCAAGCGAACCGTACCAGCCGGGCAGCATGTTGACCGCATGGGCGGCATGGGCTTCGGCATCCTCGGGGTCAAGATCGACCCAGTCCTCGTACCAGTCGCGGCAGACCGCACCGCCATCCTCGATCCCTGGGACCAGCGCATAGCGGGTGGCGGCCAGCATGGGCGACATCTCTTCGATCGGATCGAAGCGGGTGACCAGGTCTTCGGCCGCGGCGTAATGCGCGGCAGCCTCGGCCCAGGCGTTGCGGGAGAGCTGCGCGGCAGTCGGGCTGCGCTTGGCGTTGGCAAGGTCGACATGGGCCTGGGCCAGGATCTGCGCGGCGCAGTAATCCTTGGAGTTGCGGTTGCAGACGTCCTCCAGAATGGCAAGTTCGGCCACGGCCGATGTCCAGTCCGCACGTGCGATGGCGCTGGTCAGGCCCGAGCGCATGCCCTCGCTGATCAGGGGGGCCACGCGGCGACCGCCCGAGGCCATGATCCGTTCCTGGTCGGTGTAGCGCAGCGCCTCCAGCAGATCGGGCCATTCGCCCGCCGCAGCCATCGCGGCATGGTCGTCGCGGACGCACTGCCATTCGGTCTTTTCGGGGCCGGTCCGCATGACCGGGACATCGACCCGGCCCAGGACCTGATCGGCGGTCAACCCGTCCAGCATGTCGACGGTCGTTCCCGCCTGCAGCCGCAGCAGAACGGCGTCTTCTTGCTGACTGCGACCCGTGCGGGTTTTCACATGCAACAGTGACGGTGTAACTAGCATCGGCTTGCCCCTCCGGGCTGGTTGCGCCCGATCCAGCGTCAAGAGTGACGCGGGATCAGGGCGGAAAAATGGAAATGCGGTGATATTCAGGTGACTTGCTCATGCTGCTGCGTGTGATTTTCGGTGTCTGTGCAACCGTTTCGCTGGTTGGCTGCGTCCAGACCAAACCTGAGGAGGCCATGTCCCTGGTGGCGCCTCCGATGCAGTGGGATCATCATCCCGAAGCCGTCGAATGGACCGAATCGACGCTGACGGCGCTGTCAACCAAGGATCAGCTTCTGTCCGAGCGGGTCCCCGCCGACATCGAAACCTGGTGCCCCGGCTATCAGGAGGCATCGGTGGAAGAACGTCGCGCCTTCTGGGCGGGACTGCTTTCGGCGGTGGCCAAGTATGAAAGCACCTGGAACGAACGGGCGTCGGGCGGTGGCGGGCGCTGGATCGGGCTGATGCAGATCGACCCCCGCACCGCGCGGAACTACGGCTGCGAGGCGACCTCGGTCGGTGAGCTGAAGGACGGCGAACAGAACCTGGAATGCGCGGTCGAGATCATGTCGACCCAGGTCGCCAAGGATGGTCTGGTCGCCGGCGGCGGCAATCGCGGCATCGGGCGCGACTGGGCCCCGTTGCGGTCCAGCGAGAAGCGGTCGTCCATGTCCGCCTGGACCAGCCGGCAGCCCTATTGCCAGGCCACGTAAGGCCTTACCCCGCGCCGAGCATCCGTTCCACCATCTCGCGCAGGTCCCCTGACAGGCCGGGTGACGCCAGCATCCGCTCCAGTTGCGCCTTTGCCCGCTTGCGGCGGGTCGCGTCATAGCGCGGCCAGGTCTCGAACGCGGTGGAGACGCGGGCGGCGGTCTGCGGGTTCAAGGGGTCAAGCTTCAGCAGCCAGTCGGCGACAAGTCTGTAGCCCGCGCCCGAGCGGTGGTGGAAGGCGGCATGGTTGGCGGCCAGGGCGCCGATCACGGTGCGGAAGCGGTTGGGGTTCTTCCAGTCGAAGCCAGGGGTCTGGATCAGCTGCGCAGTCAGGGCCGGGGCGTCGCCCGGTTCGGCCGTGGCGATCTGCAGCGCATACCATTTGTCCATCACGTTGGCATCTCGACCCCAGCGGGCCGCGAAGCTGGTCAGTTCCGCCTGACCGTGATGCACCGCCAGCAGCGCCGACAAGGCGCCGATCTCCTCGGTCATGCTGCGGGCGCGGGCAAAGGCCGAAGCCGCCAGCTTGCCGCCGTCGCGGCGCGTCAGAAGCTGGAGTGCCGCGAGTTTCAACGCGCGGCGACCGGCCTGCGCGGCCGAGGGCGAGAATGGGGCGTTGTCGTCCAACTCTTTGTAAAGCCTTGCCAAACCCTCACCAAGCCGGATCGCGAGTGCCCCCGCCATCTCGCGGCGGGCGGCGTGGATCTTGGCGGGATCGGGGATCCGACCCATTGCATGGATGGTCTGGGCGATGTCGTCCTCGCCCGGCAGGCGCAGGCAAAGCGCCCGGAATGCGGGGTCGAGCGTGTCGTCGAAGGTGACGGCGGCCAGGGCATCCAGCCAGTCCGAGCGGACCGGCGCGCCCTTCAGGGCCATCTCGGACATCACGTCCTTGGCCAGCCCGCGGCCCGCCTCCCACTTGTTGAAAGGGTCGGTGTCATGGGCGAGAAGGAAGGCGCGTTCGCCGGGCGCGGGCTTGCGGTCAAGCACCACGGGGGCCGAGAAGTCGCGCAGGATCGACGGCACCGGTCTGGCGGCAAGACCCTCGAAGCGGAAGGACTGCGTCGCGCGCGTCATTTCCAGCATGATCGTCGGCACGACCTCGTCCCCGTTGGGGTTCAGAAGGCCGACCTTGATCGGGATCACCTTCGGCTGCTTTTCCGGCTGGCCGGGGGTGGGCGGGTTCACCTGGGCGAAGGTCAGGGTGTAGACGCCGTCGTCCCAGGCCTCCTCGACCTTCAGGCGCGGGGTGCCGGCCTCGGAGTACCAGAGCTTGAACTGGGTGAGATCGCGGTCTGTCGCGTCCTCGAAGACCTTGAGCCAATCCTCGATGGTCGCCGCGTCGCCGTCGTGGCGGTCGAAGTAGAGGTCGAGCGCGCGCTTGTAGGCGGTGTCCCCGACCAGCGACTTCAGCATCCCGATGACCTCGGCCCCCTTCTCGTAGACGGTGGCGGTGTAGAAGTTGTTGATCTCGACAAAGCTTTCGGGCCGGACCGGATGGGCGAGCGGGCCGTCATCCTCGCGGAACTGGCGGCTGCGCAGCGTGACCACATCCTCGATCCGGCGCACGGCGGCGGACCGCATGTCGGCAGAAAACTGGTGGTCGCGAAAGACGGTCAGGCCCTCTTTCAGGCAAAGCTGGAACCAGTCGCGGCAGGTGATGCGGTTGCCGGTCCAGTTGTGGAAGTATTCGTGGGCGATGATCGCCTCGATCCGGTAATAGTCGTCGTCGGTGGCGGTCTCGGGCGAGGCGAGGACATAGCGGGAGTTGAAGATGTTCAGCCCCTTGTTCTCCATCGCGCCCATGTTGAAGTCGTCGACGGCGACGATGTTGAAGACATCAAGGTCGTATTCCCGGCCATAGACCTCTTCGTCCCAGCGCATCGAGCGGATCAGGCTGTCCATCGCATAGGCGCAGCGGTCCTCATCCCCCGGGCGGACCCAGATGTTCAGGTCGACCGGGCGGCCCGAGGCGGTGGTGAACCGGGCGGAATGGGCGCGCAGGTCGCCGGCGACCAGGGCGAACAGGTAGGCGGGCTTGGGCCAGGGGTCGTCCCATTCGGCCCAGCCCTTGCCGCTGGCGGCGGGGTTGCCGTTGGACAGAAGGACCGGAAGGTCGGAGTCGATCCTGACCTTGAAGCGGCTCATCACGTCGGGGCGGTCGGGATAGTAGGTGATCTTGCGGAACCCCTCGGCCTCGCACTGGGTGCAGTACATGCCGCGGGACATGTACAGGCCCTCAAGCGCGGTGTTCGTTTCGGGAGCGATCTCGACTTCGGTTTCCAGCGTGAAAGAGCCGTCCGGCAGGTCCTGCGCCGCAAGCACAAGCGCGTCAGGTCCGACAGTCGGGGTGACGGCCCTGCCATCGACGGTGCAAGAGATCAGCGTCAGCCGCTCGCCATCCAGGCGCAGGTCGTGGCGACCGGGGCGTGCCGGGTTCGGGCGCAGCCTTAGCCGCGCCGACACACGCGTCGCCAAGGGTGCCAGGCGGAAGGTCAGGTCCACGCTTTCGACGAGGTGGGTATAGGGCTGGTAGTCGGAAAGGCGGACGGTCTTCTGCTCGGTCATTGGGCGCTCCATTTCCGGCAGAAGCTACGGGGAATGGCGCGCGGCGCAAGGGGCAGGCCGGTAACAGTCTTTTGCCGCTTTACGAATCCGCGCGCGCAGCTACATCTGTGTTCCATGAATGTTCTCGTCTGGCTGAAGCGCGACCTGCGCCTGCATGACCATCCCGCACTGACTCTGGCCGCTGGTCTGGGGCCGGTCCTGCCGGTTTATGTGGTCGAGCCGGAGCTGTGGGCGCAACCCGACGCCTCGGCCCGGCAGTGGGAGGGTGTGGCGGAAGGCTTGGCCGACTTGCGTGAGGCTCTGGCGGGGGTCGGCGCGCCGCTGGTGGTGCGGGTCGGCGATGCGGTCGAGGTGCTGGAGGCGCTGTGCCGACGGCACGGGATCACCCGGATCGTCAGCCATGAGGAAACGGGGACCCTCTGGACCTACGGTCGCGACCGGCGGGTCGCCGCCTGGGCGCGGTCGGCGGGGGTCGCGTGGTCCGAGGTGCCGCAGTCCGGCGTGGTGCGGCGCCTGCCGACGCGGGACATCTGGGCCGCCAGCCGCGATGGGTTCATGGCATTGCCGGTGCTGCCGGTCCCTGCCCTGCGGGCGGTCCAGGGGGTGGAGCCGGGACTGATCCCCACGGCCCGCGCCCTGAAGCTGGCGCCGGACCCCTGCCCGCACCGCCAGCTTGGCGGGCGGGCACGGGGTCTGGACCTGCTGGAGTCGTTCCTTCTGCGCCGGGGGGAACCCTACCGGGTGGCCATGTCCTCGCCCCTGTCCGCCGAACGCGCCTGTTCGCGGTTGTCGCCGCATTTCGCGCAAGGCACCCTGTCGATCCGCGAAGTGGTGCAGGCCGCGGCGGCCCGGCAGGCAGAGAAGCCGGGGGGCAAGTGGGGCGGGTCGCTGTCCAGTTTCCAGTCGCGACTCGCGTGGCGGGATCACTTCATCCAGAAACTGGAGGACCAGCCCTCGATCGAGCTGCGCGACCTGCATCCCGTCGCGGTGACGCGCCCGCGCGAGATGGATGCGACACGGTTGGCGGCCTGGCAGAACGGCGAGACGGGGCTGCCGTTCCTGGACGCCTGCCTGCGCTATGTGCGGGCAACGGGGTGGCTGAACTTCCGGATGCGGGCGATGGTGATCTCGGTCGCCTCCTATCACCTCTGGCTCGACTGGCGGGCGACGGGGCAGCACCTCGCGCGGATGTTCACCGACTATGAGCCGGGCATCCACTGGCCGCAGGTGCAGATGCAGTCCGGGACGACGGGGATCAACATCCCGCGCATCTACAACCCGGTGAAGCAGGGGCTGGACCAGGACCCCACGGGCGCTTTCACCCGGCGCTGGCTGCCGGAGCTGGCCGGGGTGCCGGATGCCTTCCTGCAGGAACCCTGGCTCTGGCCCGAGGCGCGGCGGCTTCTGGGCCACCGCTACCCCGAGCCGATCGTCGATGTCGCCTCTGCGGCGCGCGAGGCGCGAGAGCTGATCTGGTCCGCGCGCCGGTCGGCCGGCTTTGCCGAGGTCGCCGGTCAGATCGTCCAGCGCCACGCCAGTCGCGCGGGCAACCGCGACGGGCGGCGGCCGGTCAGAAAGCCCCCGCTGGCACAGCTGTCCCTGCCCTTCTGACGCTTGACAGGCCGCCGGGCAACCTTACTGTACGGTCATTCAGCAAGGATGACCCGATGCCCCGCGATCCGCGCTTTGACATCCTGTTTCAGCCGGTCCGCATCGGCCCCGTCACCGCCCCGAACCGTTTCTACCAGACCCCGCACGCCACCGGCTTTGGCTGGCAGCGCCCGCAGTCGGGTGCCGCGCTGCGGGGCGTGAAGGCCGAGGGCGGCTGGGGCGTGGTCTGCACCGAATACTGCTCGATCCATCCAAGTTCGGACGACAGCCCCCATGCCTTCCTGACGCTCTGGGACGACGACGACATCGCCCCCCTTGCGCTGACGGCAGAGGCGATCCACGCGCATGGCTCGCTGGCGGGGATCGAGTTGTGGCACGGGGGCGCCCATGCCTCGAACCGGATGACGCGGGTGCCGGGGTTGGCACCGGACGTGCAACCGGCACTCTACCACCTGCCCGCGACGGCCCGGGCGATGGACGCAGGCGACATCCGCGCCTTCCGGGGCTGGCAGCGCGAGGCGGCCTTGCGGGCAAGGCGGGCGGGGTTCGACATCGTCTATGTCTATGCCGGGCATGACTATCTGCCGTTCCAGTTCCTGTCGCGCCGGACCAACCACCGCTCGGACGCCTATGGCGGGTCGCTGGAAAACCGCGTGCGCCTGCTGCGCGAGATGATCGAGGACACGAAAGAGGCCGTCGGCGACACCTGCGCAGTGGCGGTGCGGCTGGCGGTGGATGAATTGCACGGACCAGAGGGGATCACCTCGGACGGCGAAGGCCGCGAGGTCATCGAGATGCTGGCAGAGCTGCCCGACCTCTGGGACGTGAACGTGGCGGGGGCGCTGGGCAATGATTCGCGGTCGGCGCGGTTTTCGGACGAGGGGTTTCAGGAAGAGAACGTCGCCTTCGTGAAGCGGCTTACCACGAAGCCGGTGGTGTCGGTGGGGCGCTTCACCTCGCCCGACCGGATGGTCAGCCAGATCACGCGGGGGGTGCAGGACTTCATCGGCGCGGCGCGGCCCTCCATCGCCGACCCGTTCCTGCCGGCAAAGATCCGGGACGGCCGCGAAGACGAGATCAGGGAGTGCATCGGCTGCAACATCTGCCGGGCGGCCAACAACGAAGGCGTTCCCTTGCGCTGCACGCAGAACCCGACGATGGGCGAGGAATGGCGGCGCGGCTGGCACCCCGAGCGGATTGCCGTCTATCCGCAGCGCGAGACGGCCCTGGTGATCGGCGGCGGCCCGGCGGGGCTGGAGGCGGCGCTGACGCTGGGTCGGCGCGGGCTGGACGTCACGCTGGCCGAGGCGTCGGACCAGTTCGGCGGGCGTCTGCTGCGCGAGGCGACTTTGCCGGGGCTGCAGACCTGGATGCGGGTCCGGGACTGGCGGCTGCACATGATGGGCAAGCTGGCGAACGTGGCGCTGTTCCCGGCCAGCCGGATGGGTGCCGCGGATGTGGCCGCGTTCGCAGCGGATCACGTGGTGCTGGCGACAGGGTCGCACTGGCGGCGGGACGGGGTCGGGGTCCATGCGATCCGGCCGGGAGAGTTTCCGCTGGCGCTGACACCCGACGACGTCTTCGCCGAAGCGACGATCGCGGGGCCGGTGCTGGTCTACGATGACGAACACTATTTCATGGGCGGTGCCCTGGCCGAGAAGCTGGCCGCTTGCGGGCACGAGGTCCACTATGTGACAACGGCCTCGGTCGCCTCGTCCTGGACGGCGATGACCAACGAGCAGGACTTCCTGCAGGCGCGGCTGATCCGGGCGGGGGTGACGATCCATCCGCTTGTCGCGCTGACATCGCAGGGGAAAGGCGAGGCGACCTTCGCCTGCGTCTACACCGGCCGGAAGAAGCCCCTGCCCTGCGGCACGCTGATCCTTTGCACCGGACGGCTGCCCGATGCCGCCTTGCAGGCTGAGCTGGTGGCGCAGGGCATCACCGCCGCCCGGATCGGCGACGGCCTGACCCCGTCGTCCGTCGCCGATGCCGTCTACTCTGCCCACCGCTTCGCCCGGCTCTTGGGTGAGCCCGACCTGCCCCCGCGCCGGGAACATGCGCCGGAAAGGAGCCCTTGATGCGCCAGCGCCGTCCGGCACGGACCCCGAACGCCATTCCACAGCCGCCCTTCGGTCAAGTGCGGCGACCCTATGAGCCGATCAAGGTGATCAGCGACGATCAGGTGGAGACGATCCACCGGACGGCCCTGACGCTGTTGCAGACGCAAGGGATGCGGGTGTTGAACGGGCGGGCGCTGGACCTGTTTCGCAGGGCGGGCGCTCGGGTCGAGGGGCAGATGGTCTACCCCGAACCCGCGATGATCGAGGAAAGGCTGGCGACGGTCCCCCGCAGCTTTGGGATTGCCGCGCGCAACCGGGCGAAGGACCTGCGGTTTGGCGGCAATGACATGGTCTTCGCATCCGTCGGCGGCCCGGCCTATGTGATGGACCTGGACCGCGGCCGCCGCGACGGAACCTTGCAGGACATGCAGGACTTCCTGCGCCTGTGCCAGGGCCTGAACGTGATCCAGCAGGACTCGGGCGGGCCGCTGGAGCCGATGGACCTGCCCGCTTCAACCCGGCATCTGGACCTTTATCTGAGCCAGATCACGCTGCTGGACAAAAGCTGGCAGCTGAACGCCCTGGGGCGCGAGCGGACGCTGGACGGGATCGAGATGGCCGCCCTGTCGATGGGCTGGTCGCTGGACGATCTGGCAAGGCAGCCGATGCTGATGGGGGTGATCAACACCAACTCGCCGCGCCAGCTGGATGTGCCGATGGCAGAGGGGCTGATGGCGCTGGCCGAACACGGGCAGGTGGCGATCGTGACGCCCTTCACGCTGGCGGGGGCGATGGCGCCGGTCAGCCTGGCCGGGGCGCTGGTCTTGCAGCATGCCGAGGCGATGTTCGGGGTGGCCTTGACCCAGATCGTCCGGCCAGGCGTGCCGGTGATGTATGGCGGCTTCACCTCGAACGTCGACATGAAGACCGGCGCGCCCGCCTTTGGCACGCCCGAATATGCCAAGGCGGCGCAGGCCTCGGGGCAGTTGGCGCGGCGTATCGGGGTCCCGTTCCGGTCGTCGAACACCACGGCGGCCAATGCCCTGGACGCGCAGGCGGCCTACGAAGCCATGATGTCGCTCTGGGGCTGCCTGATGGGCGGGGCGCATCTGGTGATCCACGGGGCGGGCTGGATGCATGGCGGGCTGACCGCAAGTTTCGAAAAGCTGATCCTGGATGCCGAGCTTTTGGGGATGATGCAGGCCTACTTCCGCCCCATCGCGGTCAATGACGAAGCCCTGTCGCTGGAGGCCATCGCCGAGGCGGGCGTGGGGGGGCATTTCTTCGGCACGGCGCAGACGATGGCACAGTATGAAAACGCCTTTCATCCGCCGATGCTGTCGAACTGGGACAACTACCCGACCTGGCAGGCGCGCGGGTCCGAAGAGGCGCCGCAGCGGGCGAACCGCATCTGGAAGGACCTGCTGGCCAATTACCGACAGCCGCCGCTGGACGAAGGCATCCGCGAGGCGCTGGAGGATTTCGTTGCGCGCCGCAAGGCCGAGGGCGGGGCTCCGACGAACTGATGGCGCGCTTCACCCGCCTGTCCGCAGCAGACCGTCGCACGCAACTGATGGATGTGGCACTGGCCGGGCTGGCGAAAGGCGGCATCCAGGAGTTCACGGTGGACCGGATCTGCGCCGCCGCTGGCGTGTCGCGCGGGCTGATCCTGCACCACTTCGGCTCGATGGGCGGGCTGCTGGCGGCGGTCTATGCGCGGCTGTACCGCGAGACGACGCCGGACCTGACCGCCCTGCCCCCGGAAGCCCGGATCGAGGCACTGATCACGGGCAGCTTCGCGCCCAGGGCCTTCAACCGCGACAGGCTGAACGCCTGGGTGGCACTCTGGGGTCAGATCGCCAACACTCCGGCGCTGCGGGACGAACACCGTCGGCAGTACAAGACCTATCTGGCCCAGGTCAGCGCGGCGATTGCCGCCGTGGCTGATGCCGAGACGGACGCTTGCGCCCTGGCCAAGTCCTTGATCTGCCTGATCGACGGGCTTTGCCTGCAACATTGCCTCGACCCCGCGGCGATGCCGGCCGACGCGGCGAAAACGGCCTGCCGGGCCTTCCTTGCGCCGCACCTGGGGCCGCACCTGGGCCCGAACCTGAGCCCGAACCTGTGTCAGTCAACGCCAATCTGACGCGCAAGCTTGCCCAGCGTCTGCAACCCAAGCGTCTCGGCGCCGAAGCCCTTGGCGTCGTGGTAGGCCTGCGCGGTCGCCATCACCATGCCAAGTGTCACCCTGGTCGCGCCGTCCAGATCCTCGAAGCTGGCCCAGGCATCGGCATGTTTCGGGCCGTTCTCGCCCCAGTGCAGCGTGTAGTCCAGCCGCGCCTCGGGGATCACCGCGCCGTACTTGTGGTGGTTGGGATAGACCGTCCCATCGGGCGCGATCATGTCGAAGACCCACTCACCCCCGGCCCGCAGGTCGATGCGGCTGGTGCGGCAGGAAAACCCGTCCGGCCCCCACCACTTCGGCAGGCTTTCGGCGTTGAACCAGGCACCCCAGACCACCGGGACCGGAGCCTTGATCACGCGCCGGATGACCATCGTGCGTTCAGCCACGCCCGCCAGGTTGGCCAGTCCGGCGGCAAAGCCCTGGCGGTAGCCGTCGGCCATGTCCGCGGCCAGCGAGGCCAGTTGCACCGTCACCGTGATCCGGCTTGCGTCGCCACCACCCGAGAATTCGGCGGTGACAAGGGCCGCGGAGTGCCGCTGCCCGTCTTGCGAGACCACCTCATACCCCACGGTCCGCGCTTCGGGGACCAGGTCCAGCCAGCCGCCGTCGACCCGGATATCGGGCTGCCCCGCCACCTTGCACAGCGAGACCTCGCGCCCCCCGACGCGGGCATCGGCTTCCAGAAACTCCACCGTCACCGAGGGCGCCGGAGCGGCCCAGACCGCCCGCGCGGCAGGAGAGGTCCAGGCAGCGAAAAGCGTGGCCAGCGGGGCTGCGACCTGGCGCTCGAAGGTCAGGGTGGCGAAGCGGTCGCCCACCGCGTCGCAGCTCATGATTTCAGGCCTTGGGCGTAGTGTTCAAGCTGGGTGACGACCGTTCCCCAACCGTCGTGGAACCCCATGTCCCTGTGCGCCTTTGCCGTGTCCGCGTTGCGGTGCCGGGCGATGGCGGTGTACTTCGTGCGACCGCCACCGATGTCCTCGAAGATCACGATCGCGGTCATGAACGGTTCGGGCGCGGGTTTCCAGCCTTCGGTGTAGGCATCGGTGAAGACCAGCCGTTCGTTCGGGACGACCTCAAGATAGACCCCATTGTTCTGCATCTCGTTGCCCTCGACGTCGAAGGTCGTGTTGCACCTGCCGCCGACGCGCACATCCAGGTCGCAGGCGGTGACCTTGTGCGGTTTCGGCACGAACCAGTGCACCAGATGCTCGGGCGTGGTCCAGCACAGGTAAAGGATCTCGCGCGGGGCGTTCACCTCGCGGGTCAGGACAAGATCGAGTTCGGGGTCCAGATCGGGGATCATTTCTCGCGCTCCTTCATCAGGGTCATCACATAGTCGTCCAGGCGGTCCAGCCGCGCCTCCCAGACCTTGCGCTGATCCTCCAGCCAGTCGGTCATCGGCTGCAGGGCCCCGGGCTGAAAGGCGCAGGACCGGACGCGGCCGTCCTTCTGGGTCGCGACCAGCCCCGCCGCCTGCAGCACCGAAAGGTGGCGCAGGATCGTCGGGAGCTTGAACCCCGAGAGCCCGGCCAGTTCCGTCACCGGCGCAGGCCCCTGGGCCAGGCGGTTCAGCATCATGCGCCGGGTCGGGTCCGAAAGCGCGTGGAACAGCAGGTCGAGATGGGGATCATGCTTAGCCATGCCGCTAACTATACTCCTTACGCTGGACGAGAAAAGGATAAACTTAGCCGATCGGCAAAGTTTCTCATCTTCCGGTTTTCGCGACAAGTGATTTTCGGGCCTGCTTGAAATTCTGCGCCTGCTTTCCTTGCCGTCCAAGGGCGCTGTCCGGTATTGTGTGCCAAAGCATACAGGCGCCCGGACGGGCTTGAGGGGGACGTGCCATGACCAAGCGGATCGACCGGGCGGGGCTTCAGGTGGACGCGGTGCTTGCCCGCTTTCTGGAAGACGAGGCGCTTGTCGGCACGGGGATCGACGCCGGGACGTTCTGGTCGGGCTTCGCCGGGCTGCTGGCGGAGTTCGCGCCGCAGAACCGGGCGCTCCTGGCCAGGCGGGATGCCTTGCAAGCGAAGATCGACGCCTGGCACCTGGCCCGGCGCGGCCAGCCGCATGATCATGCGGCCTACAAGGCCTTCCTGACCGAGATCGGCTATCTTCTGCCCGAAGGTCCGGCGTTCAGCATCGAGACGACCAATGTCGACCCCGAGGTCGCCCAGGTCCCCGGCCCGCAGCTGGTGGTGCCGATCACCAATGCCCGCTATGCGCTGAACGCCGCCAATGCACGGTGGGGCAGCCTGTACGACTGCCTTTACGGGACGGATGCGATGGGCTCCCCGCCGCCACCGGGCGGGTATGAGCGGGGTCGCGGCGCGCGGGTGATCGCGCGAGCGCGGGTGTTCCTGGACGAGGCCTTTCCCATCGCCGGGGCCAGCCATGCCGATGTGCGCCGCTACGTCGTGAAGGAGGGCGCGCTGCTGGTGGACGACCTGCCGCTGGTGGACCCGGCGAAATTCGCGGGCTACCGCGGCAACCCGAAGGCCCCGGATGCGGTCCTGCTGCGCAACAACGGCCTGCATGTCGAGCTGGTCTTCGACCGGGCGCATTTCATCGGTGCACGCGACCAGGCGCTGCTGGCCGACGTGCAGCTGGAAAGCGCGCTGACCGCGATCATGGACTGCGAGGATTCGGTCGCCTGCGTCGATGCCGAGGACAAGGTCGGCGCCTACCGCAACTGGCTGGGGCTGATGCAGGGGACCCTCACCGAGGCGTTCCAGAAGGGCGGCCGCAGGGTGGAGCGGCGGCTGGCGGCGGACCGCGCCTATCTGGACCCGCAGGGCCGGCCCTTCGCCCTGAAGGGCCGTGCGCTGATGTGGGTGCGCAACGTCGGCCATCTGATGACCAACCCGGCGATCCTGCTGCCGGACGGGTCGGAAGTGCCCGAGGGCCTGATGGACGCGATGCTGACCGTGACCATCGCGCTGCATGACCTGAAGAAGATCGAGGGGATGCGCAACTCGGTCCTGGGGTCGGTCTATGTGGTCAAGCCCAAGATGCACGGGCCCGAGGAAGTGGCCTTCGCCGACGCGGTGATGGCGCGGGTCGAAGAGGTGCTGGGGCTGCCTGCGAACACGGTCAAGCTGGGGATCATGGATGAGGAGCGGCGGACCTCGGTCAACCTCAAGGAATGCATCCGCGCGGCGAAGGGGCGGGTTGCGTTCATCAACACCGGCTTTCTGGACCGGACCGGGGACGAGATCCACACCAGCATGGAGGCCGGGGCGTTCAGCCGGAAGGACTTCATCAAGCGCAAGTCCTGGATCACGGCCTATGAGAACCTGAACGTCGATATCGGGCTGGAATGCGGGCTGTCGGGCCGTGCCCAGATCGGCAAGGGGATGTGGGCGATGCCCGACCTGATGGCGGCGATGCTGGACGAGAAGATCGCCCATCCCCGCGCGGGGGCGAACACCGCCTGGGTCCCCTCGCCCACCGCGGCGACGCTGCATGCCCTGCACTACCACAAGGTCGATGTGCTGGGCGTGCAGGCGCGGCTGGCCAGGGGCGGGCGGCGGGCGCATGTGGACGGGATCCTGGACATCCCGCTGGCCAGCTTCCGCGCCTGGACCGCAGCACAGGTGATGCGCGAGGTGGAAAACAACGCGCAAGGCATCCTTGGCTATGTGGTGCGCTGGATCGACCAGGGGATCGGCTGTTCCAAGGTGCCGGACGTGAACGACGTGGGGCTGATGGAGGACCGCGCCACCTGCCGGATTTCCGCCCAGCACATCGCGAACTGGCTGCATCACGGGGTGGTCAGCGAGGCCGAGGTGATGGAGGCGATGCGGAAGATGGCGGCGGTGGTGGACCGGCAGAACGCAGGCGATCCGCTGTATCGCCCGATGGCGCCGGCCTTTCAAGGGGCGGCCTTCCAGGCGGCCTGCGATCTGGTCTTCAAGGGGCGGGAGCAGCCTTCGGGCTATACCGAGCCGCTGCTGCATGCCTGGCGGCTGCGGGTGAAGGCTGGGTGAGGTCCACGGCGGGCATGCCAGATCGATCCTTTTGTCGCAATGGGTTGATCGGGACTTCTGACCGCGGGGCGGGTCGGGGCGGTTCTTGAATGGAGCGCCTTGCGGCGCACGCCTTTTGTCTCGTCGTCGGGCTGCGCCTCCTCCTCGGTCGTTGGGGGCGCTTCGCCCCCCAACCCCCCCGAGGGTATTTGGGGCCAGTGTGAAAGGCCCTGTGGGGGTGTGCCTTCCCCGTGTGGCGAACCACCGGATCGTCGGGCTGGCCGTGGGCCGTGCGCAGCGGTCGCAAGGCGCGGGCGACGGCGCTGGTCATGACCTCGCGGCTTCTCGCCCGAGGGTCGCAAAAGCGGTCGCGCGGGTGCCGGGTCAGGTCCGGTCGGGAGGGGTCTGGCCCAGCAGCCCGACCTCGCGTGACCGCCTGGGCCGCAGATAGGCCCAGTTCAGGAGAGCGGCGGGGATGCCGATGGCAAGACCGGCGACGCCGGCCCAGAGGAAGGTGGCAAGCTCGTACCGTCCGAAGGCGAGGCCCGCGATCACGACGGCTCCGGCAACGGACGAGGCCCAGATCGCGACCAGCCAGATGCGAAGATGAGGGAACATGGCGCAGCTCCTTTCATGCAGGTCGCTGGATCAACGACCCGGACCGGCTGCGGTTCCCCGCCGGGCGCTACCCGATGTCCAGCGCTATCGCATGAACCCGCTGGTTCAGATCCCCCAGCGCCTGCTGCACGGCGCGGTGCCGGGCGATGCGGGTCATGTCCCGGAAGGCCGCCGCGCGGATGGTGATGTGGAAGTGGCTGGCGCCCGAGCCGTCGTCACCGGCATGGCCTGCGTGCTTGTGACTTTCGTTCTCGACCTTTAGGACGGACGGCCGGAAGGCGGCGGTCAGTCGGTCCTCGATTTCCTCTTTCACCGTCATGTCAGGCCAGCCCCCTTCTAACTTCCGGGAAAAGCCCTAAACTCATGCCCCCGAGTCGGAAAGGCCCAGTTCGCATGTCCAGTCGTCCGCCATTCGAGTTCAACATCAGCGCCGCCGCTGACAAGAAGCGCAAAAAGACCGGGCGGCGCGTGATGTCGGGGGCGTTCGAAACCGCGGACAAGCCCTGCGATTACCCGGCCTGCAAGGAAAAGGCCGCGTTCCGCGCGCCGAAGTCGCCGGACCTGCTGGATGAGTTCTTCTGGTTCTGCAAGGACCACATCCGCGAATACAATCTGAAATGGAACTTCTTCCAGGGCACCACGGACGAGGAGTTCCAGAAGTTCCTGGACAAGGACCGGGTCTGGGAGCGGGAGACGAAACCCTTCAGCCGGATCGGCGACGGCAACGCCTGGGCGCGGCTGGGGGTGAATGATCCGATGGCGCTGCTGGGTGAGAAGGCGACGCAGAATCCGGGCCGCCCCAGCTCGGCTGCGACGCGGAAGCTGCCGCCGACGGAACGCAAGGCGATCGAGATCCTGGATGCGCGCGACACGATGTCCAAGACCGAGATCCGCAAGGTCTACAAGGGGTTGATCAAGGTGCTGCACCCCGACATGAACGGTGGCGACCGCAGCCACGAAGAGCAGCTGCAGGAAGTCGTCTGGGCCTGGGACCAGTTGAAGGACAGCCGGTATTTCCGGGACTAGGCTGACTTGAAGGCCAGAGCCGCGCCGTTCATGCAGTAGCGCAGGCCGGTGGGCTCCGGGCCATCCTCGAACACATGGCCGAAATGGCCGCCGCAGCGGCGGCAGTGGACCTCGGTCCGCGCGCCGAAGAAGCCGCCGTCCTGGCGCGTGCGGATCGCGTCAGGAAGCGGCTCCCAGAACGAGGGCCAGCCGGTGCCGCTGTCGTATTTCGTGCTGGACGAGAAGACGGCCAAGTCGCAGCCGGCGCAGTGGTAGGTGCCGGGGCGCGTTTCCAGGTTCAAGGGGCTGCTGTGCGGGCGTTCGGTCGCTTCCTCTCGCAGCACGTCGTAGGCCGTGCCGGACAGGCGGGCGCGCCATTCGGCCTCGGTCAGGGTGAAATCGAAGGTCTCGGCCCGGGCCATCGGGGCGGCGAGGGTGGCAAGCAGGAAGATGCGGCGGTGCATGGGCAGTCCTTTCGTGGCGACGATACCGCAAGCTACGCCGGCACGAAGCCGCAAGTTTCAGGGTCATTACAATGGGAAGTCCGCCCTTCCCCTTGAACCCCCCGGCGTTATGTTCCAAGGATGACCGGGTGCGGCGCAATGGGGCGCTGTCGGCGAAAGATGGACCGTCACGATGCTGGATCAGGTGATCAAACCCACCGAGGAAATCTCGGTCCGCGAGGTGTTCGGGATCGACACCGACATGCGTGTGAAGGGCTTCGCCGACCGCACCGACCGGGTGCCCGAGATTGACCCGACCTACAAGTTCGACCCCGACACGACCCTGGCGATCCTGGCGGGCTTTGCCTACAACCGCCGAGTGATGATCCAGGGCTATCACGGCACGGGGAAATCCACGCATATCGAGCAGGTGGCGGCTCGGCTGAACTGGCCCTGCGTGCGGGTGAACCTGGACAGCCACATCAGCCGGATCGACCTGATCGGCAAGGACGCGATCAAGCTGCGCGACGGCAAGCAGGTGACGGAGTTCCACGAGGGCATCCTGCCCTGGGCGCTGCGCAACACGGTGGCGATCGTGTTCGACGAATACGACGCGGGCCGCGCGGACGTGATGTTCGTCATCCAGCGCGTGCTGGAGCATGACGGCAAGCTGACGCTTCTGGACCAGAACGAGATCATCACTCCGAACCCGTATTTCCGGCTGTTCGCCACGTCGAACACTGTCGGTCTGGGTGACACGACGGGGCTTTATCACGGGGTCCAGCAGATCAACCAGGCGCAGATGGACCGCTGGTCGCTGGTGGCGACGCTGAACTATCTGTCGCACGACGCCGAGACGGCGATCGTTCTGGCGAAGAACCCGCATTACAACACCGACAAGGGTCGCAAGATCATCAGCCAGATGGTCACCGTGGCGGACCTGACGCGGACGGCCTTCATGAACGGGGACCTTTCCACCGTGATGTCGCCGCGGACCGTGCTGAACTGGGCGCAGAACGCCGAGATCTTCCGCAACGTCGGCTATGCCTTCCGGCTGACCTTCCTGAACAAGTGCGACGAGCTGGAACGCCAGACCGTGGCCGAGTTCTACCAGCGCTGCTTTGCCGAAGAGCTGCCGGAGAGTGCTGCCAGCATGGCGATGAAGTAAGGCGGGGCCATTGGTGCAGGCGGCTTGGCCGACTGCGCTTTGATCCTTGGCACGCTGACGATCGAGCCTGCCACCCTGGGAAGCGACCTCTGCCCGTCGACGCGGTAGAACGCCGTCTGCGCGCCATGCTGGACGCCACGCGCGCCTACCGGATCGACGGGCAGAGGATGACGCTGCTTGACGGCGAAGGCGCGACCCTCGCCGTCCTTGCAGCCGTGTATCTGCGCTGAATTGCGAACCGCGCCGGCTTTGCCAGGGGCCATGAGCTGGTCTTGCCGGCGAAGGGCAGCAGGTCTGCTTGCACCGCCCGTCCGACACACTGGCGTCACGCGGTCAATCCGGCGCGGCATCCGTGCGGCAGGGCCGCGCCGGACAGCCTGAAATGAAAAGCCCCGCGGGATTGGCCCGCGGGGTTTCAGTTTTGCGCCGGTGGGTCCCGTCAGGTCGCCTGCGGGCCGGGGAAGGGGAACTCCAGCGTGCGGGCGTTGAGGAAAGCCTGCTCGTTGAAGCGCAGGAAGCGCATCGTGTCGGCGCGCGAGGCAAGATAGCTGTCCCAGATCCGCCGGGTCAGGTCGTCGCCGCCGTCGTAGCTTTCCTGGATCACCTCGCCCGCGGCCCGGCCCAGCGCTTCCAGCACCGGACGTTCCAGGCGACGGAACTCGACCCCGTGCTCGACCCGCAGCGTTTCCATCGCGCGGCCCGACAGCAGGTCGTATTCCACCTTCATGTCCTCATGCCCGGCATGGGCGGCGCCGCGGATGATCTCTTGCAGGTCGGTGGGCAGTTCCTGGAACTTGGCGGTGTTCAGCATCAGCTGGACGCAGCCGCCCGGTTCCTGCACGCCCGGCCCGTAGGACAGCTTTGCCACCTGGTGGAAGCCCATCGGCAGGTCGTTCACCGGCCCGATGAATTCGGCCGCATCCAGCGCGCCGGACTGAAGTGCGGCGAAGATCTCGCCGGCCGGCAGCAGCACCGACGTCGCCCCCAGCCGTTTGACCATCTCGCCGCCAAGGCCCGGCATGCGGATCTTCAGGCCCTGGAAATCCTCGGGCGTGTTGATTTCGTTCTTGAACCAGCCGAAGGACTGCGCCGAGGTCTGGCCCGCGGGCAGCGACAGGATGCCGAACTGGCTGTTCAGCTCGTCCCACAGCGCCTGACCGCCGGCATGGGTCAGCCAGGCCATCTGCTCGTCCGCGGTCATGCCGAACGGGACGGCGAAGAAGGCGGCCAGCATCGGGTGCTTGCCGACATGGTAGAAGCTGGCGTCATGGCCCATTTCGGCCGTGCCGTCCATCACCGCGTCCATGCAGCCCAGCGCGGGCACCAGCTCGCCCGCGGCGAAGACGTTGATCTTGAGCCGCCCGCCCGACATCGCCTCGATCCGGCGGGCCAGACGCTCGGCCCCGACGCCGACGCCCGGCAGGCCCTTGGGCCAGGAATGGACCATCCGCCATTCGATCGTGCCCTGCGCGATCGCCGGAGCGGCAAGCGTTGCGGCGGCAACGCCCGCCGTACCGGCCAGCACCGACTTCGTCAGAAAGTCACGTCTCTTCATAAATTCCTCCCGAGCTTGTTGGTCTTCCGACGCATCCGACCCCTCCGCCGGACCGCCGCTGTATGCCGAGAGTTGTCGAGCCTTCGTCTCAGGGCAACGGGGGGCGGCAGAGAAAGTGTCCGCATAGCCAAAAACTATCTGCGTTAGCGCAACCAACCTATCGAAATTGAAAAAACCTATCCGACCCCCTTGCCAAACGGCATCACGCAATATTCTTTCGCAGTCACATGAAGGTGAACGCCGCATTCACGGCGCCGCCTGCAATAATGAAAGCCTGGCCGTGCGCCTGCAATGCACCGGACCGGGACGATGGGAGGAAGACCTTATGACGGCACTGACAGGCGCCGGGCCCGAGCCCGGCTGGGTACGCGCATCCGCCGGCGTGGTGGCGCTGATCGACGGCATTTGCCGCTGGAGCGGCTATCTGGTCGCCCTGGCGGCGCTTGGCACGGTCTTGCTGTGCTTTGCCACGGTCTACCTGCGCTATGTGCTGGGCATCGGGCTTATCTGGCTGCAGGAAAGCTATATCTGGACCCATGTCGCCGTGATCGTGCTGGGTGCCGGTTACACGATGATGACGGGCGGCTTTGTCCGGGTCGACGTGTTCTACGCGCGGTGGAACACGCGGAAGCGGGCGCTGGCCGACATGCTGATGACGATCTTCGTCCTCGTGCCGTTCCTGACGATCTTCGGCTATGCGATCTGGAACTTCTGGAGCGCCTCCTTCGCCTCGGACGAGGGATCGCTGAACCCCGGGGGGATGGGCAACTACTGGATCCTGAAGGCGACCCTGCTGGGCTTCATCCTGCTGGTGGGCCTGCAGGGGGCGGCCTTCGTCCTGCGCGGCCTCATGGTCCTTGCGGGCTACGAGCGGCATGCGCTGAACCACGGCGGCCACGGCCCCGACAAAGTCCTCTGACGCGGCGGAGAACCAGCAATGGATGTGGCAATTCTGGGCCAAATCATGGCGGCAGGACTGTTCCTGCTGATCATCCTGTTCCTGATGTCGGGCTATATCGTGGCCTTCACGCTGGGGGGGCTGGCGATCCTGGTCGGCTTCGGCGGGATCGCGATCGGGGCCTTCGACCAGGCCCTGTTCGCCGCCCTGCCGAACCGGTTCTGGGGGGTCATCACCAATCCGGTGCTGGTGGCGGTGCCGCTCTTCGTCTTCATGGGGGTGGTGCTGGAACGCTCGGGCATCGCCGAAGCGCTGCTGACCACGATGGGCCAGCTGTTCGGATCGCTGCGCGGCGGCCTGGCGCTGTCGGTCGTCGTGGTGGGCGCGCTGCTGGCGGCGGCGACCGGGGTGGTCGGGGCGACCGTCGTCACGATGGGCCTGCTCAGCCTGCCGGCGATGATGCGCGCCGGCTATGACCCCCGGCTTGCGACGGGCACGATCTGCGGCGCCGGCACGCTGGGCCAGATCATCCCGCCTTCGACCGTGCTGATCTTCCTGGCCGATATCCTGCAAGGCGCCAATTCGGCCGCGCAACTGTCGCTGGGCAACTTTGCGCCCGACACCGTTTCGGTCGGCGATCTCTTTGCCGGGGCGCTGCTGCCCAGCCTCGCGCTGGTGGCGATGTTCATGCTCTACATCACCTGGAAGGCGATCTTCCAGCCGCACACCTGCCCGCCCGTCGCCATGAGCCCGGCCGAAAAGGCGGGGCTTGGCCTGCGGGTCGTCGGCGCGCTGATCCCGCCGATGCTGCTGATCGTGTCGGTCCTGGGCTCGATCGTGACCGGGGTCGCGACCCCCACCGAAAGCGCCAGCGTCGGCGCGGTCGGGGCGCTGTTCCTTGCCGCCGTCAAGCTGTTCGCCGACGCCTATTTCGGCGCCGAGGGGGCTCTGATGATGTGACCGCCCCCCGACGGCATCAATGTGCCAGGGTGGGTCTATGAGGATCCACAAAAGGAGGACGGTCATGTCGGAGATTATCAC
>Ga0208735_100152_pt1 | contig 40129 bp, 35 predicted proteins | sample Subbio12Aug_8Aab_FD_184829 | JGI IMG/M metagenome (GOLD analysis project Ga0208735, IMG submission 184829) | Serpentinite rock and fluid subsurface biosphere microbial communities from McLaughlin Reserve, California, USA - CR12Aug_8Aab (SPAdes) | ecosystem: Environmental > Terrestrial > Deep... | reverse complement strand
GGTCGGCGCCGCCGGGCCGGCTGCCGACGCGGGCGAGGGTACGGATTTTCACGCCATCGACAACGGCTGGGCGTCGGTCACCCCGCTGCGGGTCGACCTGACCCGCGTCGGCCAGATCGATGCCGTGCGCGACTGGCTCGGAGGCGCCGCATGAACGGACTGGCCGGCGTCGGCCTGACCTCCGACCGAACGCGCACGCGCATGATCGAGCGCCTGCGCGAGCAGGGCATCCGGAACGAGCGGGTGCTGATGGCACTCGGCGTGGTGCCGCGCCACATCTTCGTCGAGGCGGCGATGGCGCATCGCGCCTACGAGGACACGGCATTGCCGCTGATCCTCGGCCAGACCATCTCGCAGCCCTACATCGTCGCGCGCATGATCGAGCTGCTGCTCGAAGGCCGCGCCGGGCTCGGCAAGACGCTGGAAGTCGGCACCGGCTGCGGCTACCAGGCGGCGGTGCTCGCCCAGCTGACGCGCGAGGTCTACGGCATCGAACGGCTCGCGCCGCTGCTCGCCCGCGCGCGCGAAAACCTCAAGCAGCTGAAGCTGACGCGGATCCGCCTCAAGCATGGCGACGGCATGGCCGGCATGGCCGAGGCGGCGCCCTTCGATTCGATCATCGTCGCGGCGGCCGGCGCGGCCGTGCCGCAGGCGCTCAAGGACCAGCTCGCGGTCGGCGGCCGTCTCGTCATTCCGGTCGGCGGCGGCGTGCAGGAGCTGGTGGTGATCGAGAGAACGCCGGAGGGCTGGAAGGAAGGGGTTTTCGATGCCGTCCGTTTCGTGCCCCTCCTGCCGGGAGTCGCCTGATGACTCGATGGTTCATTGCATTTCTGATGGCCGGACTGGCCGGTTGCGCCAGCAAGGCGCCCGCGCCGGTGGTGCAGCCCCAGCCGCCGGCGCGAGTCGAGGCCGCGCCGGCGGGCGCGGCCGCCCTGCCGCCCGCCGTGCCCGCGCCGGTCGGCAGGACGCACGTTGTCAAGCGCGGCGAGACGCTGTCTGCCATCGCGCGCGAGCATGGGGTTGGCACGCGCGACCTGGTCGCGTGGAACCGGCTCGCGGACCCCAATCGCATCGAGGTGGGGCAGCCGCTGCGGCTTTCCCCGCCGCCGGAGCCCATGGCCGCGCCCGTCGCGCCGGCGCTCGAAGCTACCGAGATCCGCCCGATCGCCGCCGGGGGCGGGGTGGCCGCCCGGCCGCTCGACGGTTTCCCGCCGCCGGACGGTGCCGTCGCGGCGGCGCCGCCGGCGCCATCCGGCAACAGCGAAACTCTCAAGCGCGCGCCCAAGGGCGGCAAACTGCCCTATTCCGAGGAAAATCTCGCGCGTCTGCGCGGCGAGACGCCGGCCGCGGTGCAACCGGCCGCGCCCGCCGCCGCGCCTGCGCCCGCCGCGCCCGCCGTCGCGCTGGAGACCGCGACCGGCATCGACTGGGGCTGGCCGGCGAACGGCAGGCTGCTGGCGAGTTTTTCCGGCGGCCGGGCCGGAACGGAAAACGTCAATCTCGGCATCGACATCGACGGCAATATGGGCGATCCGGTGCTCGCCGCCGCGCCGGGTCGGGTGATCTTCGTTGGCGCCTATCCCAAGCATGGCAATCTCGCCGTGCTGCAGCACGACGATGCCTACATCACCGTCTATGCGCATCTCAGCCGCATCCTGGTCAGAGAGGGCCAGACGGTGCGGCGCGGCCAGCGCATCGCCGACCTGGGCAATTCCGAAGCCGACCGGCCCAAGCTGCATTTCGAACTGCGGCATAAGGGCAAGCCGCTCGACCCCCTCCGGTTCCTGCCGCCGCGCTGATGGACGACAAGGACATCGACGCCGGCGAATTACCGCCCGGATCGGCGGACGAGCCCGAGCGCGGGGAGGATGCCCGCGTCGGCGCCGGCGCGGACGGCTTCCTCGACGACGTCACCCAGCTTTACCTCAACGAGATCGGCGCCACGCCGCTGCTCAAGCCCGCCGAGGAACTCGCGCTGACGCGCGCCGTGCGGGCCGGCGACTTCGCCGCGCGGCAGAAGATGATCGAGGCCAACCTGCGCCTCGTCGTCAGCATCGCCAAACGTTACCAGCATCGCGGCGTGCCGCTCGACGACCTGATCGAGGAAGGCAACCTCGGCCTGATCCACGCGCTGGAGAAATTCGATCCCGAGCGCGGCTTCCGCTTCTCCACCTACGCGACCTGGTGGGTGCGCCAGAACATCGAGCGCGCGATCATGAACCAGGCGCGCACCGTGCGCCTGCCGGTGCACGTGGTCAAGGAGCTCAACACCGTGCTGCATGCCCTGCGCCGGCTCGGCGCGGACATGGAGCGGGCCGACGCGGAGCCGACGCCGGTGATCGAGAAGGTGGCCAGGCTGCTGCACAAGCCGGTGGAAGAAATCCGCCGGCTGCTGCTGCTCAACGAGCGCACCGCCTCGCTCGACGCGCCGCTCGACGTCGATCCGGACCTGACCGTGGGCGATGCGATCGCCGACGAGCGCGCCATCGACCCCGCAGCCGCCATCGAGCGCGACGAGATCGTGCGGTGCGTCGACGCCTGGGTCGGCGAATTGTCCGACCGCCATCGTCACGTCGTCGAAACGCGCTATGGGCTCAACGGCCGCGAGGTGGCGACGCTGGAAACCCTGGCGCGGGAACTCGGCGTCACGCGCGAGCGCGTGCGCCAGCTGCAGGTGGAAGCCCTGACGCGCCTGCGCCAGCGCCTCGCGCGCGACGGGGTCGGCGTGCGGTCATTGTTGTAGGCGTAGCCCCTTCAGCGCCTGCGCGAAGTGCCACACCGCCATCGCGTAGAAGCTGCTGCGGTTGTAGCGCGTGATCACGTAGAAGTTCTGGTAGCCGAGCCAGTATTCGGTCGGCGCATCCGGCGTGACCAGGTCGATCAGCGCCGCGGGAGCGTCGGGCGCGTCGGCAGGGATGTCGATTCCGAGTTCGCGCATTTCCTGCGGACGCTGCCGGGGCAGGATGCCTGCGGCGATCAGGGCCTCATGTGCCGTCCCGCCAACCCCGACTTTCACCGCGACCGGCCCGCCGGTTTCCCAGCCGTGAACCTTGAGAAAATTCGTGGCGCTGCCGATGGCGTCCTCCGGGCTGCCGGTCAGGTCGATGCGGCCGTCGCCGTCGAAGTCGACCGCATAGGCGCGGATGCTGGACGGCAGGAATTGCGGCAGGCCGATGGCGCCGGCGAAAGAACCGCGGTAGCTGTCGGGCGGGCGGTTCTCCTCGCGCGCGAGCAGCAGCAGGGACTCGAGCTCGCGGCGGAACAGCGGAGCGCGCGGCGGATAGTCGAAGGCCAGCGTGGCCAGCGCGGCAAAGCTGTCGAAGCGGCCGAGGTGCCTGCCGTAGAAGGTTTCGATGCCGATGATGGCCACGACGATCTCGGCCGGCACGCCGGTCAGGGCTTCCGCTTTTGCCAGGGTTCCGGCGTGACGCTGCCAGAAGGCCAGGCCGGCGGCGGTGCGCTTCGGCTCGATGAAGCGGGCGCGATAGTTTTTCCATGACTTGACGCGCGGATCGGTCGGCGGCGCGATGGCCTTGAGCACGGCCGGGATCGGCCGCGTCTTGCCGAACTGCGCAGTCAACTGCTCGCCGTCGAAACCGTGACGGGCCTGCATGTCGGCGATGAAGGCCTGCACATCCTCGCGTTCGGCATAGCCGCGGGCATGGCCGTAAGTCGACAGCAGAACGAGCAGGGCGGCAACGAGGTGTTTCATGGTCCGAAGGCGGCGACACGCCGGCGCAGCATCGCAATGGAATTTGGAGAAGCGTTGCCGTAGCGTAGCCCGGCGTATAACGCGGCGATGGCGCGAATATCGTCCGCCGCGGCCGGCAATTCCTTCGCCACGCGATTCGCGTAGTCCTGCGGGCCTTCCCATGGCCGGCGCGGCAGGCCGCGCTTCTCCAGCCGGCGGGTGAGACGCAGCCATTGCCGTTGGGCGGGGTCGGGACGCGGGCGGCGCCACAGCAGCCCGGCGGCGAGCGCGAGCAGCGCCAGGCCGGTCAGCCCGGCGAGCCAGGCGGTCATCTGGCGCCAGTCGGGCGAGGCCATGCCGAGCCGGCGGAGCAGTTCGAGCTGGCGCTCCGGATTGAAGCCAAGCACCCACTGGTTCCAGGCGTTGTTGATCGCCCACCACTGGAAGCGCAACTCGCGCAGCCACTCGAGTCCGGGGCCGGACAGGAAGGGCAGGGGATCGCCGGCCGGCACCGCGGCGGCGAGGCTGTCCTCGATGCGCGCCGGCGCGGCGGCGGCGGTCGGGTCGACGCGCGTCCAGCCGCGGTTTTCCAGCCAGACCTCGGCCCAGGCGTGGGCGTCGGACTGGCGGATCACCCAGGTGGCATCGACCGGATTCATTTCGCCGCCCTGGTAGCCGGTGACGACGCGCGCCGGCACGTCGGCCGCCCGCATCAGCACCACGAAACTGGCGGCGAAGTGCTCGCAGAAGCCGCGCCGGGTGTCGAACAGGAACTCGTCGGCGACGTCCTGGCCGGTCAGCGGCGGTCGCAGCGTATAGACGAGCCGCTGGTCGCGCAGGAAGTCGATGGCGCGCTGCACGCGCTGCTCCGGGTTGCTTCCGTCCGCCCCCCAGCCGGCGCCGAGTGCCACGGTGCGCGGGTTGAGGCCGGCGGGCAGATCCAGCGCGGCGGCGCGCCCGGCGCCGCTCTCCTCGTCGTGAACGGCCTGCGGGCGCGAGCGTAGCTCGTAGCGCAGGCGCTCGCGCACCGGTCGCCGCGCGTGCAGCTGAAAATCGGAGGTATGGAGGGCGTCGGGCGGCAAGGTTTCCGGCCACTCGAGCGCGAACAGCCAGGGCTGGTTGTGCGGCTCGAGGGTCACGGTGTAGGTGTAAGCCGGGCTGCCCGCGACCGGGACATAGGCCGGTTCGTCAGTCAGGGTGAAGCGTCCCGGCCGCCAGTTGCGGCCGTCGATTGCCGTGAGCACCGGGCCGCGCCAGTACATCTCCCGTTTCGGCGGCGCGGCCCCGTCGAACTGGACGCGGAAGGCGATGGCGCCGGACTGGGCCAGGCGATTGATCGTGCCGGGCGCCATGGTGTCGGAAAGCCCGGTCAGCCCGCTGTAGGCGTCGCGCGGCAGGCCCCAGAGCGGCCCCTGCACGCGCGGAAACAGCAGGAAGAGGATCAGCATGAAGGGCGCCGCCTGCAGCAGCAGCGTGCCGGAGAGGCGAAACAGGCGCAGCGGCGGGCCCTGCGGGTCGGCGAGGCTGGCGAGCGCGGCGGTGGCGACCAGCACCGTGCCGAGCATCGTCGCCGCAACGGGAATCGACTGGTTCTCGAAGAACTGCGCGAGGGTCAGGAAGTAGGCGAGCAGCACGACCGCCAGGCCGTCGCGCGGCGCGCGCGCCTCGAGCTGCTTGAGCGCCATGAAGACGAGCAGCAGGGCGACCCCGGCCTGCTGGCCGAACAGGGTGCGGTAGTGGGCAATCACGCCGACGGTGCAGGCGAAAGTGACGAGGATCAGCAGCCAGCGCGGCGGCAAGGGCTGGCGCCACCCGGCCAGCGCGGCACGCCAGAGGAAGGCGCCGGCGGCGACGGCGGCGAGCCAGAGCGGCACCTGCGGCGCGAGCGGCGCGCAGGCGGCGACGCCCGTCGCCAGCAGCCACCCGGTCTGGACCGGGGTGAGCGGATGGATCGGCGATCTAGCTTTCTTCGCCATGCAAGGCCAATGCTTTCAGGCAGGCATGGACATGGGCGGGCCCGTGCGCCTGCGCAGTTTCGCCGCCGGGCAGGCGCAGGCCCCAGGAGAGGCCGGCGTCCTCGGCATCGAGCACCCAGCGCGCGAGGGTGGACAGGCGCGTTTCGACGTCCATGCCCGGCGGCAGCGTAGCCCAGTCGAACCACAGCGCCTGCGCGGCCGTGCCGGAGAACTGCTTGGTCTGCAAAGCGGCGTCCGGCCCGAGGCGCGCGGCGGTCTTCCAGGCGACGTGGTGCGGCGGGTCGCTCGGCTGGTGGCGGCGCAGGCCGGCGAAGTCCTCGTCGCCGGAATCGCTCGGCAGGCGGCCGCCCTGCATGCCCGCGAAAGTCGGCGCCGGCGGGACGGCATCCGCGGGGCGCGGATAGACGAGGCAGACGAGCGCGGGCGCGGCATAGCTCCACGCGCGCACCAGGCCGAGCGGCCAGACCGTTTCGATCGTCACGCGCGGCAGCGCCAGCCAGCCGCGCCGCGTGGCCGGCAGGGGCAGCAGGGCGCGTGCGCTGCCCTGCGGCGGCACGTCGACGCCAATGGCCGCCTGTCCCGGCAGGAAAAGCCGCAGCAACCGGCGTTCGCGTGCGTCGACGTTGTGCAGGATCAACGGAAAGCGCGCGGTATCGCCGGCGCAGACCGGCGCGGGCGCACCGACGGTGAGCGCCATGCCGACGAGGTTGCGGAAACTGTGCAGGATCGCGACGATGCCGAGCCCGCCGAGCAGGAAGACCAGCCCGTAGCCGAGGCTCAGGTTGTAGTTGATCGCGCCGATCAGCAGCACGAGCAGCGCGAGCGCGTAGAGCAGGCCGCCGCGCGTCGGCAGCACATAGACGCGGCGCTGGCCGAGCACGACGGGCGCCGGCTCGGGCGGACGGGTCCGCAAGGCCCAGGCGGCGAATCTTTCCTTGAGGGCGCCGCGCAATGCAGCCAGCATCAGGGGAGGGGAACGGCTTCGATCAGGGCGCGCGCCAGTTCGTCCGCGCCGCGCTGCTCGCCCGCGGCCGCGAGGCGGTGCACGGCGACGGCGGGCAGCACGGCCTGCACGTCTTCGGGCAGCACGTGGTCGCGGCCGGCCAGCAGGGCCCAGGCGCGCGCGGCGGCGACGAGGCCGAGCGCGGCGCGCGGCGACAGGCCGGCCCGCCATTCCGGCGCGGTGCGGGTATGGGCGGCGAGCGCCTGGACATAGTCGAACAAGGCCGGGGCGACGTGCAGGGCGGCGGCGCGCTGCTGCGCGGCGAGCAGTTCCTCCGGGGTCAGTCGCGGCGCGGTTTCGGCGAGCAGGGCGCGGCGGTCGCGACCTTCGAGCAGCGCGCGTTCGGCGGCGCGGTCGGGATAGCCGAGCGCGAGCTTCATCAGGAAACGGTCGAGCTGCGATTCGGGCAGGGGAAAGGTGCCGAGCTGGTGGGCCGGGTTCTGCGTCGCGATGACGAAGAAGGGCTGCGGCAGCGGCCGGGTCGCCCCCTCGACGGTGACCTGGCGCTCCTCCATCGCCTCGAGCAGCGCGCTCTGGGCCTTGGGCGTGGCGCGGTTGATCTCGTCGGCCAGCACGACCTGGGTGAAGATCGGCCCGGGATGGAAGCGGAAATCGCCGCGCGCGCGGTCGAACACCGAGATGCCGAGGATGTCGGCCGGCAGCATGTCGCTGGTGAACTGGATGCGCTGGAAGTCGAGGCCGAGCAGACGCGCCAGGGTGTGCGCCAGCGTGGTCTTGCCGACGCCCGGCAGGTCCTCGATCAGCAGGTGGCCGCGCGCCAGCAGGCAGGCGAGGGCGAGGCGGATCGGGCCTTGCTTGCCGAGGATGATGTCGCCGGCGGCGGCAAGCACGGCCGACAGGGGAGCCGCTTGAGAGGGTGGGGGCATGCGTTACAATCGGGAAGACAAAATGTCCTTGCGTCGATTGTAAGCGAAGCTCCCGACCCGAATCTTCCGAGCCATGACGATTGCCTTGATTTCCCACAGCGACTGCCTGCTGCACGACATGGGCGCGCATCACCCCGAGTGCCCGGACCGGCTCGGCGCGATCCAGGATCGGCTGATCGCCGCCGGGCTTGATGTCTACCTGAGCTACCACGACGCGCCCGAGGCGACGCGGGAACATCTGATGCGGGCGCACGCGCCCGGCTATATCGACATGATCCACGCCACGGCGCCCGCGCACGGCATCCGCCATCTCGATCCCGACACGGCGATGAGTCCGGGCACGCTCAAGGCGGCGCTGCGCGCCGCGGGCGCCGGCGTTCTCGCCACCGATCTCGTGCTGCGGCGGGATGCGCCGGCGGCCTTCTGCGCGGTGCGGCCGCCCGGTCACCATGCCGAGCGCGCCAAGTCGATGGGCTTTTGCTTTTTCAACAACATCGCGATCGCCGCGCTGCACGCGCTCGAAGCCTGGCAGCTGACGCGCGTCGCGGTGATCGACTTCGACGTGCATCACGGCAACGGTACCGAGCACATTCTCGCCCACGACATGCGCGTCCTGATGGTCGGCATGTTCCAGCACCCGTTCTATCCCTACTGCGGCGTCGACAACCCGGCGCCCAACATGTGCAACGTGCCGATGAAGGCCGGCCTGCGCGGCGACGGCTTCCGCGCGATGGTCGAGGCGCACTGGCTGCCGCGCCTGCGCGAATTCGCGCCGGAGATGCTCTTCATCTCCGCCGGCTTCGACGCCCACTACGAGGACGATATGGCCTCGATGGGCCTGTTCGAGGCCGATTACGCCTGGGTGACCGAGCGGCTCATCGAGGTCGCCCGGGAGAGCGCGCAGGGGCGCATCGTCTCCATGCTCGAGGGCGGCTATGCGCTTTCGGCGCTGGCGCGCAGCGTGACGGCGCACATCAAGGCCCTGGCCGAACTCTGAATTCCATCCACCGCTCCGAAAAACACATCATGATCCGAGGTTCCATACCCGCCATCGTCACTCCCATGCAGGAGGACGGTGCGCTCGACCTGGCGGCGCTGCGGCGCCTGCTCGACTGGCACATCGCCGAGGGCTCCGACGCGGTGGTCGTCGTCGGCACCACCGGCGAGTCGCCGACCGTCGACATGGACGAGCACTGCCTGTTGATCCGCGAAACCGTCGCCCATGTCGCCGGTCGCATTCCCGTCATCGCCGGCACGGGGGCCAACTCGACCAGCGAGGCGGTCGAGCTTGCACACTGCGCCCGGGCCGCCGGCGCGAGCGCCCACCTGTCGGTCGTGCCCTACTACAACAAGCCGACGCAGGAAGGCCTGTACCAGCATTTCAAGGCGATCGCCGAGGACGTCGACCTGCCGCTGATCCTCTACAACGTGCCCGGCCGCACGGTTGCCGACCTGAGCAACGACACGACGCTGCGGCTCGCGCAGGTGCCCGGCATCGTCGGCATCAAGGATGCGACCGGCGATCTCGAGCGCGGCATCGACCTGATCAAGCGCGCGCCGCCCGGTTTCGCCCTCTACAGCGGCGACGACGCCACCGGCCTGCTGCTGGTGCTGATGGGCGGCCACGGCATCATCACCGTGACCGGCAACGTCGCGCCGAAGCTGATGCACGAGATGGTGGCCGCCGGCCTGGCCGGCGACGTGCAGACCGCGCGCGCGATCAACGATCGCCTGCTCGGTCTGCACCGGCAGCTGTTCTGCGAAGCCAATCCGATCCCCGTCAAGTGGGCCTGCGCGCGCATGGGCCTGATCGCCGACGCCTTGCGCCTGCCGCTGACATCCCTTTCGGCCGATTGCCACGAGCGCGTGCGCGTCGCGATGCGCGCAGCCGGCATCCAAACCTGACCCATGAGCATGAACGCCAATCCGTTTCGCCTTGCCATCGTCGCCGCTGCCGTCGCGCTGCTGTCGGGCTGCGCCGGCAACATCCTGCCCGAACCGAAAAAGATCGACTACCAATCCGCCGGCAAGCTGCCCGCGCTGGAGGTGCCGCCCGACCTGACCCAGCCGGCACGCGACGGCCGCTATGTCGTGCCGGACATCGGCCCGCGCGGTACGGCCACTTTCTCCGAATACGCCGCCGAGAGGGGCCCCGGCGCGGTGGTGGCGACCGGCGCCGCCGTCCTGCCAAACGTCGAGCAGGTACGCATCGAGCGCGCCGGCACGCAGCGCTGGCTGGTCGCCGCCGGCACCCCGGAGCAGCTCTGGCCGCAGATCAAGGCATTCTGGCAGGAGACCGGTTTCCTCGTCGCCACCGAACTGCCGGAGGCCGGCGTGATGGAAACCGACTGGGCCGAGAACCGCGCGAAGCTGCCGCAGGACATCCTCCGCGCCACGCTCGGCAGGGTATTCGACAGCCTGTATTCGACGGCCGAGCGCGACAAGTTCCGCACCCGGCTCGAGCAGGGCGTCGCAGCCGGCACGACGGAAATCTACATCAGCCACCGCGGCATGTATGAGATCTATATCACCGAGGGCAAGGACCAGACCCGCTGGCAGCCGCGCCCCGCCGATCCGGAACTCGAGGCCGAGATGCTGCGCCGGCTGATGGTGCGTCTCGGCGTCGAGGAGTCACGCGCCAAGACCCTGATGGCCGGGGAAAGGCAGGCCGATCGCGCCCAACTGACCCGCGCCAGCGAGGGCGCTGGCATCCTGACCCTGCAGGAGCCCTTCGACCGCGCCTGGCGCCGCGTCGGACTGGCGCTCGACCGCGTCGGTTTTACCGTCGAGGACCGCGACCGCTCGCAGGGCATGTATTACGTACGCTATGTCGATCCCGCTGCCGGCGCGAAGAAGCGGGACGAAAAAGGCTGGCTCGACCGGCTCGCGTTCTGGCGCGGCGACGCCCCGGCGGCCGACGTCAGGATCCAATACCGCATCCATGTCCAGGGCGAGGGAGCGGACAGCAGGGTGCGCGTCCTGACGCGCGAAGGCGGCGTCGACGATTCGGAGACCGCGCGCCGCATCCTCGGCCTGCTGTTCGAACAGCTCAGGTGACGCCGGCGTGCTTCGCGCCGTAGCGACGCGAGGCGGCTGAGGCGGCGCCTGGCTTGACCGCGGCTGCGGGGCCGTCGCCGCGCGACGCGCCCCTCGCCTCCCTGTCGGCGGGGGCGCCGGCGCCCGGTTCGTAGAGTCGTTCCGGCCCCAGGGCTTTCAGCAGGGCCAGGCTGAGCAGTTCCTCGTCGACATCGCCGTCGGCGGAAAACAGATGCTGGATGCGTCCGCGCTGTCCCGCCGCGGCGACGATGGCGGGAGTGAGGACTTCCCCCATGGTGGCGACCATGCAGCCGTTGGGCGCCACGTTGAGGATCAGATCCGCGCCATGGCGCAGCTCGTGCAGCGCTTCTCCCGCATAGGTGGCGAGCTCGCCGAGGGGACGCAGGGTCGGGATCATCTCGCGCGTGGCCGGCAGTGTCTTGCGCGTCGCCAGCGGCATGGGCAGCCCGGCGGCGCGGTAGAGCGGGCGCGCCATGAGGTTGCGCAGGATGAACTGGAGACTGCGCGCCAGACGGATACGGCCGCGCGTCGCGCCGATGGCCCGGTCGGGCCGGTCGTTCTTGCCGGAGGGGGACATGAGTCTTTCGAGGCGGTCGCGCTGGACCTCGATCACTTCGTCGAAAGCCCACTCCATGTAGTTCCAGACCGGGGTGTATTCCAGGGTGAAACGACGAAAGCCGAGCTGGTCGAGGAGGAGGCGAAAGATCTCCTCGGCCTGGGATGCGCGCATGTAGACCTCGCCCGTCAGGGCGATGCGGAAAGCGTCCTGCGGGGCGCTGCGACCCTCGATCCAGCGCCTGGCGAAGCCGCGCACCAGGCGCCGGAGTCCGGGGTCGTAGAGGCGATAGGCGAAGTATTTCACGACCCATTCGAGGTAAGGCAGGCGCTGTGCGCCGGCCATCAGCCAGCGGCCGGTGCGCCCCGGCCCGGCGAAACTTTCCAGGTTGCGGTACACCTCCGCTTTCAGGGCCAGGAAATCGGCGTGGAAGCGGCGATATTCCGCCGCGTCGCGGCAGGCCGGCGCGCCGGTGAACAGCAGGCTTTGCAGCACGCCGTGCAGGATGATGCCCAGGTGGGCGCGCGCCAGCACCCATTGCTCGACTCCGATGTCGTAACCCTCGGCCTCGTGGCCGATCAGGAACTTGACCAGCGGTTCTCCGGGCGCGGCCGGGCAGGCCGGGTCGTCCGCCGCAGCGGCCAGGCCCGCCGCCGCCTTGCGCTGGAACATCAGCCGGTGCATGTCGGCGTATTGTCCCTGCCGGCAGGGGCCGGGGCCCTTGTTGTCGAAATAGAGCAGGCGCCGCTTGCCTGCCACCAGCGGATCGCCGCCGGCGCGCCGGCGTACGAAGTCCGCCTCGGCCCGCTCGAGATCGGCCCAGACGGCGGCCAGCGGCGCGCACACCGCGTCGCCCGTGGTCTTGCGGCCCTGCCGGACGAGACGGCTCAGGCTGTACTCGTCGTCGTCGTAATTGTCGATGCAGGTGAACCCGGCGCCGCGCAGCACGGCCGTCAGTACCCGGTTGTCGGCGAGGGTCGGAAAGTAGAGGACGTCCCGCTCCTTGTCGATGGGGTCGGAGAGAAGCTGGCCCAGCGTGCGCACGTCGAAGGGGCCTTCGTCGCTCAGCCGCATGCGCTCGTGGAGTCCCAGATCCAGCTGCTTGACATAGGTGTTGATCCGGTTTTCCAGATGGGCCAGTTCCTTGATCACGGCATCGGACTGGATCAGCAGGAAGGGGCGCTGTTTCATGATTTCGGCGATAAGCGGGCTCACCACGCTGTCCGGCCCGCAGCAGAACGTCGAAACCTGAACCACCGGCAGCAGTTCGGGGCCGGTCTCGATGCGGCGGAAGGCGTCCCGCAGCCCCTCGTGGCGCAGGCGCTTGTGCAACTCGCGGCGGGCGACGGCATCGAACAGGCTGGCGATGAAATGCGGATTGCGCCAGTAGAGATGGGCGTAGTCCGGATTCAGATCGAGATCGAGAACGTAGGAGGGCAGCACTACCATGTGCTTGTCGCGCAACAGGCGGCGCACATGGCTGTCGTAGATGCCCGGGTTGAGGATGTATTCGCGCCCCACCACCAGTGCGACCGGCACGTCCTGGTCGAGGGCTTCCTGCGCCATGGCGGCGGCCAGGTCGGCCACCTCGGCGCGCAGTTGCAGATGGTCGCCGATGGCGCCGGCGAGGGCCGCGCTCAGGTCCGCGGCGGTGGGATCGATGCGGTAATGGCGGAACACGGCGGCCAGCCGGCCCTGCAGCTGCGCGCGCAGGGCTTCCGCCTCGACCTGGCTCAGATCCAGATTGAAGAGATGGAACCGGCTGTGCCCGTGGGCCAGGCGCGCCATGTTCAGTGCCACCGCCACGCCGCCCTGGTTGAGGGTGCAGGTGCGGCCGATGCTCATGCCCTGAGTCGGCATGAACTCGATCTGGGGCGCAAGAATGATGCCGTGGGGGGCGCCGGCCAGCCGGCGATAATGCCCCACTGCGCCCATGTGGGGGGCGCAGGTGTCGATGTTGAACAGGGGCTGGGCGTCGGTCAGATCGCTGTCGCGCACGTCATCGACATGAACCGGCAGGCCCAGCCGCACGAACAGGCGGCCGAGCAGATAGGCCCATTCCGACACCGAGAAGCTGCGCGGGATCACCAGGCGGTTGGGGTCCTCGCTGCGGGGCTGGCGGGCGCCGATGTAGTCCCAGATTTCCTTGTAGGTGTCGCGCACGGCCTGGACCGGGGCCTTGGTCTTCTTCCTGGCGAGCAGTTCGTTGATGGCGCTGCAGCCGCCCAGGGTGAAGGACAGGGCCTTCTTGCCATCGGCCCCGCGACAGGTGAGCTGGGTGCGGTTGCAGCAGGCGGCCTTGTCGTCGCAGGCGGCGCCGTGACACTGGATGATGCGTTTTTCGAAGCGGGATTCCAGGAAAGTGTCGAGGCGGATCGGCACGTCGCCGTCCGGCAGGGTCTGCGCCAGGGTGAGCACCAGGCCGAAGCAGGCGCGATGACCGGGATGGGGCGGTACCAGGGCGTAGGTGCGGCCGCCCAGATAGCTCTGGAGGCGATGGGTGACGGCCACCGGCAGCGGATCGGACAGCATGGTCTGGCCATGCAGCAGGACCACGGTGTTTCTGGGCAGTTCCACCTGTGACCAGAGGGTGCGGGCCATGTTCTCGACGATCGCCCAGTTGGCGGAAGCAAGAATCTCGGCCCGCGAGACGCCCTGAACCTGGAGCTTGCGCGCGTTTTCCATCAGGAAGACGGCGCAGGTGGCGTTGATCGCCAGCCCGCGCGGCGCGGCATAGGCCTCGGCGCAGGCCTGCGCCACGCCGGGCAGGCCGAGCATGGCGGCCAGCGTGTCCATCAGGCTGCCCGTGCCGGCGGAGCACTTCAGGTTCATCGCGTTGTTGAACAGCTCCGCTTCCCGCAGGGCGATGGTCGAGATCTTGGTGTCCTCGCCGCCGATGTCCACCAGCACGCAGAAATCCGCGTTCACGTCGGCTTCGCCTGCCGCCCGCAGGCGCTGCACATGCTCGCGCGCCAGGACGATCGAGCCGCGCGCATGGGCGTAGTTTTCCACCAGCACCATGACGCGCCCGGCCAGCGCCGGATAGCGGTTCTCCAGCGCCTGCTGCACCTGGAAGCGGGCCGAGCCGGTGATGCCGATGCCGCGCAGGCGCAGGGTCTCGTGGCCGGCTTCGCGCAGCTCGCGAAATACCTGCTGCAGGGTCTGGATCGTGTCGCCCGCATTGCTGTAGGCGCGCAGGAACAGCACGGCGCCGCTTGCGCTGTCGGCCAGCACCACCTTGGCCATGGTCGAGCCGACGTCCAGGGTCAGATACAGAGGGCGATCGGCCAGCTCCGGCGGTGCAGCCGGAGCGGCCTGATCCGGTAGGCGCAGGAAGCGCCGGTCCGCCTCGTAGCCGGCCTTGAGCGAAGGAAAGTCGGGAAAGACATCTTCCGCCGCGGATTGCGGCGGCCGGGCGACGGGGCGTGCGGGGGTCTCCCGTCCGGATTTCCCGCCGAGCCGCTGCAATGCCGCAAGCGCCACATCGTTGTCGGGATCCCAGAGAACCTGGCGCACCCCCTGCTGGCGCAGCGCGTCCTCGGCGCAGTCCCGGGCATAGCGCCAGTGAAAAACCCGGCCGGTCAGGCAGACCGCATCGAATCCCGCGGGCAGGCGCCGGCAGGCCTTGAGCACCTCCGATTTGAGCGTGGTCGCCAGGGCCATGTCGAGGGGAATGCCCTGGTTCTTGTCGGAAATGGTGGCCGAGGAACTGAACACGCCGCAGCGGTCGGCGCGCACGGTGATCTTCGCCCGTCGCTCGCGGCCGGCCTCGCCCAGATATTCCGCCAGCAACACGTCCACGTCGGCGCGCGCCAGCCCCAGCTTTTGCAGCACCCGATCCAGGTTGATGCCGGCGCCGGCGCCGCAACGCGGGTTGACCACCAGCAGGTCGTCCTTGAGCTTGCCTTCCCGATCGACGCCCGCCAGCAGGTAGCCGGAAGCGGACAGCTCGACGATGGCGAGGCTGTGCGCCTCCGGATCGAGCCGGTCGGCGACCAGCAACTTGGCCGCCATCCAGGCGCCGGCAGCCGGCAGGATGGTCCTGCCGCCCGCCAATCCATTGCGCACGAAGGGGGCGAGCTTGCCGGTGATGAGTGCGCGATCCGGCAACGCGGCGCCGAAATGTTCGCGCAGGCGAAACTCCGCCGCGATCTCGGCGAACGGCCGGCTGCTGGGAAAGGTGGCGTCGAAGAGCCGCGCGCCGGCGGCGTCGAGTCCGAGGAGGCGGAAATGGCCCACACCTGCATCGACGATCAATTTCGGTTCCATCATCTGCATTTTGATTATCCTGGAAGAACTGACGTTCGCCCCATGCCGTCGGTCGGGTGCGCGCCCTCTGTGGTATCGTTCGCCGCGGCCGATGTGAAGAGCCTCTCGACCAGCCGCATCTTGCCAGAAAACTCGCCTGTTTCGTGATCTCGCTCTGAAACAATAACTTCAAGGTGATTCGCTTCGCATCGCTGGGCAGCGGCAGCAAGGGCAACGCCTTGCTGGTCGAGGCGGGCCGCACGCGCGTGCTGCTCGACTGCGGTTTCGGCCCGCGCGAGCTGGCGCGGCGGCTGGCGCGACTGGAGGTGGCGCCGGACAGCATCGCCGCCGTGCTGGTCACCCATGAGCATGCCGACCATGTCGGCGGCGCGGCGCGCTGCGCCTTGCGCCACGGCTGGGCCGTGCACGCCAGCCACGGCACCGCGGCGGCCGCGCCTGCGCTTGCCGATATTCCGCTGTGCCGTTTCGACAGTCATACGAGCTTCGCGCTCGGAGACCTCGAGATTCATCCCTTCCCCGTGCCGCACGATGCGCGCGAACCGACCCAGTTCGTGTTTTCCGACGGGGCGGCACGGCTCGGCGTGCTGACCGATGCGGGCGCGATCACGCCGCATATCGTCGCGATGCTCAAGGACTGCGCGGCGCTGGTGCTCGAGTGCAACCATGATGCCGGCATGCTCGCCGAGGGCCGCTATCCGCCTCCGCTCAAGCGGCGCATCGCCGGCGAGTTCGGCCATCTCGACAACGCGGCTGCGGGGGGCTTGCTGAGGGCGATCGGCGGCGGGCAACTGCGGCACGTCATTGCGGCGCATCTCTCGGAAGAGAACAATACGCCCGATCTCGCCCGTGATGCGCTCGCGCAGGCGCTCGGCTGTTCCGCCGACTGGATCGGCGTGGCGACCCAGACGGACGGCTTCGCGTGGCGAGCAATATGAACATCGCGCTGATCGAATCGCTGGACCATGAAGGCCGCGGCGTCGCGCATATCGACGGCAAGGCCATTTTCATCGAGGGCGCGCTGCCGGGCGAGCGCGTGAGCTACACCAGCTTCCGCCGCAAGCCGACCTTCGAGAACGCGCACGCCGACGAGATTCTCAAGACATCCTCCCAGCGCGTGACGCCGGCCTGTCCGCATTTCGGCGTCTGCGGCGGCTGCAGCATGCAGCATCTCGAGCCGCTGGCGCAGGCCGCCGCGAAGCAGCGCGTGCTGGAGGATGCCTTCTGGCACATCGCGCGCCTGCGGCCGGAGTCGATCCTGCCGCCGATCGTCGGTCCCGCCTGGGGCTACCGCCGCCGCGCGCGGCTGACCGTACGCAAGGTGGTGAAGAAGGGCGGCGTGCTGGTCGGCTTCCACGAGAAGCGCAGCAGCTATGTCGCCGACATGACCTCTTGCGCCGTCCTGCCGGCGCCGATTTCCGCCCTGCTGCCGCAGCTGCGCGCCCTCGTCGGTGCGCTGTCGATCGCCGACCGCCTGCCGCAGATCGAGGTCGCGGCGGGCGACGGCCCGACCGTGCTGGTGCTGCGCATCCTCGAACCGCTGACCGCGGACGACGCAACGAAGTTGCGCGCCTTTGCCGATGCGGAGGGTGTGGCACTCTGGCTGCAGCCCGGCGGGCCGGATACCGCGGCGCCCTTCCATCCGCCGGCGGCGCCGCCGCCGTTCTATCGCCTGCCCGATTACGACGTGACGCTGCGCTTCCGGCCGACCGACTTCACCCAGGTAAACCACGACGTCAACCGCGTGCTGGTGCGCCGTGCGCTTGGGCTGCTGGACGTCCAGGCCGGCGAAAGCGTCGCCGACATGTTCTGCGGGCTGGGCAATTTCACGCTGCCGCTCGCGCGCCTGGGGGCGCGTGTCGTCGGCGTCGAGGGCAGTGCCGCCCTCGTGGCGCGGGCGTGCGAGAACGCGGTCTTCAATGGCCTCGGCGAGCGCATCGATTACCATGTCGCCAACCTCTTCGCGGTGACGCCGGAACAGCTGGCGGGATGGGGGCGGTTCGCCAAGATGCTGATCGATCCGCCGCGCGAAGGCGCCGTGGAACTCGTCAAGGCGCTCGATGAAAATGCGCCGACGCGCATCGCCTATGTCTCATGCAATCCGGCGACGCTGGCGCGCGATGCGGCCGTGCTGGTGCATGAAAAGGGCTATCGGCTGGTCTCGGCAGGCATCGCCAACATGTTCCCGCACACTTCGCACGTCGAGTCGATCGCGCTGTTTGAGCGCTAGCCTCCTCCCTGCCGGAGGGCAGCCTCGACCGCCCGCTTCAGCACGTTGAAGCCGAATCCCGGCAGGGGCCGGCCATTGACATAAAAGGTTGGCGTCGAGTCGACTTCCAGGCGAGCGGCGTCCTCGAGATCCTGGTTGATGCGGCGGGTGATCTCGGCGTCGTTCATGTCGCGGCGCAGGCGGTCGAGGTCCAGTCCCAGCCCGCCCAGCTGCTGCCAGGCCAGTTCGAAATCGGCTTCATGCCGGGGCTTCCACGCGTCCTGGGTCTCCATCAGGATGTCGAGCGCCGGCCAGAATTTGTCCTGCAGGCGGGCGGCTTCGAGCAGGGCGACGATGTGCTCCGCGCCGACCTGGAAAGGGGCGTAACGCAGCACCAGCTGCAGCTTGCCGGGGTGCTGCGCCAGCAGTTCTTTCATGGGTTCGTGAAAGGCCTGGCAGGTGACGCAGGCGGGATCGAAAAACTCGACGATCACCACCGGCGCGTCATCCGGGCCGAGGCGGGGAGAATGCGGCTGGATCAGATGGATCCCGTGTTGCGTCGCGAGCCGCAGGTTCGCCGCGGCCCGGTCGCGCTGGTGGAACAGCACGGCGACGGCGAACAGAGCCAGCAGCAGCGCGGCGGTGGCGCGCAGCACGGTTTTCTGGTTCATCGCGCACCCCGCGCACGCGCCAGCAGCAGCAGGACGACGATGGCCGAGAAGGCGGTGATCGACAGCCAGGGGATGGTCAGGACGTCATAAAGGGTGAATACCGTCTGCGAACAGGGCACGCCGCGCGTACAGGGCTCGAACTCGCGGGGAACCCAGCCGGCGATCAGCAGCTGGTGGAAGACGGCGATGCCCAGACCGATCGTCGCCAGGGGCAGGGCATAGCGGATGATGCGCGGATCGTAGGGGGCCAGGCCGAGAGGCAGCAGCAGCGCGAGCGGAAACATGCAGATGCGCTGGTACCAGCAGAGCAGGCAGGGCGGGACGTGCATCACCTCGCCGAAAAAGATGGCGCCCAGGGTGGCGCCGGCGGCGATCACCCAGGCGGCATAAACGAGCTTCCACTCGGCGGAAAAATCGGTGCCTAGGGTGGCGGGGTTCATCCCGGAGCGCAAAACGGGGCGGCCCGCAGGCCGCCGTCAGGTTCAGCGCGGCGGCGCCAACGGACCGGCGCCGGGGTTCATCATTCGCGCTGCCCGGTGAAGACGAGCAGCAGATGCACCAGGCCGACGAACACGTTGTAGACGCTCAGATACACGCCGAGGGTCGCCGTGATGTAGTTGTCTTCGCCGCCCCGGACGATGCGGTTGATGTCGTAGAGGATGAAGGCGGAGAAGATCGCCACCACCAGCGCCGAAATGGTCAGCGCCAGGGCGGGAATCTGGAAGAAGGCGTTGGCCAGCGCGGCGAGCAGGATCAGGATCGCGCCGGCAAAGAGGAACTTGCCGAGGCCGGAAAAGTTGCGCTTGGTGGTCGAGGCGATGCCGGCCAGCACGAAAAAGATTGCGCCCGTGCCGCCGGCGGCCATGGCGATGATGCTGGCGCCGTTGGAAAAGCCCAGCGCCACCTGCAGGATGCGCGACAGCATCAGGCCCATGAAGAAGGTGAAGGCCAGCAGCAGGACGACACCCATGCCGCTGTTCTTGGTCTTTTCGATGCCCCACATGAAGCCCCAGGCGACGCCGAGGAACAGCACGAAGGCCAGCACCGGGCTGCCGGCCATGAAGGAGAAGTTCAGCTGGATGCCGACCAGGGCGCCGAGCAGGGTCGGCGCCATCGACAAGGCGAGCAGGGCGTAGGTGTTGCGCAGGACGCGGTTCTGGCGCAGGGCGAACTCAGGCGTGGCGGTCTGTTGGGCGATCTGGAACGGTTGCATTGACGATTCCCTTTCGGTTGTGGGTTAACCAAGCGGTAAGATTAGCGAAACACCACAAAAGTTTCAACCGTAAATCTTGCACATCAGCGGCATGACCGCCGGGCTGGTTAGCAGGCCGACCAGCGACAGAATCGCCGCCGCGACGGCAACCCGCCAAATCCAGCGCTGGAGGAGGCTTATTCAGCGGATTCTTCACGGCCGGCACGCTTCCTTTCGTGCGCCTTCAGGAAGCGTTTCCGCAGGCGGATCGACTTGGGCGTGATTTCGACCAGTTCGTCGTCGGCAATGAATTCGACGGCGGATTCGAGGGTCAGCCGGATCGGCGGGATCAGGCGCACGGCCTCGTCGGTGCCCGAGGCGCGCACGTTGGTGAGCTGCTTGCCCTTGATCGGATTGACCGCCAGGTCGTTTTCGCGGCTGTGGATGCCGATGATGATGCCTTCGTAGAGCGCCTCGCCGGGGCTGACGAACATGCGGCCGCGCTCCTGCAGCTTCCAGAGCGCGTAGGCGACCGCGGCGCCATCCTCGGCCGAGACCAGCACGCCGTTGCGGCGGTCGCTCATCGTGCCGGCCCACGGGCCGTATTCGTCGAAGACGTGGCTGGCGAGACCGGTGCCGCGCGTCAGCGTGAGGAACTCGCCCTGGAAGCCGATCAGGCCGCGCGCCGGGATGCGGTACTCGAGGCGGACGCGACCCTTGCCATCCGGCTGCATGTCCTGCAACTCGCCCTTGCGGCGGCCAAGTTCCTCCATGACGCCGCCCTGGTGGCCTTCCTCGACATCCACCGTGAGCATTTCGTAGGGTTCCTGCTTTTCCCCGTTGACTTCGCGCAGCACGACGCGCGGCCGCGAAACGGCGAGTTCGTAGCCTTCGCGGCGCATGTTTTCGAGCAGGATGGTCAGGTGCAGTTCGCCGCGGCCGGAGACCTCGAAGACATCGGCGTTCGGCGTGTCCAGCACGCGCAGGGCGACGTTGGAGAGCAGTTCCCGCGCCAGGCGCTCGCGGAGCTGGCGGCTGGTGACGAACTTGCCTTCCTTGCCGGCGAGCGGCGAGGTGTTGACCTGGAAGTTCATGGTCAGCGTCGGTTCGTCGACCATGATCGGCGGCAGGCCGACCGGGTTGTCGACGGCGCAGAGCGTGACGCCGATGCCGACCTGCTCGATGCCGGTGACGAGCACGATGTCGCCGGCTTCGGCAGCCGTGGCGGACTGGCGTTCGAGGCCCTGGAAAGTCAGCACCTGGCCGACCTTGGCGGCGCCGCGCGCTTCTTCGCCGTACATCACGGCGACCTGCTGGCCGGGCTTGATATGACCCTTCTTGATGCGGCCGATGCCGATCCGGCCGACGTAGGGGTTGTAGTCGAGCGAGCAGATCTGCAGCTGCAGCGGCGCTTCGGAGTCGACGTCGGGCGGCGGCACGTGGCGCAGGATCGCCTGGTAGAGCGGGTGCATGTCGGCGCCCGGGGTGTGCGAGGCCATCATCGCGTAGCCGTTGAGGGCCGAGGCATAGACGACCGGAAAGTCGAGCTGCTCGTCGGTCGCGCCGAGCTTGTCGAACAGGTCGAAGGTATGGTCGATCACCCAGTCGGGGCGCGCGCCCGGCCGGTCGATCTTGTTGATCACGACGATCGGCTTGAGGCCGAGCGCCAGCGCCTTCTTGGTGACGAAGCGCGTCTGCGGCATCGGCCCTTCGACGGCATCGACCAGCAGCAGCACGCCGTCGACCATCGACAGCACGCGTTCGACCTCGCCGCCGAAGTCGGCGTGGCCCGGGGTGTCGACGATGTTGATATGGGTGCCTTCGAAATCGATCGCGCAGTTCTTGGCCAGGATGGTGATGCCGCGTTCCTTTTCCAGATCGTTCGAGTCCATGACCCGCTCGGCAATCTGCTGGTTTTCGCGGAAGGTGCCGGACTGGCGCAGGAGTTGATCGACGAGGGTGGTTTTGCCATGGTCGACGTGGGCGATAATGGCGATATTGCGCAGGGAACGGGACATCGAGGGAAAGCGCGACTGGCGCGGCCTGTGGAAGGGGCGCGCATTCTAGCAGGGCCGATGGCCGGATTTTCAAAGGAGATCAGAATGTTGGCAGTCATCGGCGGCAGCGGACTCACGCAGCTGGCGAGCCTCGCGGCGGTGCGGCGCGAGGTTGTGCGCACGCCCTACGGCGAGCCCTCGGGGACGCTCACCTTTGGTCGCATCGGCGCGCAGGAAGTTGTGTTTCTGGCGCGCCACGGCCATGGTCACACCATCCCGCCGCACCGGGTCAATTACCGCGCCAACCTGTGGGCGCTGGTCAAGGCGGCGGGCGCCGAGGGCATCATCTCGGCGGCCTCGGTCGGCGGCATCCGTGCGGACCTCGGCCCCGGCGCGCTGGTCGTGCCGCACCAGATCATCGACACCACCTGGGGCCGGCCGCAGACCTTCTTCGACGGTGGCGAGGCGCCGGTGGTGCATGCGGACTTCACCGAACCCTATGATCGGGCGCTGCGCGAGCGCCTGCTGTGCGCCGCCGAGGCGGCGGGCTTAAGGGTGTCCGGCTCGGCCGTGTATGCCGCGACGCAGGGACCGCGTCTGGAGACGGCGGCCGAGATCGAGCGGCTGGCGCGCGATGGCGCCGACATCGTCGGCATGACCGGCATGCCCGAAGCCGGGCTGGCGCGCGAGCTGGCAATACCCTATGCGGCGATCTGCGCGGTGGCCAACTGGGCGGCCGGGCGGGGCGATTCGGCCAGTGCGATCCATTTCGACCGCCTCGAGGGCGTGCTGCACGAGGCGATGGGCCGGGTGCGCCGGGTGATCGAGCACCTGTGCGAGACGGAAGTCTGAGCCTGCCGTCTGGCCGGCGCCGACTTTCTAGAGCCTGAGGATTTCGAGCAATTCCTCTTCGAGGTGCACCAGCGTGGCGGTCTTGCCCAGAGCCGCCCCGCTGATCAGGAAGGTGTCCTCGACGCGCTCGCCGAGCGTCATGATCCTGGCGCTGGAGAGCGACACCCCATGCCGCGCCAGCACCAGCGCGATGGCGTAGAGCAGGCCGGGACGGTCGGCGGCGGTGAGCGAGAGGATGTGCTGCTTGCCGCTCTCGTCGGTGCGGATCGAGACTTCCGGCGTCAGCGCCACGTGCCTGGCCTGACGCGACAGCCGGCCTTGCGGCGGCGGCGCGAGCGGCGGCAAGCGATTGAGGTTGTCGGCCAGGTCGTGCTCGATGAGGCTGAGCATGTCGCGGTAGGGCAGCTGGTTTTCCGGGTCGAGCAGGACGAAGCTGTCGAGCGCGTAACCGTGGCGACAGGTGTGGATGCGCGCAGCGACGATCGAGTAGCCGAGGCGGGCGAAAAAGCCGCAGATGCGGGCGAACAGCGCCGGCTGGTCATGCACGTAAACCATGACCTGCAGGCCGGCGCCTGCCGGATTGAGGCGGGCGCGCACCACCGGCGCGGCGCTGTCCGTCCGGTGGTAAAGCGTCTGCGCGTGCCAGGCGATTTCCTCGCTGTCGTGGCGCATGAAGTAGGCGGTGTCGAGCTGCTCCCACAAGGGGGTCTCGACGCCCGGCCGCAGGCCGCGCAGGCGCAGCTTGCCGCGCGCCTCTTCCTGGCGCTCCTCGATGCCGCCGAGCGGACTGGTTTCTCCCGTCAGCAGGCGCAGCGTCATGCGGTAGAGATCTTCGAGCAGCTTGGCTTTCCAGAGGTTCCAGACCTTCGGGCTGGTGCCGCGGATATCGCACACCGTCAGCAGGTAGAGACCGGTCAGGCGTTCCTCGGTGCCCACGATGGCGGCGAATCGGCGCACCACCTCGGGGTCGGCCAGGTCGCGCTTCTGGGCGAAGACGGACATCGTCAGATGATGTTCGACGAGAAAGACGATCAGCGCCGTGTCGTCCTTGCCGATGCCGTGGGCGCGGCAGAAACGGCGCGCGTCGCCCATGCCCAGTTGCGAGTGGTCGCCGCCACGGCCCTTGGCGATGTCGTGGAACAGCGCGGCGACATGGAGCCGCCAGCGCTCGGGGAATCCCGCCATCAGGCGCGAGCAGTACGGGTATTCGTGGGCGAACTCGGAAAGCGCCAGCCGGCGCAGGTTGCGCACCACCTGCAGGATGTGCTGGTCGACGGTATACACGTGGAACAGGTCGTGCTGCATGCGCCCGACGATGCGGCCGAAGGCGGGCAGGTAGGCGCCGAGGATGCCGAACTGGTTCATGCGCCGCAGCTGGTGGGTGAGGCCGCGCTGGGTCTTGAACAGGGCGAGGAAGTTCGCGCGGTTGGCCGGATCGCGCCGGAAGCCGGCGTCGATGCGCGCGCGCGCGTGCCAGAGCGCGCGCAGGCTGCGCGGCGTCAGCCCCTTCAGCTCGGGGCGCCGGGAGAGCAGCAGAAAGCTGTTGAGGATGGCTGCCGGCTTGCGCTCGTAGAGGTCGTCGCCGCGGATGTCGATGAGCTCATGCACCTGCTGGAAGTCCTCGTCGAGAACGAGGGGCGCCGCGGGCGGGTGGCGCTCCAGGCGCGCACCGAGTTCGAGCAGGATCAGCGTGTTCAGCTGCGTGACCTGCTTGGCGTTGCGGTAGTAGCGCTGCATCAGCACTTCCGCGGCGCGGCGATGGGCGGTCGCGGCGATGCCGAGTTCCTGGGCCAGCGCTTCCTGGTGGTCGAACAGCAGGCGGTCTTCGCGCCGGTTCGTCAGATAGTGCAGGGCGATGCGCACGCGCCGGATGAAGTTCTCGGCGCGCGCGAGCTGGCGCGCTTCGGTCGCCGTGATCGCTCCCGCGCCGACCAGGCGCCGCCAGCTGTCGGCCAGGTTGGCGGCCCGACCGGCCCAGAGGATGATCTGCAGGTCGCGCAGCCCGCCCGGATTTTCCTTGCAGTTCGGCTCGAGGGCATATGGCGTGTCGTGGTGTTTGGCGTAGCGTTCCTCCTGTTCGAGCCGTTTGGCCTTCAGGAAGGCCGGTGCCTCGAGCATCTGGCGGAACGCCCGTTCGAACCGCCGATGCAGCGCGCGATCGCCGCACAGGTAACGCGCTTCCAGCAGCGCGGTCTGCACCGTGATGTCCCCCGTGGCTTCGTCCAGGCATTCGGCCACGTTGCGCACGCTGTGGCCGATGTCGAGGCCGATGTCCCACAGCAGGCCGATCAGTCGCTCGAGCGCCGGCTGGTGGCGCTCCCGTGCGCCGTCCGGCAGCAGGATCAGCAGGTCGACGTCCGAGGCCGGAAAGAGTTCCGCGCGGCCATAGCCGCCCACGGCGATGAGAACGAGTTGGCGGTCCATGCCCGTGGCCCGCCAGACATGACGCAGCATCCGGTCGACGAGCCGTGTCGCCCCGTGCAGCAGGGCGGCCGGACTGCCGCCGGCGAGATATCTTTCCTTCAGGGCCGCGCGCCCGGCCTGGAGGATCTCGCGGCAATGCGGCGCCAGACCGGGGGCGGGCGACGGGCAGGCGGATTCCACGGAGGGGACTTCAGGACTGGCTCGGGTTGGGCGGCGCCCCGGCGGACAGCGTCAGCACCTCGACGCCGGCCTCGGTCACGGCGACGGTGTGTTCCCACTGGGCCGACAGGCTGCGGTCCTTGGTGACGATGGTCCAGCCGTCCGGCAGTTCGGAAACCGCTGCCTTGCCGGCGTTGATCATCGGCTCGATGGTGAACGTCATGCCCGGCACGAGCTGCAGGCCGTCGCCGCGCTTGCCGTAATGCAGCACCTGGGGTTCCTCGTGGAATTTCCTGCCGATGCCGTGGCCGCAGAATTCGCGCACCACCGAAAAGCCGTGCCTCTCGGCGTGGCGCTGGATCGCCGCGCCGATGTCGCCGAGGCTGGCGCCCGGCCGCACCGCCGCGATGCCCAGCCAGAGGCACTCGTGCGTGACGCGGATCAGCCGGTTGGCGAGGATCGACGCCGCTGCCGCACCCCCGACGACGAACATGCGGCTGGTGTCGCCGTGCCAGCCATCCTTGATCGTCGTGATGTCCAGGTTGACGATGTCGCCCTTCTTCAGGGGGCGCTCGTTGGGGACGCCGTGGCAGACCTGGTGGTTGACCGAAGTGCAGATCGACTTCGGGTAGGGCGGATAGCCCGGCGGGGCATAGTTGAGCGGCGCGGGGAGGCAGCCCTGCACCCCGACCATGTAGTCGTGGCAGAGCCGGTCGAGCTCGGCGGTGGCGACGCCGGGCCGGACGAACGGTTCGATGTAGTCGAGGACTTCCCCGGCCAGGCGGCCGGCGATGCGCATGCTTGCGATTTCTTCCCGGGTCTTTTGGGTGATGCTCATGCTCTGTCGGGCGCGAATTGGGGTCGCGGGATTCTAACCCGCGGCGGTCGGGAAACCGGGGCGTCGCCCCGGTCCCTGTGGCCTGCGGCGCCCCTTGTGGCGTTATGCAGAAGCTGCGTATAATCACACTCTTGTCTTGTGAGACAAGGCAAAATTCTCACACTCGGCGCCGAGTGGGTGTCCCCGAAAACGGGGGAACCTGCCGGGTGGCGGACCAACCCATATCGGAGACACACGATGAGCACGACCATGCGCCAGATGCTGGAGGCCGGCATTCATTTCGGCCACCAGACCCGTTTCTGGAACCCCAGGATGGCCCCGTACATTTTCGGCCACCGCAACAAGATCCACATCATCAACCTCGAGAAGACGCTTGCCAAGTATGACGAGGCGATGGGCTTCGTCCGCAAGCTGTCCGCCAAGAAAGGTACCGTGCTGTTCGTCGGCACCAAGCGCCAGGCGCGCGAGATCGTCGCCGAGGAGGCGCAGCGCGCCGGCATGCCGTGCGTCGATCAGCGCTGGCTGGGCGGCATGCTGACCAACTTCAAGACCGTCAAGCAGTCGCTCAAGCGCCTCAAGGACATGGAGCAGATGGTCGAGGACGGCTCCATCGAGAAGCTGAACAAGAAGGAAGCGCTGATGATGCAGCGCGAACTGGTCAAGCTGCAGCAGAGCCTCGGCGGCATCAAGGACATGACCGCCCTGCCGGACGCGATCTTCGTCATCGACGTCGGCTACCACAAGATCGCCGTCACCGAGGCGAACAAGCTCGGCATTCCGGTGGTCGGCATCGTCGACACCAACCACTCGCCGCTCGGCATCAACTACCCGATTCCGGGCAACGACGACTCCTCGCGCGCCATTCGCCTCTACGCACGCGGCGTCGCCGACGCGGTGCTGGAAGGCAAGAGCCAGGCGCTCAACGAAGTGGTGCAGCAGATGGCCAACATTGCCGATGGCGACGAGTTCGTCGAGATCGAAGAAGAAACCCGGGAGTAAGCAGGATGGCCGAGATTACCGCAGGCATGGTCAAGGAACTGCGCGAGAAGACCGACGCGCCGATGATGGAATGCAAGAAAGCGCTGACGGAAGCGGGCGGCGACCTGGTCAAGGCCGAGGAGATTCTGCGCGTCAAGCTGGGCAACAAGGCGACCAAGGCGGCGACCCGCATCGCCGCCGAAGGCGTCGTCGGCATGTACCTGTCCGCCGATGGCAAGCTGGGCGCCGTCGTCGAGGTGAACTCCGAGACCGACTTCGTCGCCAAGAACGAGGAGTTCATCGCGCTGGCCAGGGGCTGCGCCGAACGGGTGGCGACGCAGAACCCGGCCGACGTGGCCGCCCTGGCGGCGCTGCCGCTGGGCGCAGGCACGGTCGAATCGACCCGTGCCGCGCTGGTCGGCAAGATCGGCGAGAACATGACGATCCGCCGCTTCGTGCGCATCGAGGCGCAGGGCCGGCTGTCCTCCTATGTTCACGGCGGCGCCAAGATCGGCGTGCTGGTCGACGTGACCGGTGGCGACGAGACGCTCGGCAAGGATCTGGCGATGCATATCGCCGCGTCCAAGCCGAAGGCGCTGGATGCCGCGGGCGTGCCGGCCGAGCTGCTCGACACCGAGCGCCGCATCGCCATCGAAAAGGCGCGCGAGTCCGGCAAGCCGGAAGCGATGCTTGAGAAGATCGCCGAAGGCACGATCCAGAAGTACCTGAAGGACGTGACCCTGCTCGGTCAGGTCTTCGTCAAGGCCGCGGACGGCAAGCAGACCATCGAACAGCTGCTCGAGGCCAAGGGCGCGACGGTCAACGGCTTTACGCTCTACCTCGTCGGCGAAGGGATCGAGAAGAAGGTCAACGACTTCGCCGCCGAGGTGGCCGCCCAGGCGGCTGCCGCCAAGAAATAAAACCATGACCGCCGCCGCGCCCGCCTACAAGCGCATCCTGCTCAAGCTCTCGGGCGAGGCCCTGATGGGCGATGATCCCTATGGCATCAACCGGGAGACCCTGTGGCGCATCGTCAGCGAAGTCAGGACGGTGACCGACCTCGGCGTCGAGGCCGGCGTGGTGATCGGCGGCGGCAACATCTTCCGCGGCATGGCCGGGGCGTCTGCCGGCATGGACCGCGCCACCGCCGACTACATGGGCATGCTTGCCACCGTCATGAACGCGATGGCGCTCGCCGATGCGATGCGCCAGGCCGGCATGAACGCGCGCGTGCAGTCGGCGCTCTCGATCGAGCAGGTCGTCGAGCCCTACATCCGCGGCAAGGCGATCCGCTATCTCGAAGAGGGCAAGGTCGTCATTTTCGGCGGCGGGACGGGCAATCCCTTCTTCACCACCGACACGGCGGCCGCCCTGCGCGGTTCGGAGATCGGCGCCGAAATCGTCCTCAAGGCGACCAGGGTCGACGGGGTGTATTCCGCCGATCCGAGGAAGGAGCCGACCGCGACGCGCTACGCCCGCATCAGCTTCGACGAGGCGATCGGCCGCGGCCTGGGCGTGATGGACGCCACGGCCTTCGCGCTGTGCCGCGACCAGAAACTGCCGATCAACGTGTTTTCCATCTTCAAGACCGGCGCATTGAAGCGCGTCGTCATGGGCGAGGATGAGGGCACGCTGGTACACTGTTAGGAGCTGGCCATGATCATTGTGGAACTGAAGAAAACCACCGAACTCAAGATGCAGAAGAGCGTCGAGGCGCTCAGGCACGATCTGGCCAAGGTGCGTACCGGCCGGGCGCATACCGGCCTGCTCGATCACGTGATGGTCGACTACTACGGCTCGATGATGCCGATCAACCAGGTGGCCAACGTCACATTGCTCGATGCGCGCACCATCGGCGTGCAACCCTGGGAAAAGGGCATGGGGCCGAAGCTCGAGAAGGCGATCCGCGATTCCGATCTGGGCCTCAATCCCGCCGCGCAGGGTGATGTGCTGCGCGTGCCGATGCCGCTCCTGACCGAGGAGCGCCGCCGCGACCTGACCAAGGTGGTGCGCCACGAGGGCGAGAACGCCAAGGTCGCCGTGCGCAACCTGCGCCGCGACGCGATCGCCCACCTCAAGGATGCGCTCAAGAAGCACGAGATTCCCGAGGACGACGAGCGGCGCGCCCAGGACGACGTCCAGAAGCTGACCGACAAATACGTCGCGGAAATCGACAAGCTCCTCGCCGAAAAGGAAAAGGACCTGATGGCCGTCTAGGCCCGTTCCGGTCCGTTCGCCGATGTTCGCCAGCTCGACGCGCAACATCCCTGCCGTCCGCGCAGTGCCGCGCCATCTGGCCATCATCATGGACGGCAACGGGCGCTGGGCCAAGCAGCGTTTCCTGCCCCGCGTCGCCGGCCACAAGCAGGGCGTCGAGACGGTGCGGCGCGTGGTCGGGGCCTGCATCGAGCGCGGCATCGAATACCTCACCCTGTTCGCCTTCAGCTCCGAGAACTGGCGTCGTCCTTCCGAAGAGGTGAGCTTCCTGATGAACCTGTTCGTCACGGCGCTGGAGCGCGAGGTCGGCCGCCTGCACGGCAATGGCGTGCGCCTGCGCGTGGTCGGCGACCTGGCCGCCTTCGAGCCGCGCCTGATCGACCTGATCCGGCGCGGCGAGAACCTCACTGCGGACAACCGCAAGCTGACCCTGACGGTCGCGGCCAACTATGGCGGCCGCTGGGATCTGATCCAGGCTTTCAACGGCCTCGCGCTCGCCTACCCCGAAAAGGCGGGTAATTACACCGAGAACGATCTCCAGCCCTTCCTGGCGATGAGCTACGCGCCCGAGCCGGACCTGTTCATCCGCACCGGCGGCGAGCAGCGCATCAGCAACTTTCTCCTCTGGCAGCTGGCCTATTGCGAACTGTTCTTCACCGACCGGTTCTGGCCGGATTTCGACGCTGCCCTGCTCGAGGAAGCCATCGCCAGCTACCGCAGGCGCGAGCGCCGCTTCGGGCGCACCAGCGAGCAGCTGCCGGCCGCTCCGGATGCCGTCCTGCCGGCGCCGACTTTGAGTACCGATGCCTAGCAGCCCGCCGGAGGGCGGAGGGCGGGGGACGGGGGGCCACCAGGCACGAATCGTCACCGCGCTGCTGCTTTTCGCCGGCTTCCTCGCCGTCCTTTTCCTCTTGCCGCCGCCGGCCGCCGCCATCGCCTTTGCGCTGGCGGCGGCCCTGGCCGGCTGGGAGTGGGCCGGCCTGATGCAGGCCGGGCCGCGCGGACGCGTCCTCTATGGCCTGCTGATATTCGGCCTGTGCCTGCTGTTCGGCACGCGCCCGGAAGAAGGCTTCCCTCTCCTCTGGGGCATTGCCGCGTTGTTCTGGCTGACCATTGCGCCGCTTTGCCTGAAATGGAAATGGCCGTCCGCCGGCATCATGACGGGCCTGGTCGTCCTGGTGCCGACCTGGGCCGCGCTGGCGGCCCTGCACCAGCGCAGTCCTCTGCTGCTGCTGGCCGTCATGGCGCTGGTCTGGGCGGCGGACATCGCCGCTTTCTGCGCCGGCCGCACTTTCGGCAGGCGCAAGCTCGCGCCGCAAATCAGTCCCGGCAAAACCTGGGAGGGCGTCGCCGGCGCCGTGGTCGGTGTGCTTGCCTACGGCATGGCGGTGGCGCCCTTCCTGCCGGTCGTGCATTGCGTCCGGCCCTGGGCGCTGGCCGGACTGCTGCTGTTGCTCACGGCGCTTGCCATCGTCGGCGACCTGTTCGAGTCGCTGGTCAAGCGTCAGGCCGGCGTGAAGGACAGCAGCGCGCTGCTGCCCGGTCATGGCGGCATCCTCGACCGCATCGACAGCCTGACCGCGACGCTGCCGCTGGTGGCGTTGACTCTATACTGGACCGCGTGACGAAAATGAAGAAACTGACCGTCCTGGGCGCCACGGGGTCGATCGGCGCGAGCACGCTCGACGTGGTGGCGCGTCATCCCGACCGCTTCGAAGTGGCGGCCCTCACCGGCAACAGCCGCGCCGATCTGCTCTACGAGCAATGCCTGCGCCATCGGCCGCGCTACGCCGTGGTCGGCGCGGAGGGCGCCGCCGCACTGGCTGCGCGCCTGCGCGGCGCGGGCCTGGCGACCGAAGTGCTGGCCGACCCGCAGGCGCTGGAATTCGTCGCCGCGCTGCCCGAGGTCGATACCGTGATGGCGGCAATCGTCGGCGCCGCCGGGCTTATGCCGACGCTCGCCGCGGTGCGCGCGGGCAAGCGCGTGCTGCTGGCGAACAAGGAAGCGCTGGTGATGGCCGGCGCGCTGTTCATGGCCGCGGTGAAGGCGCACGGCGCGACGCTGCTGCCGATCGACAGCGAGCACAACGCGGTGTTCCAGTCGCTGCCGGCGAACTACGCCGGCGATCCGGCCGCGGCGGGCATCCGTCATGTCGTGCTTACCGCCTCCGGCGGGCCGTTCCGCAGCGTGCCGCTCGAACGCTTCGCAACGGTCACGCCCGCCGAGGCCTGCGCGCACCCGAACTGGTCGATGGGGCGCAAGATTTCGGTCGATTCGGCGACGCTGATGAACAAGGGGCTCGAAGTGATCGAGGCGCACTGGCTGTTCGACCTCGCGCCCGACCAGATCGAGGTGGTGGTGCACCCCCAGAGCGTGATCCATTCCCTGGTGCAGTACGTCGACGGTTCGGTGATCGCCGAACTCGGCAATCCCGATATGCGCACGCCGATCGCCCACGCGCTGGCCTGGCCCGAGCGCATCGCGGCGGGCGTGGCGCCGCTCGATCTGCCGGGGCTCGCGCGACTGGACTTCGAGCGCCCCGATGGCACGCGCTTTCCCTGTCTCGCCCTGGCCTACCGGGCCCTGCGCGAGGGCGGCAACGCGGCGACGGTGCTCAATGCCGCCAACGAGGTGGCCGTGGCGGCCTTTCTCGCCGGGAAGTTGCCTTTCCCCGGCATCGCGGCCGTCATCGCCGCGACGCTCGACGCCGTGCCTGGCGCAAAGCTGCCCGACCTGGCGGCGATCCTGGCCGTCGACGCCGCGGCGCGCCGCATCGCGTCCGACCAGCTCGTGCGGCGGCAACCATGAACCTCGAAGGCGCGCTCTGGGTGATCGGCGGTTTCGCGCTGGCGCTCGGCGTCCTGATCGTCGTGCATGAACTGGGGCACTACGCCGCCGCGCGCCTGTGCAACGTCAAGATCCTGCGCTTCTCGGTCGGCTTCGGCCGGCCGCTGTGGCTGCGCCGCTGCGGCAAGGACCAGACCGAGTGGGCGCTGGCGGCCTTCCCGCTCGGCGGCTACGTGAAAATGCTCGACGAGGGCGAGGGCGCCGTCCCCGCGCACGAGGCGCCGCGCGCCTTCAACCGCCAGAGCCTGGGCAAGCGCAGTTTCATCGTGATCGCCGGGCCGCTGGCGAATTTTCTCCTCGCCGTCGTGCTCTACGGGTTCTTGTTCCATACCGGCGTCGAGGAGCCGCGGCCGGTGTTCGGGGAGCCGCCGCCCGCCACGCTCGCGGCCGCGGCGGAAATCGGCGCCGGCCAGACGGCGCGCAGCGTCGCCGGCAAGCCGGTGGCCACCTGGGGCGAGTTGCGCTGGGAGATGTTGCGCCACGTGCTCGACCGGGAGAGCGTCGTGATCGAGACCATCGACGCGCACGGCGCCATCGAATTCCACCGCCTCGAGCTGGGACGGCTCGCCCCCGCCGCGCTGGAGGGCGACGTGATGCAGGCGCTCGGCCTGCAGTTGCATCGTCCGGATCTGCCTGCGGTGATCGGCGGCGTGCAGCCGGACTCGCCGGCGGCACGCGCCGGCGTGCGGGTCGGCGACCGGGTGACGGCCATCGACGGGCAGCCGGTCGACGGCTGGCGCGCCGTGACGCAGGCCATTCGTGCAGCCGGAACGCGCGAGCTCGTCATCGATCTGGAGCGCGACGCGCAGCTGCTGCGCATCGGCGTCGCGCCGGAATTCGCCACGGTGGGCGGCCAGACGATCGCGCGCATCGGCGTCGCGGTGCGCGACGACCCGGAATTGCGGCGTCAGTTCATGGTCAGCGTGAGCTACGGCCCGCTCGAGTCGCTCGAGCGGGCGCTGGCGCAGACCTGGGACACTGCGGCGCTCAGCCTGCGCATGATCGGCCGGATGATCACCGGCGAGCTGTCGCTGCGCAACCTGTCCGGGCCGGTCACCATCGCCGACTACGCCGGTCAGACGGCGCGCATGGGCGCCGATTACTACCTGCGTTTCCTCGCCCTCATCAGCATCAGCCTGGGTGTGCTCAACCTGCTGCCCATTCCGCTGCTGGACGGGGGGCACTTAATGTATTATCTGGCGGAGCTCATCAAGGGGGGACCGCTCGCCGAGCGCACGCTGGCAATCGGCCAGCGCATCGGCCTGGCCCTGCTGGCGTTGCTGATGGGTCTGGCGCTCTACAATGACATCCTTCGTCTCATTTCCGGCTGACGCATGAATCGTTTTGTTCTGGCAGGCCTGGCGGCGGCGCTGATAGCGACCGGCGCGGCCGCTTTCGAGCCCTTCGTGGTACGCGACATCCGCGTCGAAGGCATCCAGCGCACCGAGGCCGGCACGGTGTTCAGCTATCTGCCCGTCAAGGTCGGCGATACGCTCACCGAGGATCAGGCGGCGCAGGCGATCAAGGCGCTGTTCGGCACCGGCTTCTTCAAGGACGTGCGCCTCGAGGTCGAAGGGGGCGTGCTCGTGGTGTTCGTCGAGGAGCGCCCCGCGATCGCCGCGCTGGACTTCACCGGGGTCAAGGCCTTCGACAAGGAGAATCTGCGCAAGGGCCTGCGCGAAGTCGGCCTCGCCGAGTCGCGCATTTTCGATCGCGCCATGGTCGAGCGCGCCGAGCAGGAACTCAAGCGCCAGTATCTGGCCCAAGGCTACTATGCGGCCGAGGTCAGGACGACGGTGACGCCCCTCGAGCGCAACCGCGTCAGCATCGGCTTTGCGGTGGAGGAAGGCCGGATCGCCAAGATCCGCCAGATCAACATCGTCGGGGCGAAAAGTTTCCGGGAAAAGGACCTCCTCGACCTGTTCGCCCTGCGCACGCCGGGCTGGCTGACCTGGTACACCAAGAACGACCAGTACTCCAAGCAAAAACTGTCCGGCGACCTGGAGACGCTGCGTTCCTGGTATCTCGATCGCGGCTTCGTCGAGTTCAATATCGAGTCGACGCAGGTCTCGATTTCGCCGGATCGGCAGGACATCTACATCACCATCAACATCAGCGAGGGCGAGCGCTACACGGTTTCCTCGGTGAAGCTGGCCGGCGCCCTGCTGCTGCCCGAGGACGAGCTGCTCGGGCTGGTGACGATCAAGCCCGGTGCGCAATTCTCGCGCGAGCGGGTCACCGAGACGACCAAGGCGATCGCCGAGCGGCTCGGCAACGACGGCTACGCCTTCGCCAACGTGAATGCCGCGCCGGAACTCGACCGGGAAAAGAAGCAGGTGGCGTTCACCCTGTTCGTCGATCCGGGCCGGCGCGTCTATGTCAGGCGCATCCAGGTGCAGGGCAACGACCGCACCCGCGACGAGGTGATCCGGCGCGAAATGCGCCAGATGGAAGCCGCGTGGTACGACGGCGCGCAGATCAACAAGTCGCGCACGCGCGTCGACCGCCTCGGCTATTTCGACGAGGTGACGATCGAAACGCCTGCGGTGCCCGGCACCACCGACCAGGTCGATGTCCATGTCAATGTCAAGGAAAAGCCCACCGGCAACATGATGCTGGGCGCCGGCCTGTCGAGCTCCGAGGGTCTGGTGTTCTCCGGTTCGCTCCAGCAGCAGAACCTGTTCGGCAGCGGCAAGCATGTCGGCATCGGCTTCAATACCAGCAGGATCACCAAGCTGTATTCCTTCTCCTACACGGATCCTTATCACACCGTCGATGGGGTCAGCCGCGGCTTCGACCTCTACGTGCGCGACACCGACACGCAGAAGATGACCACCATCGCCACCTACGCGACCAATTCGGTCGGCGGTGGCATCCGCTACGGCATTCCGATCGGCGAGGACGACACCATCAACTTCGGTTTGGCCTACGACGCCACCCAGATCAAGACGACCACCTACACGCCGGCGCGCTTCCAGGACTTCCTCAACCAGTATGGCGACCAGTTTTCCGGGCTGATCGGCACCCTCGGCTGGGCGAAAAACACCCTCGACAGCCACATCTATCCGATGCAGGGGTATGTCGCGCGCGTCGGCGGCGAGGTCGGCCTGGGCGGCACCCTGCGCTATTACCGCGCCAACATGCAGTACCAGCGCTACTTCCCGATCGGCCGCACCTACGCCCTCATGCTCAATGGCGAATTCGGCCTGGCCGACGGCATGGGGGGGCGGCCGTTGCCCTTCTACAAATACTTCTACGCGGGCGGCGTCGGTTCGGTGCGCGGTTACAAGGCCGGGTCGCTCGGCCCGGTCGCGGTGGGCACGACCAACGAGGAACGTCTCGGCGGCGACCGGCGCCTCGTCGCCAACGCCGAATTCCTTTTCCCGATGCCCGGCGGCGGGCGGGACCGCTCCCTGCGTCTGGGCGCCTTCGTCGATGCCGGCTGGGTATGGGGCGTCGGCGACAAGATGGATGTCGGCGACATGCGCTACAGCGCCGGCCTGTCGCTGGCCTGGACTTCGCCGCTCGGGCCCTTGAAGTTCAGCCTGGCGCAGCCGCTCAACAAGAAGGATGGCGACAAAATCCAGCGCCTGCAGTTCCAGCTGGGCACCTTATTCTGATTCAGGAGAAAGCATGAAACGCATGATTTTCATGGCCCCCGTGCTGCTGGCGCTGGCGGCGACGCCCGCGCTGGCCGAGTTCAAGTTGGGATTCGTCAACGGCCAGCGCGTGGTGAACGAGTCGCCCCAGGCCAAGCGCGCCAAGCAGAGGCTGGAGAAGGAGTTCGAGAAGCGCGACCAGGAGCTGCAACAGCTGGCCAAACGCCTGCAGACGATGCAGGAGAATCTCGAGAAGAACGCCGTGACCATGGCCGAAAGCGAGCGGCGCACGCGCGAGCGCGAATTCAACGACCTCAACCGCGATTTCCAGCGCAAGCAGCGCGAGTTCCGCGAAGACCTCAACCTGCGCCAGAACGAGGAGATGGCGGCGATCTTCGAGCGCGCCAACCGGGTCATCAAGCAGATCGCCGAGGCCGAGAAGTTCGACCTGATCGTGCAGGAAGCGGTGTATTTCAGCCCGCGCATCGACATCACGGAAAAGGTGATCCGGGCGCTTGCCGCCGAAGCGGGCAAATAAGCATCCCCGCGCCATGGCCCGCAGCCTCGGCGAAATCGTCGCCCGCTTCGGCGGCGAGCTGACGGGCGACGCGGGGCGCGTCGTCACGGGCCTGGCGACCCTGGAAGCCGCCACGCCCGAGCAGCTCAGCTTCCTCGCCCATCCCAAATACCGCGGCCAGCTGGCGCAAACGCGCGCCGGCGCGGTGATCCTCGCGCCGGCGGAGGCGGCGGCCTGTCCCTGCGCCGCCATCGTCGTTGCGCAGCCCTATCTTTATTACGCCCGCGTGTCGCAATGGCTGGCCGCCACGCCCGCTCCGGCGCCGGGCATCCATCCCTCGGCCGTGGTCGAATCCGCCGTGCCGGCAAGCGTCAGCATCGGGGCGCAGTGCTGGATCGGGCCGGACGTCGAACTCGGCGCGCACGTCGTCGTCGGCGCGCAGTGCCGCATCGGCGCCGGCGCGGCGGTCGGCGAAGGCAGTCTCCTGCATCCGGGCGTGACGATCTATCACGGTTGCCGCATCGGCCAGCGGGCGATCATTCATTCCGGCGCGGTAATCGGCGCCGACGGCTTCGGCCTGGCGCGCGAGGCGGACGGCGCCTGGGTCAAGATCGCCCAGACCGGCCGCGTCGTCATCGGCGCCGACGTCGAGATCGGCGCCAACACCACCATCGACCGCGGCGCCCTCGACGACACCGTGATCGAGGACGGCGTCAAGCTCGACAACCAGATCCAGGTCGGCCACAACACAAAAATAGGCGCTCACAGCGCGATCGCCGGTTGCGTCGGCATCGCCGGCAGCGCCCGGATCGGCGCCCGCTGCACCATCGGCGGCGCCGGAATGATCCTCGGCCATCTGACGATCGCCGCCGACGTGAATGTCTCCGCCGGCACGCTGGTCGGCAAGTCGATCGGCGCGCCGGGCCAGTACACCGGCAGCGTGCCCTTCATGGCGCATGACGAATGGCTGAAAAACTTCGCCCGCTTGCGCCATCTCGATGCCCAGGCCGATAAAATCCGCACACTGGAAAGACGCATCGCTCAGCTGGAACAATTGCTGGAGAAAAATTCATGACCGCCCCGCCGCCCGCACCCGCCATCGCCGCGATGGACATCCACCAGATTCTCGAATACCTGCCGCACCGCTATCCGATCCTGCTGGTCGATCGCGTCCTCGACATCGTTCCCGGCGAGCGCATCCGGGCGCTCAAGAACGTCAGCATGAACGAACCCTTCTTCCCCGGCCACTATCCGCACCATCCGGTGATGCCGGGGGTGCTGATCGTCGAGGCGCTGGCGCAAACGGCGGCGATCCTGTCCTTCAAGACCCTGGGCGACAAGCCGGACGACAAGTCGGTTTACTACTTCGTCGGCATCGACGGCGCGCGCTTCAAGCGCCCGGTCGGCCCCGGCGACCAGCTGGTCATGGAGGTGGCGATCACCCTGAGCAAGCGCGGCATGTGGAAATTTTCCGGCCAGGCCAAGGTGGACGGCCAGGTGGCCTGCGAGGCCGAGCTGATCTGCACCCTGCGCAAGCTGGAAAACTGAGATGCCCTCCGGTGTTCATCCGACCGCGCTGATCGATCCGGGCGCGCGGCTGGACGAGAGCGTTTGCGTCGGCGCCTACGCGATCGTCGGCGCCGGAGTCGAGATCGGCGCCGGCACCTGGATCGGGCCGCACGCGGTGATCAACGGGCCGACCCGCATCGGCCGCGACAACCGCATCTTCCAGTTCGTCTCGCTGGGCGAGATGCCGCAAGACAAGAAATATGCCGGCGAGCCGACGCGGCTCGAGATCGGCGACCGCAACACCATCCGCGAGTTTTGCACCTTCAACCGCGGCACGGCGCAGGACGTCGGCGTCACGCGCCTGGGCGACGACAACTGGATCATGGCCTACGTGCATCTGGCGCACGACTGCCAGGTCGGCGACCACACCATCTTCGCCAACAACGCGCAGCTCGCCGGCCACGTGCAGGTCGGCGACTGGGCCATCCTCGGCGGCTTCACCGTCGTTCATCAGTTCGTCCGCATCGGCGCGCACTGCATCACCGGCATGGGCGCCATCCTGCTGCAGGATGTGCCGCCCTTCGTCACGGCGTCCGGCAACCCGGCGGCGCCGCACGGCATCAACGGCGAGGGGCTGAGACGGCGCGGCTATTCCGCCGAGACCATCGCGTCCATCAAGCGCGCCTACAAGACGCTCTATCGCAGCGGGCTCAAGCTCGACGCGGCGATCGCCGCCATCGCCGCCGAGGCGCAGCAGGGCGATCTGGCGCCGCTGGCCGCGCTGGCCGACTTTCTCGCGGCGCCGGGGCGCGGCATCATCCGCTAGATGGCCGCCCCGCGCATTGCCCTGGTGGCGGGCGAAGCCTCCGGCGACCTGCTCGCCGCGCACCTGATCGAGGCGCTCGGGCGCCGTCTGCCCGGCGCCGAGTTTTGCGGCATCGGCGGGCCGAAGATGCAAGGCGCCGGCTGCGACATCTGGTGGCCGGCGGAACGGCTGGCGGTGCGCGGTTATGCCGAGGTGCTGCGCCACTACCGTGCCATCGCGGCGATCCGCCGCGCGCTGCTGGCGCGCCTGCTCGCCGAGAAGCCCGACCTCTTCATCGGCGTCGATGCGCCCGATTTCAACCTTTGGCTCGAGGCTCGCCTCAAGCGCGCCGGCATCCCGACGGTGCATTACGTCGGTCCCTCGGTCTGGGCCTGGCGCGGCAGCCGAATCGGGAAGATCGCGCGCGCCGTCGACCATCTGCTCGCCCTGTTCCCTTTCGAGGCGCCGCTCTACGAGCGAGCCGGCGTATCGGTCAGCTACGTCGGTCATCCGCTCGCCGACGTATTTCCGCTCGAAGGGCAGCGCGCGGCGGCACGCGAGCGGCTTGGCCTGGCCGACGCGGCCTTCCCGCTGATCGCCCTGCTGCCGGGCAGTCGGCAATCCGAGGTTGCCTACATGGCGGAGCTGTTCCTTCGCACTGCGGGCCTGCTGCGCGCGCGTTTTCCGCGGGCGCTCTTCCTCGTGCCGCTCGTCTCGCGCGAAACGCGCCAGCGGTTCGAGGCCGAACTCTGGAAAACGGGCTGCCAGGATTGGCTGTTGCGGGAACCCGTCTCCCGCTTTGCGCACCCGGTCGCACAGGTCGAACTCGACGCCGTCGCGCAGCCTTCCCCCGGCTGCCTGAAGCTCCTCTTCGGCCATGCCGAGGATGCGCTGGCGGCCTGCGACGGCGCGCTGGTGGCGAGCGGCACGGCGACGCTCGAAGCGGCGCTGCTCAAGGCGCCGCACGTGATTGCCTACCGCATGTCGCCCTGGTCGTGGCGCCTGATGAAGCGCATGCGCTACCAGCCCTGGGTCGGCCTGCCGAACATCCTCGCCGGCCGCTTCGTCGTGCCCGAGTTCCTCCAGGACGACGCCACGCCGGAAAACCTCGCCCAGGCGCTCGGCAACCTCGTGCTCGACGACGTCGTGCGGGAACGACTGTCCATCTGCTTTAGCGCCATCCACCGGCAGCTGCGCCAGGACACCGCGGAGAAGGCGGCGGCGGCGATCCTGCCGCTGCTCGGCCGCAGGGCATGACGATTCGCCCGGAATGCGGCGTCGATGAGGCCGGCCGGGGTCCGCTCGCCGGGCCGGTGGTCGCGGCCGCGGTCATACTCGACCCCGCCCGGCCGGTTGCCGGCCTCGCTGATTCGAAGAAGCTCCCGGCCCGCACGCGCGAGCTGCTCGCCGCCGAGATCCGCATCCATGCCCTGGCCTGGAGCGTGGCCGCAGCCTCGGTCGAGGAAATCGACGCGCTCAACATCCTGCAAGCCAGCTTGCTGGCGATGCAGCGCGCCGTGGCGGGGCTGGCGCTGACACCCGCCGCGGCGCTGATCGACGGCAACCGCTGCCCGCGGCTGGCGATCCCCGCGCGCGCGATCGTCGGCGGCGACGCGACGGTCGCAGCCATCTCCGCCGCCTCGATCCTGGCCAAGACCGTGCGCGACGCCGGCATGCGGGCCCTGCACGAGCGTCATCCGCAGTATGGCTTCGCGCGCCACATGGGCTACGGCACGGCCGAACATCTCGCCGCATTGCGCCGCCACGGGCCGTGCCCGGCGCACCGCCGCAGTTTTGCGCCGGTGCGCGCGCAGCTTGCGCTGTTTGCGTGAAAACCATCGCCTCGCGCGCCAACGCAAGCTTCAAGGAGCTGCGCGA
>Ga0208735_100151_pt1 | contig 40154 bp, 57 predicted proteins | sample Subbio12Aug_8Aab_FD_184829 | JGI IMG/M metagenome (GOLD analysis project Ga0208735, IMG submission 184829) | Serpentinite rock and fluid subsurface biosphere microbial communities from McLaughlin Reserve, California, USA - CR12Aug_8Aab (SPAdes) | ecosystem: Environmental > Terrestrial > Deep... | reverse complement strand
CCACCCGCTACTGCCATCAGGGTAAGGTAGATTTTCTGCAACACATGTTTCATTTCGCAAAAATCAGCCTCCAAGTTTTTGATACGCTCTTCGTGCCTAGCTGAGATAATTTCAAGATTGGTCAATATCCTCACCTCCCATCAAAATTAAAGAGCGCCGGTTGTAAGCGCTCTTTGGTGATTCTATCTTCTTCCCAATATCATATTTTTAGCTTTACTCCCTGCCAAAAAAGGGTTAAAATAACTGGTAAAGGAGTGAGACAGATGTTAAAAACAAAAACTGCGGTTGCTTTGTTTTTACTGCTCCTGTTTACTCTACCCGGATGCGCAGGCCAGGTGCCTGAGATCCCGGTTGAAACAGAAAAGGATTACACAGGCGTCTTTGTCGGTGACTTACCGCTTGACGAACAGATAAAGATTGCCGGCTGTCTCGAACTATCCGCTGTTGCCTACTGGGGTGAAGGAGGCCCCATTTACAGCAAGGAGGTTGCGGAAGCCTTCCTGCTTGGTTTTCCTTTTCTCGATTATCTCGAAGAAAAACATGGCGAAATCGAACCCGATCCTTTCTACTCTCTGGATGAGATGGCTTTCTTGACACAATCCGGAAGCTACCGTGATATACTATTCTATACTAAAACTGGAGCATATCAGGTGACTCTTCGTATCGATGAAGCCGGAGCAATCCAAGGTATTGGTTCGTCAATCTCCTACCGGGTTACTTGTTATTTTAGAGAACCTCCCACAGGATCAAAATTAACTTTAACCCTCTACTTCCCCGATAGCCAAGGAAAATATCTGGAACCGGTGCAGCGCGAAGTGAGAATAGGCGCTCAAACTCTGGCGGGAACGATAATCGAGGAATTATTGCGTGGACGTGACGGCAACGGCGCCGGCTCCCCATTCCCGGAAGGGACCAGGCTTCTTGGAACTCCTTCCCTGGGAACTATAGATGTGGTAATTCCTACCAATGAGTTTAAGACCAAATTCCCGGAGGGAACAATAATTAATGAAACGCGGTTCGGAGATGCTGTTTATGTTACTCTTTCTGATGAGTTCAAAACCAACTACCGGGGCGGGTCGATTGGTGAATCGCTTAATCTCTACGCAATTGTCAACTCCCTTTGCGAGATAGAAGGAATAGAGAAAGTATTTATTTCATTAAAAGATGAATCGATAAACGCCCTATTCCAAGAAAGCCTGCCACAGCCAATTACCCCTAACCCCGGCTTGGTTAAGAGATAACCGCTGTGGCATATTAATTAGCCCGGACTACGCAAGTGAAGTGCGTATGGCAATGGTGGTCGGCCTATTAGCGGGCAACCCTGTGTCCACGAACGCATAGCGATTAGCGCCTGTTGCTCCGGCGTCTGGATTAGCCCAAGTCCAAACAGGATTTCCACCTCCAGCTGGAGCACGAAGAACCGCGGCTATTCTCCAAAGCGTTGTTTGGGTCGCCCCCATCACACTTTCAGACAAGACAGCATTTGCCGCTATTGCTGTCCCAACAGGCAGTATCGCGATCTGACTATTGTCCATCCTCCGAAGATGAACTGAGAAGTTTTGAATAGTAAATCTCCGCAAACTTAGCCCATTCCAAGTAAAACTTGCCAGCCCGACTGCTACAACGGGTCTAAAAAGCGCCGGTTCATCCTGCACTTGTCCCCGGATCTGTCCGGCCTGCCATATGCCGGCATTATTTCTTATCCTCACATAATAAGTCTTTGGCGGAATTTTGAACTCATAATAAGTAACCCTTTCCCATCTAAAAAAGTCGTTAAGCTTTATTGACCCTATAGCGACATTATTTCCATCCACCACCTGAATACTGCTAGCCCAGTTGCTAACGCAAAATCTCGGAAACTCGGACATCACTATTACCTCCTTAAAATATTTTTCACCGCTGCCTACCCACATCTCACCTGCCTACTTCACCCCGCCCCCTCTCTATACTGAAACACCCTCGGGTCCTGCAGCCCCAGTGCCCACCAAGCCGCTCCCTTTAGCCCCCAGCGGTGCTTGGCCAAGTTGGCCAGCATATCGAAGTGCTCCGCGTCGGAGTAGTGCGCCAGGGAAAACCCTCTTGCGTCGCCCAAGTAAAGGTTCGTCACCCAGACGCCGCGGTCGGATAAGTTTATCCTCACCGGCCGGTCGCCCTCAAACGCCGGGAACATTGCGGTGTGGACAAAGTCAAAATCAAGCGGAATCTCCTCTGTCCTGGTATCCGCTTCTTCTCCCGTCCCAAGGTATTCAAAGTACCCCCACGGCTCAAGCCAGGTCACGCCGCTGCGCTGAATACGCCCGAAAGTCGCCGGCAAGACATTTGCCCTCGCGCCCGAGTTATAGCTCACCCCGGTATTGTACTGATCCAGCTTTACGCTCACCTCTACGGCCTCCTGCGGCACGTAAGTATACGGGCTGCCTGCGTCCAGCAAGCTGCACTCAATCGCCGCGCCGCTGGTGCGAATACCAAAGCCGCCTTCCGCCGGCAAGTTAACCGTCAGGTTAAACAGTCGGCCCTCGTCCACCCAGCAGTTGAGCTCGCTTCCCCGGCTTCTGACTCTTAAGCTGTACCAGGTGTTTAAGCTCACCCCCTTGTGCACGTCGGCAGCCGCTTTAAACCAGGTCCCGCCGCTTCTTCTCCACAGCTCCGCCGTCTGCGTGCTCAGCCGGAGCAGAAACAGATATAGATCGTTTACTCCCTGAGCTTTGAAAACGATACCCATGGTGCCGCTGCCGGCGGTCATGCGCATCCTGGCCCGGATGTTTAAGTCGCCGAACCCATAGTGGGAGAGGTGAGCCTGGGCGTCCCCGCTGGCCTGGCTGGCCTGTACAAGCAGCCACCTGGTGGTATCAACGCTCCACACCCCGCCCCTTAAGTTGTAAAAAGCTATTGTGTTATCCCGGAAGTCGTCGTACCAGACCCAGGCATGATCGGGCGCGTGGCGCAAAAGCTCCGGCGTCAGGATAAAATCCGCCGGCAAGACCCAGCTGCCGCCTATCTCTTTAAACTTGCGCGGCATCAGGGTATACATGCCGCCGCCGCCGTCCATCTTCATGCTAAAGCTTTTGCAGAGGCGAAAGCCCCAGAACTGCGTCCCAAACTGGCTGCCATCGCCGCGAACCTCTAAGCTGTTTAATCCGGCCGGCAAGCTGTGTCTGCCTAAACTGACCCAGTGCACCCGCCGGTGCAGCGGGTACCAGTCGGGAAACGGGCCGGCCTGCAGTACTTTTCCGTTTAAGCGAAATCGTAACACCTGGCTTGACCACCAGCGGGCATTCATTCTGACCGCCAGCACGTATTCCCCCGCCGTCTGTACCTCAAACCGGTATAATGCCCGGCCGCTTGTGCCGGACGGCGAGACCCATCCAACCCCGGCATCCATATCTCCGGATATGGTGTCGAAGCTTAAACCGTCGCGGTCAGCGAGTATACTTTGAAATCCATATACCGGCGTCTTCTCATAAGTGACCAGGTAGTTTCTCCTGGCGTAGCCCACCTCGCCGGAGACGCGCTGGGCCGGGGGATGCAGATCGCAAGCATCCTGCCCCTCCAGGCAGTCGTAGATGTGCAGCATTAAATGCGGGCTCATGCTCCCATGGTCATGGCAGCCGGCAAAGGGAATCCGGGCCTGCTCCGCGTGAAAAGTAAACTCTCCCTGCTGCCAGCCTAAGAACCCTAAGAATGTCCCGCTGCTGCCGCGGTAGCTTCCCGGAGCGGGTTTGCGGTCAATGCGCCAGTTGAAGCCGAACCCCGGTATGCCGAGAAAGATTTTCTCCCTCGGTATCCTGGTCACCGCGTAGTCATAGATGTACTCCATCCACCACATCGGGCTAATCGGACCGGGAGCGCTGCCCGCCCAGGAGAAGGCGTAGCTCATGATGGCGCAGGAATCGAAATACGGCTCCATGCGCCGGTAGTCGCACCATCTCTCCCACCAAGGGATGCCGTCCCCGGTCATGGGAGGCAAGTCCCAGTGCACATAGCGCTGGGCCGGGCGGCCCTTGACACTCTCGTAAATCCTCTTGGCCAAAGCCACCACGCCGTCCGGGTTGTCGTTCGGCCCCACCTCCAGGTCAATGTCCACTCCGGCGGCGAAAGGGTACATGTCTAAAATGCGGTGCAGCTCGCTGATAAATAAATCCTGCGCCCCGCCGGTATTGTCCACGATGGCCTTAAACCTGGACAGGATACCATCATTTCTGACCGTCAGCAGGTAAGTGATGTGCGGCCAGCGGTGTACTCTCTCCAAATCCGCGGCGGGAATAGTGCCGGTTATCCTACCGGTGTTATCGGGCACAAGAAAATCAAACAGCCCCATGTGGGTGAGTCGGTCACCGTAATCCCACCACTCCTGCCTTGCTCTTACAGTCTTTAAAAAAGACCAGGTCATACAGCCCCGGCCTTCTTGCCTCATATTGCTCATAGCCTTTTTCCTCCACTGGCCAGCTCCCATTCCTGTATCTCTATCAGCACCCTGGCCGCGGGCTGCGGCCTTATCCCTGCCCCTTCGGTCATCAGGTCGATGTTAAAGCGCGAGTTGCCGGCGGCGCACTGGTGGAATAGCCCCGTGTAATCTTTGGCCGGAGCGCCGTTATGGGCGACACGCCTTTTGCCGGCCCGAAACTCGAAACTGTCCCCGGCCGCTAATGCATTGCCATAAGCAAACTGCCGTGTCCTGTAGAAGTGTGAAAACCGCATCCCGGCCGGCACAGCGGTCTTCGCCCATACGGTAAAGTCAATGGCTGTGGTCGCCACAGGCGTGCCCGGCACAACGCTCCAGTACTTGCCCCGGTTGGGTACAATCAGCGTCTGCCGGCCCCGGACCAGAGCGTTAAAATGTTTCGGCGCCGCCGGCTGGCTGTCTTCCCGCAGCTTGCGCAGCATCTCCCGCGTGGCCGGTACGTGGCCTGTGAGCTGCGCTCCGTCTTTCAGGGCCAGATCGGTCAGCGTAACCATACCGCTTCTGTCTTCCATTACCGCCTTGAAGTCTATCTTACTCACGCGCTTCTGCTTTTCCCTGATCTCGATGGTTTTGAAGTAGCGCTCCATGGCTATTGCTCGAAAGAAAATTTAAGCTCTGAGGAGTGAGAGATCCAAAGCGTGGCCAAAGTTCCGCCCTGGAGCATGATGTCAGTTATGTTAACCGTTCCGGCGGCGTCCTCCATACAGAGGCGCAACTCCATCTTGGCCACCCTCTTGGAGATCTTAGCCGGCATGAGCATGAGATATGGTTGCCAGAACATTTTTTTTTAAAGCCTCCCTAAACCAGGGATATATAATGCGTCTCTCGTGTGCCGTCGGTGTAGTGCACCACCACTTCTACGCCTGCTCTGCCCTGGGCGCCGGGTTGCACATTTTCCAGCAGCGCCCGCAGGCTGATGACGTAGCTCTCCCTATGCGCCGGGTGAATCGTCTGCAGCAGGGTTTTGGATACCCCCGGCTGCCCGACGGCCCGAAAAGAGGCCGGGCCGGAAAAGCCAATCGTGTTGTCTATCCCCCACCCGTCGTTTATCCAGTAGGCAAAACCGTCGTCCGCCCGGGAATTGAGCAGGTGATTAAATACCATAAGCTGGGCGATGTCTTTCGTCTCGGCCATTTCCACCACTTCAAACCTGGCCACGGACTGCTGCATCGTCTTGATCACGCCGGCCATATCCGGCCTGACCGTGGAAAGCTCCATTCTGCTGTTCCAAGGCTCTAAAACATCGTAGTGCATCCGGACGATGCGGGTCTTGATATTTATCCCCGCATCGCTGTCATAGACCGTAACCACGTCACCTAAGTTAATATGCTCCTCACCCGCTATGCTCAGCGCGGACAGGTCTACAATCTCACATATGTAGCTTACCTGCGGCGCGTTCATTTCAGCAAATACCGCTTCGGCGTATTCTTTGAGCATCTGCGGGTCGGTGTAGCCGTCCGCCGCCAACACCGCGGACGGCGGGGGGTCGTATGGGCTAGGAATCTCCAGATACGGTATCCCGTTGTTGACCGCTGAAATCTGAAGCCCCCGGTGGCCGCGCGGATACAGCCTGTGCACCGTTTCGATAACGCTTGTTTCGACTTCAGCTTTACGCAGGTTTTTGCCCCGCAGGAAAAACACTCCGGTATCCGCGCCTCCGGCCGGAGCAACGGAGACTGTGCGGGCCGCCGTATCCCAGACAATCTCGGCGTTAAAGACACGCTCCAGCTCGCGCAGCGCCTCCAGGCGGTTGCAGCCGCCGCCCCAGGTCAGCACGCGCATGGTGACAACCGCCACATAGCCTATCGACCACCCTGTGCCGTGCAGGAGCCAGGCCAAAATCTCCAGCACCGGAGCGCCAACCCAATCCCGTTTGGGCAGCTCCGGCATCTTGGCTAAGTCGTACCACAGAGCCCAGGCCTCCACTTGAATAACCCTTGTCCCCTCATCCTCTTCGCGATCGGTGATCACCACTGCCCGGTAGATCTTCCCGGCTAAGTCAATGAGCGCGCCGGCTGCAAGCTCTGCCGGTACAGGGTGAGGCAAAAAGAAGGTTAGCTTGTCTTCCCCGGAGAGGGTCTCATCGACAAAAACTTTATACGCCTGATGGAGCAGCGCCACGGGCCGCAGCCGGCCGTCTACAACAGCGGCAAGCGCTCCTCCCAAATGCGTATACCAGCCGATGCCTTTAAGCGGCAAACCTAATAGGTTGTACCGCTCGCCTGTGTTGTAGCGTTTGCCTGTGTTATACATCTTTTTAGACTCTCCTCAAGAATATCCCCCGCCGGCCGCTTGTTACCTTCGGCGCGCCGCCGGGATACGGACTAGGCAGCCCAAGGGCATAGCCTTGAGTTAATCTAAATCCGGTTGCCACTGTGGGCTGCAGCAGATCATACCCAAGCGGTATCAGCGCCGTGGCCGGGATCACTCTTGTGGTAGGCGTGCCGTTAAAGCCGTGTACCAGCCAGTATAGCCCCGGAGCGAGCGTCAGCGTTATGGGCAGGAAACGCTCACCTACCACGTCAACGGCAACCTCGCCGGCATCTAGTATGAGCGCGCCCGGATAGATGGATTCCAGATTGGCGTATACTCCCATCCGGACACGCGCTCCCGTCGCGCCGGCCACGGTGACGCCCACGGCGATGCGGTCAAATGATTGCGTGACCGGCACGTAGAACGGAATGGCGTCGAAGGTGTCCACCGTAACCGCCGCCGTCAGCATATCCGGCGAGGTAACTCCGAAATGATACATCCCCGAGCGCCGGAATCTTAAGTAATCCAGCGCGTCAAACCGCGCCTTGTCGCCCGCCGACATAAATCCGCCGGCTTCAGCAGTGGCCGCGGCATGGACCGCGCCGCCGGCGCCCACGTGGCCGGAAAAAGGCGACTGCGGAGCGATGTAGGTAAAATCAGCCGTAATTGCCGCGTCTATGGCCTGCTGCTGGTTGAACACGATCATGCCCTGGGCCTCGTAGAGGCCGTATTCGCCCGGAGATACTACCACCCCGCCGCGCCTTACAACCGGCGCGGGCGAAGCCAGCCAGCCCCTGATTGTTCCTTCGTAAATCCTGCGGTGTAAGGCAGGCTCCGCTTGGTCAATTACCGGCTCAAGCGTGTGGCCGGCAGCGGTGGCCGTCTGCATAGCAAGGACTGTTTCGACTTTATTTACCGCGTCCTGAACTCCGGAAATGTCGGCTCCGAAAATCTCTCGACTGGTCACTTTCTTAAACGGAGTCGTGGCCATGTGCTATCCTCCTTCTAAAGCCATCTGTTGCGGCAATGCACCTCAAGCGCCGACCAAGCGGCGCCCCAAGCTGATACCGCTATATTATTCACGCCAGGCGCGAGTTGCGGAAAGATCGGCCGCTCCAGGAAAGGCAGCATATTTGTTCGATCCGCGCCCGCCACTCTGACCGCGGTTTTAGCTTGGCAATCTATCTCCAGCCAATCTCCTTCGGCCAAGGCCCCCATATATCGCACCGTCTGTTCGCCAACATGGATGGCCAGCGACTGTATGCCGCCAAGGGATACCCCCTGCAGCCTAATGAGCGGGTCTGCCGGAGCAGTGCCGCGCTGGTTATGCAGATAATAAGGCCCCCAAGCTATTACCCCCGCCAGCGGCAATGTTTCCGCAACGGTCAGCCCGGCATGGGTGTATGCGTATTCACGTTCAGATGACGGCAGTACTTCCAGCTCGGTCAGCCCGGCGTAGGTTGTGAACAGGTTGGTCAGCACATTGTCGAACGTAAATTTAGCCGTCGTGTCCGCATCTGCCGGTAACGGCGCATTGCTGTTATATCCTGCCAGTATCTCCGCATCGGTGCGGGCGCGGCTGGAGATGCGGAGGTCGTCAATGAGTCCGCCAAGATGCAGGGCATTGTCCGCGCGGCTGCCAAGGAAAGCATTCGCACCGAAAGCTAAACTCGGTGCCGTTGCGCTCGATGCTACCACAGCACCGTTAACCAACAGTTTTACACCCGCCGCTTCCCATTTCCAGGCGATGGCGTACCAGGTATCTTTTACCCATGCCGTTGCGCCCTGGATCTCCACCGTCGCCGCGCCTGTGCCGTAACGTAGTGTCGGCCTACCGTTGGTAGCGATGAGCACCTGCAGGTTTTGATTCGCCGCCGCACCTGCACCGTCAAAGATGAATTGTTCGTTCGTGCCGGGTGAGCGGAGCAGGCGGGCGTACTGCTCCATTGTTCCTGCCGTTGGTGATAGCACCCCCGCCGTCGGTACGGTCAAGGTTTCGGGGGAGCGGGTGCCGTCGATGAAGGAGGTGGCGTAGGGTTTTGTTTCGAGTTGTGCATATGAGAATTCCACGAAATCAGGCCGGGGATTGTGCCTGTAAGCGGTGCCAAGTAGTACGTCAACGAATGTTCTCGCTGCTTCCTCGGCGGCAGATGCCGTGAGGGAGAAGCGTTTAGTACCACCAGAATTATCAAGAGTGATAGTGCTCTCCGGCCCAGCTATCAAGCTACCATCTGCCCTGAGCAACGCAACTCGGATTCCTGCTTGCCCGACAACATTGTTCTTGAAGGTCGTGGAGAACGTCTGCGCCGTATTAGCAGGAACGGTAGCTACTCTTGGTTGCCGAATGAATGTAAATGTAACTGTACCCCTAGTTATCTTACCCCAGTTGGATGCGACTGTGAACGTTCCTCCACCATCTGTGAAAAAAGCCCAGTTGCTCGTGTTGGCGAATCGGTTGTTGGGGAGATTGTTCGTCGTCCCCTCTTCCACCATCACCGCCTGACCGAATTTGCCCGGCTCGAAACGGGGGAGGTTGGCGGCGACCTGGGCGCCGTCCTGCTTGTAAGCTACGCTGGCCCTGCTAAACGTTGCCCCCATACTGCCCCCTCCTACCTAAATTCGATTCTCGGCGTTACCCGAATCTCAAACCCTGCCTGGTTCACGTTTACGGCGGCCGGGAAATGCTCAGTTACGATAAGCGGCCCGGTTGTGCCCGTGGACGTGGTAGTAATGAAGTACCCCCTGACTTCCCCCACCGCAACGGTAAAAGTAAATACCTTCTGCGGCTGGTCGTACCGTTTGCCACCCTCCGCTGTCTGACCAGTCTGTTCGGTCCAGTCAGCGGGCGCAAGCGTAATCCGGGCGTAGCCTCCGCCGGACACCTCGGTAATGTCCGTCATTACGGCACCTTCCACAGGTTGAGTCGCGTTGGTGTAAAGTCCGAGGAATAAAGCCGTGTTCTGCGCGGCGTTCCGCAGGTAGATATCGCCGATATTCTTTTCGCCTCCGTCATGGAACCTTGACATTTAAAAGCCCTCCTTAATTTATAATATTATCATTTGCGACGCTACCGTCACCACGTCCGGAGTGACGGCGTAGGCGAATGGGTCGGGGCAGACAAAATCAACCGTAAAAAGCCCCTGGAAGGCAGTTATCTCCGTATCCAGGCTCCCGCCGGCATAAGTAGCGTTATAAAATCTGTCCGGCGTTCTGTCAAAAATAAGCCGCTGCGTTCCCCGGAGCGGGTTCAGCCAAGCGCGGACAGCCTCAAGCCGGGTATGCAGTTCAGCAATAGTACTCGCCGCCAGCCAGCACTCAAGCTGCAGGCTGCGCTCGCTTAAGTCCGGTAGCATCCTAAGCGCCCCGTGCCGTCCAGGTAGGGTGATCACTTTGTCGCGGGTGCCAGGCAGAACGGATATCGGAGATTTCAACAGCCGGACGTGGTAAGCGGTAGAGTGTTCCCCAGCGAATAAAAAATCGCTCATACTACCGGCCCCCTCTTGCCCTGATACCGGCCTGGATGTCCCTTTGTAGCAGGCGGCTTATTTTTTGGATGTCATCATCCGAGCGCACGGTCATATTCTGGACAGTAAACAGCGGTCCGTGGTAAGCCGAGATGCCGGGAGCGGCCATCGCCGCACCTGCTACCGCCGCCTGCGGCATTACCGCGGCTCCATAAGCCAGGTTCGGGGATAGCTCCGGAACCGGTATTCTCGCCATGGCTCCAAAGTCCGTTCTCAAAGTTTTAAGCAAGTCGTGGGACGTATCCATGATCCGCCCCATCGCCTCTTCCAGGTATGAAGGAGAACTTATCCCTAAGCCCTTTTTAAACCCTTCCCATAGCGCGTTTGCCGCGTCCCTCGCCGCACGAGCAAGGTTACGAGCGGCCCTGGAGATCGTGTCCCTCAGGTTCATCAGGGAGTCCCAAACAAGCGACCCCAACCCGGATACAATACCCATAAATGCATTTACAGCAGCGGTTGCAATCCCTCCCATAGTAGATGCTAATGTTGTGCTTATCTGCATGATCCGCCCAGGGAGTTGCACGATGAACCCCCATACCCGGCCGGGCAACTCAGAAAAAAATCTTAGTGTTTCAGTTATCGCGTTGCTGACAAGAAAGATCATCCGTTCCCGCATGGTTGTAAAATGCGTTACGACCCCGGTCTTGAGCGTTTCGAGAAATGCGCTGATTCGTTCGGGCAATGTCTTAAACCACTCAATCGCACCTGTGATTCCCTCGATGACGAGCCTGAGCATCGTGCCGATACCAAAACCGATCCAGTACGGAATTGTTTGTGTGGCAAGCTCCGTCAGGTATTCCCCGATACGTTGAGGTAGTGAGGCAAACCACTGGACGGTATCCTCGACCCACGCGGCAATCCCGGCGCCCATGTTTACAAAAAATGTCTTGACGCCCTCCCACAGCCCGAGGAAAAATGCTTTGACCGTTTCCCAATGCTTCACCAGAAAGTATGCTCCCGCTGCTACGGCGGCCACTGCGGCGATGATCAGGCCGATGGGACCAAGCAGGACAGCAAAGACGGCCTTAAGGCCAAGCATAACCTTGGCTAGAAGCCCGGCCTTGGTTGCGTTGCCGAGGAAGAATACTTTCGCTTTAGCCAATGCACTTTTCATCGTAGCTACACCGGTCGCAATTTGCCCCACGGCCATAAACAGAAAGCCTAGGCCCATAAGCAGTGGGCCAACGGCAGCGGCGAGGCCGCCGACAATTATTATCAATCGCTTTGTTTCGTCGTCCATATCCGCAAACCGCTTTAATAGCGGAATCAGTATTTCCATAAGACTGCCCAGCGTTGGTAGAAGAATGTCCCCGATAGTCTGGCCGGCGACTTCCAGGGCTGTGATCATCTGCTGCCACGTGAAACCTGCTTCATTTACGCCTTCAGTGACTTCTGCAAATGCCTCGTCAGTAGTTCCGGCATAGCCTTGCATATCGAGTAGCCGCTGGCTAAAGATATCTGCCTGGCCGCCGGTGAGCGCCAGGACCCCGACACCGGCTTCAACCTGCCCCCACAGCCCGGCGAGCTGTTCTTTGTTACCGCCGGTCTGAGCGGCCAGGCCCTGGAGTACTCCCTGCAGCCCCAGTGACTCAAGCGCCAGTGTACCGGATTCATACCCCATAGCGGCCAGGGCAGCCTGCATTTCCTTTGACGGGTCCATCAGGCCCTGGAGGACGCCGCGAAGCTGCGTGGACACTTCCGCCGCACTACCCGTGACACCGGTCAAAGTCGCCATCGTCGCGAACAGATCTTCCATGCTGACCCCCATCGCGGAGGCAAGAGGGGTGACTCTACCGATAGAGCCGGCCAGCTCTGGGAAGGTCGTCTGCCCTAACCTTACTGTCAGCAGCGCCAGGTCACCGGCCTTCGCCACCGCTTCCGCTGACGTATCCCCATACCCCTTTGTCACTGCGGAAGTAAGCGCAATGGCCTCCTCGGTGGTGGCCATACCCGTGGCTGCTGCACGAGTATTTATCTCAAGAATGTTAGCCGTATCAGCCGTATCACCGAAAGCGGAAATAACCTGGTACAGACCGCGGGCCAAGTCCCCGGTCCGCCTGCCGGTTTCAATGGCCATGTCCTGAACTGCCGTTTTTAGCTCCTCTACCCGCTGCGTGTTGCCGGGTATTAGAGTCGCTACGTCCGCCATCGCAGCGTTGAAGGTCATAGCTGTATGTGTTGCCGCCGTTGCTATCCCGACAATAGGCAGGGTGACTCCCATGGTCAGGGACTGCCCCATGCCGGATAAACGATCGCCTATAGCCTGGAATCCTTCGAAACGCTTCTCCGTCGCTTTGATCTGCGCTTCGGCGTCACTTAAGCCTTGTCTGAGCTCGTCCATTCTGACGCTTATCCGTACCCATAAATCACCAACGTTCACAGTCAATCACCACCCTGTCCCGCCGAGCAGCGGTTATTTCCAACTCATCAGCTCATTTATCGTCAGCCGCTCATAGGATTTTGCTCTGTGCTCTGTGCCTGAATGTATTTTGATATGCACCTCGGATAGTGCAACGAGACGCCGGGGCGTACACCGCCAAAATTCAGGATCACTCATGTTCAACGTCACTGTGCCCAAGTAGTACAGCCATGGCCAATCCCACCCGCCGCCTACTCCGGCGGGTGGCTTAAGTTTTTTTCGTTTTTTCCAGGGCTAGGCATCGATTGAGTCAGCGCTTTGTTTACAAGCTCTACCATTCCTTCTAGATTCGCAAGGCCAAGGAGTTTGCCCACGTCCTTAGGTGTCAAGTTCTCATCATCATGCAGCAGCCCGGCCCAAATTACATCTCGGAGAGCCTTGACTTTCCCCTTCCCCAGCGCATCAAATACAGTGTCTAAACTGCCGTACTCCTCCTCCAGGCTGGCAAATGCATTAAGGTCAAACAACAGCCTGCGCTCCTTGTCCAAAACTACATCTACAAATTTAGGCCGAATATCAATCAAGTTGCTCAAAAATATCCCTCCAAAGTTTTAGGGGACAGCCGTAACCGCCGCCCCCTATCCTAATCAAATCGGATATTTAAAGCTTTAAGCAATCGGTGTCGCTGTTTCGTTAATCATTATATCGAACCAGCTGCTGTTGCTGATGGCAGGTATTGCAACGCCCTTGAAACTGACCATACTAAAGCTGCCATCCGCGCCCTGCGCCTCGAAACTCGGCGCCTCGGTAGCTCTTACCTTGTAAAGCACTATATGCGCATCTCCTGCCCCAGTGCCGGTATACAGCCAGCGACCCTGGATTCGGAAATAACCCGGCATGGCGTCCGTTCCTCTTAGCGCATAAGTTTGACGCTGATTGGGCGTGGTCCCGGTAAGCGTTACAGCTCCGCCCATTATGACCCGTATTGCGTCAAGTGACAGTTCAGAGCACTCAATTTCTGTTTCAACCTTGGTTACTTTGCTCCAGACGTCCAGCAGCATGTTATCACCGAACAGTTCCTTGCTTTCCATCACGGGTGTAAGCCCGATCTTCACGATGCCCGGCAGATCGATTGAGGCGCCGTACGTCGGAGCACCTCCGGTATCAGCGGTCAGGGGCGATATTCTCGCGTCCTGGAGCTCAAGAATTCGTACAATCCTGGTTAGAGACATTCAATTCACCTCCATATTTTTAGAGTTCGAAAACGCCTACGGTTACTGAAGTGACACCGGAATAAGTAACTGCGACCATACCGGCGTCGTTGTTGAACCTCTCGATCGGGAAGGGACCGATCATCCGCTCCCCGCCGTTAGGCACGACAACAGCCAGATCGTGCTGAAATCCGAAGTTGCAGGTTCTGGCCGAAACGATTGTTGCTGTTATACTTGCCCCGCCGGCGTTCCTGACGTGGAGCATCACCCTGCCGTTATTGGCAAACGTATTGCCGCCGCCGGCCGCCGCAACATAAGTCGGGCCTATGCCGGCAGGGGTAATATCCTGAAGCGTTAAAACTGCCATAACATCAGCCTCCTAATCCCTATTTGTCCAGACGCTCAAATTAAACACAAAAAAAGAGCGTCCTGCACTCTCATCGCCTAACCCTTCTCTCTGCAACGACTGGGGCGGCTGCATCGCCTGCGCCACCATCCTCCGGCCGGTCGGCGCCTGAATAAATCTGCCTCTTTTGCCACCATCTAGCAGATTATATATCCGCCAGATCCGCTCATACGCTGCCCGGTAGCTAATGTCCCGTACCAGCACCTGGACAGTCATCCGCACATCAGGCAGAGGCAGGTCCTGAGGAAAACCACCCGTAGGGAATAGCACTACGACGTTCCCCGGACTGGCCGGAACCTGGCCTAAAAAAATATCTGCGCCGATAGTGCCGATGCCGCCGAGCTCCAGAATTTGCGCTATGTCTCTAATCAGCACACGAGCATCACTCCTTTGCCAGGGTCTGCTTAATGGCGGTTCCTATGGTGGTTTCGTAGCGAGCGATGTTTTCTTTGTACGGGTCTTCCAGGAATTTGGCCTTGCCGCCCCTGGGATGGTTAAAGTCCAGACGCTCGTGCTGCACCCTGGCATAGACGAGGTTGTATCCTACCGTCACATAGACTTTTTCCCCTTCCTGCTGCACCGGCGATACTGAGCAATTCGCCCTTAGGTCGCCGGTTTCAATCGGGGCCTGCTCTGCACTTTTGCGCTGAAGGTCGCTTCCACAAACACCCAAGGCCCGAGTTGCGGCTTTTTTCGTTACAGACAGTGCCTTATTGCCACGCCATATTAATTCCGCCATCAGCAAGCCGCCTCCCGGTAAACCGTGTTGCCGTCCAGATCGGTCGCTTCCGCGACGGTGATTATCGGCCACTCTCTGCCGCCGTATTCCATCAAGTCTCCCGGCTGCACCGCTTCCAGGCAGAAGAAAAGGGCCTCGGAAATTACTTCCTGGCCCTGCCTGTTTCTTACCAGCTTTCTTTTGCCTTCCCAGCGTATCTTAACAACCTGACTCGTGGTGATTGGCTCCCCGTATTCATTTAAGCTCGTGACCCGTTTCCAAGTGGCGGACTGGTTTAAGTAGTCAGTGATCACCTTATCGACACCACCCCCGCCAGAAATGGTTTGAGCAATTCCAGCGCCTCACCGGAGAGCAGTTTCCGCGCAGCACGGTACTCTTCACTTACGCTGCCAAAATTGACCCGGATAACGTTTTGTTCCTGGGCTTTTGTTCGGGCACTGTTACCGTGTACTATCAGGGCAAGCGCTTCCTCGCATTGCGCGGATTTAACCGCTTCCGGGATCCCGGTATCACTATTAAAGCCAATTACTCCGATTCTGTTTAGCACAGGCATAACGCGCGGGAAAGCAAGCAGCTGGACGTTGTCTGTTTTCTCACCCTTAAATGCCAGCCGGTTCATTCGTTTGCAGGCCTCTTTAAGGGCTATTTCTTTTGTGACGGTTGTTGCACTGTTCCACCCGTCAGCATAAAGCTTATCGGTGAAATAGTTATTAGCTTCAGTGAGAGTGATATAGCTGTTTTGCCCAACTACAATCGCCATCTGCTTTCCCCTCCAAGTGACGAGGGAGGCAGGCAAAGGCTCGGCTTGCCTCCGTCAACTATGTCGTTATACCCGGTGCCTGAACTGCACGATGCGGATCGCTTTGTTCTCCCACACCCGCAGCCAGTTGGTTGCTGTAGCAAGTTCGGCATTTGACGGCGAAGAACCTGCCACGGCGGCGGACGTAAACCGCACACCGCGCGGATGTATGATGTAAGTCTTGCGGTTGACTAGTCGGTCATCGCCGGCTAGGGCGTTGCGCTCGGTTTCTGTCGGTATGAATCCTACAGGATTGCCGTTACCGTAAGCAATCGCGCCCGTGCCAAAGATGTAACTGGTGGTGTTGATCCCGCCCGCTACAGTTGCCACAGGCAGCGAGTCATCGACAATGATATTGCGGCCCATAAACTGCTTCATCCCGGCCTGTTGCTCAGACGGCGGCACGAAGGTTATTAGGTTCAGCCGTGCCAGCGCCGCCTCGGTTTGGCTGTGGATGGCGATAGCGGTAAGCTGGTCTTTGGCGTCACCCAACCTTTGCACGGCGTCGATGAAGTTGGTGGCAGTAAAACGGTGACCATCAGCCGTAGCAGTCGCATCAACAGGCTGAATGTTATGCACGTTTCCGCTCATGCTGGCGGCTAAAAATACGCCAGTCAACGTATCAATAAGCGCCGTCTGCATCTGCCTGGCCCAGTAGGCCGCTACAAAGTCGGCGATTGCGGCAAGCGGGTCATCGCCGGACAGGTTAGACGCTAAATCGTTAACAGCCCAACCGTCCCCTCTCCTTAAAATTACCGCTATGTCTTGATCCGCCACAATTTTTTTAATCGTTAGCGGCACGGAATCGCTAAGCACTTGATCTGTGCCAGTCAGGTCATTCCAGAACGGCATATTGATTGTTCTTGCCCCTACGCTGGCAAGCTGATCAAAGTCCGCTCCGGTAGACAAAATGCCGCTACGGAAAAGCGCCGATAGTGCCATCGTGCGCCGCACTACATAGTCATTAAACACACTCGGGACAATAATGTCCGCAATCCTTACAGTCATTTAAAACCACTCTCCTTAAGTTTATTTCGCCTCGGCCATCAGTCTTTGCGCCAAGGCAGGGTTATCCTTGACTATCTGCGCCTGTTTCGTAAGATTGAACGTTTCACGCTTCCACGGATTAATTTCGCCGCCGCCGGCACCGGGCGGGTTTGTGCCGCCACCTACGGGTTTCCCTGTGGCGCCAAGCGCTTTCTTCAATTCCTCAGCATCTTGCTTGATTTCCTCAACAGTTGCTCCCTTGACCCGATTCGCCCAAGTTTTGGATAAGCCCAACTCTTCCAGGATAGCCAGCTTGTCGATTTCCAACTTAAGGTTCGCTGCCTGCTGCTCGTGTTTAGCTTTTTCCCGTTCGGCTTCTTCCAGTTTGCTCTTGAGCTTCTCAGTCTCAGTCATCTGAGCATCTTTGAGTTTCTGGTACTCCTCCGCAGCTTTTTTTAGGTCTGCGTAGTCTTTGGTTTTTTCCCGTTCCCGCTGCAGCCTGTCAGCAATAATCGCGTCAAGTTCGGCTTGCGTGAACGTCTTATCCGGCTGTTTGCTGCCTTGATTGCCCTGGCCGCCGTCACCAGGTGTTTGGTTGCCTTGGTTTTTGTTCTCGTCACTCATTTTGATATACTCCTTTCCGCGCTTAACCGGTGCGCGTGGCCGTAATATTTCGCATAAGAAAACCGCCTCGACTTGGGTCTTGGCGGCTTGCCTTAATTTTGTATACTTGCTGTTAGTCTTTAATGCGCTACTACATCAATTTCCGTTACAGCTTCTTTGATGGGTTTTCCATTCAGCAGGAACTTGCTAAGAAATTCTTCAATGCTTGAGAATGTTTGTTCTGTCTCTTGTTTAAAGCTTTCCGCAATATTTACCTTTTCTCCATCATAGTCCAGAGAATATTCCCTGTCGTCATATTTGAAAATTATTTCGCCCACGATATCAATATCTGTAATAAACTCGCCCACGTTGCTGTATTTATCAAAAGTTATCATACGCATCAATCCCCTTATAAATCATTTACCAATTCTATTTCCAGAGCAGTAGGCTTGCGCCATTTCTTTGTTCGCTTTCCATCAATCCACTCATGAACATGTAATGTTTCATGACTCCAAGGTTTATTATGGTCTGTCAGATCGATGTCTAATCTCGCGTTGCCATCATGGCCAAAATACCTTCTCTGTATAATCTTGCCGCTTTCATGTTTTAAATCCACCACAGCATCAGGAAATGCTTTTCTGGGGACACTTCTGCCCTCTATGGTTATTATACCAGTCTTGCTGTTAATATCAACCACTTTCCCAAGCTTCAAACTGTCGATATAAGCTTCATACTGCTTTATCATGCCGGCATCCCTACCAACCGGCCTTGTTCCTGCTTTTTCGTAAGTCTTTTTTAGGCGTTCTGCTGCTTTTACCTTTTCGACCATCGGCGCATTTTCGCTTAACAGCACCTCCCGCGCCCTTTTTCTATTGGTCGCAATTGTCACCTTGTCCCGCGCATCCTTGTATGCCTGCATCTCCGCTTCGCTCTGTGGAGGTGGCGGCTGGTTGCTGAACCGCTCCATAGCCGCCGCGTTATCATCAAGCTCGCGAACATAAGGGTGAACTGAATGGCGACAATGCGGGTGTTTAGGAATCCGCACCTCGTCAGTGTACCTTGGATACCGCTTATCCTCACCGCTGATGCTGTATGCCCTGCCCTGAATCACGGCGCAAAGCGGACAGGTTGGGTAATGCTGCGATATCTGCACCAAGTCAAGCCCAAACTCCCGGCAGGTGTTGAGTGTTGCCACGCTGGCCGCCTCCCTGGTGGTGGTGCGGGCCACCATCTCAGCGTAACTGTCCAGCCGCCACCTGCGACCCGCTCTGTCAATCATCGCTGTCTGTCCCTGGTCAACGAGCCGCCGGATGACCTCTTTTTTCATATCCCGGACAGTGGCCCCTGCCGCATATTTCCGCGCTGTCGCTTCAAGCCCTACCCTGCGAAACATGTCTTGTGTCTGTCGGCCTACAAACTGCGTAGCGTCTCTTAAGTTGCCGCTCATGTTTTGTGCTATCACATCTATGGCCCGCCGGTGGACTTGAGCGAATTCAGGCGTTTCGGCTACAGCTATCCCAACCCCCATCAGAAAAGCCGCTGTGGTTGCCGTAGCCTGGCTATATGATTGCCCAACTGTTTGCGCAATCCACTGGTCGGCATGCTGGTCGAGTTGTCGCAAAACAGCCTGGATGTCCAGCATTAAGTCTTTGTGATACCGTGTCCATTGCCCTTTGGCATCCTTCTCGACGATAATGCGCAGCACTTCCTCAAAACCCTGCCGGTATATCCCGATTAGTTGCTGGATCTGCCTTTCTACATCGAAAGCCATTAACTACCACCACCGCCCTGGCCCTCACCGCCCTGCTGCTGCTCAAGATTAGGGCGGAAGATAAGCGGTGCTTCAGCGTTCGCCTCGGCGGTTATCCGGATCAGCTCCTCTTTCAGTGTATCAGCCTCATACTGGAACAGCCGCTTGAGCGCCGTCTCCCGGCTGATAAGACCGCTCTGCACTAGGATACTGTGGATTTCCGCTTGTTCTTTATCGTCTCCAGGCAAACCATCCTGCCAGGCAATATCGATTGATTCAAACTTAACCGCCCCGCGCATTCCTTGGGCTGCTTCCAACTCTGCGGCTAATTTCAAGACTTTCTTCAGCGCAGGGTCAAAGCGCATTCGTAACCTGTTCACTTTAGCAAGCGGCGCAAGCATTAATCGTCTTAATGCTGTGCCACTTTCAGCCATACCAGACTTGAGCTGTCCGAATGCGGCCGCTGAGGTTTCGCTTAACACATATAGCTGCTCCATCAGCAAGTCAATCTGTTTGAATGCTGCCTCCAGCTGCCCGTCCCAAGTAAAATAGCCGGGCGGGGTTTCACCCTGCCCCACGGGGAAATATTTACCGCCACCCCTGAATAACCACTCGCCGGTTTTTGAGTCTTGGACCAGTGCCGCATCCGGCCCATACATATTCGGATCGGCGTGTTTGTCCAGTATCCGGCTGATCTGCGCTACCCGAATTTCAAGTTCCTGGATGAGGCTATCTAAGTCAATGTAGTCGTCCTTTCCCATTATCCTATCGCTGGTGAGAACGTTATTGACCGGAACAATAAGAAATTCATCAACGCCGGTACTGATTTCCGTCTGTTCTTTTACCGCATCGATTTTACCGTCTTTCAGGTACTGCGTCGTTGTCGTGATTTTTCCTTTTTCATGCAGTTCGGTCTTCAGATACTGCCGCTTATGGCGCCGTCCGAACATGCCCATCTCTTCGACTTCGTACACATACGCAAGCACTTGCGCCAATGTTTCGCGGATGTTGTCGGCCGCAACAACTAAATACCAAATGCCCGGTTGCTGTGTTTCGATAATCGCCCTCTGGTCAAAGCGTATCTTAAACAGCCCTGTGCCGTAGCGCGAAACGTCCAAGGCAACTTCGTAAGCTGTATTATGCAGCTGATTGTCCTGGGTGAGGCGTTCCAGAGTCGTTTGCTCAGGACTGTTTTTGTTGCCTGCTGTTATCCGCGGCGGCTCACCCAAGAGCAGGTCCGCGAAGAGTGTCGATAGCCGCTTATGCCAGTTTAAGATTATCTCCAGCGTGGCCTGCTGGTCGTCCCGCAGAAGTTTAACCCACTGCGCGAACACCTGCTCATGCTTGCCCTCAAAAAGAAGGCGGTTCTGGTTATACCTGGATAGTCTTTCTGCCTCATCGGGCGGCGGCCAGGTATTGCCTGCTTTTAAAAAATCAAGTGATGTCAGCAATCATAACACCGCCCTTTCACCAGCCACTTGGTTTTTCTACCGGGCTTCTCTTGATGTTTATCATGTCGTCTTCCAGCCCATAGCGAACACTATCGATGCTGTGATTATCCTTATCAGGAAACTGGCTTTTTACGATTCCGCCATAACCAGTTTCCAGTGAATAGTTTATGAACTCCCTTGCCGCAAGTGGACACCGTTCCGGGTCAATTATGATCGCCTCCAGGTCTTGCAAAAATTTGATACCAAATTCTAAGCTGCCCGGACCTTTCTTTGCCCCCTTGATTTTCATGCCATAGCTTCTCAGTTCCGCTATGCTTTTTGGCTCCGCGCTGTCCGCAATAGTCCATACGTCATTGTATCTTTGGGTTTTTTCCCAAAGCTGCCGATTAAATAGATTGAGGCCGTGGGTCTCAGCAAACAGATATAACCGCCGGCGCATCCGGTCATAATACATCCGCTCAAAGACCAACGGATCTACTGCATAACCAAAATCTAAGCCCTGGCGAATGTGGTCAAAGACAGTTATTTCCTCATCAGCAATTTTCCGTAGCTCCACGTTGGTGAATACTTCGAGACCAGTTCCGACTTCCTCCCCCAGGTATTCATGACGATACGCTGCTTCATTGACTCTTTTCAAATGTTCGGCATCAGCCAAGAACCGCTCGCCTAACCATTCCGGCGGTACGTCCAGATATGTTGAGTGATGAACTCTCCGGCCAGTCTTCGGCTCCTTCGCCCCTTGATTCACCCAGCTGCGTCCTGACCTTGGCGGGTTGTAGCTATAAAAAGAAATCCGCTTTTTATTCTCTCCCCGAAAAAGGGACTGGAGAATGTTGCGGATTTCATCTGCGCCAGTAAACTGGTCAAGCTCTTCAAACCAAGCATACTTGATATAACCGCGCCCCAGATTAAAAGACCTTGTTTTTTTAGGATTATCCGCCGCCTTAAACACGATCTTCTGAGCGGTGGGACAGTAGATGATTTGCATCGGGCTGACCTGGAATTTAAACAGGTGTGCTATTCCCATCTTGCTTGCTGTCCACTCGAACTGACCAAAAACAGTGTCACGCAATTCATTCTGATATCGCCGGAATATCACAGCGTTTGCTTCTATGTCCTTTATCATCCCCAGCAATATTTGTACGCTAACAAAGGTTGATTTCGTCGACCCGCGACCGCCTTTTAGCCATACCTCATCAAAAATATCTTGCTTAAGCTCGCCGTGTAGCTTATAAAAGCTGGGGGCAATAAGTGAGGTCAACTTGACGTTCATAGCTACTGACCTTCTCCGTTTTCCTCCCCACCAATGTCATCCACTATCTTCACCGACACTTCTCCCGATAGCCTCAGACTATCGCTAAATAGTCCAATATGTTTACCGATGAGCTCAAGAGCTTTAATCTTGTCGTAAGTCTTTATCTCACGTTCAACGATGTTTCCCGCTTCGGTGGGGATAGTTTTAACCTTAATGCTGGCAATGGCGGCTGTGTCATCCCTATTGGCGTCACAACGAACGGCGGCCTCGTCCATATTGATTACGTCAGTAGCGTTTAAAAATGCTACTTTTGCCAACTCATTGAGGACACGGTCCTGAGTGATGCCAGTGCGGCGCGATCTGGCTGCCAAGGCTTTCTCGATAGCTTCTTTTACCCTACTTTTCCCTATTAGCCCCGGGCCGATTTTATCAGCATTTTTTATACTATATTCTGCACGGATAGCAGCTTGTGTAGCATTTAGATCAATTAAATACTCTTCGACAAATCTTTGCTGCCTTTTTGTCAGTGCCACCGTTCTCACTCCCTAACTCCATCAAGAAGCAACTAACACAAAAAACCCGCCTCTCGGCAGGTTCCCTTTATAGCATCTTACCACAGAAAGTACTCTCATTCCTGCCAACTTTCTGCCAAAATTAACCCCATCTCAACCGCCACCATACCAACAAGTTCTCTGCGCAACCGGAAATATGTTCTATCGCTTATTGGTATATCGCTACGGACTTTTTGCCAGGGTAGTGCCTGCAAATATTTCAACACAAATAGCTGTCGGTGCTCATCGTTTAATCTACTCAGCGCCCGGTCAATTGCACATATGTTGTCGGCCATTTTTTTCAGAACTCTGCTTGTCAAAAGCCTTGTAACTTTTTGGGCTGTAGGGTCGCTGATCTGCCCCAATTTTGAAATAGAGGCGACCTCAATCAGCGCAGGCCTGTCTTCCAGTATATCTTCCCTTAGCTCCTGTATTTCTTTTTTTGTTTGTTCGTAGCCATATAATTCATACTCGACATACCTAAAGACCGCCCGCGGAATTTTCATTACTAGCCTCCCACATGCTTGAAATTGGTCTCCCGCAGATAAGTCTCCACATCATCAACGCTCCTGGCAACGATATACTCACCACCGTGCGCAAGGATTGCGCAGCCAAATGCGGCCTGCTCGGGAGATTGTTTACTGCGCGGATGCGGCGTTTTTACTTCTATCCACAAAGACCGCCCAGCCTTAACCGCATACAGGTCAGCAACCCCTTTGTGTGATAGCGCTGACTGATGAATTTTAAAGCAGTACCATTTGTGCCACCCCATGTAGTCGCGTATCGCTCCTTGGACGTCAGCTTCACTCACCGCTTTGACCTGCCTTCCACTCTAAAGTTTCTGCCATCGCCTGCCCGCAGTGTAAGTCCGCTGCTGAAACCGTAACCCGGTATCTGCCGGTATATATCACCGTGAAGTACTCCGTCACCGCCTCTACCGTGCCCGTGTACCGCATAATGCGGCGGTGGCCTCTGGTGCTGTCCCGCATCGTGACAATTACCTTGTCGCCAGGTCGGGGGTGTTGAAAGATATTTTCCTTGTGGCTTGGGGAACCAATCGCCCCACCGACAATTACTCGCTTAGTCATCATACCACCTACTCTGCCTTACCCCCGATAACTGCGCCTTTCGCTCGATATGCCCGGGACATTTATAAACAGCAAAGCTCAGCCGCTCATACATAATGCAGGCCCTGTGATCCAAAGCGTACCAGCCGCAGATGTTGAGCTTATAACACTCATCGCCGCATGGCTCACCCTGCACCTTATGGCGGTATGGATTGCTGCAGTCTCTGTTCAGCGATGTCTTACACATTCCCCCGGTGCAGGCGCGGCAGGCTGCTAAATCATACGCGGCCATCTCCAGGTCAGGCTCCCGGTCCCGCAGCTGCTCCTCACTGAAGCTGTATCTCTCAAAGCGGGCCAGGATGTCGCTAAATTTTTGTTTTAGGCTTTGGTTGGCAGTTAACAATTTTTACTTGCCTCCCTCAACGAGCTTTAAATTCTGTCCCTCCGCGATTTGTCTAATCGCCCGTTTTAACCCATCCGGCAGGACCATCTCTTGTTTGTCTCTTTTTGTCAGCATCTCATACATCTTGACAAATTGCCCTCTGGTCACACCAAGCTCTTCCCCGGTGCAGATTTCCTGCCAGCCGATTATTTTGGCAACTTCTGCCGCCCTGTCACTCATGCTCGCCAGCGCCTCTTGCGGTTTGTAGTAGCCGTAATTTTTAATCGCCCGCATCACCTCACCCCAAGCTTCCGCAGCGTCTTTATTGCTAGGGTCCTGCAGGATTTCCGCAATCTGTTTGCGCACATCAGAGATTGTCGGCGGATGAGGGCTTTCGAGAATCAATTTTTTGACAGCCGTCTCAATTACCGCAAAGGGGATGTCTCGGAGCAGCTCCGTCCACAGGTCTATCTGCAGCCTGGTCTCATCCCTGTCTTGGCTGACATAGAACCGTGGATACGCCGTTTTAAATATCGCAAACAGCTTGATTGTCTCTGACCGCTCCACTTGCTGCGACCTCCTCGTCGTATAGCTCCTGCAGCAGGCCCAGGGATGATTTTTGCCTGCCGGGCTGTGCTTCCCGTTTGTTTTTCAGCACCTCGTCCGCTACCCAGCTCAAGATGGCCCGGTAATCGCTTTTGTAGCGTTTCCCGGTGCTGCCCTTGTAGTTATCGAGCTTCTCGACCATTCGTGCGGTGTCCGCCGCTCCATAAGTGCTGACAAGCCTATTGTGTTCAGCATTGGTCATGGAGACGAATTCAGCGCATTGGACCTTGACGGTGTGTGTCTTGGACGAAGCATTGGACTCTTGAGTGTGCTTCGTGCTTGACGCATTGGACCCTTGGGTGTCCACTTTTTCGTTTTCGGCGTATTTTTCACACAAAGGCGGGGTATCTTTTTGTACTTTACTTTCCTTTACTTTCTCTTTACTTTTCTTTACTTTACTTTGTCGATTATCGCTATCATTTAACGGTGTTTCCTCCGCATTAATACGAGTAAATACGGTAATAATACTAGTTAATTCCGGATTATTGTTTAGAAGGCAGTATTCTTGTATCATCACAATATTTTTTCGGCGACACTCTTTGCAGATTTTGAGATACTGTTTTTGGATTCCACGAGAGGTTAGTATCCCATATTTTTCGTATAAGTTTTTGTTTAGTATGTCGCGGTCAAAACACCTGTTTATTACTGTATTAACTACAGTTAATTCTTCATTTACTTGCCTAGCAAACAACATTAATACATCACTATCCCACGGCGCATAGTAACCGTTGGCATATATTTTTTGCCAAATGCTCGTAAGGATTCCCAGTCCGGCCGCGCCAAATTCCGCGACTATCAGCTCAACCTTGTCTTCATATTTTGTAACCAGAGGAAAGTATTCTAAACCCTCTTTTGTTGGCCGCGACATCTCTTCACTCCCCGGCTCATCTCTCGTTAAAACAGCGCCAGCTGCTTGTTTTCTTTTCCATCCTCAATACATGTTTCCATCTTCTTAATCTCTTTTTTGCTCGGTTTTTTGTTGCTGCCCTTCACCGCCGCGCATCTCCAATCCAGCCTTCGTAAACAAAGCCGTCGCAATCTTCACATAGATCGCGGTTCTCATTCATAAACATCCAACACACTTCACAAAAGTACAGGGTATATATGCCCCCGTCCCCTGCGCAGATTTCAGCGTGGACTTCGCTTCCCGCCGGGATTTTCTCACAGCAACCGAAGCAGCGGTGGTCTTTGCGGGTCTTGACTATCTTCTCGCGGATTAAAACGGGAATAATCTTCATGATATCACCTCCACCTTGCTGCCTTCCGCAGTCTTCCGCACAACGATCTGCTGCGGGAAGAACTCCTTCAACTCGTCAATATGTGTCACCACTATCACGAGTGAGAAGTCTTCTGCGATGATATTGATCGCCTCGGTAAAGGCGGTACGGCCCGCTGCGTCTAAGCAACTTGCGCCTTCGTCAATCACCAGAACCTCAATCTTCGCCCCGGCCCGCTTGGCCAGAAACTTGCTGATCGCCAGCCGGATGCCTAGATTAACCTCAAACCGCTCCGCTCCGCTCCAGCCCTCGTATGGACGTTCCCCCAGCTCGTCTGAAACAACAATGTCCAGGGTCTCGCTGATGTTTCCGGTGGTCTTAGCTTCCTTCTGCGTCTCAAAGCGGATCTCCATCCTCCCGCCGGTTAAGCGGGATAGCAGGTCATTGGCCAATATCTCCACTTCCGGCAGGGCATTCTCGATAATCAGGGCCGGAATCCCCGCTCTGCCGAAGGCCTTCGTAAGCTGGGCGTACCAGTGTTCTTCCTGAGCAAAAACCTTGAGTTCGTTTTCCAATACAACTTTCTGCCCAGCCTTGGCGTCCAGGTCTTTAAGGCGGGAGCTTACGGTCCCCAGCTTGATGCCGGTATCCTGATCCAGTTCTTGGACTTCTTTCAGCTGCCTGCGGGCGCCGAAAAAGATGGATTCGGTTTTACGGAGCTCCGCTGCAACTTTCTCTATGTCAGCCAGGCCGATGTTTATAGAAACAAGCTCTGCCCGCAATTCTTTTTGGCGCTCCTGCAACTCGTCCGCCTGCTGCTCGATGCCGGCCATATTCTCTTCAGCCTGATTCAACTCTGGCAGAACTGCAGTCCATTTCTCCAGCGCCGATACTCGCTCACGCAACCGGCGGTGCTCAGCTTCATCGTATTTAACAGCGTCACGAGCAGTACAAGCCTTTTGCCAAGCGGACACGTGCGGATTTTTCTGCTCCCGTAACTCTTTTAGCCGGGAATCAAGGACTGGAATTTCGGCTGCGGCCTCTCTTGCGGATTTGAGCAGCTGACAAATTTCTTTTTCATTCCCGGAACAGGGAACTTTTTCAAGTAGCTCCGCTTGCCGTCGCTTCGATTCCAGGCTGCTTTTAATGCTGCAGATTTCACTTTCTTGTTCACGATCGAATTTGGCCACCTGCCGCTCTAGCGTTTCGCAGTCACGCGACAATTGCCGTTCCCTGGTGGCCTTATCATCGCACGCTGCGATTTGTTTTTTGTCTTGCTCCAACTCTTTGGCTTTTGTCCTGATTTCGTCTCCGCGGTCGATGATTTTTTGCAGCCGCTCCCGTTTTTGTTCTAAGCCAGAAAGCCGGCTATCATTGGAAGCAAGCTCGCTATTAATTTTAGTCTGACGACCGCGTAAATCTTCGCTGCGGGCAGCTTTGACACGTAAATCAGAGACAATCTTTTCCTGATTTTCCAGGTCAATTTCCAGCTGATTAATACTCTCCCGCGACGCCTTTTGTTCGCCTTCCAAGCGCTGCTCCTGCTGCTTTAGTTCCCCGTAACGCGACAAATCGGCATCAATGTTATCTATGGCCGCTCTCTTGATTGCAGCTTGATCCCGGTATCCCCGGGCCTTGGCCTTCGCCGTCTCTTGTAGCTGGTCGTAGATGTCCAGCCCCAGGATCTGACCGAATATCTCCATCCGCTTGCCCGGTGTAGCCTTGGTCAGCCGGTCAGCCTCGTCCTGGAGTATGACGCAGGAACTGACGAAGGTTTCGTAATCCATCCGGAGTAAGTCGCGGATTTTGTCCTGCGTCTCTTTCATGGTGGCGCCTGACAATGAGATCCACCCAGAACAGCCCTGTTTGGCCAGCTCCAGGGTGCTCTTGCCCTTACCCCTGTTCGAGCGGGTCCGGATAACCCGGTAGACCTCGTCTGCCAGGGCGAACTGCAGCTCGCCTATTGCTTGCTCTTGGCCTTGGCGGATATAGCGATCGATATCCTTATAGCGGCCTTCGCCGTACAAAGAGAACGTGATTCCATCCACAAGGGACGACTTGCCGCTGCCATTGTGTCCTAACAGGGCCACCAATCTCAAACCCTGAAAATCAATCTCCGTATTACCGTAAGACAAAAAATTGTTTAAGTTAAGCTTGGTTGGTTGCATATCACAAGCTCACCTCCCCGGTAAGTATCTCCGCCCGCTTCACGAGCTCAGCCTGCTCCTCCTCGGGCACCTGGTTGACCTGGCACCATAAGCTCAGGGCATCCACCGGTCGGAGCTCCGACGTGGCTTCAGCAGCCCGCTGGGTGCGGTTGGAACGCCGGATTTTTGCCTCAATCCCCTGGACATAGAAAGCGCCTAGTTGGTAGAGCTCCCGCATGACCTGCGCCTGGCTTATTTGCCTGGCACCGGCCTCGGTCACCTCGTAGCGGACCCGGACAATGGCATCTGCTCCCGGGGAACGCACCATGTCTTCTCCGTTAGTTGTCAGAGAATAGCTAACGTCCCTTAATACCTCAACCGCTCCGTCAGGGTCGTTATCACGCCAAGGCAAATCCAGCGTCCAGTACTTCCGTGATGGTGTTTCAATAAATCTGTTGCTAATGTTGTCATAGGGCAGATCGGGTTCTATTTCGTGTATCCAAAATCCAGGAGTGATTTGCTCCTCGTTGAAGCTCAGCCGTTCGGGAGAACCGCAGTAGAACGTCGGCACGGTCAGCCCCTGCACCTGCTGCGCTTTGTGAATATGCCCCAGGCATACCAGGTCGAACCCAGCTCCTTCGATAGCCGCCTTAGTCAGGACCGGCTCGTGTTGCATCAGCAGGTCCTCGAAGCCCTTATCAGCGCCAGCGCAGGTAATATGCGAAAGCAGAATCTTCGGATGATACTCGCATTGTGCGGCCAGCCCAAGAGTTAACTCGGTTACCCGGTCGGTTATCAGCTGATGTAGCTCGTGCGCGGGGATCTTGGAGTATTCTTCCCGAGAAGCGATTGTAGAACGGTTGATCCCGGGAAGGCAAACAACCGAAATGATCAGTCCATCCCAGTAAACCTCCTTAATCCCTGGGGACGTAAAGATATGGACCTCTAAGATGCGCATCTCCTTGATCAACTCATAAGCAGCGATAGCATCATGGCTAGGTGTGCCGCTGATGACCACTACAGGAACCCCGGCCTCGGAGAAACGGCGCAGCCACCTGACAGCCGCGGCGATCTCCACCGATGCCCGGTCCAGAAAGACACGGGCATCTTTGAATAGATCCCCGGCTACCAGAACCAGATCGCAGTTCTCTTCGATGATCCGGTCGGCCATGAAATCAGCGACACGGCAGATATCATCAAACCGGGAAGAAGGGGATGGGCCGGCGTAGCCCATCCCAAAGTGGAGATCAGCGCAATGCGCAATTTTAATCGTCATCTTCCGCCACCTGCCTTCTGGCCGGCCGTTTTCTTCTCCTGCAAACCGGCTTCCTTTTGGCAAGACACGCAAAGCTTTTTACCGTACCGTTTTTGGCTGTAGTCGGCTATTTGCTGCGGGGTCCAGTCCTTTTCGATCGCAATAATCTGGTCGCAGCCTTGGCAGACAATAGCGTTTTTGAACATATCATGCTGCCCAGGGTCATCTGTTACGGCTTGCCCTTCCCAGGGAGGACCGACATCGTTCCCTCCGTCACCTTCGCCGGTCCAGGGCAGGTTATCAACAACATCAGCCGTAACATCCGCATCTATAACGGCGCCGCTCGCGTTGAACCGCTCCTCACGCTGGTCAACATCGATCGGCTGCCCAAGGAGCTGCTGCGGAGCCTGGAGTTGGTGGACGGCGGATTGACCGAACAGGTCGGACGTGGCCCGGATGCCTGCCTCGGCCATAGCTTTGCGAACCTCAGGATCGCTGTAGTCAGGCGCAAAGTCTACGGTCGGCACCGCGAAGGGCTTCTTCAGCTCTGCTGCCGAATACTGATGCTTGACTGACAGCAGCGCCCGCACCACCCGCAGCATGGCCCCGGTCTCGGCCCGCATCAGCTTGTTCTTTTTCCACTGGATCATGTTTTTGCGGGTTTTGGCCTCCGCCCACTCCTCGGGAGCAAGGCCATCCCGCTGTTCAGGTTTCAATTTTTTGGCTGTTTCCAGGTTAGTATCGTAAGTCTCAGCCTCCACCACTTCCAGATCGATCTCTTTGGTGGCCTTAAGCGGGATCCACTCACCCGAGGGCTTGCGCATGGCCCCCACAGCCTGGTATAGGACATAATCTTTGCCGGCCGACAAAACTCTGGTTTCTGCCCAGTTCCAGACGATACCGGCAGCGGTCGACAGACGCAAAACAGCCGTTTTGGAAAGGGACAATACATCCTCAAAATTATTGCCTACCTTTTTGCTGCCCACCTTAAAAACATCCCCTGCCTCGGGATCCGGGTTAATCTTTACCTCCTCCACCCGGATTCGGTGGAAGGGCGATATCTGCTGCATTGTGACAGTTGGGAAAAGGACGTTGCAGCGTCCTTCATAATCTTTAAGTTGAATAAGGGAAGTGCTTTTTTCTTGTATCATTTGACTTGTAATCCTCCTTCATAGCTTTGTAACACTGCTCGCTCTCCATCCACTGCCCCGCCGCCATAAGGACGCACCCGGCCAAAACTACCGCCCCTGCGATCAGATACCCATCGCCGGGGGAATCCGCCCCCGTCGCACCGAGCAGCATAACCAAGAAGCCGGTGAGCATGATTTTATCAGCAAGTTTTCTCATAACTGTTCTCCTCGTTTTTTATCTTTGCCGCCCCGCCGCCTGCAGCCGGTAAGCCTGACCACACGACCGGCATATTTTCGTATGGTCTGTTTCTCTGGTCGCGCACGGGGCAGCAGTTTACATCTGTCCGCGATTATGCTATAGTAGGAGTGTGATGTTCACCGCTTCGGCGGTTTTCTTTTTTTAGCTCCGCCCGGATCTTCTTTGTCCACCCCAGATACATCGGCTCGCACCGCCGGCAGATCGCGCCTGCCGCCATCCGCCCGCACATCTCGCAGCGCTGCAGGTAGACCACATTCGGCGTCTGCAGGCGCCGCAGCCAGGCTTGGAATTCGCGGTTCTTGCCGATGTAACTCGTTAAGATTTTCATCCCTTAACCCTCCTTTCTGAGCGTAAAATATTGCCTTATGACATCGCCTTGAAACTGTGCGAAACTTTTGTAATCCTGAATCGCCTGCCGATAATACGGATTATTAAATGTTCCGTCACAGTGTATACACACCACGAACTCATCTTCCCGCTTGTCGTAAGAGGAATACATGCTCTCGTGACAATAAGGGCAATCCCAGCGGTTCATGCTTTTCCCTCCTCTCCGGATAACCCATCTTCAGTCTCCTTTCTACCCCGCCAAGGGCATAATTTCTTTGATGCTGATACCCTGCCGCAAGGCGAAGAACTTTAACTCGCCGATCCGCTTCTCCAGCTCCACCGCTTCTTTCAGGATACCTTCAAACTCGTCTACTTCGTTCCGCTTAAGCTCCCCATCCGCGGCAATCCTGATCAGTTTGTCCCGCAGCCGCTCCACATCCGCAAATTCCTTCAGCACTCTTAGCACCGTCACCGCGAAGGCCGGTCTGTCCAGCGAATGTGCAAGCACCTGCCCGATTGGGCACACTTTCGCGCAGTAATCCGCAGGCAGCGCAGGCTCACGGTACACCTCCGCCATGCGCATCACCACGTCCGGCGGCGCGATGGTCTTGTGACACTCATAGTCAGCAAGCGTCCTGGTGCCGATATAAAGCCGGTGGGCGGCTTCCTCTCTGCTTAGGCCGACTACGTTTCGTGCTTCTTTCAGCATTGTTTAAATCTCCTTTCCGGTTCAGAATTAGGCTATAAGTATCTGCGCTTACCGCTGTCGTAGACATACTGACGGCCCCGGTTATCGACATGCACCTGGCACGTATTAGCCAGGTAGATACGTTCAACTCTGTCTTCGCACTCTGGACAGTATCCGCCGCCGCTGTCAGCGTTATCGCAACCCGGAGAGATGCACTTATAAGCGCTCTTTGACAATCTAACTTACCTCCTTTTTCGGTTTATCGAGCAGCTCAAATATTGATACGCCTAAGGCTACAGCGAGCTTTTCGACTGTGCGAACGGTAGGGCTTTTTTTGCCTGCTTCAATGGCTCCTATGAATGGCTGAGAAAGGCCAGCCTTTTCAGCCAGTTCCGCCTGGCTCAATCCCTGGGTGGCCCGAATTTCTTTAAGTCTTTGCGGTAATGTTTTCATTTAGACACCCCCCTTCTTTAATTATAACTATGGTTATATGTTTGTCAATACTATAATTATAATTTTATCAGGCAAGCGAATGCTTTATAATAACTTTAGTTATGACACTTAAGGAGCGCTCCATGAACGTTAGCCACCGTATAACCGAATTAAGAGAAACTGTTGGCTGGAGCAAGAATCGGCTGGCTAAAGAATCCGGCCTTTCTCAGGCTTATATCAGCCAACTGGAAGCCGGCCAAAAGGAACCGACAACTTCAACACTGTTTAAACTTTGTTCCGCACTTAATATCTCTTTGGTGGATTTCTTTACGGTCAACGGTTCGACTATGCCTCCCGACCTGCGCCGACTGCTCCACCAGGCCGAATCCCTTACCCCTCCCCAGCGTGAAAAGCTTGCCGAGTTTATTAAGAGCCTAAAATAACCCCTCGAAGGAGGAGACCTCGCAATGTTCGATAAGAGCGTAAAGCTGGATATACCCTGCCCTGAATGCAACCACACTGTTAAACTTTCGATCAGAGAGATTGAGCGAAACCCCTCTTATGCTTGCCCTAGATGCCAAAATACCATCAACCTGGATGCACGCAAGTTTACCAAAGAATTAGGAAAAGCCGAAAAGCAATTAAAAGACATGTTCAAAAAATTCAAGTAGCCATCTTCTCCGTTCCGATTTCCAACTTAAAATTGTTTATGTCTTCAATTTTTAAAGCCAGGGCAATAGCAAGATCTTCTACTTCTTTTAGCAGCTGAAAAAAATCTGTTAGGTTGCTGGTGACTTTAGACTTGATCTCTAGCTTGGGATACATAGCTCTCCCTCCTCGTCAGTGATTGAGGTGATGGTCTCGCACTGGGCGGCAAACCACTCCGCTGCGCAGTCGTCGCCGCAGAAGATGGCCTTTGTTGGCGGGAAGACCGTGGCCGGCGCGTTAATTACGGTCTCGCACATTCTGCAAATGTTTGGATAATGCATGCCCTGGTATACGATAACTTCTACGGTTTCATATTCCTGGTTGTATAAAGCGCTCTTTGACAATTAACTTACCTCCTTTTCTCCTGATTTGAGCATCAACCCACTTCTCAAGGGCCTGCCGCGGGATGCGGACATACCGGCCAAACCTTATGGTCGGAATCTCCCCCCTCTTGGCCATGTCGTATACTTTAGACTTTTTTAGCCCCAAGTGCCTGGCCGCTTCGGGGACGGTAAAGAGATAGGGCTGATCTTGCATAAATGGCTTCACCTCCGGTAGCGGAGCTGTCATGTAGCGTCCAGGGTCCTCAGTCATCGGGAAGCCTCCTTCAGGGTTACGTACTTGCCTTTCTTCTCTGCCGTCTGCGGTCGTTTGCCGAAACGGTAGGGGTAAAGCGAGCAATCTTTGATGAGACAAAGCTCAACCTCAAGACTGCTGTTGCCGCTACAATCCAAACACTTCTTCCTGATCGCCTTCATCGGGGTAGGAGTCATGCCAGAATCCCTCCGTTGCGTTTTTAAGGGTAGTACGCTAGCTGTTTTAGCCCCGAACACCCCCGGCAGGTATAAAACCATTAACGGGGACAAGACCATCACAAAATGGCCTCCCTGCCGGCTACATGGCTTCCTCAGGTAACTCATATTTGGTTGCGACTCTCTGAATTTCGGGACACAGTAAAGTTTCTATCGAAAGGCCAAACTCCTGGTGGGCCTTCAAGGCAACCCTTTTAGATATCCCGTGTTGCCCATGAATAATCATTGAATAGTTACTTTTAGTAATACCAAGCCTGCGGGCCATTTCAGTTTTGTTAATTTTTAGGTGCTGCCTCAACTGCTCAAGTTTGTGCATCCAAGTTCACCCCTTCTGAACTCATTATAATTCAGCAACTCTGAACTTGTCAAGAGGGAATTTCATAGTTTCTGAACCTGTCTTGCAAATTCATATAACCTGAACTATACTTACCGAAAGGGGGATGTTAATGAGTTTTGGAGAACGCTTGAAAAAAATTAGGACGGAGCGAGGGCTTCGCCAAGAAGATATTGGGAAGATAGTCCATGTGGGAAAATCAACTGTTTCTCAATGGGAGAATAATATCCACACACCCGATTTGGAAACCGTCGCTAAAATTGCTCGTGCTCTTAATGTTTCTGTGGAACAGTTTATTGACGATGCCCCCCCACAACTCCTTGGCCGCACCGACTATCGCACCACCTCCACCCCCGTTGCCCACAAAATTATTACTCCCCCGCATATTGACGATGAACTCTGGACGGAGGAGGAGTTAATGGAAATTGAGAGATTTAAGAATTTTATCCTGTCAAAACGAAAAGAAAGTGTTCATCCAATTCACCACATGGCATTTACAACACAGAAAACCCCACCCGCCACAAGGCCAACAAAAAAACCCCGGTAGGGGACGGGCTTTGAAGGGTTTGTCGAAATGATTAATAATACGTGACAGGATGGATGTCGTAGATTTAACCCGTGGCAGAGTGGGCGCATGAGTTTTATATGCGGATCGAGATCCCTTAATGAAAAAGATATGATTAAAGATCCGGTAAGAGGAGGATAACAAAATGCAAGTTAGAGCCTTTTTCCCTTGTGAACAAATTGTTAACAGGATGGACGGGTCTGTTGATATCATGAGGTTTGGCCCTAAACAGATTATATTTAGTGCAAAAAACAGGGATCAACCTGTCCAGACATTCATGAGTATTGTATGCGTGCTTTCTTTTACTGCCCCCGAAAGAGGCGACAAGCATTTGGTGATTTCTTTACAACCGCCCGATAGTGCCGCCATAGAATTGATAACTATTAACTTTAAAATTGAAGGGAAGGGCGGACAAGAAGAGTTTGACATGTATAGCCAAGCAGCCTTAACAATAAGAAAGCCAGGTAAACATTTCTTATCCGCAACGCTCGGTGGACAAGAAATCGCCAGCTGGCCAATTGAAGTAATTATTAATTATATTGAGGGTTAAGCCGTCCACCCTCTTTGGGTGGGAAAGACACCTTAACATCATTGTATGGTATTTCCATTTTGCAATTATAATCAAAAATCTTAAAGTACGATACATTTTCGAATGCTTGCATCATGGATTTTTTAAACTCTTCCTCGTCTATAATTGAATCATTAAGCTGTGCAAAGCTTAGCTCGATTTCATCAACTATTACTTGAGTTTTGCGCTCAATTTTAGGGCTGTATAAATATGGCAAGCACGAAACAAACCATTCTTCAAATGTATCAAGCGTTATTATACCAGACAGATAATTACTCATCTTATACAAAAGGCCGGTGAATACCATCTCTGATCATCCCCTTCCAGTTCCGGTAGTTTGGGTCTCAAAAGAAGTACTGCGCAAATACTTCAACGAACATGTTTTGGAAAAAGTCCAACGCGGCGAACTTCAATGTGAACTAAGGACTGAAAAACATCTCAAAGTGCCACCCACTGGCGAACCGTACTGCACCAAAAGCCAGTACTTGATTTATAAAACAATCGACGGAGATTATGTTGCCGGGATACATCAATACCTACGTCCAAGCGGCGAACTAGGGGCAAGCGGTAAGCCTGACCCTAACCGCCTTGTTGTTAATAATACAATGTATGCATACAGCCCAAGAAAAACTGTTTGAGTAACGTAACGATATTATAACCGAAATATTATCAGAAATACACTAAAACATTTATATGATCATACCATGTAGGAGTTGTCGATATGCGCGGCCACATCCGTCCCCGCGGCAAGAATAACTATTCCATAGTAATGGACCTGGAGCCAGGCCCAAATGGGGAACGCCGGCAGAAATGGATCAGCGTTGCCAAATACCTGGGGCTACCAAAAGCAACAAAAAAACAGGCTGAGATTGTCTTGGCCGAAGTCCTTCAAAAACTTCGCACGCAAGATTTTATTCAGCCTGAAAAAGTCTCCCTGGGGGAGTACCTGCGTTACTGGCTGGAAAACTACGCCCGGCAATCGGTCCGGCAAACCACCATGGACAATTACACTAGCCTGATAGATAAGCATATAATTCCAGAACTTGGCCACATCCAGATAGCTAAGCTCTCTCCTATGCACCTGCAGGAGTTCTACAACAAAAAGCTCCAATACGGTCGTGCTGACGGCAAACCCGGTGGGCTCGCACCAAAGACGGTCCGGGAGCTGCACTCCCTAATTCATAAAGCCCTGGATCAGGCCCTGAAGTGGCAAGCCGTTACAAAAAATGTGGCCCGGGCAGTCAGCCCTCCCCGGAAAGAGAAGAAAGAAATTAAGCATTGGACCAAAGACGAAGTCAAAGAATTTTTAAATAGTATCGAAAACGAAAGACTGTTTGCCCTCTACCACCTGGCACTCAACACCGGTATGCGCCGAGGGGAGCTGCTGGGGCTCCGGTGGGTGGACATGCGGCTGAATGACGGTTATGTCGCAGTAAGGCAGAACCTTGTGAAAACAAACTCCGGCATACTGATGCAAGAGCCTAAGACATCCAACAGTAGGCGGAATATATCTATTTCATCCAACACTGTGGCCGCCTTAAAAGCGCATAAAAAACAACAGCTTCAGGAAAAACTGGCCCATGGCCCGGATTACCGGGATAATGGTCTGGTTTTTTGCCGGTTGAACGGACTGCCACTTTACCCCGACGGCGTTTCTGACCAGTTCAACAGGCTGGTGGCCAAGGCAAAGGTTAAGGCTATCACCTTCCATGATCTTCGCCACACCCACGCCACCTTGCTGCTGGTCGCCAGCGTCCACCCCAAGGTGGTAAGTGAACGCCTGGGACACTACAGCGTGGCCCTGACCCTTGATCTCTACAGCCACGTTATCCCCGGTTTAGACCAGGAGGCTGCCCGAAAACTGGACGATCAGCTGATCTGATTTGCAAACATTTTGCAAACGAACGGAGCCAAACTTATATAATCTGGACGGAACAGTAAGACAAAAGACCCCTGTAAAATAAGGCTTTTACAAAAGCAAATAAACTTATATCGCCACAATGGACAGCTTGGTCTTAATTCGGGACCAAGAGGCCGCGAGTTCAAATCTCGCCGCTCCGACCAGAAAAAGCAGAAACCACGGGCATTTAGACGGCCACGTGGTTTCTTTGCTTCATTGCAATAAAGTAATTTGCAAACATTTTGCAAACACAAAAATAAAACCCGCACTCGACGGGTCACTCCTCAGTCTTTCTGACGGTCTAAAACTGTATACTTCGAAGAACTTTTCAATGCGTCGCGTCCGTCCAGGCCTCCCCGATAATATAACCGACAACAGCCACCACAACCAGCGCTACAGTTTCTGCATCCATCCCGATTCCAAACACGTGGTTTAGTATCGGGACCAGCACACCAACAACTCCGGCCCACCACTTTTTCTGCCGGTAAAAAGGTTTTCTTCCGTAAATCACTTCGGATAGCACTGTTGTTTCGCCTTCTTTTATCATTGTTCCACCTCCTCCCTTACGAAAGCTCCTGCAAAGCCCCTTTTTCTTGCTTCCTGGGCTTGCACTTCGGCAAGCGCACGGTTACGAAACGCGCCAAACTGCACACGATAAATTTTGCGCGTTTTAGGTTCTGCTGGTGTAGCCAGCAGCGGCACCAAGTAATCATTGACTATACTCGTCCCGTAATCTTTTGCCGGCGCCCACCTGCCGCCCAGCTCTTCCAGGTGACGCACCGTTCCGGCTAGCCCAAGCCGCATTACGACATGATAGCGGCCATGCGGGATGCCGATCGGCTCTATCCCCACATAGGCGCTCATATGGTTAAAGTGGGCTCGCACCCCGTCTTCAGGCGTGGCGAAACTCTCATGCGCACTGCGTTCATCGCATGGCCCGCCCTGCCGCGTTTTAATCCCCGCCCAGTTGTTCATCTCCGGGCTGACCACGCCGCCATAGCGTCCGAAAGCTGTCTCTTTGGCGCTTTGCGCATATAAAACTTCCGGCCGGATGCCGGTAAGCTCTCCATAACGCCAGTACACGGGGGCGACATCAATGAAGCGCTGATGCGCGCCCCTGGCCCGGGCCCACTCCTGAGCCCTTTGCATGGTTGCCTCTGTTGGCCCTACAATTTTTGTTCCTTCCAAAAGCTTTGCGGCCCGCTCTTTCAACTCCCGCATCCTGAAGTTGCGCCCCGGACACAGTGTAGCTGCAACCTTGTTGTGGCCAACAATATCATCCATGCTTAGTGATTCTTCCCGGAGCAGCTTAGCACAAAGCCACGCCCCAGCCTCTACCTGCTGGTCGCGCATCTGTTCAACCTCAAAATTGCCGCGAAAGCAGATACCATAGCTGCGGTCGTTCCAATTACTTCCAGAGTGTGCCCCAACATTTCGCCCGCGGACTTCAAAGATGCTGCCGTCGTAGTCAACCCAGTAACTATAACCCAGTCCGTTCCATCCCCGTGTTTCGCGATGGAACCTATGGTTTGCCTCCATTGTCCCTGTCGATGCAGGGTGATGGCAGATAATCTTCTCGATCTTCTGTGTAATTGGTGTCAGCGGCCCGCGCCAATTCAGTTTTGCCTGGGTGATCTCCACTTAACTTTCACCTCCCCGCGCTCATATTAATTACCAGCAGGATGAGTGATGTGATAACACCACCCACTATTGCCATCAGGGTAAGGTAGATTTTCTGCAACACATGTTTCATTTCACAAAAATCAGCCTCCAAGTTTTTGATACGCTCTTCGTGCCTGGCTACGGCGATTTCAAGATTGGTCAATAATCCCACCTCCCCTCAAAATTAAAGAGCGCCGGTTGTAAGCGCTCTTTGGTGATTCTATCTTTTTCCCAATATTATATTTTTAGCTTTACTTTCTGCCAATTTAAGGTTAAAATCACTGTAAAGGAGAGGTGTAGCGTGACCAGAATTAGAGTTATTGGTACGGTGTGTGCGGTTGTAATGGCTCTATTGTCGCTCCTGGTAATTACTCTGTCTCTTATTGTTTTATGGCTTATCGCTTTCCCCGAGGATTCGCCTCAGACTACTCCGGCGCCTATTCAGGCGGAGAAGGATTACACAGGTGTCGCTGTTAAGGGTCTGCCGCTTGACGAGCAAATTAAAATTGCCGGCTGCGTTAAGCTATCCTCCATCGTTAATTGGGGCGAGGGAGGAATGATGTACGGGAGAGAAGTCACCGAGGCCTTTTTATTCGGTGTAGAGCCTTACGGCCATTTTCCTTGGAATTACGACGACTTCCCGCCCCCTAAACGATATTCGCCCTGGGAAAAGCGTAACGAAGTGATAGCTTTTCTACACCAAAGATTCTATCCCTGCGAAAACAAACATATTCGCGAAGCGTCAATTTACGCGGAAGGCGCTGTGTGGGGCATCCGGCTCGTGTTTGATCGCGAATTTAACTTAATTTCGACCGGATGGTTCATTCCGATTTTTCCTCCTTAAGGAACCAGCGATGTCCTAAGCGTACTGGTCGCAGGAGTATTAGCCGGAAGTCCGGTGTGAACGAAGCCTCTCAGCCCGGCATTAAGATCAGCCCAAGTCCACTGCCACCCAAGGTCCGGGAGGAATCTTCGTACAGCCTCGATTCTGATAAAGGCACACCAGTTAACTCCCATAACGTTGCCCTCAATTCCGATTCTTGTTCCAATAGGGAGATTTTCCAAAAGAACGCCGGTTAAGGTCCGCAACTGCGCAGAGCGATTTTGTACGGTGTATTCCAGTAGATTCATTCCGTTCCAAGTAAATCTGGCGCGAGGGAAGTTTGTGAAGCAGTTCATGATCAAGTTACGATGTGGCGCAGTTATACCGTCTTCTGTAAAATATCCCCATTGTAATAACCCGCTAAAGTTTCGAATCAATACATGGTGATGCAGAACCTCCATCGATACGACATCGTCAGACCACTGCTGACGGAAAAAATCGTTTGGATTGATTCTTCCAATCCTCTCGTTTGTTAACGCGCTGTACGGATTTCTCCAGACGTCTACAGACTGATTCCACCGGTTAACACGGAGGCCGAAGGGGCCAACACCTCCAGCCGGTCTTGGCGCCGCTGCACCTGCCGGACACGACATCTAAATCCCTCCCTCATTTTTATTTTAAAAAAATATTTTACGAATCCGCCTGCCTTATAATATCATCCTGCTTCACCCCGCCCCCTCCCGATATTTAAAAATGAGCGGGTCCTGCAGCCCCAGTGCCCACCAAGCCACCCCATTTAGCCCCCAGCGGTGCTTGGCCAAGTTGGCCAGCATATCGAAGTGCTCCGCGTCGGAGTAGTGCGCCAGGGAAAACCCTCTTGCGTCGCCCAAGTAAAGGTTCGTCACCCAGACGCCGCGGTCGG
>Ga0208735_100145_pt1 | contig 40681 bp, 39 predicted proteins | sample Subbio12Aug_8Aab_FD_184829 | JGI IMG/M metagenome (GOLD analysis project Ga0208735, IMG submission 184829) | Serpentinite rock and fluid subsurface biosphere microbial communities from McLaughlin Reserve, California, USA - CR12Aug_8Aab (SPAdes) | ecosystem: Environmental > Terrestrial > Deep... | reverse complement strand
TGGCGTATTTCAAGCTCAAGATCTTCCAGATCAACACCGAGGACACCCCGTCGTTCCTCTATACCAAAATGCAGAAGGCATCATGTCAGGCCAAGATTTCTGCCGTAGGAAACCCGTGAACAGCCGATTAAAGCGTCAATCAGTGCGTCATGCCGCCGGCGAAGAATGCGGTATTCGCGCCGCCTCACGTACGGCAGGTGTGCCTTGATCGCCCTGCGGGCCTGGCGGAAAACGTTGGAAAGTCGTTTTGAGAAAACTTTGAGAAAACTCGACATGGAATAGGTCGTTGTGAATCGGGCAGCTCAGTCATTACGGGTCGTTGCAGGCTTCACTGCCACCAGGTCCCAGACAATGTGTGTCAGCCGTCCGCGGTGAAGACGGATTACTCGCTTCATCGCCCGATGCCAGGACAACGGCGTTGAAGGCGAAAAGTCCTCCGGCAGCATCGCACGTTCGGCCCGCCTCGCTTCAAAGCAGCCAGCAAAGCCATACATCCGACCCGGTGGAACTTCGCCGCAGAAGTAGGTGTGGGTGTGCTCGGATATAAAATTTACATGCGTCGGATCTGTAAATGCCTCAAGGCACGGAACTCCCGGTGTCAGTGCATAGAACTGACCGCCCGGCACGAGCACGCGCCAGATCTCGGTCATCAAACGAATAAACGGAAATACCGTGTCCGTGCCATCCGCCGTCGGCAGGACTCGCGGCACATGCTCAAGGAAGTCGTAGGCGGAGACAGAATCGAAACTATTATCCGGATACGGAATTGGCTGACAACTTAAGTTGGCGACACGGAAGCGTTCCGGATCGAATCCTTCCGGTAGTAGCAGATCGATCGCGTGAACTTCGTGTTGTCGGTAGGGGTTTCGCGGCGTGCTGCCGCAACCAAGATCAAGATGGCGCGTCATTGTTGAAGTCAGTAGTGTCCGGTTAAAACGAACCCCATGAACTGGAAACCCAGAACTGGAGCGGGATTTGAGGCGAAAATCTGGATCGCCGTGTGGTCTATGTGCTCGTCGCCATCATCAAGAAAAAGATGCAACTGGATGCCTCGCTCTACACTTTGCTGCAGATTTTATTGGTCACCCTTTTCGAGAAGATGCACTTGCAGAAAGCTTTTCCGGCCAGTGAGTACATTCTTCCAGAGGGTGTTACGTGCAACCATCTGAATCTATTCACGATTTAACCGGAAAGTAGTGGAAGTATGTGTTAAAAAGTGCTTGGCGTTCAATGTGCGGCCTTTCAGCCGCAGGAGGCGATCCTCACGCCGTCCCTCCCGCGAACTGGAGGCGATAGAGATGCGCATAGACGCCATTGCGTGCCAGCAGTTCGGCATGATTCCCGCTTTCGACGATGCGCCCGCGTTCGAGCACGATGATGCGATCCGCCTTCTCGATGGTCGATAAGCGGTGGGCGATGACGAGTGTGGTGCGATGCTTCATCAGGGCTTCCAGCGCGGCCTGGACATGACGTTCCGATTCGTTGTCGAGGGCCGAGGTGGCCTCGTCGAGGATCAGGATCGGCGCATCCTTGAGGATGGCGCGGGCGATGGCGATGCGCTGGCGCTGGCCGCCCGAAAGCTTGACGCCGCGTTCGCCGACGCGGGTCGCATAACCCTCGGGCAGGGCCAGGATGAAGTCGTGCGCGTGGGCGGCGCGGGCGGCGGCCTCGATGGCCGCCGGTGCAGTGTCCGCCAGCGTGCCGTAGGCGATGTTGGCCGCGATCGAATCGTTGAAGAGCACCACTTCCTGGCTGACCAGGGCGATGTTGGCGCGCAGGCTCGCCAGGGTGAGCGTCTCGATCGGCTGGCTGTCGACCAGGATGCGTCCGTGCTCGAGACAATAGAAGCGCGGCAGCAGATTGGCGAGGGTCGTCTTGCCGCTGCCCGAGGAGCCGACCAGCGCCACCGTCTCGCCCGGGGCGATCGTCAGCTCGATCTGCGCCAGGGCGGGACGTTCTGCGCCGGGGTAGCGGAACGACACGTTTTCGAATTGCAGCCGTCCGGCCGTGCGCGGGAGGATCGCCGCGCCGGTCTCGCTTTCCGCCGTTTCATCGAGCAGGGTGAAGACGCTCTCGGCGGCGGCGAGGCCGCGCTGCAAGGGGGCGCTCACATCGGCCAGGCGCTTGATCGGGGCGATCAGCATCAGCATCGCCGTGATGAAGGAGACGAAGCCGCCGACCGTGGTTTGCGCCTGGGCGGATTGCAGCAGGGCGACGTAGATGACGATGGCGACGGCGATTGCCGCAAAGAACTGCACGAGGGGCACGACGGCCGCCGCCGCGACGGCCTGGCGCATGCTTTGCCCGCGCAGGAACTGGTTCGCCTGCTCGAAGCGTTGCATTTCGTAGGGCTGGCCGCCGAAAATCTTCACGATCTTGTGCGCGCCGATCGCTTCTTCGAGGATGTGGGACAGGCTGCCCATGGCGTGCTGGGATTGCCGGCTGGCGCGCCGCAGGCGCCGGCTGAACACCTTGACCACCAAGGCGACGGGCGGGCCGATGGCGAGGGCGATCAGCGTGAGCTGCCAGTTGAGATAGAACAGCCAGGCGAGCAGACCGAGAACCGCGAGCGAGTCGCGCACCAGGACGGTGAGCACCGAGGTGGCGGCGCCCGTGACGTTGGCCACGTCATAGGTGACGCGCGACATCAGCGCGCCCACGCTCTGGTCGTCGTAGTAACGGGTGGGCAGACGCATGAGGCGGTCGAACATCGCGATGCGCAGGTCGAGCACGACCTTGTTCGCCACCCAGGCCATCAGATAGCCTCCTGTGAACGACAAGATGCCGCGCAGCGTGAAGATGGCGACGATGGCGAGCGGGGCCAGCCAAAGGTCGGCGCGCGGCTGGCTGGCAAAGCCTTCGTCGAGCAGGGGCTTCATCAGCGCCGGAAAGAGCGGTTCGGTGGCCGCCATCAGCGCCAACGCCAGAACCGCGAAGGCGAACATCTTGGAATAGGGCCGCACGAAGGAAAGCAGGCGCAGATAAAGCGAAACGCTGCTGACGGAAAGCGGCTTGGAGGGACTGGAGACGGACATCGGGAATTGGGCCGGCGCGCCCGGATCGGGATGGGGGATTATAGTCGGCGGGCCGATCCCGCCTGATCGGGTGCGGCGGAAAGGCAGGCCCGATACAGGGCGAGCAGGCAATCTGTCATGACGGTCATGCCCATGGGCGTCGCGCTCGCCCGAGCGGCGCCGCGGCGGGCGAGGGCGGCGTCGGGCCGGCACAAGGCATCCAGTTCGCGCGCCAGGGCTGCCGCGTTGCGCGGTGGGCAGATCGCACCGTTCCGTCCCGCTTCGATCAGCTCGGCCGCGCCGCAGGTGGTGGTGGTGATCACCGGCAGTCCGCTGGCGAGCGCTTCGAGCGCAGCGTTCGGCATGGGGTCGTAGAGTGTCGGCAGGCAGAAAAGATCGGCTGCGCCGTAGAAAGGGCGCACATCGGTCCGAGGGCCGAAAAAGCGCACCCGCTGCGCCACGCCCAGTTCGCGCGCCAGCGCTTCGTATTGCGCCTGCCTCTTGTCCTTGCCGACGATCCACGCTTCGGCCTCGCGCGCACCCATGCGCGCAAGCGCCTCGATGAGAGTCGCGGCGCCCTTGCGCGCATAGCCCGAGCCGACAAACAAGATCACCGGCGCCGTCGCGCCAGCGCCGACTTTTGCCCGCACCGCGGCGCGATAAGTCTCGCGCAGGCCGGGGTGGAAATGGGCGAGATCGACGCCGGTGTAGATGACATGGAGCCTCCCGGCAGCCTCGGGAAAGCGCCCGGCGATGTCGTCTTTCACCATGCGCGAATTGCAGATCACCGCTTTCAGGTTCGGGTGGCGAAACATCGCGGCCTCGGCCGCCAGCGTGTAGCCATGCCGGGGAGAGATGCACGTGAGCGGCTTGCCGGCAAGTTCGATCCAGGTGGCATGCACGCCGTCGCTGGGGCGGAAAATGTGGCAGCCGGGGATGCGCTCATGCGACTGCACGAGATCGTAGCGGCCCGAAGCGATCACGCGCTGGACGCAGCGGGCGAAGCTCAGGTCGCGCCAGGTGCGGCCGAGATAGAACGGATCGCATTTGATCCCCGCGGCATCGGCTTCCCAGTTGCGGGCGATGATATCCACCGCCACCCCCTGCGCACGCAGGGCGTCCAGCGCCCGCGCGACGAAGCGCTCCGCGCCGCCGAACGGGGTGTAGTTCTGCCGCACGATGGCGAGTTTCATGCGGCGAAATAGTGCAGCGGCGAGGTGACGTGGATGCCGTCGCGATCCCAGGGATGCTGCAGGCTGGCGACGAGCTGGATGGCGCGTTCGGGTTTCAGCCGTTCCGCGTAATAACGCAGCGAGGGCGAAAGGGTCGCGTCGGCATGTTTCACTTCGATCAGCTCTTTCAGGACGCCGTCCTGCAGGATGGCGAAATCCACTTCCCGTCCTTCCTTGTCGCGCAGATAGCGCAACTCGCAACGGTGGCCGTCGCGATCCTCGATCAGGTGCAAGCGCTTGAGCAGATGGGTGGCGACGAGATTCTCGAAGCGGGCGCCGGTTTCGTCGGGCACGTCGGCATTGTCGAAGAAATAGACCTTGGGCGGTTTCTGGATGGCGCGCGGCAGGTCGCGTGTGTAGGGCATCACCCGGAACACGAGATACATGCGTTCCAGCGCTTCCAGCCAGGTCTTGGCCGTCTGGGGCGCGACCTGGAGGTCTTGTGCCAGGTTGGCGAGGACGACCCTATTGCCGACCCGCTCGCGCAACAGGTCGACGAGGAGCCGCAATCCCTGGATGTTGCGGATGCTTTCCAGGTCGCGGATGTCTTCTTGCAGCACGCGGTCGAAGCGATCCTTGCGCCAGCGACGGGCTTCGCGCGGGTCGTTGGCGAGAAAGGGCTCGGGAAAGCCGCCGACCGTCATCAGGCGTTGCAGGGCCTCGGCAGGTTCGATGCCGGCAGGGAGCTCGTCGAGCGAGAACGGGTGCAGGCGCCAGTAGTGATAGCGCCCGAGGAGGGAGTCGCCTCCCTGGCGATAGACGTCCAAGCGCGCCGATCCCGTTACCAGCATCCGGTGCCGGTCGCCTGCCACATCGTATAAGCCTTTCAGCCAGGCCTGCCAGCGCGGAAACTTGTGCAGTTCGTCAAAAACCAGCAGACGATCGGCGGCGGCCCATTGCTTGCGCAGGATGGCCTGGCGATCCTCGTCGTAATCCCAGTTGAAGTAGCGTCCGGGTCCGTTGGCGGCGAGCAGTTGCTTGACCAGCGTCGTCTTGCCTACTTGTCGCGGGCCGCCAACAAAGACCATTTTCTTTTCGAGATCGCGACGAATCAGGGTTTCCAAAGTTCTCATGTGTCCATTTTATAGGCAACTTAAAAATGGTCAAGACTATATTTAAGTGCGCTATATTTCAGCCAGCAGCTCCTCGCACGCCCCAAGAACCTGCGCCACCGGCAAGGTGGTCAGGCATTCGCTGATCTTGCTGCCGTTGCAGCCGTCGCTGCCGCAGGGACGGCAGGGATGATTTGTGGAAGTGACGATGCGGCCAGCTCCTTGAGAGACAACTGGCCGGACAGGTCGAGGTGCGGCAGAGTTGCGCTGTGCCGCACGGCCTCGATCAGCGCCTTCTCCTTCGGGTCGGGTGCGGCGGTGAGGACGACCGGCCAGCCGCGGGCGCGGAACGAATCGCACAAGGCGGCCACCCTTTCGGCAGGCCAGCACTTGAACAGCCAGCGCGATGTCGGGTGCACATGGATGAAACCGTGTTCGGCCAGTCCGTGGCCGGTCAGCACGGCGGTAATTTTCGTTTCGGCCGCAGCGCCGGGGATCAGCGTGACGCGTTTGTCGCGCGGCTCGATCCCCAAGGCGCGCAGGCTGTCGAGGTTGGCTTCCACGGTATGTCTTCCCGCCCTGGGCGGGGGCGACAAATGGCTGAACGATCTTTTCCAGTGGAACCCCTTGCGCTCTGGCGCGACCGACCAGTGCGGCCCGAGCAGCCGGGTCAGCCAGCCGCCCCGGGGATGGTCGGTCAGATGAATCGCCAGATCGTAGCGCCGCGCCCGCAAAGCGGAGAGCAGCCGCCATTCCGCCTGGGCCTGACGGACGATGCCGAGCCGCTTCCAGTTGCGGTCGATGGTGTGAAGTTGCGCCAGGGCCGGATGCTGCGCCAGCATGGGTGCGGTCTCGGCATAGACCAGGGCGTCGATTTCGCACTGCGGGGCGGCTTCACGCAGGCTCGAGAGCACCGGGGCGGCGAGCAGCACGTCGCCATGATGGCGCAGTTTGACGACCAGCGCGCGCCGGAGAGAGGAAGCGAACATGCGGTCATTGTATTCGCCCCGCTCTGGCACAATGCCGGGATGCGCCCGCTTTCCGCCGTCATCATCGCCCGCGACGCGGCGACGCAATTGCCCGAGTGCCTCGCGTCGCTGTCGTTTTGCGATGAGGTTCTCGTCGTCGACTCGGGCAGCACGGACGGCACGCCCGAGCTGGCGCGCCGGACCGGCGCGCGCGTGATCGAGACGCACTGGCGCGGCTTCGGCCCGCAAAAGCAGTTCGCGCTGGAGCAGGCCGCCCACCACTGGGTGCTGTGCGTCGATGCCGACGAGCGGGTCACGCCGGAGCTGGCGCGGGCAATCGCCGCCGTCCCGCCGGCGCCGGGTTTTACGGCCTACCGCTTCGCCCGCCGCAACCGTTTCATGGGGCGGTATCTGCGCCACGGCGAGGGTTATCCGGACTGGAGCCTGCGCCTGTTCGACCGCCGCCATGCCCGCTGGTCCGCCGACGCGGTGCATGAGCGGGTGCTGACGGAAGGGCCGGTCGGCACGCTGGCGGGCGATCTGTTGCACGATTCGGCGGAGTCCCTGGAGAGGTATCTGGAAAAACAGAACCGCTACTCGACGCTCGCTGCCCAGGCCGCACTGGCGGCGGGCCGACGCGCCTCGGCGGCCCGACTGCTGTTTTCCCCGCCGGCCCGTTTCGTCAAGTTCTATGTGTTGCGGGCGGGTTTTCTGGATGGCCTGCCCGGTCTCGTGCACATCCTGATCGGCTGTTGGGCCGGCTTCGCCAAATATGCCAAAATGCTGGCCGCTCAATCCGGCCGGTAAATCTCGCCGCCCTGCCTGACGAACTCGACGGCCTTCTCCTGCATGCCCTTTTCGGCGTATGCGCGAGTTTGATCCTTTATGTCCTGGGTGATCTTCATCGAGCAGAAGTGCGGCCCGCACATCGAGCAGAAATGCGCGAGCTTGGCGCCCTGCTGCGGCAGCGTCTGGTCGTGGAACTCGCGCGCCTTGTCGGGATCGAGGCCGAGGTTGAACTGGTCCTCCCAGCGGAACTCGAAGCGCGCCTTGGAGAGCGCGTTGTCGCGGGCCTGCGCGCCCGGGTGGCCCTTGGCCAGGTCGGCGGCGTGGGCGGCGATCTTGTAGGCCATGATGCCGTCCTTGACGTCGTTCTTGTCGGGCAGGCCGAGGTGCTCCTTCGGCGTCACGTAGCAGAGCATCGCCGTGCCGTACCAGCCGATCATCGCCGCGCCGATGGCGCTGGTGATGTGGTCGTAGCCCGGCGCGATGTCGGTGGTCAGCGGGCCGAGGGTGTAGAAGGGCGCCTCGCCGCACAGGCGCAGCTGCTCGTCCATGTTGTGCTTGATCATGTGCATCGGCACGTGGCCGGGGCCTTCGATCATCACCTGCACGTCGTGCTTCCACGCCACCTGGGTCAGTTCGCCGAGCGTCGCCAGCTCGCCCATCTGGGCGGCGTCGTTGGCGTCGTGGATCGAGCCCGGGCGCAGGCCGTCACCGAGGCTGAAGGCCACGTCGTAGGCCTTCATGATTGCGCAGATGTCCTCGAAATGCGTGTAGAGGAAGTTCTCCTGGTGGTGCGCCAGGCACCACTTGGCGAGGATCGAGCCGCCGCGCGAGACGATGCCGGTCATGCGCTTCGCGGTCAGCGGGATGTAGCGCAGCAGCACGCCGGCGTGGATGGTGAAGTAGTCGACGCCCTGCTCGGCCTGCTCGATCAGCGTGTCGCGGAACAGTTCCCAGGTCAGTTCCTCGGCCTTGCCATCGACCTTCTCCAGCGCCTGGTAGATCGGCACGGTGCCGATCGGCACCGGCGAGTTCCTGACGATCCATTCGCGCGTCTCGTGGATGTTCTTGCCGGTCGACAGGTCCATCACCGTGTCGCCGCCCCAGCGGATCGCCCAGGTCATCTTGTCCACTTCCTCCTGGATCGAGGAGGCCAGCGGCGAATTGCCGATGTTGCAGTTGATTTTGGTGAGGAAGTTGCGGCCGATGATCATCGGCTCGCTTTCCGGGTGGTTGATGTTGGCCGGAATGATGGCGCGGCCGCGCGCCACTTCGGCGCGCACGAATTCGGGCGTGATGACTTGCGGGATGCTCGCGCCGAAGCTCTGGCCCGGGTGCTGGCGGCGCAGCTCGTTGCCGAGGCCCTCGAGCCGCTGATTCTCGCGGATCGCGACGAACTCCATTTCCGGGGTGACCAGCCCCAGGCGGGCGTAGTGCATCTGGGTGACGTTCTTCCCCGCTTGGGCGCGGCGCGGTTGCCGGACATGGGCGAGGAGGCGCAGGCCGGCGAGCGCGGGATCGGCGAGCCGGGCGCGGCCGTAGTCTGACGATTGGGCGGGCAGGCGCTCGGTGTCGCCGCGCTCCTCGATCCAGCGTTCGCGCAGGGCGGGCAGGCCCTGGTGCAAATCGATCCGCGCCGCCGGGTCGGTGTAGGGGCCGGAACAGTCGTAGATGCAGAGCGGCGGATTCTTTTCTCCGCCCAGGCGGGTCGGTGTGTCGGACTGGCCGATCTCGCGCATCGGCACGCGGATGTCGGGCCGGCTGCCGGTCACGTAGATCTTGCGGGCGTTGGGGAGGGGCTGGATCGCCGCGCCATCGACCTGGGCCTGGGGGGCGGCGAATTTTTGGTGTGCATTCATGGGTCGGGGACTCCGGAAGTCAGCCCGCGAAACTACTGGATTCGGGCGGAGAACGCAACCCTGCGGCGAATGTGGGGGCCGGCTTGCGGCGCATGGCGTATAAAGTACACGAGATAAGTGCCGTAAATCCGCAAACGGAAAGGAATAAGGGAAAAGTCATGTCTGTATCGAGCCGTTCGACCGTTGCCGTGCTGATGGCGCTTTTTGCCACTGCCGTTGCAGATGTTGCCCGGGCTCAGGCGGGGGATGCCGCCGCCCAGCGGCCGCGCATGTTCGACGTTCCGGCGATCGACAAAGCCAAGGCCGAGGACCCCTTTAAGAATGCGCCGCCCCCGGCGGCGCCCAGGCCGGCGCCCCCCGCCGCCGCGCCCCGGGCGCAACCGGCGCCGCCCGCGCCGGCCCCCCGTCCGGTGCTGAAGATGCCGGAGCTGGCCGCCGCGCAGGAGCTCACGCGCCAGCAGCGCGAGAGGATGCTGGCGACTTCCGGTCCGCAGCGCGCCGCGCCCCAGCGTCGGGTCGAGCCTTCGCCCGAGCCCGACTTCACCGGCGTGCAGTGGGGCTACGCTGGCCCCGGCGCACCGGAAAACTGGCACAGGATCACCCCGGCTTACGCCTTGTGCGCCGCCGGCAAGCGCCAGGCGCCGATCGACATCCGTAGCGGCATCCGGGTCGATCTGGAAACCATCCGCTTCGACTATCGCCCGACCCGCTTCCGCATCACCGATACCGGACATACCCTCCGGGTCGACGTGGCGGAAGGCAACAGCATCACCGTGATGGGACGCGGCTGGCAGCTGGAGCATCTCGTGTTCCGCCGTCCGGCCGAGGAGCGCGTCCATGGCAAGACCTACGAGATGTCCGTCCAGCTGGTGCATCGCGACTTGGCGGGCCATCTCGCCATCGTCGCCGTGCTGGTGGAGCGCGGGCCGGAACACCCGCTGATCCAGGCCCTGTGGAACCACATGCCGCTCGACAAGGGTCTGAGCGTCGAACCGCCCGGCGTCGCGATCGACCTTGCGCAGCTGCTGCCCGAGCGCCGCGACTACTACACCTACATGGGCTCGCTGACGACGCCGCCGTGCACCGAAAACGTCCTGTGGATGGTGCTCAAGGAACCGATCCCGGTTTCGCCGGAGCAGATCGGCATCTTTGCGCGGCTCTATCCGCACAACGCCCGCCCGGTCCAGCCGCCGCACGGCCGGCTGATCAAGGAGTCGCGCTGAGCAGTTTCCGGATCGGCGCGGGCAGCGCGGCCTGCGCCAGTTCAGCCCGATCGAGCCAGCGCAGGCCGGCTTCGGCCACGCCGACGCGAGCGGCGACGGCGCAGACCAGCGGCCGTATCCGCAGGCGGAAATGGGTGAAGCCGCGCGTGAACGTCGGCGCCGGCCGGACGGCGCCCAACCGCAATCCCAGCCGCGATTCGCAGTGGCCGCGGACGTCGGCAGCGTCCGGCAGCTCGGGCAGGGACAACAGCCCGCCCCAGAGACCGGCGGGCGGGCGCTGTTCGAGGGCGATGCGCTTGCCGTCCTGCAACACCAGCAGCGTGACTTCTTTCTCGGGCAGGACCCGCCCGGGCCGCGGCGTGGGTAACGCGTCCGTGCGGCCGGCGCGGCGGGCGACGCAGAGATCGGCGACCGGACAGACGTTGCAGCGCGGTCGGCGGCGCGTGCAGAGCGTCGCGCCCAGGTCCATCTGGGCCTGGATATAGGGGGCGAGATCCTTGTTCGGCAATAGCGCGGCGCCGTCCCGCCAGAGCCGACTTTCGATCGCCGGTGCGCCGGGAAAGCCCTCGACGCCGAGGAAGCGGCACAGCACGCGCTTCACGTTGCCGTCGAGAATCGGCGCGCGCGCGCCGAAACAGAACACGGCGACCGCGTTCGCCGTCGAGCGTCCGATGCCGGGCAGTTTGGCGATCATTGCCGGATCGCGCGGGAAGCTGCCCTCATGCTGTGTCATGAGCACCCGTGCGCAGGCGTGCAGGTTGCGCGCGCGGGCGTAATAGCCGAGCCCGCTCCAGAGGCTCATGACCTCTTCGACCGGCGCGTTCGCCAGGCTTGCGAGCGTCGGAAAGCGGGCCAGGAAGCGTTCGTAATAGGGGATGACCGTCCCTACCTGCGTCTGCTGCAGCATGATCTCGGACAGCCAGACAAGGTAGGGGTCGCGGGTGTTCTGCCACGGCAGGCCGTGGCGACCGTGGCGGTGCTGCCAGTCGATCAGGCGGGTGGCGAATTCGGACATGCCGAAGGTTGGAACGGGTGAAGGGAGCAGCATCAAGTTCCCGACTCGTTGATGCAAGAGGCTCAGATCGTTTGAAATTCCATGCGACGTCCAATCAACGTTTCTTCGATGCCCATTCCGTCTGGCTCGCCGCCACAAGCGCCGCCCAGTCGTCGGGCGGATTGCCGCGTCCGAGCATCTTCTCGAACACCGCATAGGGATCGGATTTGCTGCCCGCCGACCGCAGGGTCTGTTCGTCGTTGACCCAGGCGAACATGATCGCCTTCGCCTTGGAGTCGTAGCGGAAGAACAGGCGGAATCGCCGCCCGATCTTCGCGCGCCGCCAGTGGCGATATGCCGGCCCGAGGGTGTTGCCCTGGCGGTACTCGTCCCGCGAAGGATCGCTCGGCACGACCTCCATGATCAACTGGCTCAACGCCCGGAACAGCTTGACGTGGGCATTGCCCTCGAATCCTTGCGGGTCATTCTGTTCGGCCCGTTCCGCGGCCGCCTGCAGCTTGCGCAACTGCTCGATCACGCCATCGTGGAACAAGATCGTCCAGCCGTGCCGCTGCATCAGAGCGCCACTTCGCCGTCGATGTCTTCATCGAGATTGACCGCGTGGCCGGCATTCGTCAACATGGCCCGGGCCAGATCATCCGGCAGGGACTGGACGTGCCGGCCGGCCCGGATGTCGGCCTCCAGCAGGCCCAGGAAGGCCGCGATGGCCGGGTCTTCGTGTTCGGCGTCCGCGCAGGTCACGATGACTTCGCCTCCGCGCAGGTCGAAGGCCACTTTTCCGCCGGCAGCCACGCCCAGTGCCTGCCGGATGGGCTTGGGCAGCGTGATCTGGCCCTTGGAGGTCAGTGTGGCGACTTCATGGATCTCAGGCATGGCTGTTCTCCTGGTGACAATGCCCGCATGGTAAGGAAATTTCCTTACCTCGTCAATCTGCCTGAGCATGGGGCCTCCGTCGACCCCGACCGCTTTGACGGACTACTGGATGGACTCAATCGATCCAGCAGTGGGTGGCTTTCCATGGAAGCTAGATTGGAGCGGGCGATGGGAATCGAATCCGACTCCCAGACTGTCGAGTCTAAATCGATTTTCCAAAACCCACACCAGTCCAAGGACTGGTTGATGGACTAGTTTACACCAGCTGGCTGAGGAACGGAAAACGCGCTCGCTCCAAGGCAAGCCACCAACAACCACGGACAGCCACGACGCGGGGTTGCCTGCCTCCCTTCCATCAAATGGGCGTGCCATCCCTGGGCACGATTCCGTTTCAGCCTATCGGCATACCGATCAGGTCTGGCCCAAGGCGCTTCCGCCCGGATTTCGGCGACTTGTGGCATCGCGCCGCCGATTGTCTCGAGGTCGGAGACATTGGCGAGATCAGCCCATTCCCAGTTGGTCTTGCCAGCACGTCGCGCAGTCATGATCCTCGCATGCGCGGCAAAGGTGCAGGACATCCCCATCCAGGCTCCTCTCGATGAAGCTCAATTCTTCGGCAGGGCCGCGTAGCGCCAGCCTTCGATGCGGCGCAGGCAGGTGTCCTTGGTGGGGGGCAACAGGGAGGCAACCACATGCAAGGGAGTTCGCTTTCGGAGGTGTACTACCGCCCCATCGACGCGGCCATCCGATGGGCCGGATTGTACCGATTCAGAGATGACATCCTCATGACCGTCAGACCCGGACGTCTGTCTGCAATACAGGATTGCCCGCGCTGCGGCGAGCTTCGTCTGCATACCGATCGCATCTACGATGCCATCTTCCACGGTGAGCTGCCCTACGGACTGGACGGTATCACGATGAACGACAAGTCCCTGTGGGACTCACCCGATCTGACCGTTCGCCACGTCGACCTCAAGCGGTGGATGCTTCGAACCTATCCGGAGCAGCGGCCGGCCTTTCTCTTCTCCCGCCACGAGAGGATCGCCCACCCGGTGATCACCCTGGAGGCCGGCCATGCGCTTCTGGTGGAACGGGAGGCGTTGAAGTCCCAGCTGGAGCAGTGTCGCCACCAGTTGCATCAACTCCAGGAGCAGCAGAAGAAGCGAGGCTCACCGAATCTCACCGGCGTTCTGTGCCCGCTGAGCGATCGTGCCGAGACCACCTATCTGAACATCATCGGCGCGATGTTGGCATTGATGCTCGGACGCACTCCGTCCGGGGTCCCCTACTCCAGCTTCAACAGCCAGGACGCGATAATCAGCGCCCTGATCGCCCACCACGACAAGCTCATGGGGATCACCGAGCGCACGCTGCAAGCCAAGTTCGCCCAGGCCCGCCGCAAGGTGCAGGCATCGAGCCCCTGAAGCGCGGCAAACCCGGCGTCAAGCTCCAATCTGCGGTCCCGGAAACCGCATTTGCGGTGTTCATTTCCAGGGAGTTCCTGTCAATTACGGGGTACGCATAGCAAGCGCCAGTAAGCGCTAAGGAGTGCCCCTCATGTCGGACAAGCCACTTCCGCCGCCTGTTGGCGAACGCCGTATCCTGCGTCGCGATGAAGTCGAAGCCAAGACCGGCTTCAAGCGCGCCCACATCTACAACCTGATGAAGGCGGGCAAGTTCCCGAAAGCCATGCGCCTGGGAGTTCGGGCGGTCGGCTGGGACTCGCTCGAGATCGAGCAGTGGATTGCCGAGCGCCGCAGTGAGCGCATCTGATCCTCGTTCCGTCCCCCATCAAACGCGACGAGGAGCCTGACAATGCTGGTCATCTCGATCATCTCGACCAAGGGCGGCGTGGGTAAGACGACGACAGCCGCCAATCTGGGCGGCTTCGCCGCCGACGCGGGGCTGCGCGTGCTGCTGCTCGATCTGGACGTGCAACCCACGCTGTCGAGCTACTTCGCCCTGGATGTGCGTGCGCCCGCCGGCATCTACGAATTGCTGGCATTCAACGAGCGCCGCCTCGATCAACTGGTGTCGCACACCACCATCGCCGGGCTGGACCTGCTGCTGTCGAACGACGACCGCGGAGAACTGAACACACTGCTGCTGCATGCGCCGGACGGGCGCCTGCGGCTCCGACACCTACTGCCGGCGCTGGCACCGTTCTACGACCTGTTGCTGATCGACACCCAGGGCGCTCGCAGCGTACTGCTGGAAATGGCGGTGCTGGCCTCGGACCTGGCGCTGTCGCCGGTGACGCCGGAGATTCTGGCGGCGCGCGAACTGCGACGTGGCACGCTGCAACTGATCGAGGACATCGGTCCGTACCGACATCTGGGCATCGAGCCGCCACCCCTGTACCTGCTGATCAACCGGGTGCATCCGGTATCGGCGAACGCGCGGCTGATTCAGCAGACGCTGCGGCAGATGTTCGAGGGACAGGCTGGCGTGCGGGTGCTGGACACCGACGTGCCGGCCATCGAAGCCTACCCGCGCGCCGCGACCCGAGGCTTGCCGGTGCATCGTGAGGAGTACCGGCAGCCGGTCGGCCGTGTCGCGCCTTCGGCGCTGGTGACGATGCGTGCCCTGGCCGGCGAACTGTTTCCACAGTGGCGGGAACGGTTTGAGTGCGTGACTGGCCGGCATGACGCGAGAGGCATATTGAGGAGCGAGAAGCATGGCGGGCGCACGTGATCTGGCGCGCGGCCACAAACGGCTGCGCGCGCTGATCGACTTTGCGCTGAGCGAAGGCTGGCGCGTGGTGCGCACGCCGGGCGGTCATCTGAAGTTCACCAAGCCAGGCTGTGCGTCGATCTACACCGGTTCGACGCCGGGCGACCACCGCGCCGGGCTCAACGCCCGCGCGCAGCTTCGCCGTGCCGACCGGCAGGCGGCCATCGACGAACTGGCGCCTCGGGAGAACGGTCATGGCTGAGCTGACCCCGCGGGACATGGCCGTCAAGCTGATGGAAACCGGCTTCGAGCGCAGCGGCCCGACGGCCGCGGCCGTGAGCGACCCCATCGCCGACACACCGATGGTGGTGACACTGGACCAGTTGCGCCCCTACGACCACGACCCGCGCGTGACGCGCAACCCGGCCTACGAGGAAATCAAGGCGTCGATCCGCGAACGTGGGCTGGACGCGCCGCCCGCGATCACGCGACGGCCCGGAGAGGCCCACTACATCATCCGCAACGGCGGCAACACGCGCCTGGCAATCCTGCGGGAGCTGTGGAGCGAGACGAAGGAGGAACGCTTCTTCCGCATCGCCTGCCTGTTCCGACCTTGGCCGCAACGCGGCGAGATCGTGGCGCTCACCGGCCACCTGGCCGAGAACGAACTGCGCGGCGGGCTCACCTTCATCGAGCGGGCACTGGGCGTCGAGAACGCACGCGCCCTGTACGAGCAGGAGAACGGCGGAGAGGTGCTGTCGCAGTCCGAACTGGCGCGCCGCCTGACGGCCGACGGCTACCCGGTGCAGCAGTCGCACATCAGCCGCATGCAGGACGCGGTGCGCCACCTGCTGCCGGCGATACCGACGGTGCTGTACGGAGGGCTGGGTCGGCATCAGGTGGAACGGCTCGCGGTGCTGCGCAGGGCGTGCGAGCGTACCTGGGAACGGAGAGCTCTGGACCGCCGGCTCGCCACGGACTTCGGCTCGCTGTTCCAGGATGTGCTGTCGCAGTTCGACACGCAGCCGGATGCCTTCTCGCTCCAGCGGGTGCAGGACGAACTGGTGGGCCAGATGGCCGAGTTGTTGGACACGGACTATGACACGCTGAGCCTGGAGATCGACGACAGCGAGAGCCGACAGCGGGCGTTGACCAGCGAGCCGTCGCCGGCGATCCAGACCTCACCCACGGTGCCTTTGGCACCACGGCCCGCACCGCCACCCGCAGCGGCGATTACCGGACAGCGGGCCGACGCGCCGGCAGAACCCGCTGCCGAGATGCCCTCGACACAGACCGTCACGGCTCCCGCGGCTGGCGGCGGGAAAGCCGAGGGAGCAGACGCTGCGCCCGTAGTGGCCGACAGCGACGCGGAGCGTCTGCAAGGGCATGTCGTGTCTCCTGCATCGACCACCGAACGCCTGCAATCCATCCAGCGCCTGGTGGCTGACCAGTTGGGCGACAAGCTACCCGACTTCGAGGCCAATGCCCTGCGCGCGATTCCCGTACAGGTCGGTGGGCTCTACCCGATTTCGGATGTCTGGTACATCGAGCCCGGACTGGACGCGCCGGACCGGCTCCGGGTGCATATCGCGCAATTCGCCCGTGAGATCGCCGAGGAGGCGGCCGTAGCGAGACACATCGATCCCAGTGAAGGGGGCATCGGCTTCATCTGCGTAACCCCGACCGTTGGCCAGGCGAAGGCCTTGCCTGCCTTCGCTCGTGCCGTGCTGACGCTACTACATGCGCTGAGCACGGCGTCGGTACCCGCGACAGCGCTGGATCGCGCGCGATTGGCCGACGACCTGGCGCCGCTGCTGCACGGCGGCGGCGGAGCGTCCATCCGTCTGAGCGATGCTGGCCTGGTGAAGTTGTTCCGGTTGCTTCGCCTGGCGCGCCGGCTACTGGACTTGGAAAGCGGTGCGGCTTCAGCCGACCCGGGCCACGATTCCTGAGCGCGGGAGGCCACCATGTCGTCACCCCATCCGCTCAACCAAGCCGTCATTGCCCAGGCGCTGCACGATCTGCGCAACGGCCAGCTGCGTCGCTGCAAGGCAATGGGATTTGGCGAGGAGGAGTTGGATGCGCTCAAGCATCCAGCACTGGTCAGCGTATTGGTCAATGCCACGGTGTCGTGGTGCTCCGTGTCGGTGAATCGCGAGGTGCTGAAGCGGCTGCTGAGCCAGGTGCATGACGTGGAGCGGGAAATCGCCACGGTGGACCGCATGCTGCGTCTCGGTGCGAGCACGGAGATGGTGAGCCGTTTCTACGGCCTCACGCATCAGGAAGTCGCACTGCGCCGCGACATCCTCGGGCTGCCCAAGCGCAAGGGGCGGCATCCCGTGCTGGACGAGGCGCAGGATGCCGCCCTGTGGGAACACTGGAAAGCCGGGGTCACCGAGCGCCACATCGCGCTGGACGACGAGTTGGCCATGCTGGACCTGACCATGGATCTCGCCGAAACCCTGATGCTGCCGATGTCGGTCGTCTGGGCGGCGATAAGGAACTGGATCGACCAGGGGCTGGTGTAGGCCATGGCGGCGGGCAGCGCACCACGGCGCGATGGTCCCATGGCGCTGTCGACGCTGTTCGACGACGCTCTGCAAGGCCTGAAGCAAGCGCAAGGCACGGCATCGGCCAGCGACGGATTTCTGTACAGCGGCAATCGCCATGAAAGCGTGCCGCGCGCGCTGTTCATCGACCGGCGCCTCACGCCGCTGGAGCGCAATGCCTGGCAGGTCTTCCGCCTGCAGCTCAACGACGATGGCGTGACGGCCTTTCCGACCTATGACCAGCTTCGGCCTTACCTGGCCTCGATGCCGTGCGGGGCGCAGGCCTCGCACGAAACCGTCGCGCGCGCCTTGACGCTGCTGCGCCTGACGCGCTGGCTCAGCCTGGTACGCCGCCGCCGCGATCCCAAGACCGGCCGCATTTTGGGCAACCTCTATGTTCTGCATGACGAACCACTGACGCCCTTCGAGGCGATGCAGCTCGACCCCGACTATCTCGGTCTGGTGAGCCAGGCCCTCGCCCATGCCGCCAAGGCGGTGCAGATCGTTGGCATGCACACGCTGAAGGAGATTGCCGAAGACCCGCTGCTCAGCGGCCGCACGCTGCCGACGCGCTTGCAGGTGCTGGCCCAGCACATGGCCCGGCATGGCTGGGCGACGCCAAGTTATCCACAGGAGGATGTCGGCCACGAATCCGAAGTGGGGCAGGAAGCCCCTCTTCGGAACGGCGAACGCCCCTCTTCGGAATCCGAAGTGGGGTCGAAACCCGCGCCGGATGGCTCTCTTCGGAATCCGAAGGAGGACCGTACAGTACGTAAGGACCGTATTGATGAAGTACGTACAGTACCGCGCGCGAAGGCACCGCAAAACCTGCGACTGCCCGAGCGGTTCCTGCGCTTGAAGGAAGAGCAGCAGGCAGGAGCGATGATCGCCTTGCAGCAGGTGGACGAGCCTCTACGGCAGGCAGTGCTCGACGAGTGGGCGGCGCGCTGCCGCGGCAGCACGGTGCGCAACCCGGCCGGCTACCTGTTCGGCATCATCCAGAAGGCGATTCGGGGGGAGTTCAAGGCCTGGGCAGGTCAGGCTGTCCACGAGAATGCGCCCCCATCACCGCTATCCCCAGGGGATAGCGCTTCCGCCCCCTCCACCCGCGAAGTTGCCCTGCAGCACATCGCCCAACTACAGGGAAAGCTGCGATTACGGTGATTCCGGACCTACCGTCCGGCCGAAACCGTACGTTCGCGGTGAACTGGACCTTGACGCCTCACCGATGGAGCAACTACCGCCGGTCATCCTCCGCACCGAAATAGAGAGCCTCCCGCAAACCCCTTTCGCCCCTGACTGAATGGCCCCCTTGTCCATGGACGGCTATCATGGCGTTTCAATGCTTCTCATAGACAAAATCGATCGTCATCAGGCCAGTGCCCGTACATCACAGAGGAGCATGTGCCAATTGGAACAGGTGAGGTCCAGACTTGAGCACCGCGAACGACGAATCTTTGCGCGTCCTGCGCTTCTGGCGCGACCTTGAGATTTTCAACATCCCGACAGCCCCTTCCAAGCGGGATAGCAGCGACCAGACAAAAGTCGACACTTTTCGTCGTGGCAAATCCTTGCCCTGGCAGTTAGAGAAATTCGCCCCCACGGACACGATTGGCTACGTCCATGTCGTCTATCTGGGCGTAGCTGACACGGAAGACCTGTCTCGGCTGTTGCTCCGAGGCCTTTTTCCAGATCGCGACCTGAGCGAACGCGAGCGCCAGCGTGTGACCGGCAACGGCTGGCTGGCGGCCTTCGTGGTGGATGAACTGGGGAGACCGAAACCCGACAGCTACCTTCCAGCCAGCTTCGCGCACGGTGTGGCGGCACTCCGGGAGACAAAGGCGCTGGACAACATCAACGCCCGCCTGGAACGCGCGAAAGAGGAATTCGCCCAACGTCGTCACCAACTCCCAGAGAATCAGGAACAGGAAGGCGCCGCCGCCAATGCCGCGAACCGCGCTCCGACCGAGGCTGTCCTGGATTGGGAGGATCTCGATGAAGAACTGCGCATCGTGCGCAGCCTGCTCGGCGAAGCGGCGAACGATCCGAGTCTGGACTGGCGTGTCGTCGTGCGGACCAGCCGAGTCAAGCGGCGCTACCTGGATGACAGCCTGCAGGCCGCAACTGATTTTCTGAACTCGTTCTACTTGGATGACCTCGATCGATTGATCGCTCAGGCAGATAAGAAACGGCCCTTTGGCAAAGCATTGGGCGCGTATCTCGGGCCAGCGTTGCAAGAGCAGCAGCGTGTCGACATCCTCACCGACAACGCGGCCATGGCCGGGCTGGTCAGTGCGAAGCGCTTGCCTAGCGCGCGATGGCCGGCTTCCACCAAACATCCGCTCGTCCTGGCGCAGCAGGCCGCGGTCTCGCAGGTGATCAGCTCGCTTGGCGAAGCTGAGGGACTGATCGGCGTCAATGGCCCTCCAGGGACTGGCAAGACCACGCTTCTGTGCGACGTCATCGCCGAGATCGTCACCGAGCGAGCGCGGCGAATCGCTGCGCTGGATCGCCCGGTTGCCTTGTTCGAGGACAAGATGACCGTTGCGGGCAAGGGTTTCTTTCCGCTCAAAGCCGAGGTGGTTGCCGGTACCTCAATCGTGGTAACCAGCACGAACAACAACGCGGTCAAGAACATCACCCAGGAGTTGCCCGCACGCAAGAAGGTCGCGGACGAGTTCAGTTCGGCGGATTACTTTGCGGATGTCATGCGCGAAGTCTTCCGGGCGCAGAAGGTCCTAGACGAAAACAAGGAACCCATCGAAACCTGGGGGGCGGTCGCCGCAGCCCTGGGCAATGCCGGCAACCGGCGCTCGTTCGCGCAAGGCTTCTTTCGCGACGAATACCTGCCGCAACGCCAAGCAGATGGGGCGCAGGCGCAGGGAGGCGAACAACTTGCCGGTGCCGACCTGGCAGACGAGGAAACTGAAGAACCATCCCCTGCAGATGATCGGCCGGCCTCAATGAAGCAGCTTCTCGAAGCTGCCTCCGGTGAGTACCGGCAGTACCAGAACGAATGGCAGAAGGCCAAGCAGGCTTTCCTGGCGCTGCAGGCGGAGTTCGAGAGCTGTCGCAAGGTACTGGAGCGGGCTGAGAAGGCTGCCCTGCGCATCGACGACGAGCGAAGCCGGTTGAACGGCCTTTTGGCGGAAGAGCAGGCACTTGGCCAGGACATCCAAGCCCGCGAGCAGGCCCTTGCACAACAACGCGAAGCCGTGGCCACACAGCGCACCGTCGTCGAAGGTAATCGGGCCGTGCTAGAGCAACTGCGTGCCGGCACGCCGCGCAACCTGTGGGACCGATTGATGGGGCTGTTTGGCCGCGAGACCCGCCGGATGGCAGACTTGCGGCAGTCGCTGGAGGCGCCGACGGAAGCTTTGGCTGACGCTTCGGCCGCCCTCGCGGAAATGTCCAAGGAAGTAGCGGTGGCCGAAGTCCAATTGGGACAGCGACGAGAGCGTCAAAAAACCGTGTCCTCCGCGCGGGTCGCGCTGGAGCGCGAACTGGAAACCCATCGGCGAGCACTGCAAGCCGGCTACGCAATGGGGGCCAAGCACTTCCCCGACACGCAGTTCTGGGCGTTGCCGGCCGATACACGTCACCGCGCCAGCGTCGCTGTCGGCCCCAAGCTGGATGAACTGCGCGCCAAGCTGTTCCTTCAGGCGGTGGATCTGCACCGCCTTACCGTGCTAGCCAACGCCGGCAAGTTCATCGCTAACCTGCGGGCGGTGAACGGCATGCTCACCGGCGGCTCGCGCGACAAGCTGTCTCCCGAGCACCGTCCGCTGCTGTGGGACGCCTTCTTCTTCGTTGTACCGGTCGTTTCCACGACCCTCGCTTCGTTTGATCGGCTGTTTGTCGGCATGGGTCAGAACAGCCTTGGCTGGCTGCTGATCGACGAGGCGGGTCAGGCCACGCCGCAGTCGGCGGCGGGTGCGGTCTGGCGCAGCCGACGGGCGGTCATCGTCGGCGACCCCCTGCAGATCGAGCCGGTTTTCACCGTTCCGCGCAGCCTGACGGAGGAGCTGCGTCGCCGCCACGACGTGGCACCGCACTGGTCGCCCATCGACGAATCGGTGCAGACGTTGGCGGATCGCATCACACCCTTCGGCTCCTGGGTCGAGAAAACCAGCAGTTCGTCCCCGAACGACGCGCCCGAACGTCTGTGGACCGGCATGCCGTTACGCACCCACCGCCGCTGCGACGACCCGATGTTCTCGGTGGCCAACCGCATCGCCTATGCGGGTCAAATGGTACAGGGGCGTGTCGACGAAGCGGGCCAGCCGGCGCCCTGGGAGTTCTCCTGCGGCCTGGGCGAAAGCGCATGGTTCGACGTGCGCTCAAACCGGGTGGACCACCCTGTATCGGAGGACGAAATCGCCTGTCTGCTCGACTGCTTGGCGCGATTGCAGAGCGAAAGAAGTGGGAAAACCAAGGTCTACGTGATCTCGCCCTTCCGCAAGATCGCCCAAGCGTGCGGCAAACGCATTCGCGCGCACGGTGGCATCGATTACGGCACCGTCCACACGTTTCAGGGCAAGGAAGCGCACATCGTCTTCTTGGTGCTGGGTACGGCCCCAGGCCAAGCCGGTTCGGGCGCCCGCGGCTGGGCGGCGAGCAAGCCGAACCTGCTCAACGTGGCGGTCACCCGGGCTCAATGTCGGTTGTACGTGATCGGCGATGCCAGCCAGTGGGGCGGTCTGGACTATTTCCGTGAGCTGCTGCGTGCATTGCCTGAGAGAAGTGTTCCTGTGGCGCTGGATAGACGCCCTATGCAGGATGCGGCCTTTGCGCTCTTGGACGACCAGGAGGGGATCCCAGAGATATAGCGAATCGCACCGGGTTTGCCGCCAGCCATGCCTCAGGCTGGCATCGCTCAGGCCATCTCCTGCCTTCAGCATTCTGGCGTCGGCCCGCATTTGCCTATCCCCAGGGGATAGGCGGCACACGTGGCCTTCCGCGTTGGGCAAACCGGGCGGCCGTTGAATGCGGTTTGTTGACTGACGGCCTTCCGGTTGATGCCGATGCTGGCGACTCGTTCATTCATCGCGAGTCGTCTCCATGGCCAACGAACCCCTGCAGCTGAATCTCGGATCGCTGCGCAGCGCGATGTCGCTGACGCTGCATACCCACCACGCTTCGCGCATCTGGCATGGCCGCGCACCTGCCGAGGGGCGCCCCGGCATTGTCGGCCTCAACGGCTTCATCAGCGTAATGAACAAGATGAAGCGCGGCGCCGAGCAGGACGACCCCTACTCGGACTGGTGGATGCTGCGCATCGAGGACAAGCTGGCAGATACCAAGGCCAGCCTGCAAGCGCTGCGCGAACAGGTGAATGAGGCGCTGGATGACGTGCCACCCGCGCTGTCCCTGGACGAGAACATGAACGTGCAGCCGGTGAAGCTGCCGCTGTTCGTCAACGCGCAGCTCGGCTTCATGGCGGTGTACCTGCTGGCCGACTATGACGACCTGGCGCGCAAGCTGATCCTGGCACACCACACGGCGCTGATCGACCGCAGCACGCTGGAGCGCTGGCTCAATGATGGCGCGCATGCGCTGCGCAGCCTGTTCTCCCTGGCGCAGCAGTACCGCTATTCCGGCGCGACGCGCGGCGACTTCGCGGCGAAGAACGCTGTGGCGCGGACGGCGCTGGAGAAATTCGGCGAGCTGCCGCAGGACGTGCTCGAAGGCACGCGCCGTTCACGCTTTGCGCCACCCATCGCTCGGCGGGAAAGCAGGCCCGAGTCACCGGCCGCTGACGACTCGGAGCCGGGGTTCGCCGATGGTGCGGCCGACGTCGTGGCGAGAGATGAAGGTGCCAAGGCATGACGGCACCTTCTTCTTCCGGCCGCCCAGCGCGCTTCACTCCACTGGCACAGGCAGACTTCCAGCGGCTGGAACACGCAGGCTACCTAAAAGGCCTTTTACAGCCTTTTAAAGGTAAGGGGAGTCTGGAGACCTGGGCCAGCCGGTGCATGGCGCTGCGCGACGATCTGATCACCCTGGCACAACGGCAGGTGCTCCCGCAGGCGCGGGCCTATCCCTTCAATCTTCTCGATGTGCAACTGGCCCAGCAGACGACTGGCGCAGGGACGACCTTTCTGCGCTGGCGCAACCCCGACCGCTCGTCCATGGGCGTGGCCTTGTGGGAGTCGCTGCTCAATCGCTCCGCGACACCGGCCTCGCTGATCGACGACCTGTATGCGATGGAGCTGCAGCGCATCGCGCTGAACATGCAGATCAGCCTGACCCACAGCACCGCCCGCCTTGCGCTGGAATGCGCCAGCAGGATGACACAGGCCGAGGCGACCTATCTGCGACGTGTCCACGGGCATGCCGCGTCCATTTCCACCATCCCCAAGGAGTCACCATGAGCACGCACTTCGTCGGCGAAGGCAACATCGGTTCTGCGCCGGAGTACCGCGAATTCCCCAACGGCAACGATGAACCGCGCAGGCTGCTGCGCCTGAACGTCTATTTCGACAACCCCATCCCGAAGAAGGATGGCGAATACGAGGACCGCGGCGGCTTCTGGGCGCCGGTGGAGCTGTGGCATCGCGATGCCGAACACTGGCAATCGCTGTACCAGAAGGGCATGCGCGTTCTGGTCGAAGGCCGTACCGTGCGCGACGAATGGGAGGACGCCGATGAGAACGAGCGCGTCACCTTCAAGATCGAGGCCCGGCGCATCGGCATCCTGCCGTACCGCATCGAGACGGTGACGCTTGGCGCCAAACCCACCGGAGGCCAGTGACCAAACATCGCGGGCGGCTGTAGCAACCGTCAGACGCCTGCCTTGCACCAGTGGGCTATCCCCTGGGGATAGTTCCACTGCGGTCCACCGAGTTCCAGGCCGCCCTCCCGACACGAATCTCCCGTCCCTCGTATTGCCGCGACCCGCATCTATCACTGCGGCAACCATTCCTCAGCCGATCACAATTCGGTGTCCATGCCGTCCGGCTTCCTTGCTGCCGGTCTCACCTGGCCCAGCCATGCTGTTGTCCATCTGATAACCCGCACATTCCTGAGGAGGCTTCAACATGCGCGTGTTCCTGTGCGAGAAGCCTTCGCAAGGCAAGGACATCGCTCGTGTGCTGGGCGCCGGCCAGCGTGGTTCCGGCTGCTACAGCGGTGCGGGTATCGTCGTGACCTGGTGCATCGGTCATCTGGTCGAAGCGGTTCCGCCCGAGAGTTATGACGAGCGCTACAAGCGCTGGACCATCGAGCAACTGCCCATCATCCCCGAACGCTGGCGCGTCGAGCCCAAGGCGGCGACCACCGCGCAGTTCAAGATCGTCCAGCAGCTCGTCGGCCGGGCCACCGATCTTGTAATCGCCACCGACGCCGACCGCGAAGGCGAAATGATTGCCCGCGAGATCATCGAGCTGTGCGGCTACCGCGGGCCGATCCAGCGCCTGTGGCTGTCGGCGCTCAACGATGCCTCGATCCGCAAGGCACTGGGCACGCTGAAGCCGTCGGCCGAGACCATGCCACTATACTACTCGGCCCTGGCCCGCTCGCGTGCCGATTGGCTGATCGGCATGAACCTGAGCCGGTTGTTCACCCTGCTGGGACGCCAGGCCGGCTACACCGGCGTGCTGTCGGTGGGCAGGGTGCAGACGCCGACGCTGAAGCTGGTGGTGGACCGCGACCGCGAGATTGCGAGCTTCGTCTCGGTGCCGTTCTGGGCCGTCGAGGTGGCGCTGTCCCATGCCGGCCAATCCTTCATCGCAAGCTGGACGCCGCCGCAGGGTTGCACGGACGACGCCGGGCGCTGCCTTCACCAGCCGGTCGCCCAGCAGGCTGTTGAACGCATGCGCGCCGCCGGCAGCGCCCAGGTGATGTCGGTCGAGACGGAGCGCGTGCGCGAAGGCCCGCCGCTGCCGTTCGACCTGAGCACGCTGCAGGAGGTATGTTCCAGGCAGTTGGGGCTGGACGTGCAGGAGACCCTGGACATCGCCCAGGCGCTGTACGAGACGCACAAGGCGACGACCTATCCGCGCTCCGACTCGGGCTACCTGCCCGAGAGCATGCTGGCCGAGGTGCCGACCGTCCTCGACAGCCTGGTCAAGACCGACCCCGGCCTGCGCCCATTGATCGACCGCCTCGTCCCGACCCAGCGCTCGCGCGCCTGGAACGACGGCAAGGTCACGGCGCACCACGGCATCATCCCGACGCTGGAACCCGCCAACCTCTCGGCCATGGACGACAGGGAACTGGCCGTCTACCGCCTGATCCGTGCGCATTACCTGGCGCAGTTCCTGCCTCACCACGAGTTCGACCGCACGGTCGCACAGTTCGCTTGCGGCGGGCAGTCGCTGTTGGCCGTCGGCAAGCAGGTCGCCGTGGCCGGCTGGCGCCAGGTGCTGGCGGTGCCGGAGGAAAGCGGCGCGGATGGCGACGACGCCCAGCGCAGCCAAGTACTGCCGGCGCTGCGAACCGGCTTGTCCTGCCAGGTCGGCTCGGTCGACCTGAAGGCGCTGAAGACGCTGCCGCCCAAGCCCTACACACAGGGCGAACTGGTCAAGGCCATGAAGGGCGTCGCGAAACTCGTTACCGACCCGCGCCTGAAGCAGAAGCTCAAGGACACGACGGGTATCGGCACCGAAGCCACGCGTGCCAACATCATCAGTGGCCTGCTCGGTCGCGGCTATCTGCTGAAGAAGGGCCGCGCCATCCGTGCTTCGGATGCCGCCTTCACCTTGATCGACACCGTGCCGGCGGCCATCGCCGATCCGGGCACGACAGCGGTCTGGGAGCAGGCGCTGGACATGATCGAGTCCGGCCAGATGACGCTGGACACCTTCATCGCCAGGCAATCCGTCTGGGTGGCCCAACTCGTGCAGCAGTACAGCGGCGCAACACTCGCCATCAAGCTGCCGCCGTCGCCATCCTGCCCACAATGCGGCGCACAGATGCGCCAGCGCACCGGCAAGAACGGCGCTTTTTGGTCATGCAGTCACTATCCGGACTGCAAGGGAACGCAGCCGGTCGATAGCTCGACGGGCAAGCACGGTGCGCCGCGCAAGCAGCGTGCCTCCCGCAAGGCTTCCTGACGCTGACGAATCCCCGCGCCACGCCGGCCGTTTCCAACGGCGGGGCCAACCTCCCGCACCCCGCGGGACTCCCCAGCACACGCCTCCTTCTGCAACGGTGTGCACGTCTGGCCGCCCAACGACGGGCTCGCGAGACGAGAAGGCCGTTCGTCCACGAATCGCGTCTGCCGCGACGCCATTGATCGAGATGCTCCCGTCGATGACGATGGGTCTCCTGACGCCTGGCCGATCGCGCCGTGGCGAGCCGTCAGGAGACCCCTTGGGTCGATGGTATTCGGTGCCGGTGCCCGCCGGCGGAACAACGGGCTCCCTTTGTGCGCGGATGTGTGCCGAAGGATGTCGACCCCAGCCACGACACGGGTCGGGTGCGATTGCTGATGCAGAAAGCGGCTTTGACGACGGCCGGGACTGCCACAGCCCACAGGTGGTTTCTCTCCTCTCCGGCTGAAGGCTCAAAGGCCTTCAGCCTGTTGGTCTTTGCTTGATCCTGATCGGTGTCACGCAGCCTCAAAGCGGCCCATGTGCAATGCGCATTCCTCGAAGACGCCAGTGATGCGTCGCATCCATCCTGCAGTCATGTGCTGCTGACGGTCGTCAGCACCATGCCCTGGCAGCTTCGGTCTTCAAGGCTGCAACGCGGTCTGCCGCGTGGATCGAACCAGTCCGCTTCGCATCGCCACCGCGGACGTGCGTCTTCCCGACGCCGATGCTTCTTCCTTCAACCCCTCGGGAGGTATCCGCTCCCGTCTTGGGGGTTGGGCTCCCGGTCCTTCAACCAGGAGAGCCCCATGTCCCTTGCATCCGCATCGACGCCCTTGAGTGTCGTACAGGCCCGTGCCGAAGCCATTGGCTATCTGGCCCTGGCCTGCACCGGCAAGCGCCTGCCTCTGCAGGTGCGCCACAGCGCCGCCGGCCACTACATCGGCACCGCCGACGAAGACGGCCCGGTGTCCCGAGAGTCCGTCGAGTACTTCCGATCGCAGCACGCCGCCGACCACGCTCTGGCAACAGGCCGCTGGCAGCAACGCATCCACCCCTGACTTCCACTTACCAGGAGCCATTTCATGAACCAGTCTTTGCCCCAGGACGTACTTGATCAGATTGCCGCGGAAGAACGGCATTTCGCCGAGGCACCGGAGGCCTTCTTCGAAGCGTGGAAGCGCGGTGCGGAAATCGCCGGCCCCGAATGGTTCGGCGACGGCACCCCCGAAGGCCTGCAGCGCGCCACCGGCAAGTGGGATCTGCGTCCCAAGGTGCTGTTGCTCAACGACGCCCTGGATGTCCTCAGCGGCGGCCAGCGCATGTTCCTGTCCGCGATGGTGAGCTTCTACAACGCCCGTGAGGGTGGCGCGATGCTCAAGCGCTGCGGATTCGAGGGATTTTCCGATCTGGGAGGCCTCGATCTGGAGCGCCGCCAGGTCATCGCCGATCTGGTGCTGCACTACAGCGGCTGGTGATCCCGGTCCGCTTGTTCGCCATCTGTTCCTTTTTTTCCACCTACGAGGGACATGCGCCTCCATTCGGGGCCGTGTCCCTGCTTGTCTTCAACTTCTCTTCATCCACCCACCGGGGTTCGATCCCCAGCGGGGACTGGCCCTGTCCATCATCTGACGGAGAAATTTCATGTCCCCAACTTCGAATCCCTTCCTTCGCGGTTACCAGAACCTGCGTATCGACCGCTCCCTGTGCATCACCTACGAGGACGACTGCCCGCCGGTCTGGCGCCCGCTGCATCCCAGCCAGGCACATCTGCCCGATGACCAGGTCGCGCTCTTCCCCTGCGTCTTCAACAACGACTTCGCCCTGATCACCGAAGGCCAGGACTCACCCGAAGACCTGGACCCCCAGTGCCAGACCGAGGGCGTGGTGCGCACCGTGGTATATGCCGTCAGCGGCGACGACTTCGACCAGCCCGTGCACGTCGGCGACACCTACTCGGAGGACGACGCGCGGGAAGTGGTGCGGCGACTGAGCTTCGAGACCGGCTTCTACAGCCGGTGCTGGGAGATCAGCAGCGCCCATCTCACCGCCGAGGCAGGCCGCTTCCTCGCCGAACTGGCGGATATCGCCACGCCGAGCGGCTTTCTGTTCGTCGCCTTCCGCATCCCGTACTGCCCGGCGATCGGTGTAAAGCTGATCGCTACCCCCTGGACGGATGCGAATCTGCAGCATGTCGAGGGCATCACTGCCGAAGAACTGCGGCAGGAGCACCGGGCCAAGGGCATGCCGGAGCCCCTCGTGGAAGTGTTGCATCTGGCTGCGCTCGCCGACGTTCGCATGTTGGTGTTCGATGCCGACGCGCCCGTGCTGGACGGGCTGACGCTCTACGACGACGAGTAACCCCCTCTTGAGCCCCGTGCGGGGCTCTTCTTTTTCACGGAACGCGGTGCCGGCGCATTGCCGATTCCCGGCGGACGGCCGCCGCCATGTGCCGCACGCTGGCCGCATGTTCGCTGGCGTTGCCGGCAGCATGCCCAGGCAGTCGAGACCTTCGAGACTGCGGCGCGGTTCGCCGTGCTGGTTGCTTCGTTCTCCGGGCGCACCCGCGTCCATCCACCTCACCCTCAAGGGACAGACCTCCCTTGCGGGCGGGAGTCCCTTGGTTGCCACAAGGAGTCTCCCCATGGATACCCAAGCCATCCGCGCACAGATGCCGACGCTCGTTGTCGGTCATGTGCCTTCCAACGTCCGTTCGTTCAAGTTCAACATCTTCGACGGCCAGCCCAAGGTTTCGACGCTGGGCTTCCACATCGATCCCAAGCCCTTCGAGGGCAAGGTCATTGCCACCACCGACGAGGCCATCGTCGTCAAGACGGGGCGTGCGGAATTCGCGGTGCTTGACCGGGCGCTGGTGACCAAGGTGCCCGACGAGGGCGTCAAGGTGCAGGTCGAACCCTACGCCCGACGCCGCTTCGATGGTCTGCGTGCCGACACGCCCGAGGAAGAGACCGCATTCACCGCCGACGGCAAGCCGTACACGGTACAGCGGTTCGTGCTCGGCTCCGCACCGGCGAAGCTGCCGATCCCCGAGCCCCGCTGCCCCGAGTTGCAGGAACTGATCCAGCAGATGGAACAGTTGCCCGCGCCCGACGGCTACCGGCGCATCACCCACCTGCTGGTGGATGCCGGCGCGCGGGACTTCACCTGGGTCGATCCGCTGCCCAAGGACATCATCGCGACGCCGCCCGCCATCAGTTTCACCGTGGCCACCGCGAAGTTCCAGGGACGCGTCACCGTGCTGTACGAGCGCGGGCTCGACCTGTACGCGGTGGAACTGCGCCGCGACGGCGAGCTGGTCGAACGGGTCGATGAGGTGTTCTTCGACACCCTCGGCGAGATGCTGGAACGGCTGATCGACGACGGGAGCTGGAGGCGCATCCGCGTGCAATGCCTGACCGGCCGCAAGGCTGTCAGGCATTGATCTCCGCTCAGCTTCCCGCCTCCGCGGCGGGAAGCCTTTTTCTTCTAACCGGCGATCACATCCATGGAGGCTCGACTAGGATTCCATCCCGAAGGAACGGGCGTTCAGTGCTGCTCCGCACCTTCAAGCGTGAGGAAATTGAGTACCCTGCTTCGGTATCGGGATGCCTATCGAGCCGCTGGATGAGGATTGGGTGATAGCGCCCCGGTCCCGGTATTGAACCGATTCCCGCGCCGACCAGGGAGGGCAGCAAGCTGATCAAGACCCTTTGGCAAGCAGGTACCCACCTGCTCCAATCATCAAGGAACCTACAGTTACGCGAACCGGCTTTGCGAATGGCAGACCTTTGGAAGCGGCAGCGATTGCACGCGCAGTGATCGCATAGGCGACTTTCACGCTTCCCACTGCGACTACCGTGATTGTTCCAATGACGCCTGCGTCGAAAGCCGTCATAGCGGAAACGTCGACAAAAACAGGAAACAGTGCCGCGTAGAAAAGAATCGCCTTCACGTCCCCAAGCGTCAAGATGATGCCGGCAGCAAAGCTTGCCCACATGCCTCCGGCCCCGTGTAAGCCCCTGGGATTGTCCGGATGGTCACGATGACGGATCAGTCCGACGCCGACCCAGATGAGATAGGCAGCCGCGAAGTAGCGCAGCACGGTGAAAAAGGCTCCCATGACCTCTACCGCAGCCACCAGTCCCGTAACCGCCAGAACGACGAAGAGCAGATCGCCCGCCACAATCCCCAGCGCAGTGGCAACGCCATGGCGTACCCCAAGGGTCGCGGACCGAACAACCACCAGCGCCACGCTCGAACTGGGCATCGCAGCGAGCGCGATCATGACTGCGAACAGAGACAAAGCAGTGGTAGCGGTCATCGGAAGGCTGTCGAATCCATAAGGCGATGAGTATGCGAGCGGACATTATCGCTGTGTCTTCGGCAGGAAGCATGCTTGGCTGCCGTCTGATACTGCGCGCCATCCACATCCAAGTGGGCGGACCAAGAATGTGGATGGGTGCGAACGCCGATTGCCACTCGCCTGTACGCCGTCCTAACACCACGCTTCCCCCATGTTCCGCTGACTCCGGTCAGCAACATGCCCAGGCAGCCACGATCCTCGAGGCTGCGACGCGGTTCCGACCGCGTTGATCACCCCAGTTCGCACCGGCATCCACGCGCGAACGTCCATCGGTTCCCGATGGTGATGCCACGAAGCTGTTCCATCAACCCACGCGGGGGTTCCACACCTTCCCCGCCTGGGTCGGGTGTGTCTCCGCAACCTTGTCCTTCAGGAGATTCACCATGACCACTTCCACCGAAAAGTCCTATTTCGATCTGCACATCACCGGCCTCGGGTACCTCAATCGCATCCGCGAAGTGAAGCCCAAGAAAGGCGATGCGTTCCTGGCCTGCGACATCGCGGCTCTGAACGGTCCCAGCGACGACGTCTCGTACGTGCGTTTCGACACGCGCGTATCGGGTTCGGAAGCGCAGCACCTGGTTCGTCGCTGCATCGATGCCGTCGAGGCGGAGAAGAAAGTGATGATCGGCTTCCGCCTGGGCGACCTGTGGACCGACACCTTCACCTATTCCAAGGGGAAGCGTGCCGGCGAGCAGGGTGTGAGCCTCAAGGCCCGCCTGCTGTTCGTCAGTTGGATCAAGGTCGACGGCAAGCTCGTCTACAAGGCCGAACCCAGGCCGACCGAGCCAGACGGGCGCGACCCGGATGTCCCTGTGACGTCCGACGTGCCCGCCGCGCAGCAAGCCTCGGCACCGGAGCCTTCCAAGCCCGTCGCCGATGCTGCCGACAACGCTGCCGATGCCCCCGCATTGGCCGCTGCCGAGTCGTTCTGATCCGCAAGGCCCCGTTCCCTGGGGCCTTCCCTCTCATCGTCAGCAGGAGACCTTCATGATCACCATCCCAGGCCAATTGGCCATCAAGACCATCCGCGGCCGCAACGGCGATTTCAACGTCGGCCGCCTCGCGACTTCCATCGGCGAGTTCGTCGTGAAGAACGCCGAGCTCGACCAGTACGCCGAAGGCAAGTACGAGGGCGATTTCGTCATCGCCGAAATCCGTCCCTCCACGTACAACGCCAACGGCCGCATGGTCATCGAGATCCGCGCCCTCCTGGGCGGGATGACCTTGTCCAACATCGACGCCCTGAGCCATGACGAAGCCCGCCGGCTGAGTCCACAGGAAGTCGATCCGATCGACGAGGAAGCGCAGGCTCCCGCGCCGGCAGTGCCCCAGGCCAAGCCGAAGGCGAAGCCTCGAAGCCCGCGCGATCCGCTGGTCGATACCACGCCGTTCGGCAGCGAGCCGGCCGCCGCATCCCCCGAGGCCTCGGCCGAGGCGGACGACGTCGCGCTCTTCGGTGCGCTCTGGCCGCTGGGCGAGATCGTCAAGCTCGACGCCACCGTGGATCGTCGTGTGCTGCGTCAGCAGCGCGACCGTCTCGGTGCGCTGGGCTACGAGTTCGCTCCACTGTCCCAGGACTGGCACCTCGCCACGGCCTGACTCCAACCGCCGCGCCAGCGGCGTTCCACCACCCGCCGGGGTTCCTCCCCGGTGGGGCGGGGCTCCGGTCTCTCATCCAAGGAGATCGTCATGCAACTCTCATCCCGCTTCGCTTATCGCTCCCCAGTGCTGCGGTCGAATCACCCGCTGTCCGATGACCAGATTCGCACCGTCGCACCCTCCATCTTCGCGGACACCCCGCACGAAAGCCGCTCCGGGCGGTACAGCTATATCCCCACGGCGGCAGTGCTGACCGAACTGCGCAAGGAAGGCTTCCAGCCGTTCATGGTGTGCCAGACCCGTGTGCGCCAGGAGGACCGCCGCGATTACACCAAGCACATGCTGCGGCTTCGCCACGCGAGCCAGATCAACGGCGCCGAGGCGAACGAGATCATCCTGCTCAACTCGCACGATGGCACCAGCAGCTACCAGATGCTGGCGGGCATGTTCCGCTTCGTCTGCCAGAACGGCCTGGTGTGCGGCGACACGTTCGCCGACGTGCGCGTGCCCCACAAGGGCAACGTCACCGATCACGTGATCGAGGGCGCCTACGAGGTGCTGCATGGGTTCGAGCAGGTGCAGGACTCACGCGACGCCATGCGTGCCATCACACTCGACGACGGCGAGGCCGAGGTCTTCGCCAGATCGGCCCTGGTCCTCAAGTACGACGAACCGGGCAAGACCCTGCCGATCACGGAAAGCCAGATCCTGCGTCCCCGTCGCTTCGACGACAACCATGCTGACCTGTGGTCCACGTTCAACCGGGTCCAGGAGAACCTCGTCAAAGGCGGCCTGACTGGCCGCAGCGCCAACGGGCGTCAGCAGCGCACCCGGCCTGTCCAGGGCATCGACCAGAACGTCCGGCTCAACCGGGCGCTCTGGCTGCTCGCGGAGGGCCTGCGCAAGCTGAAAGCCTGACCCCCAAGCGGATCGTGCCCATCGCGGCATGGTCCGCTTTTTCTTTGCCGGACGGCCGAGGCGCCGGGCAAACGGGGATGGTGCCAGCTGCGCTTTGTTGCTCACGTTTGTCTGCCCACTGAAGCAGGCTTGGCCCCATGTCCGTCGGCGATGCCGGCAACATGCCCAGGTAGTCAAGACCTTCAAGGCTACGACGCGTTGCGACGCGCAGGTCGCTCATCTTCGCCACGCCGTTCGCGGCGTTTTCTACCACCCCCTGGGGCAGTCACAGCCCCGGTGGGCCGTGCTGCCTCCGATTCATTCGAGGACAACACCATGCCTGCCACCCATCCTTCCAAGACGCTATATCGCATCGACGAATGCCCCGACCTGATGGCCGACGGCTGCATCGGTGACGAGAACGGCAACCTGATCTTTCTCTCCATCTGGGCACGCGACACCGCTGTCCAGGAATTCCTGGCCCGCCTGACCCTGGGCCGGGATGAGCAGGGGTTGGACCAGTTCCATGTCATCACCGACCAGGGCGCGAGCGTCCCGGTTTTCGTCGGCAACGTCGAGAACCTGGAGAAGCGCATTACCCGAGCCTACCGCCGCACACTGTTCGGCTCGCTGACCAACGTGTGGCTGTTCGACCGTCGCGCCGTGAAGCCCGACAAGGCCAACGCCAGCGCGCTGGCGCTTCTGCCGCGCGAGTCCGCACACCGGCTCGACCGGCTGTGGTTGCTGGTGCGGGATACCTGCCCACTGCCGCTGCTCGATCACTGGCGCGACATCGTGCTGGAGCTGTTGCAGGCGCGGTCGATGCTGACTCGCCTTCCGTTCGCCCTCGGGCCATTGGAAGGCCACCGGCTCACCATCGACGTACCGGCGCTGACCGAGGCGCTGGGCAGCCTGATCCGCGGCAACGTGCTCACCACGGATGTCTCCGGGCACCCAATCACCTCCGATCTGCCGCTCGAAGCGGTGGCTTGAGGTCTTCGTACTGGACATGCATCCGCGCATGCCCCTTCCTTCCATCGACATGCCCCAGGAGATTCCCATGGCACTCATGTTCCCGCGGCTCGCCCGCAATTTCGTGAAGAACGGGTACTTCCCAACGGATGAACCCACGCTCGAAAGAGCGCTCGCCGCACTGGCGCCCGCCGCCGGGCCGATGTGCATCCTCGATCCCTGCGCCGGCGAAGGCGTGGCGATTGCCGAAGCCTCTCACGCTCTCGGGCGCGAGCAGGTGCGGGCCTTCGCCGTCGAGTACGACGCCGAGCGGGCGCAGCACGCCAGGCAACTGGTCGACCGCTGCATCCACGGCGATCTGATGGATACGCTGATCTCGCGCCAGACCTTTGGCCTGCTGTGGCTCAACCCGCCTTATGGCGACCTGTCCAAGGACGCCAACGGCAACATCGGCTATCAGGGCCAGGGCCGTGCGCGGCTGGAAAAGCTGTTCTACCAGCGGGCGCTGCCACTGCTGCAATACGGCGGCGTGCTGATCTTCATCGTGCCGTCCTACGTGCTCGACGCCGAACTGGTCGGATGGCTGACGCGCCACTTCGCCGACCTGCGCATCTACCGTGCGGTGGAAACGCAGTTCAAGCAGGTGGTGATCTTCGGTCGCAGGATTCGTCAACGCGACCAGGCTTCGGAGTCGGTCAAAGCCGTGCGCGGTCTGCTGCTGCAGATCGGGCAAGGCGACGTCGAAGCCGAGGAGCTGCCGCTGAAATGGCCGTTCCTGCCGTACTCGGTCCCCATCAGCCCGGCCGAGCCGGAGCACTTCTATCGCGTCACGATGGAGCCAGAGCAGTTCGCCGATGAAGTCGGCCGGCTGCAAGGACTCTGGCCGGCGCTCGATACGCACCTGGGCGCCGCGCAGCAGTCGCTGCGCCCGCCGGCGCGGGCCTTGTCCCACTGGCATCTCGCCCTGGCCCTGGCCGCGGGCGCGATCTCCGGCGTGGTGAGGTCCAAGGCCGGGCGTGTGCTCGTCGTCAAAGGTGATACCCACAAGGAGAAGACCCTCCAGACGGAATACACCGAACGCGACGACGGCTCCGTGGCCGAGACGCGCATCCTCACCGACAAGTTCGTGCCGGTCATCCGTGCCTGGGACATGACGCCAGGCTCCCCGACACGGGGCGAGGTACTGACCATCCGCTGATCGGTGTTCCCTGACGGCTCACCGTCGCTTTCATCCACCCACCGGGGTCATGTCGCCCCGATGGGGTGCCGTGGCCCCTTCTTCCAGAAGGAGAAACACCATGGCATTTGCAGTCCTCAACCTCGCGTCACAAGCACGCTTTTCGCCCGGGCAGGTGGTCATGACCGCCGGCGTCGACGAGTTGGTCCGACAGGGCCGGCTCAACCCCACGCCGTACCTGCGCCGCCATCTTCATGGCGACTGGGGCGACCTGAGCGACGACGATCGGCGATTGAACGACGCCGCGCTGAAGTCCGGCGAGGATCGTCTGTTTTCGTCCTACCAAGTCACGCCTGACCTGAAGCTCTGGATCATCACCGAATGGGATCGCAGCGTCACCACGCTGCTGCTGCCCAGCGAGTATTGATCGGCATTCAGCGGCCCTGCGCCGTTCCTTTCTTCCCACCCCGGGGCACGCCAACGCCCCGCGGGGGCGGTGCGTGCCCTTTCACCTTGGAGCATCACCATGTCCCTCGATCTCGAAACCATTCCCGAAACCGCTGTGCAGGGAGACCTGCTCGAAGCGGCCGCTTCTCCTCTCACCCTCAGCCTGCAGGACTTCGTCACCGAGTTCGGAGACGAGTTGCTGGACTCGCTCAACCGCGCCAATCCCCCGGTCTATGCCGGACAGGCGCGGGCGCATCGGCAGATCGTCCTTGCCAGTCTCAAGCGCAAGCTGTTCCCGGCGCAAGCCGATGTGGTCCATGCCGTCACCGAGCTGTTGGTCGATCGTGGCGAACGCGCCGCGATCGTCAATGGCGAGATGGGCTGCGGCAAGACGACGGTGGGTATTGCCACCGCCGCCGTGCTCAACGCCGAAGGCTACCGCCGTACCCTGGTTCTGTCTCCGCCGCACCTGGTCTACAAGTGGCGGCGCGAAATCCAGGAGACGGTGGCCGGTGCCAAGGTCTGGGTGCTCAATGGCCCGGACACGCTGGTCAAGCTGCTAAAACTGCGCGAGCAGTTGGGCGTGCCGGCCCAGGGCCAGGAGTTCTTCGTCCTGGGCCGCGTGCGGATGCGGATGGGGTTCCACTGGAAGCCTGTCTTCGTTCGGCGGCGCACGCCTCACGGCGACGTGGGGGCCTGCCCGGATTGCGGCCACATCATCACCGACCTCGACGGCGAGCCGATCAACCCGGTCGAACTCGAAGCCGAGGAGTCCCGCCGCAAGTGCAGCCACTGCGCCGCACCGCTGTGGACGCTGATTCGTCCCAGAGGCCTGTCCGCCAGCGACCAGTCCTCGACCGTGCTCAAGGCACTGAAGCGTATTCCGACCATTGGCGAAGTCACCGCGCAGAAGCTGATGCAGACGTTCGGTGACGCCTTCCTCGCGTCGATGCTCGGGGACAACATCCACGAGTTCATCAACCTGATGGATGGCAACGGCGAGCTGGTCTTCTCGGACCGGCAAGCCCACCGGATGGAACGCGCGATGGCCAACATGGAGTTCGGCTTCGGCGAGGGCGGCTACCAGCCGTCCGAGTTCATCAAGAGGCAGCTTCCCCAAGGCACGTTCGACCTGCTCATCGCCGACGAGGCGCACGAGTACAAGAACGGCGGCTCCGCACAGGGCCAGGCCATGGGGGTGTTGGCGGCCAAGGCGCGCAAGACGCTGCTGCTCACCGGCACACTGATGGGCGGCTACGGCGACGACCTGTTCCACCTGCTGTTCCGAGCCTTGCCGGGGCGGATGATCGAAGACGGCTACCGGCCGACCAAGAGCGGCAGCATGACGTCGGCCGCAATGGCGTTCATGCGCGATCACGGCGTGCTCAAGGACATCTATTCCGAGAGCACCGGCACGGCGCACAAAACGGCCAAGGGCACCAAGGTATCGGTGCGCACGGTCAAGGTGCCGGGTTTCGGTCCGAAGGGCGTTCTGCGGTGCGTACTGCCGTTCACGGTCTTCCTCAAGTTGAAGGACATCGGCGGCAACGTGCTGCCGCCCTATGACGAGGAGTTCCGCGAAGTCGCGATGGACACGGCGCAGGCCGCGGCCTACCGCGATCTGGCAGGTCGCCTGACCCAGGAACTGAAGCAGGCCCTGGCGAAACGCGACACGACGCTGCTCGGTGTGGTCCTCAACGTGCTGCTGGCCTGGCCGGACTGCTGCTTCCGGTCGGAGACGGTGGTGCATCCGCGCACGCGCAACACCCTGGCGTTCGTCCCGGCTCAGTTCAACGAGCTGGAGGTGATGCCCAAGGAGCGCGAGCTGATCGAGATCTGCCGGCAGGAGAAGGCAGCGGGTCGCAAGACCCTGGTCTATTCGGTCTACACCGGCACGCGCGACACCACGTCGCGCCTGAAGGTGCTGCTGGAGCAGGAAGGCTTCAAGGTGGCGGTGCTACGCGCGAGCGTGGATGCCTCCCGCCGCGAGGACTGGATTGCCGAGCAGTTGGACCGCGGCATCGACGTGCTCATAACCAATCCCGAGTTGGTCAAAACCGGCCTGGACCTGCTGGAGTTCCCGACCATTGTGTTTCTCCAGTCGGGCTACAACGTGTATTCGCTGCAGCAGGCCGCCCGGCGCTCATGGCGCATCGGCCAGAAGCAGCCGGTGCGCGTGATCTATCTCGGCTACGCCAACTCCTCGCAGATGACCTGCCTGGGGTTGATGGCAAAGAAGATCATGGTGTCGCAGAGCACCTCCGGCGACGTTCCCGAATCGGGGCTTGATGTCCTGAACCAGGACGGCGACTCGGTGGAGGTGGCGCTGGCACGGCAGTTGGTGCACTGAGCTTTGTCACGTCTTATCGGCCCCTTCGGGGGCCGTTTCTTTATGTCCGGCGTGGGCGTACTGCGGGGAGAGCCGCGCGAGCGGCTCTCCGCTTCCGCTCGAACCCTTTACATCGCCAGTGCCTCTTCCTGATGCCTGAACCGAATCAATTCGTCGATGGTGATGACCGGCAGGTCATGCTCCAGGGCGAAGCGTTCGATATCCTCGCCTCGCGCCATGGTGCCGTCGGGGTTCATCAGCTCGCACAACACGGCGGCCGGCTGCAGACCCGCTAAGCGCGCCAGGTCGACCGCGCCCTCGGTATGTCCGCGCCGCCCCAGGACGCCGTCGTCGTGGGCACAAAGCGGAAACACATGGCCTGGGCGCACCAGGTCGTCGGGTTTGGCGTCCTCCGCGATGGCTGCCCGGATGGTGGTGACCCGATCCTGAGCGGATACGCCCGTGGTGACGCCGTGACGGGCCTCGATCGACACGGTGAAGGCGGTGCTGAATCGGCTTTCGTTGCGCGTGACCATGGGCGGCAGTTCGAGCCCATGGACCGCGTCACGGCTCAGGCAGAGACAGACGATGCCGCTGCATTCCCGAATCAGAAGGGCCATGGTCGGTACCGTGAGCTTCTCGGCGGCCATGATGAGATCGGCTTCATTCTCCCGATCGGCATCGTCCATGAGAATGACCGGGCGCCCCTCGCGCATGGCTTGGAGGGCCTCCTGCAGGCGCGGACCGAGGTCCGCAGGGGGATGAACAACGTGGTTGACTGATTGAACGAACATGAAACGCTCCTCGCTGAGTTGGAAAGTGGCGAAAAACGTTCCAGGGCAAACGCAGATGCCCGTACACGAGCGCCGGCTTCCCGGTGCTCGAACGGGTATCAACATCTTCTCTCATCCGGACTGTAACCGTCGGCCCCGGCCTTTCACCGGGTCTGCTGACCCCGCATCGCTGCGGGCGCTCGCGGGCTCGTCCAGGAAGGACATACCGCCGGTGGGGAGTTTCACCCCGCCCTGAAGACGCGGGCTTAGTCTATCACGAGCGAGAAAGGCACTGATTGTCCCGGCGCTTCCTTTCGGCACAGCCATCCGCCACCTTCACTCGCCCCGGTGGCAAACCGCCTCCACGCGGTTGCCGAAAGGATCTTTCAGGAATGCGGCGAAATAGGTGGGGTGGTAATGGGCCCGCAACCCGGGCGGGCCGTCGTCCGTGCCGCCGTGGGCGAGACCGGCCTCGTAAAAGGCGACGACCTGGGGCCGGGTGCTCGCCTTGAAACACCAATGACGGCGAGGGTCGGTATTGGCCTCCGCGGATTCGTAGATCGCCAGGAAGGTGTGGTAGTCCTCCCGTGCGCTGCAGCGCACGCCGTAGCCGATGGCGTCCGCCCGGTCGTAGACCTTGTCGACGCCGAGGGCCGCCATGGTCGCGTCGTAGAACGGTCGCGCCAGGGCGAGGTCCGGAACGGTAATCGAGACGTGGTCGAGCACGAACATGACTGCCTCCGAACAGCGCCTACCTGGGGTCTCGGGGTCCCGCCAGGGCAGTGAAGACACCCAGGCCGATGAACATGCCGCCCCCGAGGCGCCGGCCAAAGCGTCGGACACCACGAGCACGTGCCAGCGCAGGCGCAATCGCTCCCGCCGCCAGGGCATAGGCGCTGTCGGTGACCGCGGCGATGGCCACGAAGAGCGCGCCGAGCGCCATGGTCTGAAGCATGGGCGGCATCCCCGGGCTCAGGAATTGGGGCAGGAATGCAGCGAAGAAGACCGTGGTCTTGGGATTGAGCAGCGCGACGATGAAGCCGTCGCGGAAGATGCGGCCGAGGGGGGCGTCCCGATCCAGCGCGACAGGCGTCTCGTCCTGCGCACGATGCAGCATCCGGACACCGAGATACACCAGATAAAGGGCACCGGCGTACTTCACAATCATGAACGCCGCCGCCGAAACGGCAAACAGCGCCGCAAGACCAAGCGACGCGGCCAGCGCGTTGCCCAGGTTGCCAAGGGCGACGCCCGCCACCGACAGCAGCCCCGAGCGGCGGCCCTGGACCAGGCTTCGGGTCACGACGTAGAAAACCCCAGGGCCGGGCGTCAGCGCCAGCACCAGGCTCGCGAGCAGGAAGGCTGAGAACAGTGGCCAGGAAGGGGGCAGTTCGGTCATGGTCGAATTCCTAACGAGTTCCGCCGAGGAAGGCTGCATCGCGGCCTGACATCGGCTGGAGCAACATTAATTATGTGGTTGTTCGTTCATAAATCCCGTAGCCCCAAAATCCTTTTCCAGGCCTTGACGGACCAAGCCAGCCGCTCTTTTGTAGCTCCTTGGCGATGAAGTGGTTAATGAACCCATGACCAACAAGCAAAACATTCTGATGCTCCTCTGCCAGTTCAGCCAGTCGTTCCGCTGCTTGCCTTGCGCGCCTTCTTGCGTCGCTCAGAGACTCGCCATTTCTTGAGAAGCCAAATAGCCAAAAAAGCCTTAGGGTGTGTTCTCAATTAGGCCAACCAGATGAAGGCACACGCGAGATGAACGAACGACAGGAAGGACGATGCCAGTTTGTCGTAGCGCGTGGCGATACGCCGGAAGTGCTTGAGGCGAGCGAAGAA